>JACCDU010131623.1_pt1 | contig 14662 bp, 18 predicted proteins | sample 7446081 | NCBI WGS metagenome assembly JACCDU01 (sample SAMN15323447, study PRJNA562643) | freshwater metagenome | isolation source: river surface water | place: USA:Blue River Watershed | collected 2017-08-17
ATACGCAATGATCGACGGTGTGGTGCGAGCGCCTTCGGCGTTCTCGATCACTTTGGTCGTGTTGCCTTCCATGATGGCCACGCACGAGTTGGTGGTGCCCAAGTCAATACCGATGATTTTTCCCATGAGTAACTCCAGTAACTTTTAAAAATTCAGATGAGGCATAGGTGTGGTTCACACCGCCAATTTCAAGTGTTTATTTCGGTGCGGCGACCGTGACCAAGGCGGGGCGTAACACGCGCTCTGCGATCAGATAACCCTTTTGCAGCACGGTGACCACGGTGTTGGCTTCTTGTTCGGCTGGCACCACGCTGATGGCTTGGTGTTGGGCGGGGTCAAACTTGGCACCCGCAGCTGGGTCAATCGCGATGACTTTGTTGCGCTCTAAGGCGCTTTTGAGCTGGCGCAGCGTGGCTTCGGCGCCTTCGCGGATTTGCTCAGGCGTGGCAGTTTGCACGGCCAAACCAGCTTCGAGGCTGTCCAGCACAGGCAGCAGGCTGTCGGCAAAGCTTTCCAGCGCAAATTTGCGGGCTTTGGACACTTCGTCATCGGCACGGCGGCGGGCGTTTTGCACTTCGGCTTGGCCGCGCACGTATTGGTCTTGCAGCTCGGCCACTTTGGCTTGCAAAGCAGCCATTTCTGCTCGGGCTGCGGCCAAGGGGTCGAGCGCAGCGGCAGGTTCAGTCGATGGGGCATCGGCGGCGGGCGCCATGCCCGCCATGTGAGACGCCAAGTGTGCGGCTGCGGTATCTAGGTTTTCTGTAGGTTCTGACATGCTTTGTAGCGCTTGTTGGAGGGAGATTCAGCGAAGCTGAGGGCATCCAACCCTATTTCAAGAGGGGTTTTGTAAAAAGTTCATTCGAGGCCGAGCAGCTCGACGTCAAACTTCAAAGTGGCGTTGGGTGGAATCACGCCGCCCGCGCCGCGTGCGCCGTAGCCCAGCTCTGGCGGGATGATGAGGGTGCGTTGGCCGCCGATCTTCATGCCTTGCACACCTTCGTCCCAGCCCTTGATGACCATGCCAGCGCCCAGAGGGAAGTCAAACGCGTCATTGCGGTCGCGGCTGGAGTCGAATTTGGCGCCTTGCTCGCCGTCTTTGTAGAGCCAGCCGGTGTAGTGCACGCTCACGTGCTGGCCTGCGGCAGCTTCAGCGCCGTCGCCCACCACGTTGTCGATGTATTGCAGGCCGGAAGGGGTCGTGTTCATGGCAAATCCTTGAGGGTCAAAAAAAACGTAACCCTAGAGTGTACCCAGTGACGTTTGGGATGAAGGTCCCGTGGTTCTTGACAGTGGCTTCAGGGCTCTCGTGATGGAAGAGAATGTCACTTTATTGATTTTGTGGAGAGGTTCCCATGCAAGCTCGTCGTTGCTTTGTTTCTCGTGTGTTGGTTTCATGTCTTTTGGCATGCGGGGTATTGGGGGCTCAAGCGCAGTCCTACCCCACAAAACCTTTGCGCATCGTCGTGCCTTTTGGCGCGGGCGGTGTGGCTGACCTGACCGCGCGCACGGTCGCTCAAAAAATGTCGGAAGGCTTGGGTCAATCCGTGGTCATCGACAACCGCCCCGGCGCGGGCGGCATCGTTGCCGCAGATTTGGTTGCCAAATCAGAACCTGATGGCCATACACTTTTGTTGATGTCCAACGCCAATGCCGTGAGTGCGGGCTTGTTCAAGACGCTGCCGTTTGATCCCGTGAAAGACTTCACGCCCGTGTCCTTGATGGGCACGTTCGATTTGACCATCGTGACAAGCGCGGAATCTCGTTTCCAAACCTTGCCTGAGTTGCTGACGTGGGCCAAAGCCAACCCAGGCAAGCTCAACATTGGCAGCATCAACATCGGTAGCACGCAGCACTTGACGGCCGAGTTGTTCAAGTCGGTGGCTGGCCTGGATGCGCAAGTGGTGCCCTTCAACGGCACACCTGCGGTGATGACCGCTTTGCGTGGCGGCCAGATTGATGTGGCGGTGGAAGTGCTCAGCCCCGTGTTGCCACAAATCAAAGGCGGTGCACTGCGCGCCTTGGCGGTGACAGGTCAGAAACGCAACACCGCTTTGCCGCAAGTGCCCACCGCCAAAGAGGGCGGCGTGCCTAATTTGGTATCTACCTCGTGGAACGGTTTGGGCGTGCCCGCGAAAACACCGCAAGCGGTGGTGGACCGTTTGAACAAAGAAGTGAATGCGGCTTTGCAAAACCCTGCGGTGCGCCAAAAGCTGTTGGACTTGAATGTCGAGCCTCATCCCAGCACCGTGCCACAAGCACAAGAGTGGTTGCAAACCGAGATCAAGCGTTGGGGTGATGTGATTCAGCGCGCTGGCATTCAAAAACAGTAAACACAAGCAACTGATGCTCAACATCCTCACCATCACGGGCCCGATTTATTTGTCCATCGCTTTGGGCTTTGCGGCCACCCGACGAGGAATGTTCAGCAAAGTCGATGGCCAGGTGTTGGGGCGCTTTGTGCTGAACTTTGCGTTGCCTGCGATGTTGTTCAACGCGCTGTCGCAACGCAACTTTGCCGAGGTGCTCAATCCCAACTATCTGGTTGCCTACGGTGTGGGGTCTGTGATTTCGTTTGCGATTGGGTTTGGTGTGTGGCGCGTTTGGCGCAAAAAACCTTTGACCGAAAGCGGCATGGTGGCCATGGGGGTGAGTTGCTCCAACAGCGGCTATGTGGGCTATCCCATCTTGCTGCAGTTTTTAGGACCTGCCGCAGGTGTGGGGCTAGCGCTGACCGTGCTGGTCGAAAACTTGCTCACCATTCCACTGGCTTTGTCCATTGCCGAGAGCGGTGAAGCCGAGCATCTGTCTTGGCAACACACCGTGCTTCAAAGCTTGAAACGCATGATCAAGCTGCCCATGATGCAAGCCATCGTGTTGGGCTTGGTGGTCTCGATGATGGGCTGGCATTTGCCGGAGGTGATTTCTAAAACGGTCAATTTATTTGCTGCCTCCACAGCCGCCATTGCGCTGTTTGTGAATGGTGGCTCTTTGGTGGGTATGCGCGTGAAAGGCTTGATTCAAGAGGTGCGCTGGATTGCGATTGGCAAACTCGTGGTGCACCCCTTGGCGGTGGGATGCATGCTCATGCTGGTTGGCCCGATTGATGCCAGTCTCAAAATTTCTGCGGTGCTGTTGGCCGGCATGCCCATGCTCGGCATCTATCCTTTGTTGGCGCAGCGCCATGGGCAAGAAGGGTTTTGTGCCGCCGCTTTGCTGGTAACCACCATGGCCTCGTTTTTCACCATCAGCTTGATCTTGTGGGCCATGGGCGAGTTGCCAGGCTGGCACGTGTAAGCCGCTTATGCAAATCAAGGAGTCTGAAGTTGAGGTCACAGCCATTCGCGCGCAAGGCGCGGGTGGGCAAAACGTCAACAAAGTTTCCAGCGCGATCCATCTGCGCTTTGATGTGATGGCATCTTCGTTGCCCGAGGATGTGAAAGAGCGCTTGCTGTGTTTGTCAGACCACCGCATCACCCAAGATGGCGTGGTGGTCATCAAATCGCAAGAGCATCGCAGCCAAGACATGAACCGCATCGAGGCCTTTGCGCGTTTGCATGAGCTGGTGCAAAGCGTGGCCAACCCGCCTAAAAAGCGCAAACCAACCAAGCCCACGTATGCGTCTAAGCTGCGCCGCTTGGACAGCAAAAAAAAGACCTCGGCGATCAAATCGAACCGAGGTCGTGTGCTTTAAACGCAGCGCTTGTTTAGGCTTTGCGCAAGAAGCAAGCCTTCAACATGTAGTTGCCCACGTCCATCTTGCAATCGACTTCGTGGTCGCCGCCGACCAAGCGAATGCTTTTCACCTTGGTGCCCATCTTCAGTGTGGTGGATGAGCCTTTGACCTTCAGGTCTTTGATCAGCACCACGGCATCGCCGTCTTTCAGCACGGTGCCGTTGGCGTCTTTCACCACGGCTTCATCTTCGTCGTCTGCTGCAGCTGCAGCCACCATGGGCCACTCATGTGCGCAATCGGCGCAGACATAGTTGTCACCGTCTTGGTAGGTGTTTTCTTGGGCGCATTGGGGGCAGGCTGGGATGGTGGACATGTTTGTGTTCTTTCTAAAGGTAAGCAGTATAAATTTGTCGAATGCAGCAGAAGGGTTTAACGAACCTGGAGCTTGATGCCGTTGGCAGCGGCTGCCGTGATTTCACCCACTTCACAAGCATTGGCAAAGCCATGTTGTTGGAACACGGCTAGCACTTCGGCCACGCTCTCGGGGGCGCATGCCACCAGCAAGCCGCCGCTGGTTTGGGGGTCGCTCAACAGGGCTTGGTCGATGGCGTTGCGTTCGGGGGCGAGCTCAATCTCACCGCCGTAGGCCGACCAGTTGCGGCCCGATGCACCGGTCAGCATGCCTTGCTCAGCCAGCGCACGCACGCCGTGCAACAAAGGCACTTGGCCCATATTGAGCTGCACCGTGTGGTGGCTGCCGCGTGCCATTTCTAGCGCGTGGCCAGCCAAGCCAAAGCCGGTCACATCGGTCATGGCGTGCACGCAAGCCATGGCCGACAGCGCAGCGCCTGGGGTGTTGAGCTGGGTGGTGTTGGCAATCATTTGTGCATAGCCTTCGGTGCTGAGTGCGTTCTTCTTCAAGGCCGCAGACAACACGCCCACGCCCAGCGGTTTGCCCAAAATCAAACGGTCGCCCACGCGGGCATCGGCATTGCGCTTGATGCGCTTGGGGTGCACGAGGCCCAACACAACCAAGCCGTAAATCGGTTCGACCGAGTCAATGGTGTGGCCACCCGCTATTGGAATGCCTGCCTCGCGGCACACGCTTTGGCCGCCGTCCAAAATTTTGACAATCGTCTCGGGTGGCAACACGTTGATGGGCATGCCCACCAACGCCAAGGCCATGATGGGTGTGCCGCCCATGGCGTACACATCGCTGATGGCGTTGGTGGCGGCAATGCGGCCAAAGTCAAACGGGTCATCCACGATGGGCATGAAGAAATCGGTGGTGGCAATCAACGCTTGCTCGTCGTTGAGCTGGTATACCGCTGCATCGTCGGCGGTTTCAATGCCCACCAGCAACTGAGGCGGGATAGGCATGGCGCTGGTGCTTTTGAGAATCTCGCTCAACACGCCGGGGGCAATTTTGCAGCCGCAGCCGCCGCCGTGTGAGAGGCTGGTGAGGCGAGGCGTGGCGGTTGTGATGGGCGTGGGCGTAGAACTCATGGCGATGCTTTGGTGAATGAACCCTTGATTTTGCCAGCTCAGCACAAGGGCAAACCCACGGTGAGGCCGTGTGGCTGATCAAGTAGGCTGTGGGGCATTAAAAAAACGGGGGCTTTATGCGTTTTCGGCTGTGTTTGTTGGCCGCATTGATTCCATGGGGTGCGCAGGCTGCGCCTGAGTTGCGTTGCCACTTTGAGGTGAATGCCGAGCAGTTTGAACACCGCTTTGCGCCTGTGTCAGACCCCTACACCGTGGCGAGTGTGAATTTGGCCGACCGCTTTCGTTTCAAAGCTGTGGTGCTGGGCAACGACACGCGGGTGGATGTGATCAATTTGTATGTGTCTTACCAAACCGAGCGTCAACCCATGGTGCTTCAGCATGTGAAGTTTGTCGCGCCTGTGGCGCAGGGGCAGCCAGCACCCGATGCGTTGACAGGTCGTGTGGCGTTGTATTCGCCATTTTTAGGAAAAGAGTTGCAGTACGGCTGCGCTTTGCATGAGGTGGTGCGATGAAATCTCTGTCAAATTTCATGCGCACAAGCGCGACGCAGTGTGTGTGCGCCGTGTTGTCTGTCTTGTGTATGGGGGCTGCGATGGCGCAAACGCCAGAGCCCGTGGTGTCGGTGGTGTTTGCCGGCGACATCATGCTCGAAGGCGGGCCAGACCGGGCCATTCGCCGTGGCCAAGACCCGTTTGCGGGGGTAGCGCATTTGTTCAAAAGCGCAGATGTGCGTCTTGGCAATTTGGAATGCGTGGTGGCCACCGTGGGCTCGGTCGAGCCCGAGAAGCCCAATGTGTTTCGCGTGCATCCACGTGGCTTGAAATACGTGCAGCGCCACTTCGATGCGGTGGGCTTGGCCAACAACCATTCGGGTGACTATGGGCCGAAAGCCTTTGCCCAAATGTTGGGCTTGCTTAAAAAATCAGGCTTGGGCTACTACGGTGGTGGCCTCAATTTGAAAGAGGCGCACACGCCGCTCATCCTAGAGCGCCAAGGTTTGCGCATTGCGCTCTTGGGCTATGACGAATTTCAGCCCCGCAACTTCGAGGCCGACCATGACCGACCCGGTGTGGCTTGGAGCGAAGACGAGCAAGTGGTGCGCGACATCACCGATGCACGTCGCGTGTGGAAGGCCGATGTGGTGATCACGGTCATGCACTGGGGCTGGGAAGAGCCCATGGCCAATGAACGCCAACGCAAGCTGGCTAGGTTGATGGTTGACGCAGGGGCTGATGCCGTGATCGGCGGCCACCCACACCAGCTGCAAGACACCGAGCAGTACAAAGGCAAACCGATTTTTTACAGCTTGGGAAACTTTGTGTTTGAAGGCTTTCCTGACAAGGTCAACAACGTGGCCTGGGTGGTGCGCCTGAGCATTGACCGTCAAGGCGTGCGCGAGTGGAAAGCGCACACCGTGAAGATCGACCGCCAAGGACTGCCGCATGCAGGCCAGCAAGCATCGGTGGTGATGCATTTGCGGTAACTGCATGCCGTGGTGGGCGTTTACAACATGTACGTCACCAATTTGAAGTCTGGATCGTCTTCGTATTTTTTGACCTCAAAACCCAGCTTGCGCATCAGGGCCAGCATGCCTGGGTTGTTGGCCAACACCAAACCATCAATTTCTTGCAGCCCTTTGTCACGCGCTTCTTCCATGATGCCCAGCATCAGCCGCGAGCCCAAGCCTTGGCCGCCAAACTCATCGGCCACCACGAGTGAAAACTCGCAACTGGCCCGGTCAGGGTTTGTGATGTATTGCGACATGCCAATGATTTTTTCGGAAATCAAGAGTTCGCCCTCTGCGCTGCGCTCGCTTAATTTTTGAATGGCGACCAAGGCCATTTCTCGGTCGTAGTCGATCAGCGTCATGCGTGCCAGCATGAGGGGCGTGAGCTCTTTGTTGTGCGACACAAATCGCATGTATCGACTGTCAGAGGAGAGATGCTGCACAAAGTCTTGCAGCATGTGCGCATCATCAGGGCGGATGGGGCGAAGCGTGAACTCTCCGCCTTTTGGGAGGGGCCACAACTGTTTGTAGCGTGAAGGGTAGGGCAAGATGGCCAAGTGGCCGTAGTGTCGTGATTGGGATTCGCTTTGTGAATGGACATGGTCAATCACAATGCGGGCGTCCACCGCCACCGCCCCATCTTCGTCGACGATGATGGGGTTGATGTCGAGTTCGCGAAGCTGCGGTAGTTCGCACACCATTTCAGACACGCGCAACAAAATTTGCTCCAAGGCTTCAATGTCGACCGCACTGGCGCCGCGCCAGTCGCCTAAGGTCTCGGCCACTTGTGAGCGGTCAATCAAGCTTCGGGCAAGAAATTGGTTGAGTGGCGGCAACTCCATGGCATGGCCACGGAACAATTCAATCATGGTGCCACCCGATCCGAAGGCGATGACGGGGCCGAAGGGCTTGTCTGTTTTGACGCCGATATAAATCTCACGGCCACGTTTTTTACGCGCCATTTTTTGCACGGTCACGCCGTGAATGCTGGCGTTGGGTTGGGCCCGTGCCACCGATTCCATCATGTCTTTGAAGGTGTCGCGTACGCCAAGTGCATTGACGACATTGAGCGCCACGCCATTGACATCCGATTTGTGCGTGATGTCGGGCGAATCAATTTTCAAAGCCACGGGATAGCCCAGTTGGTTGGCAATCATCATGGCTTCGTTGGCATTGCGGGCCTGCATGGTTTGCGTGACGGGAATATGGAAGGCCGACAGCAAGGACTTCGATTCCATTTCGGTCAACACGCTGCGGCGTTCGGCCAACACGGTTTCAATTAACAAGCGTGCGCCTTCGATGTCGGGCTGCTTGAGTGACGACAGCGGTGGCGGCGTTTGTTGAAGCAGTTGTTGGTTGGCGTAGAAGCTGGCAATGTTGCCAAAAGCATCAACCGCGGCTTCAGGTGTGCGGAAGGTGGGAATCGAGGCGTTAGACAAGGTTTGACGCGCTTGCGGCATCGATGCATCGCCCATCCAGCAGGTGATGAGTGGCTTGCTGATGTTGGCTTTGCACTTGGCCACATGCGTGGCCACCGCGCTGGGGTCGGTGCCAGCTTTGGGCGAGTGCAGCACCAGCAAACCATCGATACGTGGATCACGGTTGGCGGCTTCTACGGCCGCGGCGTAGTGTTCTGGCGTGGCCTCTTCAGACAAGTCAATCAAATCGGTGAGCGATGCGTGTGGCAGCAATTGAGGCGCGAGCAAGGCCGATTTGTCTTCGCTCAAGATGCCTAGCTCTAGGCCAATTTCGCTGATCCAATCTGCGGCCAATACACCGGGGCCACCGCCGTTGGTGATGATGGCCAAGCGAGAGCCTACAGGGCGGTAACGTGAGGCCAAGCATTTGGCCGCCGAGAACAATTGCACAAACGACCGCACGCGCACCGCACCTGCGCGTCGTAGCGCCGCGTCGAACACATCGTCACTGCCCACGATGGCGCCACTGTGGGTTTGTGCTGCGCGATTACCGGCTTGTTGTCGGCCAGCTTTGAGCACCACGACGGGTTTTGCATAGGCGGCGGCACGCAACGAGCTCATGAAACGGCGGGCATTGGAAATGCCCTCAAGGTACACCACGATGCTGTGTGTGTTGTAGTCATTGGCCATGTAGTCAAGCACTTGCGCCACATCCACCGAGGTGCCCGGGCCGAGTGACACCACATTCGAAAAACCGACGCTGTTGGCCTGTGCCCAATCCAAGATGGAAGCGGTCAACGCGCCCGATTGAGAGATCAACCCAATCGGGCCTTTCTGAGCCAAAGGCCCAATGCGGCTGGCATTGAGTTGGAGCCTAGGGACTTGAAAGCCTGCCGAGTTGGGGCCTAGCAGCGTCATGCCGTGGTGGCGTGCCTGCTCATGAAATGTCCGTGCTTGTTGTGCGCTATAGCCACTGCCTGCCACCACCGCGGCCCGACATTTCATACGGCCTGCAATTTCTATGGCGTCGGGAACATCGCTAGGGGGGAGATCAATCAAGGCCAAATCAGCTTGTTGGTGAGCCCAATCCGAGAGGCTGCTGACCGAGTTCATATCGACTTCATGCCACTTGGCTTGTGATGCTTGTTGTGACAACCAGTGTCTGACACTTAATAAGTCTGGCGATGCCGTGTCAGTTGCGTCTGTTGATTTGGTGAAAAGTGCTATCGATTCAGGTGAGAAGAGGGAGGTGAGGTAGTGTTTTTCCATGATGCTCAGTCTTTGCGCACAAGGGTTGTGCGCAATTTGCTCAGCTTAGTGTTTTCTAGTTCGATGTGTTTTGATCTTTGACAAGGGCCAATGTTTTTGGCCATTTCTCGGTGGGTAATGACCAACGCGCCTGAATCAGCTTGGCTTGCGAAATCAAGGCGGACTTGTCTAACTGACGAGGGGTGCGCAACGCCAACACAATGGTGTTGCCAGCGGTTGTGGCCTTGAATGCCCATAGGGCGTCTTGGCCAAAAACATCGGCAATGGTTTGAATGCTTTTTTTCAGATTTGCATGTCTGCCATACAAATTGACGGCCATGCATCCTTGCGCAGTGAGCAGCTTTCGGCAATCGGCATAAAACGCCTCGCTATCTAAAGCGGGGCAGGCAGCCTCTTGGTCGTACAAGTCCACTTGCAAGGCATCGATTTTCCCGTGCCATGTGTCTTGGTTTGCAATGTGCGCGGCATCGGCCAACAGCACGTGGAGATTGGCATTGTCTTGGGGCAAGCTAAACCAACGTCTGCATGTGGCAATCACTTGCGGGTTCAATTCAACCGCTGTGGTGTGCATGCCCAATTGCAAATGGCAAAACTTGGTTAGCGAAGCGGCCCCTAAGCCCAGTTGCATGGCACGCAAACGGTGCACTTGATCTAAGTCTGTAAAGAGCAACCAGCCCATCATGCGTTGCACGTACTCAAGATGGATGTCGAACGGTTTGCTGATCTTCATCGAGCCCTGTACCCACGGCGTGCCCAAATGTAAAAACCGCATGTCGCCGTAATCGACATGGTTGACCTGTGGCAATCCAGTGTTGGCGGATGACGCTGCACAGTCGGTGTCGTCGTTTGAAGGCTGGTAGGTGCTGGCTTGCTTTTTGGCCAAGACTGCGCCGATCCAAACAGCGACCGCACAGGCCATGAGCCCGAATATCAGGTCGGTTGATGTCAATTCCATGCGTTACTTTAAGCGCAATTTGCGCGGTTTGTTACTTGTTTGTAGCGTCAGAAAAAGTTCGTTAAATGAGGTGCTTGAGGCCATTCGAGGACATAAAATCGCAATATTGATCTAGATAGGCATCGTGCATGAAAACGATCAGCAAAAAAATGGTTCGCAACAAGTCCGTGGCGCACGTGCTGGCGTCATTGCGAATTGAGTGCCTTACCCCCAGTTTGTTTGTGGAGAAGGGAATGCGCGATTGTTTGGCCGGACACACGTCAACATCCGCATTGCTAAAAGAAACCGTGCAGCGCCATGTCCCGGTACGACGGCACTGATCGCTACACCTATCCCGGTACTGGTGTGCTAATCAACAAGCCCGGCATAACAAATGCCGATGCGCTTGAAGCTTTTGAAGCGGATGCGACAGCCATTCGCATGTTTGAGCTACTCGAAAATCCGGTGGCAGGATTATTTGGTGTAGCTCATTTACGCCAAATTCATCGTCACCTTTTTCAAGATGTGTACGAGTGGGCGGGCGAATTTCGCTTGGTTGACATCAGCAGGGGCTCCAGCAGGTTTGCTAATTTTCTTTTGATCGAAGGCTATCTGTCCAAGTGCTTGGCGCACTTGGCCCAAGAAAAGTGGTTTGCTGGAATGGCCCCTTGCGAGTTCATCTCCAAAATGGCCTTTTATATGGGGGAAATCAATGCGGTTCACCCCTTTCGTGAGGGCAATGGACGAGTGCAACGTTTGTTTTGCAGCCAGCTGGCGCTGAATGCGGGTTACTTTATTGATTTTGAATGTGTGAGTCAGTATCAAATGTATGCAGCCATGATCGCCAGCTTTAATGGCGATTTGAAGCTTTTGGAAACCCTGCTTAATGAGATTACGGCCATCGTTGAGCCATAAGGCAACATGAGTTGCTTTTTATGTAATTCAACAGGAAGTCTCTATTTTCAACTTGTTCACCATTTGGGGGAGCTTATGACCCCATTTATTGGGATTTAAAAGGCTATACCACTTGCGAGGCTGTGCTGTACGCATCGTTGAGCAGCGCACGACACTTGAGGCGATTGAATCCGCGTGAGAGTTGAGCGGCAAGAAGGTCCGTGTTCATGGAATAGGCAATGAAATATCAGTCGTGGCTGGATGAATCCAACGTGGAGCTTCTCGGGTGTTGTCCATGCAGCCACCCTCAGCGTAAACGCCTTGGGGGTCGCGTAAGCGCATCATGCGCTGGCAAATATGCTGTACAAGATTGGGATCTTTTTGGGTTTGAGCCACCATCTGGGCCACTTTTTCTTCGTCCATTTTCAGCTGGCCAGCCGCATCGACGTAGACGCCATGCCGCCAGTGGTAGATCTCCAAACATTTGCCCTGCAAGTCGTAAGGCTCTTGTGGATGCCAAAAATTGGCGAATTGGCCGTGACCTAAGTAAATGACCCAGGACCCCTCATAACCGGGCACATCCGATGATGCATCGTCTGGGTTGCGAAACCACACGCGATCGCCGGGGACAAACCAGTGCATTGGCAGTGGGTTGTCATTGGTGCCCAGTTCGTGCAGAAAAACATCATGAAACTTGCCCGACATCACTGCTTTGTGTTGCCACTGAGCTTCCAGTTGGGCCAACAATTGGGGATTGTGTTGTTGGGCCTCTTGGGCAATGGCTAGCAAGATCACGTACTCTGTGGCTCGGTAGCAAGAAAAACCATATAAGCGACCAGACCGATCAGGCTGGGTGGCTAACAAAAGAGCCTCAATCAATGATTTGCCAGCTTTGAGGATAAAACCAGCATCTTCTTGGTAGCGCCAGTGTTCGATCGGGCGATCGACCAAGTCGGTGTTGAACGCCATCGATGTTTTGCGTGCTGCGCAAACAATGAGTTCGCGTATGTGAATGGCACTGAGCAGTTCACTGTAAGAAGGAAATTCCAGCTCAATCGGGCTCGATAACATCGAAATCAAGATCTGTTGTTTGACAGATTGAGTTGCACCTTCATCGAGCAAATCGTCTTGTTGGTGAAGTTGTAAGGTGTCAAATCTAGGTAAATGGCTTTCGACGAAGCGTGACTCTAGGACGAAGCGGACGCTGTAATGAGCGTCAATGTTTTGAACGAATGTTCGAACATGAGATTGCAGATGATGGCGCACAAGCAGCGCATCAAAATCGGTTTGATTTTTTTCGGCCTCTTGCGCTGATCTTGCTTGAAAATGCAAACCTTGCGGCATGTCTGCGCCCCCGAAGGGGGATAGTTTTGTTTCATCAAACTATATCTTTTTGAAGCGCGACAAAAGCAGGTTTTGCACTGGGGTTTTCACCCGCTTATGCTTATGAAAATCAGACCTGTCGCAATGCGGGCACGAGCAGCTTTTTGAGTCGCTACACAGCTTACGGTACCCAAAAAGAAAAAGGCCTTGCATCGCTGCAAGGCCTTGTCTTTTTTGGCTCCTCGACCTGGGCTCGAACCAGGGACCTACGGATTAACAGAGGTCCTTGGGCGCCGCGAGAAGAACACCTGACGCGACTTTACACCATTTTTCGCCATGTTTACAAGAGGCATTAAGTGCGCTTGTCCGTTGGTATGAGATCACCCCTTTGGCCTAAGATGTACCAATACAAAATTGATTAGGTTGTGCTTTTTATGACTGCTGCTGCACCTTACGCATTCAATTCGAACGAGTTATGGACTCTTGGAATCGCGGCTTATGCTGCCATCGTTTCGACCTTCGTTCTTGGCTGGGATGCCTATAAATGGCTGGCTTCAGGCGCCAAAATTGATTTATCGGCTTCGACAGGAATGCAGGTTTATGGCGGTCTAGTGCCAGACCCCAAGACCTATGTTTCAGTTACGGCATGGAATGTCGGGGATCAACCGACGACCATCACCAACCTAGGCGGCCTTTATTTCGATTCATGGTGGCGGGCATACATAACCCGAAGAAAGTGTAAGCAGGCGTTCGTTATCACCGAACCATCGCAGGTTCAGCGCATACCTTACCGCTTCGAAGTCGGAGATCAATGGATCGGCATGGCGCACCAAACTGAAGACATCACGCGGATGGCCAAAGATGGTTATTTGTTTTTCGTTTTGTACACGGCAAAAGGTGGGCGTGGCCAACGTGTGCGCGTTAAGGTTCGCCCCAAAGAAACTGAAAGTACAGAGAACGAATAGCCTAGCTTGCCAAGACGTTGCGCACCTGCCGTTCAGTTAGGCAAACCGCTTGGGCAATATTGCGGTTTGACATTCCAGCTTCTGCCATGCGCATAACTTCAGCGTTGCGGCGTGCACGGTAAATTGCTCGGCACTTAGGCAAGATGATCGTTTGCCCGCCATACGCTTTAGACAGCTTCAACGCTGCTGATAGACCCACAAGGCTGACCAGGCACTGGCCAGGGCGTGGGTGGCGAGGGAAGTAAACCACACGAGTGCCATCGACGCCGTGCGCGTGTTCGACCAACATCATGGCCAGATCAAGGCCAATCAAGGACGCTATTTTGGTTACGTGGGCGGGCAGCTTGTCGTTCATGCGGCCACCCGATACGCGCCGTTTTTAATCATGGTGCCAGCAGCGCGTGCGGCGGACTTTTTAACCTGGCAGCTTCTTGCCTTCACAGATTCATCGGCAGCGGTGCGCGCAGCTTGCTTCAAAGCCACAGACAGATTTATGAATTCTTGGCCCAGCACACCCAAGTCGTGCGCCATTGTCATAGTCGCCATGCTGTCGGCAGCTTTCAGGCCAGGGAATGTGTGGCGTGCTTGTGTTGCGCGTTGTGTCAGGCTGCACAGTTCTGTGCGTAGCTGAGAAAGTGTGTCGTGTTCGTCCATTTAGTTACTCAAAAAAATAGGTGGCCCTTCAACTTTTTAGAGAATCCGGGCCACCCGTTTAAGCCCCCCGGGGGAAGGGCGAGGAAGGCTGATTACTTCCGCCATCAGCCAAGGCGGTCACCGAGGAAATCGTTTAACCGACCTTTGCTAATTCAGCTTTGTTGCGACGAATTAGGTCGTGTGCATCGATAGGGTCTAGTTCAAAAACATCGCCCACCTTGGTAGGTTTACCTTTGAAATAGAACGGTTCTAAAACTCGGACAGTCACTGGTTTGGATGAATCAAGCATTTGAATTGGCATTTGGGGCTCCTGTTAGTAATCGAAAATCCAGTTCTTTCGGACTGCTTTAAGCGGCCTTCTAAATGTGCGAATGCGAGCATCTAGAAAATTTACAGCGCGCTTCACTTGAGCGTCAGTCAGCCATGGCCATCGTGTACGAATGCGTTTTTCTGCTTCAGTACGGCTGAAAATGAACATCCCACGAATGGGGCCACCCATCGAAATAGCAAGGCGTGGCC
>JACCDU010330389.1_pt1 | contig 14653 bp, 33 predicted proteins | sample 7446081 | NCBI WGS metagenome assembly JACCDU01 (sample SAMN15323447, study PRJNA562643) | freshwater metagenome | isolation source: river surface water | place: USA:Blue River Watershed | collected 2017-08-17
GACAGAGGACGATGGATGAAACTTCCATCATACGAATATTTTTCTTGACACATCGCTAAAGACTCGCTACAATACGTAGCATGAAACTTTATCGATATGAGCATGTTGATACCGGTCTTGGCCCTCTTTGTGGTGAACACGCCATAAACTGGCGTTGTGTATTCGACACCCATAGTGCCCCAATGTGGTTTAGTGAGTTCATTGAATTTGCTGATATGGTTGGGTGGGACCATCGCAAATACCTGCCTAATACACCATATCGATTTGGCTCCATTTCGTTTGATAAACTGATGGATTTGGTTATTGACGAAGAAGCCATCAAGAAACATGGATTCGTTCTGTACGAATATGAAGTCGAAGAAGAATTCTGCGTCTTTGATGAATGGCAGATTGTGTTCAACAGAGACAAGATTGTGAGTCGAGTTCGGTTTTAACAATAGCCTTGGTGGTGGAATTGGTATACACACGGCACTCAAAATGCCGCGCCGAAAGGCTTGTGGGTTCGAGTCCCACCCAAGGCACCAATACGCATCTGTGACGAAAAGTGGTGCAAAACTTAAATCCACGAAGGTAGACGTAACCCCATATAAGGGGCGGCTTGCAGCAAACAAGCGTAGAGGTTCGAGTCCTCTCAGATGCGCCAATAAACATAACGGCGATGTAGCTCAGATGGTAGAGCACCGGACTGAAAATCCGGGTGTCGGTGGTTCGAATCCACCCATCGCCACCAAAGGAAACATATGATAAGAACAGACCAGAACGAATTGCTGAGACAGATTGTTGATTCATTCATCGAAAAGCAACGAATCTCTTGCGCCGAATCAATCTATCAAACTGATCGAGTTATTGAGAACGCATACACTCTGATCGAAGACTTGGCTAATGTAGTTGGTTACTATGTAGAGGATGCTGATGATGAATCGTAATTTGTTTGCTTATACGACCCCAACCGGAACGTACCCCGGTTATGTTTCGATCAACAGAAAAGAAAACGGTGATATTTCCATCGCCGTTCGTTCTGAAGGCCAACAGACAGCTTCAGAAATGGTTCTGACTCAAGAACAATTCTCTTTGTTCATAATTGACATGGTTGAATCTGGATACGCAAATGGCGTTTACTAATCAAGATTGCAATCCCAACAAACTCAATGAGACTATTCGCAATCTCATTGAAGATATGCATCAATCAGATATCATGATCGACAACGCATTTGCGGTCCTCGATTACATCCTTTCTGGGTTTCAATCAACCATTGACGATGGCGTTTACTAATCAAAAAATTGTGCTTGACAAGCAGTTGGTTTCGACGTACAATACCAGCATGCTAAACAAAAATTCTGCCCAAACTCTGATGCGGTCATACTTTGATGAAAAGTATGGCAATGAGTTAAACAAGCTAATCACTGAACGTGCAAGCATGGGCTGCACATCTCTGGTATTCGACGTACCTAAAACTCAGATGGTATTCCCTCAACGAAGTGGATTTGTTGAATGGATACAGTTTCTTGGGTATGACGTTGAAGTTCGAGTTGATCCAAAGGTGCATAAATTTCTAATCAGTTGGCGAGATAAGCCTGTTGACATTACTGAGTAAATAGGATACAATTCATACATCTGTCCGTAGCTCAGTTGGATAGAGCAACAGCCTTCTAAGCTGTGGGTCGGGAGTTCGAACCTCTCCGGACAGGCCAAAATACCATATCTTTACATTATGAATAAACTTGACATTGGAATCAATCTTGCAGCAATGCTTTTGTTGATCGAAGAAAATACCTTTTCCAAAGAACTCATGCAACGGGTTCGAATCGCAACAACAAACCATTCTGACATGCACGGCCAAGATATCAGTGCAGAAGAACTACTGGAACAGATTCTGAAAAATTTGGGTGCCTGATCATGCAGATCAATTCCAACTTTCAGCTTCTTGGTGACTTCAGGTCCGATTGGACCCAAGAACATATCAAGAATGAACCAATGCTGTTCAATTGCTCTGGTATTGAAGCATGGAGACTCGGCGGTAGGATCACTCGAAGCTTTCTAACCAATCTTCCCGATGAATGGCTGGAAGCTGATATCGTTGTTGACTCTCGTGTTCATATGCTGATGAAGGGATGGTACCCATGCATTCCGGGGTTTCACCATGACGATGTTCCCCGTTCTCGCGCAGACGGTCAACCAAACTACGTGAACCCAGAATACCGTTCAGAACATCTGATGGGTCTGGTGAATGGTGACATTTGCCCTACGCAATTTGCAGTGGGTGAAGTCGATCTTGAAGTCCCTGAAGGAATCATCTACAAACAATGGCACCCAGAAGTCGTTCGTCTTATTGCTGAAGGTAAGATGACTACTACATCGGCTCCATCGGGTAAGTACGTGTATTTTGATGATCGTTCGTTTCATCAGGGTGTTGCAGCGAATGCGGCAGGATGGCGTTGGTTCATTCGAATCTCCAAGAACACAAATCGAGTGTTGCATACAACCAACGAATTGCGTAGGCAAGTGCAAGTTTATCTTGAACATCCCATGGAAGGGTGGTAAGATCATGGCTTCTAAGGAAATTGAAATGCATCTGCTACATATTCTACATGGTAAAGATCGTCGTGACTATTACGGACATTTCATCAGTTATGAAACTGATGCAACGTATGTGTTTGGTCCCGATGATATGGAAGATGCCAAGCTTGATCCCAAGAAGGCTCTGTTCACTGTGAATTCGGATGGGTATGTTTCGTATAAAAACAAGCCCATTGGGAAGTTTTCTTATACAAATGACAAGTTGAATGCATGGATGTTCCATGACTTGCTTGACAAGATCAAGATTCCGCATGACAATGATGATCTTCTGAAGGCAGAAGCATTGGTTTTCACCAAGTTCTTGACCGATCCTGAAGCATACAATTGGGCTGCATACAATGCTTAATACTGGCAAACCAATCTTGGGATTCCAAGGCGAATATCGCTGGTTATCCAACTTTGTGCCAGTAGATATTGAATTTGATGATGTTATCTATCCATCGGTTGAACATGCATATGTCGCTGCCAAGTGTAATGATATCTGTGACCGTTCTCCGATTCAAAAAATGACTGCTGGTCAGGCCAAACGATATGGTAAGACGATGCATCTCTCCCCATGGTTTGAATCGTCAAAGATCAGCATAATGCGTGGGTTCCTTGACCAAAAGTTTTCCAAAGAGCCGTATCGACAATTGTTGATAGATACGGATGGTTCGTACATCGAGGAAACGAATGCATGGGGTGATACCTTTTGGGGTGTCTGTGATGGAAAAGGTCAGAACATCCTTGGTGTCCTGATCATGCAGATACGAAGTGAAATTTTATGGGAAAATATGGTTGACAGCCATACCAAAACCTGATACAATTGAGTTCAATGTGGGTGTGTCGCTGAATGGTTAGGCTACGGATTGCAAATCCGTGTTATGCAAGTTCGAATCTTGTCACCCACTCCAAATCATGGGACGGTAGCTCAATTGGTTAGAGCAGTGGACTCATAATCCATTGGTTGCGGGTTCGAGTCCCGCCTGTCCCACCATAGCAGAATTCAAAATGAATAAGTTTATCTACTACGTTGTGTTTTTCTTTCTGTGCTGGGTAGCAGTCATATCGATGAAGATTATTGAGCGAACAGAAGAATCTAACGAATGTTCTGCTAAAGGTGGCTTCTTCATCAATACAGACTCTGGCAACAAGTGTGTTAAACTGGAAATTATCAAATGACAAAACAACTGCGTGAATTCGTCAACGATCTGACGCCATCTGAAATCGAAGAAATCTGCGTCGATTACATCGAGTATGAAAATACTGGCAAGATCAATCCCAAGTCAACACTGATGAAATTGACGAGTAAGTTCATGTCTTCCGTTGGTGACAAGATTCATACAAACGTATGGATGAAAAACTTGGCACTTGAAGCATATCGTACATACTTTACAATCAAATGATTGAAGCTCAAATAATCGTCTTGCTATTCAAGGTATGTATTTTGTTGTTCTTTGTCATTCTGGTTGGTCTTGCATCGTATTGGGCTGGTTGGGTAAATGGCAAAACTCATGGTGAATGGCTTGGAATCAAATCTGAAAGAGAGAAACAGAATGAAAAAATACGCACAGGTTTTCGAGTTAACAGAAAACCATATTAAGCTTTTGCGACAAATGTATGTTTCATTTGACGGTGATTCATACGATGGCGCACCAGCAGTAGATATCAAACGTCCTTATGGTAACTCTGATGTTCCATATGATGTTGCCACAATTCTAGGATATGCGGACTATATCCAAGCATCAGATGATGATGAAACGGAAACTGATGCCTTTGAAAAAGCAACGCATGAACTATTGAAAATACATAGTGAAACCGGCACGGCCCTTCAGATCGTTCTAAGCACAGGATCATTTGAACCCGGTATGTACGGTAGGCCAGAACGATATTTAACCCAGCATTGGGTCAAGTGTGATGACTGAGTATGTGAAGGTAATTGGATCGACAGAAGAATATCCTAATGTCGCTTTCTATATCAATAAAGATTACGTTGAACATACCACATCAAATCATCGCAACCTGCTGCGATTTGCTGAAATTGCGGTTGACTTGGATCGAAATGAAGTCATCAAGTGTCGATATTTGTTGGATCAAATTTTTGACAAAATTCTCTTGACAAACCGTCTGCACTGTGATACAATACTGAATAACTTGTAATGAAAAGGAAAATGTGAAATGAACAAAATGTCTGTGACTCGCGCGTTGGTTGAACTCAAGCGTCTGGATGATCGAATCGCTTCTGCAATCTCGCAGGGCAAATTTGTGGCCCGAACTGTTGGTCGGAACCAGTACCAAAAGGTAGTTGGCGTCAATGAGTCGGTTGAACAACTGGCTCGAACCATTCAGGGTTCGTTTGATAAGGTAGACAATCTGATTCGCAATCGTGAATCGATCAAGTCTGCTATCATCATGAGCAACGCCACTACCTATGTGACCATCAACGGTCGCATGATTTCGGTGGCCGAAGCTATCGAACTGAAGAAGACGGTTGAATTCCGTCAAATGTATTTGTCGCAACTGCGTTATCAGCTAACCACTGAATCGAATGCGGTTGACAAAGCCAATGCTACTCTGGATGCTGCGATTGATCAGTCTCTGAATAGCGTGTATGGTTCGGAAAAGACCAAGGTTGATCCGGACCTTCTGAAGACTATTTCTGCCCCGCAGAAAGAGCAAAAAGAGGCTGCTGTGTTTGATCCGGCTGGTATTTCCAAGCGGATTGAAGCACTGGAAACCCAGATCAGTGATTTGACTTCGGAACTGGACTTTGTTCTGTCCGAGTCGAATGCCAAGACTGAAATCACGGTTCACCTGAACGCGGTCTAAATAGTTTGAGATTTGCATAGACGAACAGACCTAATAGGCTATTCTTAGGCGTAGAAGAATTGAAATAATTACGCCACTCCACTTTTAATGGAATTAAAGCACAAATCTAGTAACCTCAAAGTTCAACGATCAAAGCTCAAGTTTCAAAGATCAGTGGTCAAAGCTCAAAACGGTAACGATCAAAAGTAAACGGTTAAAGCTTCTTCAAATCCGGCGATTGGCTTCTGATTAACCATCATGGTATGTGCCACCGGCTGTCTATGCAGATCAACTTTTTCTTGACACTCAGGCGAAACTGATGTATAATCCACATCATGGTCAAATACGAAGTTTCCCTGATTGTTGATTCTGTCGAAACCAAGTTTGTTGGTTCGTCACTCAAGTCCCTTGCTGCGCAAGCAGTATCTTTCATTGAAGACAATTGCCCTACGGCAACTCTTGCTATCAAGCATCTGAAATCTCAGCGGTTTTTCTTCCGTGTTGGTCCGATGGATAATCGGATCGAATGTTCACTCACTCAAATCTAAAATATGAATACACCTACCAAGACTTTCAAGTTGTCCAAGACCACCAAGCGTATGATGGCGACCATCGTTGACGCACATGCTCGTGGTCATTTCAAACGTATGATGATCGACGCACAACTTGAATCTGAAAAGCGTCCTGTGGCAAGTAAAAACGCCAAGAACGAAGACTAATTACTTTGTTTCTGTTGAAGTAATAGATTGACGAACGATTTCCTTTCGTCTTTTGATATCATCGATATCTGATTGTATTTCCTCGGGTGTTCTGCTGGCACTCTTAAGCTGTTGACTTCTACTATTGTAGATTTCAATGGCTTTTCTTTTTTCTGCATTCAATCTTGAAATCCGATCATCGTAGTATTCAAGTTGAAAGAGTGCATTTGCCCGTTGATTGCTTTCCTGCATCAGAATCTGTCTTTGCTGATTCTGGATCATCTGGTTAACATCAGACGCATGAGCATAATTGTTTTCGACATACACAACAGCGCCCCCAATTGCCCCAACAAGACTAAGTGCGGTTGTTATCAATGAAGCATGATCTTTTAGCTTCTGTAGGATTTCCATTTATCTCTCCTGTTTGATAAATATACGAGAACAACTAAGGATACCAATGGAGCAAAAATATACAACGCATTTGGCAATGTATTTAGGCAGGAAGGCAGAAAACGAGAAGGCCACAACGTTAGACAACGTGACTTGCTTCTTCACAGGGGAAAGATATTCGCATATCGAACTGGTGTATGATTACTCGCCGGTTAGCAACATCGGCCTAACATGGTCATCTTCGCCTAGAGATGGTGGTGTTCGACCAACAAGAATAGAATTTGATTCCAGACGATGGGAAGTCTACCAAGTTCCAACCATCTACACTCAGGATGATATCATAGAGTGGTTTAATGCCCGTTCTGGCGCGAAATACGATTGGTTTGGTGCTGTGGGGTTGGTTCTGCCTTTTATTGGTCAGGAACCCGCAAAATGGTTCTGTTCTGAAGCGGTCGGTACCTGTCTATCGATCCCTAGATCAGAAATCAAGACGCCGGGTAATATCTTGACCCACTATGGCAAGGATGCTGTCAGAATCGTTTGACATGTCTCTAAAGTTATGGTATACTGATCATTATGTGGATTCAAAACGTTGCCAAATCTGATGTTGAGAAGGGGTTTCATATCAACCCCGGATTCAACTCCATGCTTATTCAGATCGTTGACCCTGATATGGCGCATCCTGTTCCACTGTATGAATTTCGTGAAGTCCATCAGTTCAAGTTCTTGGATGTTGATGGGCCAGAGTACAAATGGGCATGTACTGAAGAAGATGCTAAGAGATTGGTTGAACTTCTTCTGCATGCCAAGGAACAAAGAATGAATGTCATTGTGCATTGTGTTGCTGGTGTCTGTCGTTCTGGTGCTGTGTGTGATGTTGGCGTCATGCTCGGATTTGATGACACGGAAGTCTATCGCGCACCCAATCTGTGGGTAAAACACAACATGATGAAGGCTCTTGGTTGGACATACGATTCGGCTGAGAAACCATATGACAATTCAAACTTCGAATGGGAAGGCGATATATGACCGAAAAAGAATCAACTCTGGAGAGTTTACGTGGGTTCCCACACATTCACGATTTCATCGAGAAGAATTGGGATGATACTGAACTCTTGGTCGAGTATGTGAAGAAGCTACTCAACGATACCAGAAACCATGAAAGAAAAGGGTTCCCACATGAAATTGCGGAAACCCTTTTGGTGTTTTTCAATAACAGGAAAAGTACCCCGATATTGACTGAAGAAGAATTCAGAGTACATACAGGATATTGATTATGAGTGCTATTATTGATTACAGTAGAATCATCTATGCTGAGAAAGTGCCAGCATTCATTCGGATGCTTGCCCATGATCTACAGCGTCAAGTCTATATGATGCCGGGAGAATTTTTCTCCAAACTATCCGACCATGACTTGAAGTATCTGCATGATTGTGTTGAAACATCAAACAATCTGACCCAAGATGAAGACGATGCACTGCCAGATTGTATCGTGCATCTATTCTATGTTTCCGCTATGCTCTGTATGGCTGAAGGCGGTGATCTAACGGAAGAAAATGCGGATCAAGTTCAGAAAACCACCGCATCTTTTGTCGTTCTGGAACACCTATACCGAATGGGTCTGATCGATGTTTTCCGAGATTCATACAGCTACATCGATCTTGATGTTCCTATCGCACAGGCAAAGCCGACTTAATTGCCAGCCTGCTTTCGATCAAGAAGCGATTCAAGTTCAGTGATGCGTTTATTGGCGTTTCGCAGTTCTTCCATCAAATGAATGTTCTGTTCATGCAATTGGTCCAATTGTTCGCGTGTCTTTAGTAGCTGCGTTGATAACTGATCAATCTGTGCCATTAAGCTTTCAACTTGTTTGGCTTGAGATGAAGTTACGCTTGTCTTTTCTTCAATATCTACTTTGCGAAACTTTAACCAAGTAGCGAAGAATAATGCAATTACACTGAGCGAAACGCTGACAACCGTGGGCATGTTTCCTATAATCGAGTCAATTCCTAGAGTGAGTTCCATGTTTTTTGGTAAAGAGTAGATTGATGATGAATGCATACATACACGATGCACCTAAAACTATGATAACAACATCGTCAAAATGTCCATGCGACCCGGCTATTTGAATCAAGCCAGACCATAACCAATATACACCAGTGAACCAACATGTAACTGATCTAAGGGCTTCCATGTCTTCTAGCATGACTGCCATGACTTGTAGGAAACCAAACAGACCCGAAACAATTCCCCAAAACTGCCATTGATGGAAATCTTGAAGATGGGGAGGGAAAAACATTGTCCCTGTCGTCACAATTAAAATTGCCATTACAAACAAACTAAACCCGCTGATCAATTCAACGGGTCTGGTATCTGCTGGAAGAAGTTGCTTAATGATGCTCATTTTTGAAGACTCGTGGCCCCGGAAACATTATCAAAACCAACATAGTCAATGAGTTAAATACTGTCCACAAATCATTCGCAAATGTCGTATCTTCAACCCTGCCTAATATCACCGATGTGATATACCAACTAGATTGAGCAATAATTAGCAATGCAGCAATAGTTATGCTCAACACACACCTTACTTTGTCCGCTTTTCGTCTAGACAAATGAAAGGCTTTTGCTGATATGACGATTGCTATGACAGCAAGGATTATTGGCAATGATTCGAAAAAAGACGAAAACATATGGACTCTTTGTTTAATACTGAACTATTTAGGAGCATGGTATGCAACCGAAACAATATAGAAAAATCCCCGTAGTCATCGAAGCGATTGAGTTTGTCTACTCAGCAGATGGCATCAAAGCACTGAAAGACTTCTGTGGAAATAGTCTTATTTCATTTGGGAAAGACCGGTGCCTAACGGCTGTTGGGTGGGCCGAAATCGGAACGCTTGAAGATGGTGTTGGTTCTTCACCACAAGTTAGGCACATTGCCAGTGAGGGAGATTTCATCATCCGTGGTGTCAGTGGTGAATTCTATCCGTGTAAACCCGATATCTTCAGACAGACATATGAAGCTGTGAAGACTCCGATGGAGACTCTGGTGGATCAGGTCAAAGACAGTTACAAAAAGATACAGGATGGTACCGGTGTCGATTTTGACTACTACAGAAACATGCCTCTGATCAAACAGTTCCCAATTGTTACATGTCCAACATGTGGAGTCAACTTGTCTGGTGTGATGGGATACGTGTGTCCAAGAACCGATTGTCCAACACAACCACGAATTACCTGTTGACAAACGCAAAGAGTTGAGGTACATTACGGTCCTCAACTCTTTTTTTTTGGATTCATTATGACTGCTTTGATCTACATCTATCTTGCTGGTGCTGCCGAATCTATTGGTAACTGGTTTTCATTGGTTGCTATTTTGTGTTTTTCTGCGGCAATGTGTCACTGGTTGTGGACGGCGTTGAATGGTACTGAAGTAAATAAGAAATTCTGCGTTTATATGGCAATTTTTACAGCGGGGCTTTCTTTGGTTGCAGCAATCATCCCCACCAAGGACACGATGTATATGATGGCATACGGTTATCTCGGTGAGAAAGCCGGTACTGTGATTGTTCAGACCCCCGAAGTGCAAGAAATCACTGCTGACTTGCTCAAGCTGGTCAAGGTGAAAGTCAAGGAACAGATCAAGGCTGTTGAAGAAGGCAAGAAGTAATCATGAAACGCAACTCTCTTTTCTTCAAGTTCTGCACGTTTTTTGAGAATGAAAATTATCGAAGCAGAACCAACATCGATGCATGCACACTTTCGTTCATGTTTCTTAGGTCGGTTGTTTGGTCGATTCTCTTTGGCATGTTTGGTGTTCTCATGTTTTGGGCAATCGGTTCCATCATCGGTGAGACTATCGCTATGATTGTGACTCAGACTTTTGAGAAATCCTTTGCTAAAAGTTTCTATGTGTTTTTATTCTTTGGAACCATTTGCGTATGCATTTCTGCGATACTTGCATTTTTGGTGGTGAGTGCTGACAAACTAATCAGGAATCGAAACAAAAGTAATTTCTGCAAAATCATCGAAATCAAGGACTAAACCATGAACAAGACTCTTATCCATTTCTTCGACACGTATAGCAATATGCATGTCCCGTTTGATTCTGCTGGCAATCAGTACATCGAGACTGACACATGTGAATTCATCAAAGAATCCGTGATCGGTCTTGTAGCGATTGCTGGCATAATTGCGGTTGTCACTCTACTTTTGTTTATACCTGTCGTTGCCATGACGGAACTGGTTGCTGCAATTGTTGTTGGTCACTTGACGTTGACGATCCCGATGTTCATCACTGGATTCGTACTGCTCTTTTGTTTCTTCGTGACGGTTTTTGTCAAAGTATTTGAATTTTTTGAGAACAAACCCAATGGACCAAGCGTTTTCCGTGAAGTCTATGTAGCTAAGATGGGGAAGTTCTGCAAGCCCTTGACAATCAAGGCAAAATAAGATATACTGTCGATCATGATGAACTTCAAAGACGAATACAACCGCAACACCAAGTCCGTGTTGCTCAAGGAAACTTCCAATCCTGACCTGTTTGTGTTGAAATACAAACGTGAAGTGTTCCATAAGAACCGCTGGAACGATTTCCTTGAGGAATGTCGTGGTACCATCGTTGATCGAGACTTCGATGTGGTGTCCTTGCCTTTTCGCAAGATTTACAACTTTGGTGTGGAAGAACGTGCCCCAAAGATCAGTGATGATGAAACCATCCATTGGTTCCGTAAGGTCAATGGATTCATGGTGGCTATGACTTGGTACAATGATGATGTTCTGGTGTCTACCACCGGGTCTATCGATTCTGATTTCGTTCAAATTGCCAAGAAATATATGACTGATGACGTTCGATGGAGTGTCCGACAGTATCCGGAATACACATTTATGTTTGAATGTTGTGACCCTTCCGACCCACATATTGTGCATGAAGAACCGGGCCTGTATCTGATTGGTTGCCGTCGCATCCGTGATGGACATATGCCTGTTGATTGGCTCATTGAAAATGGTGCAGTTTTCGCTGATAGCTTCATGAAGGTGAAGTTTCCAGAACATGGCGTTTGCACCATGGGTGAACTCAAAGAGATGGTGCGTAAGTGCGATCATGAGGGATTCGTGATCTATACCGGTGATGGGCGGTCTACCAAGATCAAGTCCAAGCACTATCTGGTCAAGAAGCTGTTCATGCGTGGCAATATTGATCGTCTGATGGACAACAATGTCAAGGGCAAGATCGATGAAGAATACTTCCCGCTTGTCGATTTCATCAAGGCAAATCGTGAAAAGTTTGCTCTGCTGACCGAAATGGAACGGCGTGAGTGCATCGAAGATTTTCTAGCAACGCAGACTGAATATGATCAACAGAAATGACATATGGGTCACGGCTAACGTCACCGAACAAAAAGCGCCTACAGATGATTCAATTCGTCTGTATGGCGAAATGTTGGACAAGGCCAGAAAAGAAGTCGTTGAAGCTTTCCGACTCAACAACAATGTGATTGACTTCAATATCGTCCATACGGTAGACTATCTGCTGGGTCAAGACAAGTACCAATATCGAATCAAGTTGAATGGCAAGACATTTGATGGGCAATGCATCATCGATAACGTGCTTACTCAGCGAACCACCGATGAAGTGATTCAGACCATCATCAATAAGATTGGACAGGATATCGCTGTATTCATCCTTGCATCCAGTTTTAAGAAAACAGACTTCATATGATATACGAGATTAAAGAGCGAATCCCCAAGAAATTCTTGGCTGTCAAGATCGAGAATACCGATCAATGTCGAAAAGACGTAAAAGAAGCATTTAAGTTAAATCTAGATGATCTAGTGGACGTATACGCCGGTAAGTGGTTTGTTGCTAATACAGACGATATCGGGACAATTCGCGTGATTGACCATGATAGCATCAATGCTGAATTCATTCTGGCAGACAACGAACTAATGCACAACCACGAAGCATGGATAAATTGGTTGTCCCCCAAGAAATTGAAGATGATGATTGAATCTCTGGGTCCGCGTCGAACGTTGATTACGTCATATGATGCTTTAGATGACGTTGAACGTCTATACAAAGAATTTGAATTTGTGTTACCATCGAAATCCGGTGATGGACAATTCACTGGCGGATTCTATCAGGAAGAATATGAACGAGACAACCAGATATATGTTTTCTCGTTTGACAATGGCAATGCATACCAACTAGAAGTTTACGAAAAGGAATCAGAATGATTACAAAACAAGAATTTATCGATATCACCGGTCCCGACAATGTGCAGGAAGTTGAACACTTCTATGCATATGCACCACATACATTTGTCATCGATTCTCATTACGACACAAGCATCTGTTCGGCACAACTGATCTTCAATTCAGTCACGGATCAGATTTTGTTTGTTGGTGTGTATGATTATGTGAACAACCGAGCATACTGCATGGTTGCAGAACATTACGATATCCATGATGAAAACGCATGGGATGAAGTTGGATACACCATTCTTGAGAGTGACGAAGACTTTCTAGAAAAACTCAAGGCAATCTTCAATCAGGAAGAATACGATACTCGTGTTGCAATTCCTCTGAACATCCCAGATGATTTGCTCTTTACTCTGATGAAGATTGCTCACGAGAAGGATATCACCCTGAATCAACTGATCGACAATGTAATGGTGGAAGAACTAAATAGACTACGTTCTATTAAATTCAACACCAATGTCTGACAAAATAGCGAAAGCATATATTGCAATGAAGAAGCCAAAACGGTTTCCTTCATTGCAGACTTCCTTCGGTAAGCACTCCGAGAAGGTAGAAGAAAAGCCTCAATCAAAAGAGGAAGAAAAGAAACCTCTCAAGGAAGCTATTCCGTTCTCAAATTCTTACGTCATGGATGATAAGAATTTTGACGATGCACACACCGATTCCATTCATGAGAAACACAAACTGCATGATGATATCGATGGGCTGGTAGAACAGTACACGCATACGTCAAGGGACATTAACAGTGCCCTACACCAGCACTACAACTCTGAGCCGCATGACAGAGAGCAGATCGAAGTAGCCAAGAAGATTGAAACGGCATTGAACAAAAACGTTGCACAGGAACACTTTCATGTGTATACTGGCATCCATCATTCGCCGTTCAAGAACATTGCGACTGTTGGTGGCAACCATATGGTTCATCTACCAGCGTTTACATCAACGACAACGCATTTTCGTAAGGCAATGATCTTCTCCAACGTAGACAAAACCACGAAACACAACCCAGCAATACACTCCGGTGATGTGGAACCAATGGCAAACCATGTCTTGAAGTTGCACATTCATCCCGGCGTTTCGATTGCTTCGGTCAGACATATTGCCAAATACAAGGGCGAACATGAACTGGTGATGAACCGTGGATATGATCTAAAAATCGATCCTGTGCCGACCAGAATACATCATGAAGCTGATAGACCAGTATATGTCTGGAATGCATATCCAGTTGAAAGAAGGGGCAGAAACTTGAATATTGACACTGGTAAGGATGCGAATCCAGAACCAGTTCGTTTAGGGTCTAAGCTTCAATCGTAACGGGACCGTTCTTTTTTGAACTTTTCCACATACTGTGGATTCAGACCCTTTTTCTTCTTGAAGTTGGTGATGCCAACGTTGTATGAATGAACAGCAGCGTCAACATCACCATCTAGTCGCTGATGATACGAGTGAAGAATTTCAGCACCCTTTTTGATCTGCTGTTCTGGCGTCTGTAGCTCACTCTTTTCCAATCCCCATGTTTTGGGTCTAACCTGAGTCAACCCAATCGCAGGGTCACGCTTAAGACCAGACTTTGCTTCTGGGTTGAAGGATGACTCGATACCAACAATCGACAGTATGTCTTTGGCCTTCGGAAACGTGGCTTTCTCGTGCTTTTTAGCCATGGTGGCTACATGGGTAGCAAAGTCATCCGAAACGTGCTTATACTTCGTTTTAACCGTCTTGGCGAGGCTTTTTATTTCATCGTCTGCCGCCTCTTTGTGAGGATGCACCCTCTCTACCCCAACTTCTTTGTTCGCACTATCGTAAAAGTGGGATGCCATCATGGCAGCACCACCGATAGCGGCGGCAGCTATAGCATTTTTAACAAATCCTTCTTGGATGTTCTCGTATGCTTTGGTTACGGTATCTTGATACATATTCTTTATCGGGGTATTGACAA
>JACCDU010855662.1_pt1 | contig 14647 bp, 13 predicted proteins | sample 7446081 | NCBI WGS metagenome assembly JACCDU01 (sample SAMN15323447, study PRJNA562643) | freshwater metagenome | isolation source: river surface water | place: USA:Blue River Watershed | collected 2017-08-17
CGCCTAAGCTGGCGCCGATGTTCACGGAGCATCCGAGGGGATCGCTTCGGTATCGTGGCGCGTATGGTGGGCGCGGGTCGGGGAAATCGTTCACGTTCGCCAAGATGGCGGCAATCTGGGGCTTCATTGAGCCCCTGCGTGTTTTGTGTACCCGCGACATTCAAGACTCGATCAAGGAGTCATTCCACGCGGAGTTGAAGAATGCCATCGCTTCCGAGCCTTGGCTGGCCGCTGCCTATGATGTGGGCATCGACTACCTGAGGGGGAAGAACGGGACAGAGTTCATCTTCAAGGGCTTGCGGCACGGGATCAATTCGATCAAGTCGATGGCTCAGATTGACCTCTGTATCGTCGAGGAAGCCGAGGATGTGCCTGAAACGTCATGGGAGGCATTGGAGCCCACTATCCGTGCGCCTGGGTCTGAGATTTGGGTGATCTGGAACCCGAAGAACGAAAACAGCCCGGTTGATACACGGTTCAGGCAGAACCCGCCGCCGCGCTCGATGTTTGTCGAGATGAACTACACGGACAATCCTTGGTTCCCGTCTGAGTTGAACGAACAGCGCGAGCACCAGCAAAGGGTGATGGATCCGGGCAAATATGCTTGGATTTGGGAAGGTCATTACCTGAAGAACGGCGAAACCCGCGTGTTCAAGAATTGGCGCGTGGAGGAGTTTGAATCGCCGTCCAATGCTGTTTTCCGATTGGGTGCAGACTGGGGGTTTGCGGTTGACCCGAGCGTTTTGATTCGTTGCCACATTGACGGGCGAAAGCTGTATATCGACTATGAGGCGTATCAGGTGGGCTGTGAAATCACGGACACGCCCGCGCTATTCATGACGGTTCCAGACTCGGAGAAGTGGCCGATCACTGCTGATTCTGCGCGGCCTGAGACGATCAGCCACATGCGCAAAAACGGGTTTCCGAAGATCATGCCAGCGGTCAAGGGGCCGAAGTCTGTCGAGGATGGTATTGAATGGCTCAATTCGTTTGAGATCATCGTTCACCCGCGATGCAAGCACACGATTGATGAGCTGACCATGTATTCATACAAGACTGATCCCGACACGGGCGCGGTTTTGCCGATCCTTGAGGACAAGAACAATCACGTTATCGACGCGCTTCGGTATGCGTGTGAAGGTGCGCGGCGTGCTGCTGCACAAAAGCCTGTTGTGTCGGTTCGTCCGGCATCGCCTCAACGCCCAATTGCTAGACCAATTGCCCGACGTTGAATAGGGGGCTAGAATCTGCGCAGCATATAAGGTGCCAGAAATGCGACAAACCCAAGCCCTCCGAGACATTCACCGTGAAGCCCTGGCGGAGTTTTCCGACATTTGGTCGGTGCAGGAGCCAATCCGCCGCGAGTGTTTTGAAGACCGTCGATTTTGTGACGAGCGCGGTGCGCAGTGGGAGGGTTCTCTGGGTGAGCAGTACGAGAACAAGCCCCGTTTCGAGGTGAACAAGGTTCATCTGGCGATTCAGCGCATCATCAACGACATTCGAAATAATCAGGTTTCGACTCACTATGTGTCGCGTGATCTGGAGGACGCAACGAAGCTGGCCGATGTTTGCGGATCGCTGAAACGTGCTGATGAGCAGGACTCAGAAGCCGAGGATGTGGAGGTGAACGCGGTTCAGGAGGCTGTCAAAGGCGGCTTCGGTGCGTGGCGTCTGCGTGCTGATTACGAGGACGAGGACGACCCCGACGAAGAACGTCAGCGGGTTGTGTGGGAGACGATCAACGACGCCGACCTGAGCGTTTTCTTTGATCTGGACGCCCGCAAACAGGACAAGTCAGACGCCCGCCGCTGTTTCGTGCTGGTGCCGTACACAAAGCCCGCATACAAAGACGAATGGCAAGACGAGCCGGTTACATGGCCTCAGGATACGTCGAGCCATTGGGGTTCGTTCAAATGGGTCACGGCTGATACCGTTTGGGTGGCTGAGTATTACCGCAAGAGCGAGACGAAATACTGGGAACACACGTTCCGTGGCCCGGTTGAGGCTGTCGAGATTGTCCATGGTGATGATCTGGATGACGAGACTTTGGCCGATCTTGAGGCGCGTGGATTCACCGAGGCAAGCCGCCGCCGCGTGAGCGAAAAGGTCGTGCACAAATACATCCTCAACGGGCGCGAGGTGCTGGAGGATTGCGGGGAGATTCCGGGCGGTCACATTCCCGTGATCCCCGTTTACGGCAAGCAGTATTTCTTGGATGGCGTGGAGCATTGCTCAGGCCATGTGCGCAACGCCAAAGACCCGCAGCGGCTGGCGAATATGATGCGCTCGAAACTGGCTGAGATTGCCATGTTCTCCAGCGTGGAAAAGCCCATTTTCGCGGCAGAGCAGATTGACGTTCACGCCCAATTGTGGGCTGATGATGAGGTGAACGACTACAAATACCTGCTTGCCGAGCCACTGCGCAATCTGGACGGTTCTATCGCGGCTACCGGGCCTCTGGCTTACACCAAACCGCCGCAAGTGCCCCCGGCATTGGCTGCGCTGATTACGGTCACCGAGCAGGATCTGAGCGACACGCTGGGCAATCAGCAGAACGGTGAGCAGGTGGTGTCAAACATCGCTGCAAAGACCGTCGAGCTGATTCAGGAAAAGCTGGACATGCAGACGTTCATCTATGCCGACAACTTCGCCAAAGCGAAGAAACGCGCGGCTCAGGTGTGGTTGAGCATGGCAAAAGTGCTGTACGCCGAGAAGGGCCGGAAACTGCGCGGCATTGACGGCTCTGGCGACGAGACTGTGATCGAGATTGGCCGACCTGTCATGAAGCCTGGCGGGGCTACGGTGGTCGAGAACGATATTTCAAAGGCCAAGATGCGGATTGTTGCGGAAGTCGGGCCGAGCACCAGCACGAAGCGCAAGGGCATGGTTTCGACGCTCACGCAATTGGGCGCAGTCAGTCAAGACCCTGAGGTGAAATCGGTTCTGGAATCGCTGATCCTGATGAACGTGGAAGGCGACGGGATGACCGACATCAACGACTGGGCACGTAAACGTCTGGTCAAGGCCGGTGCAATTCAACCGACAGAGAAGGAAGCGCAGGAACTCGCACAGGCTGCACAGAATCAAGAGCCTGACGCCAATCAACTCTACCTGCAAGCGGCTGCACAAGAGGCTGCGGCAAAGGCGGGGAAGGCGGCGGCTGATACTGAGCTTACCAAGGCTAAGACTTTGGAAACCCTCAGCAACATCGAGAATGCGAACACGGCTCAGACGCTGGATATTCTGGATCGTGTCGCCCCTGAAACACCGTCGGTTGATGTTGTGGCCGTTCCGCCGCCTACAATGCCGTGATTCAAACGGGAACCGGCCCCCGATCTGGCCGCGATGGAGCGCGTATGACGCAGATGAGCGAAGACCAAGACCTGATCGAAAACGAACTGCCAGAAGATGAGCCGGACATTGATCCGGACAATCCTGACGGTGAATTGCCTGATGCGCAGGAAACGCCCGAAGCCACTGGCTCACAAGATGAGCCTGACGAATCTCTGAACCTCACGATTGCGGGGTTTGAGGAAGAAAGCGAACCGGAAGAAACGGGCGGCGGCAATTGGGTGAAGGAGCTTCGCAAGCGTCAACGTGAACTGACCCGCGAGAATCGAGAACTGAAGGCGCGTCTTGAATCTGGTGGCAAGGACGAAAAGGCTGTTGTCGTTGGCGATAAGCCGACCCTTGCTGGGTGTGGTTTCGATGATGAACGGTTTGAATCTGAGCTGATCGCATGGACTGAGCGCAAAGCCGCGTTTGAGTCGAAGCAGAGCGAGAAGCGCAAGGCCGAAGAAGCCGCAGAGCGTGCATTTCAGGAGCGTGTGGCGAGCTATGACGCACAGAAACGCGCCTTGCCGGTGGATGATTTTGAGGATGCAGAGGAAACGGTGCAGAGCACTTTGAATCACATCCAATTGGGCATTCTGGTGAAGAACGCGCCCGAAGCCGCGAAGATCGTTTACGCCTTGGGCAAGAACGAAAAGGCATTGCAGCACTTGGCGAGCATCAAGGACGCCGACACCTACGCTTTTGAACTGGGGAAGATGATGGCAAACATGAAGCAAGCACCGGCGAAGAAAGCGATTCCCGCCCCTGAGCGCACTGTTAAGGGCGGCTCGCGTGGGTTTCAGGCTGCAACGTCGAACAATCTCGATGCCCTGCGCAAGAAAGCGGAATCGTCCGGTGATTGGACTGAGTATTTCGCAGCAAAGCGCAAGGCTTGAGCTAGTTTTCTGAACGTGGTATAAATCCGCGAAAGATTCGCCCACTTACGGGCAGATTGGAATGCCAGCCATCCGGGCGTGAACGGATGAGTAGATCGGTGGAAACACCCCTTTATTCATTCGTTCACCTTTTAGGAGCCACAAATGGCAAACCAATCGATCAAAGCCCTCGAACTGATGTTCGAGAACTTCGTGGAGTCTTTCGACGCTGCTTGCGGCATTTCGCGTGCTGTCAAGACCTCGTATCCTGACCCTCAGGATATGCAACGCGCCAATGATGTTTTCTGGCGCCCTCAAGAACTGGCCCTGACCGATGTGTCTGGCCTGGATATTTCCGCTGCCACTCCGGCTGACATCATTGATCGCATGGTTCCCACCACGTTCCGCCAGCCGGACAACGTGAAGATCAAGCTGACCGGCTTGGAAATGCGCGATGAGTCGAAGCTGAAAGACGCTGGCGAAGCTGCTGCCAAGAAGCTGTCGGCCCTGATTGACAATGCTGTCGTTGCCTCGATTGGTTCGAGCGCGGGCATCACCGTCAAGAAGGTCGGCGCGTTCTCGTGGACTGATGGCGCCACTGCCGAAACCCTGCTGTATTCGCGTGGCGTGACCAACGTGAAGAAGTATCTGGCGCTGTGCCCGACTGACTATCTGTCGGTGGCTCAAGACCTAGGCAACAAGTCTTACATGGGCGATGTGTCCAAGAGCGCTTTTGAAAACATGCTGGTGCCCGACATTGGCGGTTTCACCACCATGCGTGCTGACAACGTGCCGAGCATCACTCAGGTTGGCACTGTGACCGGCACCACAATCAACGGGGCGCAGTCGTACACCCCGACCGCCATGACCGGCGATCTGCCCACTGACAACCGTCAGATGGTGCTGAACGTGTCTGGCGCCAACATCGCCAACATCAAGGCCGGTGATCGCTTCACCATTGCTGGTGTGAACGCTGTTCACAATGTGACCAAGGCTGACACCGGCACCCTGATGACCTTCACCGTGAAGTCTGTTGCCGGTGGTGGCGCAAACCTGACCGTGACCCCTGCGCTGGTGGCTTCTGGCCCGTACCAGAACGTCTCGGCTCAAGCCGCCAACGGTGCTGCTGTGACGTTCCTGAACACCGTCAGCAAGCAGGCAAACGCCTTCTGGGCCGATGGCGCGATTGCTCTGGATTACGGCAATGTGGTGTTCCCCGGTGACATGGGTGCCAAGGTGATGACTGCTCGCACCGTTCAAGGCGTGCCGCTGACTATGCTGGCTCAACTGGACGGCATGGGCGGTTTTGCCAACATCCGCTACACCACGCGCTTTGCCACCACGGTTCTGTGCCCTGAGCACTGCGGCGTGATCCTGGCAAACCAAACCTGATGAGGTTGCGGGGACTTCGGTCCCCGTTTTTAAGGACGCTTGAATGTCGATGCTCTACAAGGCCCCCGGGCCGCATTTCTGTGATGGTTCGATGGTGGATTACATCGTTGTGCCCGACCATCTCGATGATGAAACCGTGGCTTCTGGCTGGTTTCGCACGATCCCTGAGGCATTGGCTGCGGTGGTGCCTGTTGTGGCCTCTGAGCCCGCTTCTGAAGCGTCTGAGGTGGTGCCTGATGATGCGCCTCCGACCCGTGCTGAGATGGAGCAGAAGGCTACCGAGCTTGGTGTGAAGTTCGATGGCCGCACCACTGATGCGAAGCTGTTGCAGCGCATTGAAGAAGCACTGAAGGGCTGACCATGTGGACGAAGCGGGACGTTGTTTTGCAGGCTCTTGAGGAACTTGGGCTGTCGTCGGTTGTGTACGACTTGCAGCCTGAGCAATTGGAGTCTGTGAAGCGCCGTCTTGACGTAATGATGGCCGCATGGAATGCCGAAGGTGTGCGCTTGGGGTATCCGCTGAATCTGGAATCGAGCGATCTTGATGATGAGTCGGGGTTGCCTGATCTTGCGATTGAGTCGGTGTATCTGAATCTCGCCGTGATGATCGGGCCGATGTTTGGCCGGGTTGTGAGCGAGACGACCAAAGCTAGGGCCATCAAGACGCTTGGCATTCTCAAGGCACGCGCACACACGCCCCCGCGTCAGATTCTCCCCGCGTCTATGCCGAGTGGTGCGGGCAATCGTGCACGGCAACCGTTTCTTTCATCGACCCCTGAGCCACTGACTGACGGGTCTGGCGGCGTGATTGTGGAGTGATATGGCTGACATCAACCGATATTCAACGGCTGACACCCTGAGCCTGAGTGACCTGTTTGTTTTGTGGTCAACGGTCAATGGTGACACGCGCAAGGCTTCTTTCAGTGCTTTGCAATCGCTGCTGGTTCCCGGTGGTTCTGCGAGTGCGACGGAGTACGCTGCGCCGACTGCCACGGGGTTCACGGCGACGATTGCTCAGGGATTTGGCAATGATGTGTGGCTTGTCTTGACCCCTGCGGCTGGTTATGCGGCGGGGACGATTGTTCTGCCGTCTGCTGCCAATTCTGTGCATGGTCAGGATGTGGTGGTGAGTTGTTCGCAGTCGGTGGGTACGCTGACTGTTTCTAGTTCGGGTGCATCGGTTGCTGGTGCGCCGACTGCATTGTCTGCAAATGGGTTCTTCCGGCTTCGGTATGAGTCGGTGACGAAATCTTGGATTCGCGTGGGGTGACACATGGCAACGATTACGACTAACACGACGATCACTCTGCCTGCGGGTCAGATGCTGGTTTTTGGTCTAGGTGGTTCGGCCACGGCCATCATTGACGGCAACGTGTACGAGCTTGGGCTGGGCGAGAAGTTTTTCGGCCCGTTCACTCAGAGCGAATCGGTGCAGGTTGTGGTGCGCGCTGGCGCGATCACATACAACATCGAGACGGACGGGGCGGCATCGCGCGAGATTACGCAAGACCCGATCACGCGCCAACCTGTATCCGATTCCGCAGACACGATTCGTGGTGCAGCAGCCGGGGCTGCTCGTCACTCCGGGATGATTGCTTTGCGGTATGTATCTGCGGCTTATGGCACGGCCCAAGTTGCATCGGGCTACACGTTCCGGCAGGCGTGGGGTGTGCCGTTCCGTGGGCGCTGCTTGGTTCGCGCCGTGTACGAATCGAACCAGGCGTCTCCCTCCGCGCGCTCGACCGCGTTCGCGTCTGGCCGAAGCATCAGCGACAACAACCCATTGAACGCAAGCGGATCGGCTGCTGCGTGGAAAACCGTCGCGTCCGTCACACCATCGACTCCCACCAACGTGAACACGTTCGCTGGCTGGGGCCGCGCGAAAACCGCTTGGGCAATGCTAGACATCACCCCGGCCACCGATGGAGGTGCTGGCGGCTACATCTACACCTCAACCGAATTTGCCGCCAACGACTTGTGCATGGTCGGCAACAATGACAGACCGCTGTCCGATTACGGCGCTTACGTCAATGACAAGCTGCCGCACGCACGCTATCGCCAGTTCGCTGTGTCCGGTAGTCACAGCACATCCGGGTCAATGCCAGAGCCGACGCATCTCCAATATGCCCCTGTTGCGTGGATTGAGGTGATCCCGGTTGCTGGCTCGTTTTGGGGCGTGAACATCGGTGACAGCACCTCGCAGGCTCTTGGTTACGGAAGCGGCGCGAGCGCCCCGTTTAACTACAACTGGGCGCACATTGCGGCAAATGACAGGATCGCTGATGGTGTGACTGTTCACGTTAGCAATTTTGCGCATGAGGGGGCGACCCACGATGTGTTCATGGGGCCGACTACTGGCGGCACTGGACGACTGTCTGCTTTGTGGTCTGATGCAGATTTCAGGCCATCGTTTGTGGTCATTCAGCCAGCATCTCTTAACGGCGGCGGGGCTGGCTTGGACTCGGCAAACGCAGACTCCGCAGTAGCCAATGCGCTGCAATGGTGTCGCGCTTTGCGAGATCAGAGGATCATACCGATCCTGCGAACAATCGTCCCATCCGGTACGTTGACGCCAACGCAGGAAGCCAATCGAATCGCCATCAACACCGCGATGCGCTCTAGCGGAGAGGCTGTGTTCGACATCGATTACATCGTGCGCGACCCGTCGAATACATCACAGATCCTGCCTGCGTATCAACTCGACAGCACGCACCTGAATGCCGCAGGCAACGAGGCTGCGGCCCGGCACCCGTCGCTAGGTTTTTCGGCTGTGCTCGCATCAATTGGTGCATGACCCCCGCCACCTACCGCCGATTGAACGCTGATGCAAATCCCCATCCTCTCCGGCATCTACGCTGACAGCACAGCCCAAGTGCGCACGGTGTACCCCGTGAACCTGATCCCCGTTCCAACAAAGAGCGGGATCAGTAACGGGTACTTGCGCCCCGGCTACGGTCTGGTTTCGCAGGGTGCTGGTGTGGGGGTGGATCGTGGCGGCATTGAATGGAATGGCGTGCACTATCGGGTGCAGGGCACAAAACTTGTCTCGATCAATGCAGCGGGCACTATCACCGTTTTGGGTGATGTTGGCTCAGGTGGGTGGTGTTCGTTTGACTACAGTTTTGATAGGCTCGCGGTGTCATCTGGTGGCCGGTTCTACTACTGGTCTGGATCGGTGCTGACTCAGGTAACGGACGCCGACCTTGGCACGGTTGTCGATCACATCTGGGTGGACGGCTACCACATGACGACTGACGGGTCTTATCTTGTCGTCACTGAACTGACTGACCCCACGCAGGTCAACCCGCTGAAATACGGATCTTCTGAGGTTGACCCTGATCCCGTGATGGCTCTCAAAAAGCTGCGGGGCGAGGTGTACGCAGTCAACCGGCACACGGTCGAAATATTCTCCAACGTGGGCGGGGAGGGGTTCCCGTTCTCGCGTGTTGAGGGTGCGCAGATTCCAAAGGGCGCGATTGGCACTCATTCGGTGTGCCTGTTCTCTGATGTGCTGGCCTTCCTTGGGTCAGGTCGTAATGAACCGCCTGCCGTGTATCTCGGGGCTTCGGGTTCGGTCGAGAAGATCAGCACGCAGGAAATCGACAATCTGCTTTCCACGTACACCGAGGATCAATTGAGCGGTGTGGTGCTTGAGGCAAAGCAAGACGCCTCTAATCTGCACCTCTACATTCACCTGCCTGATCGGTGTGTGGTGTATGACCTCAACGCCTCTAAAGCCGTGGGTGAGTTTGTCTGGTTCACGCTGACCTCCGCAATGGTGGGTCACTCCGAGTACCGCGCAAAGGGTCATGTGTGGGTCTATGACAAGTGGCACGCGGCAGACCCGACCACGGGCATTCATGGTTATCTGAGCGATACCGTTTCCTCTCATTGGGGCGATCATGTCCGGTGGGAATTCGGCACCACGACGCTATACAACGAGGGGAAGGGCGCGATTGTTCACCAGACTGAGCTAGTGCCCCTGAGCGGCCATGCAGCGCCCTCTGATGACCCGCAGATCGGCATGGCGTACAGCAATGACGGCGAACTGTGGAGCCTGCCCCGATACATCAAAGCCGGGAAGATCGGCGAGCGTGCAAAGCGCCTGTGCTGGTTCCAATGCGGGATGTGGCGCAACTGGCGGGTGATGCGGTTCACGGGTGATTCTCGGGCTCATGCTTCGTTCCTGCGCCTTGAATTGCAGGTTGAAGGGCTGGTGTATTGATGGCCGACATTCCCAAAGTCACGCGGGTTGACATTGCCAAGCTGACGAACGGCGATGAGCGGATGACCCGCTTTCTTGAATCGCTGTTTCGCATGGTCACGGACACAACCCCGGCAGACCTGAGTGCGATTCAAGACGCAGCAGAAAATGCGGAGACGGAAGCGGCGATTGCCTACATCAACGCACTGTCAGTCAAGGCCGAACTGTCTCGGATTGCCGATGCGTTGGAAGTGCTCGCCTCTGCGCCGATTGCACCGAAAAACCTGCCCGTTGCCACGGATTACATTGATCTTGACCCCAATGGCCCGCATGTCGCACAACCCTATAGGGTTCAGTGGAACGCAGGCGACGGGACGATGGATGTGGGCTTGCTTGGCGGCTCTGTGTTGCAGGTCGGGCAAGAACTGATGTATTACGCCAAAAACGACAGCGGCGGCGCTATCACGAACGGCACCACTGTGATGTTTTCCGGTGCTGTGGGTGCTTCCGGTAAACTGAAATTTACCAAAGCTGTGGCCTCTGGTGCTTCCCCGCGTGATTACATGATGGGTGTTGCGACTCAGGATATTGCGACTGGTGAGTTTGGCTATGTGACCACCTTCGGCATGGTGCGCAGCATGGACACCACCGGCACGCCATACGGTGAAACGTGGGCAGAGGGCGACAATCTGTATTTCTCGCCTACCACTGCGGGCGGGTGGACAAAGGTTCAGCCCACCACTCCGGCAATCACGACCCCCGTTGCTGCGGTTGTTCGTGTCCATGCAACAACCGGCATCATTGCGGTGCGTATGCACATCGAGCAGGCCACAGCCATCAACAACACCGGGCGGCTGATTGATTCGATCACGACCCTGACCAATGGTGCGGGGGGCAGTGTTGGCACGCTCACAAATTCACCTGTCGCGGGCAATCCGACAAAATGGGTTCCCATCAACGACAATGGCACAACCCGATACATTCCAGCGTGGTGACATATGGCAACCGTAATCCGAATCGTCAAAGCAAAGTATGTCGAGAACACACAGACTGACCAATACACCGCGCCGGGCACTGTTCTGATTGATACCTGCACGGTCACGAACGTGGGGGCGAGCGACGCGACGTTTTCGGCAAACCTGCTGCCTATTTCTGTCGCGGCTGGTGCTGATAACCGTGTGCTGAACGGTCGGGTATTGGCTCCCGGTCAAACGTACCACTGCCCCGAATTGATGGGGAAAGTGCTGTATCAAAACGAGAAGCTATCCACCTTGGCAAGTGCGGCAAATACTCTTGTGCTCGATGTGACCGGGCGTGTAATTGCCTGATGGTGGATCATGTGTTAGATTGTGACCGCTGAGATTAGCCGACCAGCGGGCGCATTGGGAAATGTCGTCATGTTGGACAACCAGCTTTCAATTGTGGATCAGGACAAGATCAGCGCATTTTTCGATGTGCTGCGATCCATGCCGCAAGCCCCAGCATTCAAGACAGAGCACACATTCCACAATGGAATGTATTGCCGAAAGATGCACATTCCTCGCGGCTCCGTGATTGTGAGCAAGGTTCACCGCACTGAGCACCTTTTTATCGGGTGCGTGGGTGAATTGGAGGTTGCCGGTGAGGGCGAATCGTATGTGATCCGACCGGGTGACATTGTGTGTTCGTCTGTTGGCACTCGCCGCGCTGTGTTTGCGTTGACTGACGTTGTGGTGATGACGATTCACCGCACAAATGTTTGTTCTGTCGATCAGATTGAATCTGAACTGATGGAGCCTTGCGAGAATTCGGCGTATGACGTTGACAACACGCCAAAGGCGGGCGTTATCTGTCATGACGCCAATCTAGGTATTGGGGGCTGATATGGCATGGGTTGCAACTGCGGTTGTTGGTGGATCGCTGATTGGGGGGGTCATGTCCTCCAATGCGCAGAAAAAAGCGGCAAGCACGGCGGCATCGGCTGAAACCTACGCGGCAGAACTCCAAATGGAGGAATCGCGTCGGCAGTTTGACGAGATCCGCCAACTGATGAGCCCGTATGTCACTGCGGGCAATATGGCTTCGGTCGAGCAGCAATCGCTTTTGGGGTTGCTTGGTCGTGAAGCTCAACAAGCGTCAATCAACGACATTCAAAACTCGTCGCAGTTCAGCGCATTGCAGCAGCAGGGCGAAAACGCCATTTTGCAAAGCGCTGCGGCGACTGGTGGGCTTCGCGGCGGGAACACGCAGGGTGCGTTGGCTCAGTTCCGCCCGGCGCTGTTGAATCAACTGATCGAAAGCCAATACAACAAACTCGGCGGAATGACCAGCCTTGGCCAGAACGCGGCGGCTGGTGTGGGCAATGCTGGGCTGACCACGACCGGCATGATTAACGAGTCTCTCGCCAACATCGGCTCTGCCAATGCTGGCGCTGCTTTGGCGAAGGGTCAAGCCACGGCAAACATGATCGGCGGGATCACAAACGCTATCGGCATGGGCGCAGGCTATTTCATGCCGGGGAAATTCTGATGCAGACATGGCGGCTTTCAACTACATGATCCAAGCCCCCGACATGGGGCAGCAAGCATGGGCGGGCTTTGAGCGTGGTTTCGCGCTCAATGAGGCACAGCGCAAGCGTCAGGCAGAGGAGCAGCAAGCGCAGGCATTGGCAGCGCAGCAGGCTCAGAATCAGCGCATTCAAAGCGAGTTCTATGACAAGATCGCCCGCAATGAATCGCCAAACCTTGCCGATGTGATGCGGTATCAACAGACCTTGCCGCCTGAGCAAATCAAGGCCATGCAAGCGTCGTTCGATCAACTGCCCAAGCAAGCGCAGCAATCAGAATTGTCGTTTGGCGCTCAGGCACTCGCTGCGATCAAGTCGGGTCAACTCGACACGGCAAAGGGCATTTTCCAGCAAAAAGCAGACTCGGCCCGCAATGGTGGCAATGAGCAGCTAGCCCGATATTTTGAGGGCATGGTGCGCACGGTTGATGTGGCCCCGAACGCTGCGGCTTCCAGCATCATGACGCAGATGGCCGTTGTGCCGGGCGGCAAAGAGGCGATTGAGTCGGTTCTGAAGGTCAATCAGGCCCCCGCTGAATTGGCGAAGGCTGAGGCAGAGGCAAGCAGCGCGGCCACTGCGGCGAAGTTCGCTGAATCTAAGGCTGTGATGGATCTTCGCTTGAATGACGCGCAGATCAAGAAGTTTGCCGCTGATTCGGAAATCGCCCGAATGAATGCGCGGATCGCTGCGATGAATGCGGCCACATCCCGTGAGGGTAACGACCTGAAGCGCCAAGAATTGGCCCTGAAGGTTCAGGAGATGGTTGACAAGCGCGACGAAACCATGCGCGGCAAGGTTGCTGAGGTTGAAGCGGGCCGATCCGGCATGGATAACTTCCTCAATACGGCTGATCGCATTCTCAGCAAATCTGTTGACCCTCAAACTGGTAAGCCCACATCAACAATCCGGGCTGTTACTGGCCCTGTTGATTCTCGGTTGCCGACAATTCAATCTGACGTTGCAGACCTTGAGGCACTCATTCAAACGATGGGATCTCAAGCATTCATGTCTCAGATCCCTGCAATGAAGGGAACCGGCTCGCTGACTGAAAAAGAAGGCGAAAAGCTGCAATCTTCTTTGCAAAACCTCAGCACCACGCAAAGCCCTGAACAACTCATTCAAAACATCAAAGAGGCGCAACGGATCATCCTAAAGGCAAGAAAAAACCTTGCAAACCGATACGGTGTTCCTGACTCTGTGCCAGACACCCCCGCAGCCCAGCCATCAGCCGCTGAAATCAACGACCTGATCCGCAAGTATGGGGGTAAGTGATGGCAACTCTGCTAGAGCTAGAAACGGCCCTTGTCAACGCTCATAAGGCAGGTGATGCTGATGCCGCGCGAAAGATCGCGGTCATTCTCAAGGCTGCGCGAGAGGATAAATCGCTGCTGATCCCCGGCGCTGAGAATGTCGAGATTCCGGGAACGGTTCCGCCGCGTCCGTCGCCCACGTTGGCAGAACAAGCCATTGGCACGGGTGAGGCCGCATTGACTCTCGGCACGGGCATGGCTGGCACGATTGCAGGCACGGTGGGCGGTGCTGTGTCGGGTGCTGTGCAGACGCTGCGCGGTGGCCCGGTTGACATTCCGGGCAAGGCTCAGGAAATCGCCACGGCCATGACGTATCAGCCGCGAACCGAAGCAGGGCAGCAGCAATTGCAGGCGGCAGGCGAAGTGATGCAAGCGGCAAAGCTGGATGCACTCGGCCCAATGGTGCAATTTGGCCGTGCGGCTGAGATGGCCCCCGCTGTGGCTGCGCAGGGTCAGGCAATGGCTCGCGCTGCGGTTCCTGCTGCGGTTCAACGCGTGCAGCAAGCGGCGGCACCCATCCAGCGTGCGGCGCAGTCTGTGCGTGAATCGGTGGCTGAACGTGTGCCAGGCTTTGGCGCGGGGCAATCGGTGGGCGCTGCTGAGACTCCGGCGGCAACGATTCGGCGCGAGCGTGCGGCACAGATGCCCGTCCCGTTTGAGGGCGAATCGTCGCTTACCACTGGTCAGGCATCGCGTGATTTTGAGCAATTGCAGTTTGAGAAGGAAACAGCAAAGCTAGCAGACACGGGCGCACCGCTGCGCAATCGCGGGGCAAATCAGCGTGATGTGCTCGAGCAGAACTTCGACGCACTGATTGACGTTGCAAACCCGACATTCGTGGATGAGAGCGCAATCGGTGGTGCGGTGGATCGTGCGTTGGTCAATCGTGCCAATGTGGTCATGCGCAAGGTGCGCGATGCGTACCAAAAAGCCGATGAGGCGGGGGAACTTGAGGCCCCTGTGCAGATGGATCGCCTGCAATCTGCGC
>JACCDU010004236.1_pt1 | contig 14643 bp, 14 predicted proteins | sample 7446081 | NCBI WGS metagenome assembly JACCDU01 (sample SAMN15323447, study PRJNA562643) | freshwater metagenome | isolation source: river surface water | place: USA:Blue River Watershed | collected 2017-08-17
ACTTCGTCCATGCGGCTGCCGGTGTCGACCAAGGCGGTGGCGATGATGGTGAGTGAGCCACCTTCTTCCACTTTACGGGCCGCACCAAAGAAGCGCTTGGGGCGTTGCAGGGCGTTGGAGTCCACACCACCGGTCAACACCTTGCCAGAGGAGGGCACGACGTTGTTGTAAGCGCGAGCGAGGCGGGTGATCGAGTCAAGCAAGATCACCACGTCTTTTTTCAGTTCCACCAAACGCTTGGCGCGTTCAATCACCATTTCTGCCACGTGCACGTGACGAGCGGCGGGTTCGTCAAAGGTGGAGGCAATCACTTCGGCTTTGACCGAGCGCTGCATTTCGGTCACTTCTTCTGGGCGTTCGTCCACCAGCAGCACCATCATGTGAGCATCGGGGTAGTTGGCCGAGATGGCGTGCGCGATGTGCTGCATCATCACGGTCTTACCGCTCTTGGGCGGCGCGACCAGCAAGGCGCGTTGGCCTTTGCCGATGGGGGCAATGATGTCGATGATGCGGCCAGTGATGTTTTCTTCACCCTTGATCTCACGCTCGAGCTTCATCTGTTCACGGGGGAACAGGGGGGTCAAGTTCTCGAACATGACCTTGTGTTTGTTGTTCTCGGGCAGGTCGTCGTTGACCTTGTCGAGCTTGGTCAGGGCAAAGTAGCGCTCGCCGTCCTTGGGGATGCGCACTTCGCCTTCGATCATGTCGCCGGTGTGCAGGTTGAAGCGACGCACCTGGCTGGGGCTGATGTAAATGTCGTCTGTCGAGGCGGTGTAGCTGGTGTCGGGGCTGCGCAAGAAACCAAAGCCGTCGGGCAAGATTTCGAGCACACCGTCGGCAAATACCTGTTCGCCCGCTTTGGCGCGTTTTTTGATGATGGCAAACATCAGCTCTTGCTTGCGCATGCGGCCGGTGTTTTCGATTTCGAGTTCTTCGGCTTGTTTCAGCACTTCAGACACGTGCAGTGCCTTGAGTTCGTTCAGGTGCATAGAGGACTCCAAAAAGGGAGTTCGTTAAAAAATTGGGGGGAGGTCGTGAGCGAGGCGTGAAGTGCCTCTGGACCGGAATTCAAGCCCTGGCAGGGAACCAGCAGCCTCGTGGCCAGTTGGTGAATTCGGATTTGATTATGACAGGAAAAAAGCCCGCCGATTGAAGAATCGAGCGGGCTTGTGTGGGGATGCCGGATTTAGGCCAGTTGTTGGTCAATAAAGGCGGTCAATTGCGCCTTGCTCATCGCGCCCACTTTGGTGGCTGCGAGTTGGCCGCCCTTGAACAACATCAGGGTAGGGATACCACGGATGCCAAATTTGGCAGGAATGTCGCGGTTTTCGTCCACATTCATCTTGGCAATTTGCAGCTTGCCTTCGTAAGCGGCAGAAACTTCGTCCAAGATGGGGGCGATCATTTTGCAAGGACCGCACCATTCGGCCCAGTAGTCGACCAAGACGGGCTTGTCGGCTTGCAGGACGTCCGCTTCAAAGGTGGTGTCGGTGATGTGTTTGATCAGATCGCTTGCCATGGGTATTTCCTCTCTGAGTTGGCTGATACAGCTACAGTTGGGGCATTGTGGCAGAAACCAAGTACCCCCATGAAAACGCTCACCATTGATGTTGTCTCCGATGTTGTTTGTCCCTGGTGCTATGTCGGCAAGCGCCGCCTAGAGGGCGCTTTGGCCCTGTTAGCCGAAGCGCACCCTGAGGTCACGCCTCATGTGCGTTGGCACACATTTCAGCTCAACCCCGACATGTCGCCAGAGGGAATAGATCGCGAGACGTATGTAGCGCGCAAATTTGGCGATCGCGCTGACAGCATTTACGACCGGGTCAAAGGTGTGGGCGCTGAGGTGGGCATTGCCTTTGAATTTGACCGCATTGCACGCCAGCCCAACACCGTGGTGGCGCACAGCTTGATTGCCGTGGCCGAGCCTGGCGAGGCCCAAGACCGCATGGTGGAGGCCTTGTTCAAGGCTTATTTCATTGAAGGCCGTGATTTGACCCAAGCCGGTGAGCTGTTGGACATTGCCGTGTCTGCGGGCATGGCGCGGGAGGAGGCTCAGCAGCATTTAGAAAACTCGGTCCTGCACAGCCAAACGATTGACAGCGACACTGCCGCGCGCGAGATGGGCATCAGTGGGGTGCCGTTTTTCATCATGAATCGCAAGGTCGGTGTGTCGGGGGCGCATGAGAGTGAGAGCTTGCTGCAAGCCATGCGCGAGGCGATGCAAGACTGATCTTGGGGGCTAATCTTTGGCGGCGCCCGCGCGGTAGATCACAAAATAGACCATGCCCACCAGCACACTGCCGCCGATCAAATTACCCAAGATCACAGGCAGCAAGTTGCCCCACATGCCGCCCCAGGTAATCACGACGCTACCCAGCGTTGCGGGCTCGAAGTATTGAATCAGCAGCGCCAGCTGCATGAAATACATATTGGCAATGCTGTGCTCAAACCCGGCCGCCACAAACGCGGTGATCGGAAAAATGATGGCAATCGCTTTGTCCATCACGCTGCGCCCGGCCATGGCCATCCACACGGCCATGCAGACCAAAACATTGCACAACACGCCTCGAAAAAACGCTTCGTGCCAGACCAAACTCTGTTTGGCTGCGGCAATACGCAGCACGGTCTGGCCAATGCCACCGCCGTTCATGTGCGTATGGCCACTGAAGTAGACCAACACAGCCAAACCCGCTGCGCCCACAAAGTTGGCTGCGCACACCCATAGCCAATTGCGCAATACCTCGGCGCTGGTGATTTTTTGATCGGCCCAGGCCATGGCGAGCAAGTTGTTACCGGTGAACAACTCGGCCCCTGCAATCACCACCAACAGCAGTCCTAAACAGAACACCAAACCGCCGAGCAGCTGGCTCACCGCAAAGCTCAGCGTAGGGTCTGATTTGACGATCACAAACAACATACCTCCCAAACCAATGAAGGCACCCGCCAACATGCCCAGCATGACCAGCGGCAAGGTGGCCATGTGTGCTTTGGCCACGCCCACGGTTTCTACCTTGAGGGCAATTTCTTTGGGGGAGTAGGCGTCGTAGCCAATCAGTTCAGACATGGTCGCTGGGCATCGGGTGAGGGTGCATCTAATTTACATGACTTCTTTAAGCACTGGCAGAATTCAACCATCCCTAGCTCTTGGAGTGCAGATGTCTCAAGCCCCGTCTGACATGGTTCGGTCCCTGGTGATGCGCGAGTTGGAACAAGGTGTGCGCCACGACAGTTTGTGGTTGCAGGCGCTCTCCGAATCCAAACTCGATGCCACGAAAGCCAAGACTCGCTACATCGACTTGCGCATGCAAGCCCTGCAAAACGATGTGAAGGGTTTGTTGATTCAGCAAATTCGGGGTGCAGTCAGCGCCGACAGAAAAAAGCGCTTCATTGATTTCGGTCAATAAAACAAATGTGTTTACTAAGGTAAACAATCTGTGAGGGCCAACATAATTGGCACATGACCTCGACGATGACAAGCAACCAATCCCCCCCAGGCGTGTTCGCATTCATTTACAAATGGCTGTTTGATCACTCGTTCGATGATGGGCTGCACCGCAGTGTGGAGCGCGCCATTGCCTTCTTGATCATCGTCAGCGTGTTGGCGGTGGTGCTCGAGCACATTCCCGCTTTGTACGACACCAACGTGGCATGGTTTCATGTGTTTGATGTGGTCACGGTGGCTGTGTTCACCGTCGAATACCTGCTGCGCGTGGCGACGGCCCATTTGCACCCAGACTTTGCAGGTTCGCGCTTTCCGCGCTTGCGCTATGCCTTCAGTTTTTACGCCCTGATTGACTTCATTGCCATTGCACCGTTTTACTTTGCGCGCTTTGTGGACGTAGATGTGGAAATGCTGCGTGTGTTGCGACTGATGCGGTTGATGCGGATGTTCAAACTCTCTCGCCAGTTGGTTCCCGCATGGCATGAATTTCAAGCGCTCAATGCAGGACGCAGCTTGCGCGCCAAAGTATTTGCGCTACTCGAACCGACCGGGCACTCCGGGCGTTTGCATGTTTACTTTGACAACTTCATTGTGTTTTGGGTCGCCTTGTCCATCGGATGTGTGATTTTTGAAACCGTTGAACCCTTGCACATCTTGTTTGCACGCGAGTTCTATGTGATCGACGTGTTGGCGTTTTCCATCTTCACTGTGGAATACGTGGCGCGCTTGTACGCCGCGCCCGAGAACCCCAATTACCAGGGATTGCGCGCACCGCGCTGGTCGCATGTGAAATCCGGGGCGGCCATCATTGACCTGCTGGCGATTTTGCCGTTCTTGTTGGAAAGCTTTTTCAAGCAGCATCTGGACTTGCGCTTCTTGCGCGTGTTCCGCTTGATGCGCATGCTCAAGCTCACGCGTTACACCTCGGCCATGGACACGCTCTACAAAGTGGTCAAGCGCGAATGGCAAATTATTTTTGCTTCGGTGTTTGTCATGATGTTGATGGTGATCTTGACCGCCAGTCTGGGGTATTTGTTTGAGCACCCTGTGCAGCCCGACAAGTTTGAAAACATTCCGCAGTCGATTTACTGGGCCGTGATCACCTTGGCTTCTGTGGGCTACGGCGATATCTCGCCCATCACCCCAATGGGACGCGCGCTCACCGTGGTCTTGGCTTTGGTGGGCATTGGTATTTTTGCCATCCCTGCGGGCTTGTTGGCATCGGCGTTCACTGACCAACTGCGCATTGATCGTGATGCCTTCAAACAACGTTTGATGCGTGTGTTTGAAGACGGCGCCATGAACGCGAAAGAGCAAGAGTTGATCACGGCGGAGGCCGAACGCTTGCACCTGTCGCACGATGAGGTGCAGCGGCTAACAGAAGAAGCCCGGGCGGAGTATGACTTTGTGGTCAAAGCCGCCGATCAAGAAATCAAAATCAATGGCGGTGTGGTGCTTGATGCCAAGGCCCATCCAGATCTGGCGGTGGCGCAGTTCAAGCTGTTGGTGGCGCACCTGCAGTTGGTGGCGGATGCGACGGGGGCTGCGTCTTTGCGTGATGGTCTTCGTGCGGCCGAGGGCGATGCCCGCACCGAGCTGGAAATTTTGTCGTTGTTGACCCCCAAATCATGACCTTGACCCGCCAACACAAGCTGGTTCTGGTGATTGTGTTGATCACCTGTTTGCCGGCCTATTTCATCGCCAATTTGCGTTACGACGCCGACGTTGCCGCTGTAGAACACGCGTTTGAACGTGAAAAAGATTTGCATCAAAGCACGGACAAGTTGCTGCAAAACTGCGAACGCAACGAACAAAAAGAAAACACACCTTATGGGGCGGGTCGCGTCATTTGCGATCAAGGTGCGCAAGCCCATCAACGCACCCAACGTGTGATGGCCGACCTCGAAGCGCGCCAAACCAATGCGCGTGTTCAGTGGTACCAAACCTTTGCGATTGCTGTGTTGGTGATCAATGCGCTGGTGGCCCTGGCCTTCGCCTGGCGGCGTTGGGCCCAAAAGCAGCAAGACTAGGGAATATGAGGGGGAGGGTGACGGACCTTGACCCCAGCACTGGCTCGGCAGTTAGGGCTGCTCGGTTCCCCGCCTGACCCGGTTGGCTGCTTCCCCATGTGGGAAGGCCCGTCACGCACGATTGTAGGTCACTTAGAATCATTCGCTTATGTCTTACCTCGTGCTCGCCCGCAAATATCGCCCGAAAACCTTCACCGAGATGGTGGGGCAAGAGCACGTGGTGCAAGCCTTGACCAATGCGCTGACCACCCAGCGTCTGCACCATGCGTATTTGTTCACCGGCACACGTGGCGTGGGTAAAACAACCGTGTCGCGCGTGTTGGCCAAGTCACTCAACTGCCAAGGCTTAGACGGCACCGGAGGCATCACGGCCGAGCCGTGTGGTGTGTGCCAAGCCTGTACCGACATTGATGCAGGCCGCTTTGTGGATTACACCGAATTGGATGCAGCATCCAACCGTGGCGTGGACGAGGTGCAGAGCTTGCTCGAACAAGCGGTGTACAAACCCGTCCAGGGCCGCTTCAAGGTCTTCATGATTGACGAGGTGCACATGCTCACCAACACCGCGTTCAACGCGATGTTGAAGACGCTGGAAGAGCCACCCGAGTATTTGAAGTTCGTGCTGGCAACAACCGATCCGCAAAAAGTGCCGGTCACCGTGCTCTCGCGTTGTTTGCAGTTCAACCTGCGTCCCATGGCACCCGAGACCGTGCTGGAACATTTGGGCCATGTGTTGGCGCAAGAAAACATAGCGTCTGAGCCCCAGGCTTTGCGCCTGTTGGCTCGTGCTGCCCGCGGTTCGATGCGCGATGCGCTCAGCCTGACCGATCAAGCCATTGCCTATGGTGGCGGTCAGTTGCAAGAAGCCGCCGTGCGCCAAATGTTGGGCAGCGCTGACCGCTCGCATGTGTTCCGTTTGATCGAGGCGCTCACACACGGTGATGGGCAAGCGGTGGTGGAAACTTCTGAAGCCTTGCGTGTGCATGGCCTGAGTGCAGCCGCCACCTTGGAAGACATGTCGATGGTTTTGCAACGCATGGCCGTCTTACAAGCGGTGCCCAGCATGGCCGATGCCGATGCTGCCGACCCCGAAGCCGCTGAGTTGGCCCGTTTGGCAGCCCTGATGCCCGCCGATGAAACCCAGCTGCTTTACAGCCTGTGTCTGCATGGCCGTCAAGAACTCGGACTGGCCCCCGACGAATACGCGGCCTTGACCATGGTGCTGCTGCGCTTGCTGGCCTTCAAGCCCCAAGCCCCTGCGGCATCGGCTGAAAAAAAAACTCTAATTAACGCGCCCCGTGCGGAGTCACAGCGCGCGCCCGTGAACGCGTCTGTCCATGCAGCGTCTGTCAGCGCGCCACAAGCACGGGCTCCTGAGCCCAAACCTCAACCCGTATCAACCCCTGCAGCGCAGCTTGTATCTGCTGCCGTGGCCACCCCGGTGGCCGCGAAGTCGCCTGTTGTTTCTGCACCTGTTACACCGCAAGGCCAAACCTTGCCCGTGCGCGACATGCCCCCGCCCAGCAGCGCAGCGCCTTGGGAGGATGAATCGCACGCTGAGTCACTCGACCATGCCTATGACCATGACTCGGACGCTGCCATGGTGGCCGTACCGGTGCGTGAGCAGGTCGAAACCAGTGTGAGCTTGGATCGTGACGTCATCACCACCGAGGTGCCGCAGATCGAGGTCACACCCGAGGGCGATTTTTGGCATGGCTTGGTGCAACAGATGGCAGCCGCCGAGAGCATCAACGCCTTGGTGCGTGAGCTGGCCCTGCAGTCGCAACTGGTGGCGCGCGATACCGATACCTGGATGCTGCGCATTGAGCGCGAGTCGCTCAACAGCACCATGAGCCGCGAACGCCTGCAAGCCGCACTGGCCGCTGCGGGCCATGCGGTGCGCTTAACCGTGGAAGTGGGCCGGGTGCAAGACAGTCCCGCCAAACGCAATATGGCAGCGGCAGCGGCCCGCCAAGCCGGGGCTGAGGCCATCATCCTCAACGATCCGTATGTACAGAGTTTGATGCGAGACTTCGGCGCGAAAATCGTGCCTGGCAGCATCAAGCCTGTGTAATTTTTTAAATTTTTATAAAAGGGAAATCATGTTCAACAAAGGACAACTCTCCGGTCTGATGAAGCAAGCGCAGGCCATGCAAGAAAACCTCAAAAAAGCGCAAGAAGAGCTGGCCTTCGTCGAAGTGACGGGTGAGTCAGGTTCCGGTTTGGTCAAGGTGTTGATGACGTGCAAGCATGATGTCAAACGCATCACCATCGACCCCAGCCTCTTGGCGGATGACAAAGACATGTTGGAAGACTTGGTGGCAGCCGCCTTCAACGACGCCGTGCGCAAAGCCGCTGAAACCAGCGAAGCCAAGATGAGCAAGCTCACCGCCGGTTTGCCCCCAGGCCTGAAGCTGCCGTTCTAAATGAGCGATACGTCTGTGCTCGAAGGCCTGATTCAGGCCTTGCGCCGTTTACCCGGCGTGGGGGTGAAATCGGCCTCGCGCATGGCGTACCACTTGTTGCAGCATGACCGCGAGGGGGCTGAGCTGATCTCTCAGGCCTTGCATCAAGCAGCGGCTCAGGTGCAGCATTGCGAACGTTGCCATACCTTCACCACGCAAGCCGTATGCGACACCTGCTTAGACGAAGGCCGGGACACCACGCGTTTGTGTGTGGTCGAAACCCCCGCTGACCAATCGGCTGTGGAGCGAACGGCCGCCTACAAAGGCTTGTACTTTGTGTTGATGGGCCGCATCAGTCCTTTGGATGGCTATGGCCCCAAAGACATCGGCTTACAAAAGTTGATCGAACGCGCCAGTGATGGGGTAGTAGGCGAGGTGATTTTGGCGACCAACTTCACCGCCGAGGGCGAGGCCACGGCCCATGTGCTGGGCGAAGCGCTGAAAAAACGCGGTGTGCAGGTGACCCGTTTGGCCCGTGGCGTGCCGGTGGGCAGTGAGCTGGAATATGTAGATCTAGGCACCATTGCCCACGCGCTTGTCGATAGGCGCAGCGCTTGAGCAGCGTTGTTATTTTTTAGCCAGCCGAGTCTCTTGACTCGGTTTTTTGTTGGCGACCGCTTTTTTGTCGTTTTTGTGTTTGTCGTCTTTGCTGGCCACGTGGGTGTCTTTGCCGTGTTTACCTTTGGCCGCTTTGTTTTTCTTCGCAATCGCCTCGGGAGACAAATCCAAGAAACCGTTGTCCGCCACGCGTGCAGTCACATCTTCACCCACCTGTGAGGTGCGTGGAATCAGCAAGGCTGAGCCAGCCTTGATCAGCATGCGGGGCGGGATGTTGTTGAGCGCACGGAAATCGCTTTCGCTCATGCCCACACGTTTGGCCGCATCGGCCACTTTCATGGTGGAGGGGGCTACCCAAGCAGTCCAGGTGGCCATACGGCCGGTGGACGATGCTTCGTAATTGCGCTGGAACACTTCCGCGTTATCCCATGGCAGCAAGATGGATGGAATGCCTGCAGCCAGCAACACCGGGCGATGGGCCGAGGGGTTCAAGGCCTTGAAGTCTTCGACGGAAATTTCAGCCAACTTCGCGGCCACGCTCACGTCCATATCGCGCGGCAGAGGCACGCTTTGGAAATAAGGGTGGTTGGGGATGTTGGGCAACACCACGTTGTAAGACCTGGGGTTGCCCACAATGTTTTTCATGGCTTGCAACTTAGGCACGTACATGCGGGTTTCCATCGGCATGTTCAGGTCCGCATAGGTGGTGGGCAAACCGGCGCGTTGGTTGCGTGCAATCGCTTTGCCGACATTGCCTTCGCCCCAGTTGTAAGCGGCCAAGGCCAGGTGCCAATCGCCAAACATTTTGTACAGACGCTCGAGGTAGTCCAAGGCCGCGCGGGTCGAGGCTTGGACATCGCGTCGGTCATCGCGAAACGCGTTTTGTTTCAAGTCAAAGCTTTTGCCGGTGGCAGGCATGAATTGCCACATGCCGCTGGCACGGGCGCTGGAGACGGCCTGTGGATTGAACGCGCTTTCGATGAAGGGCAGTAAGGCCAATTCAGTCGGCATCTTGCGACGCTCAAGTTCCTCAACAATGTGGAACAGGTATTTGCTGGAGCGTTCGCTCATGCGTTGCAAATAGTCAGGTTTGTTGGCATACCACTGGGTGCGGTCGATGACCAGATCGCTTTCCAAGTTGGGCATGCTGTAGCCCTTGCGGATGCGCTCCCACAAGTCATTGGGCAAGGCCAAGTTGGTGACGCCATCGCGATGGGCGTTGCCTTGGTGGATGGGGCTCAGGCCGGGCGTGTTGCCCTCGGCGGTGTTGCCCATGTTGGCATTGTTGAGGTTGGCGCAGCCGCTGAGCAAAACCAGCACAAGGCTAAAGGCACTGACTAAAAATTTCATTTGAAATTATTCTTCCATTCGCGCAAAGCAGCGAACACAGCCACATCGTTGTCTTGTGCGGCAGTTGCCAGCCCTGCGTGTTGAGCGACAGCATGTCGCACATCCGGGTGTCGAGCCCGTAAAAACGGGTTGATTTGCAATTCGGTGCCCAGGTGAGCGGGGAGGGTGGGTTGCCCTTGTTCACGCAATTGTTGACAGTGCACCATGTAGGCCTGCAAATCCGTGTTGCGGGGTTCTACGGTGAGGGCGAATCGCAAGTTGGACAGAGTGTACTCGTGGGCGGAGCAAATTCGGGTGTCTGGGGGTAAGGCGGCCAAGAGGTCGAGTGAGGCCAGCATTTGCGCCGGAGTTCCTTCGAAAATACGTCCACAACCACCGGAGAACAAGGTGTCGCCGCAAAACAGCACAGGGCTGTCTGGCGCATCGGGCAACACGTAGGCCACATGGCCGCTGGTGTGGCCGGGCACGTCCAGCACGTGCACGCGCTGTCCCAACAGCTGCAAGGTATCGCCGGCCATGACGGGGGTGAACGGGCCTGGAATGTCTTCGCCCGCTGGGCCCCAAACCTCAGCGCCTGTCGCGGCGCGTAGCGTCTGTACACCGCCCACATGATCGGCATGGTGATGGGTGACTAGAATCGCGACCAACGTCAGGCCATGGTCGCTCAATGCTTGCAACACCGGTGCTGCATCACCAGGGTCGACCACCACGGCCTGTTGGTCTTGTTGCCACAACCACAGGTAGTTGTCAGAGAACGCGGGCAGTGCAATCAGTTTCATGTCATCCACATCACTAAAAAACGATAGTTTGCCTGACTGGCTGGCGTCTCCCGCCGGCCAGTATTTGTGCGCGTGGGAGCAAACCTATTTTGACCGTGCGGTGGCGGATGTGTTCGGGTTTCATGCCATGCAGCTGGGTTTTCCCGCGTTGGATACCTTACAGGCCAATCGCATCCCGCACCGCTGGCTGGCGTGCGACAGCCATCCCGAGCCATGGCCTTTGGGGCGCGAGCTGCTGCTGACCAATTATGAAGCCCTGCCTTTTTCAGATGCCAGTCTGGACTTGCTGGTTTTGCCTCATACCTTGGAGCTGAGTTACGACCCGCATGCCACCTTGCGCGAGGTCGAGCGCGTCTTGGTGCCAGAAGGGCGAGTGGTGATTTGTGGCTTCAATCCCAACAGCTTGTGGGGCGTGAGCAAAAGCTGCAAACGAGGATTTTCTGAGGTGGGAGACTTCATTGGCCAGCGTCGTCTACGCGATTGGTTGAAGCTCTTGAGCTTTGAGGTGGAATCCACCAGTTTTGGTTGCTACCGGCCTGCCGTCAAAACCGAACGTTGGTTGCAGCGCTGGGACTGGTTGGACCCGGCGGGTGTGCGCTGGTGGCCGATTTTCGGGGCGGTGTACGGCATGGTGGCCGTCAAGCGTGTGCATGGCATGCGGCTGATGGCATCGCCCTGGAAACGTGCGGCACCGCGTGCCGCCACCGTGGTGACCACGGCGTCCCACACGGCCTCACGGAGTGCGTCAAAAGGAACGGAATGAACACAGTTGAGATTTATACCGATGGTGCTTGCAAAGGCAATCCCGGACCCGGCGGGTGGGGCGCTTTGTTGCGTTCGGCCTCGGGGCAGGAAAAAGAAATTTTTGGCGGAGAGCTCAACACCACCAACAACCGCATGGAGTTGACGGCCGTGATCGAAGCTTTGCGGATTTTGAAGCGTCCTTGCCAAGTTGCGCTGTATTTAGACAGCGAATACGTGCGCAAGGGCATCACCGAATGGATCCACGGCTGGAAAGCCCGTGGATGGCGCACCGCCGCCAAGCAACCTGTTAAAAATGCAGAGCTTTGGCAGCAACTCGATGAATTGGTCAATGACGGGGACCATGCCATTGACTGGCATTGGGTCAAAGGTCATGCCGGCCATGTGGACAACGAACGAGCCGACGGATTGGCTAACCGAGGCGTTGAGCTGGTCTTGTCCTCTCGGTGACAGCTTGTGTGAAGCTGTTGTAAACAGCGTTTTTTGGTGCAGGTCGCTGGTACATTGCACGGTGGTCTAAATACAACTCAAAAAGAAATTAGTCATGGCTTCAAAAGTTATTTATTCCGTGGTTGCAGTCGTGGGCATCGTGAGTGCCTCGACGTTTGCTTGGTGGTACCAAAACAGCCCCAAATCCACCGAGACCACACAAGCCGCAGGCGGCGCGCCGGGTGGCCCCAAGATGGTGGGCGTGGAAGTGACCAAGGTGCAAAAACTCTTGCTCCGTGACGATGCGGAGGCAGTGGGGACATTGCGCTCACGCCAGAACGTGATGCTGCGCCCCGAAGTGGCTGGACGCATTTTGTCTTTGGGTTTCGCCGATGGCGCTCGTGTGAGCGCTGGCCAGGTGTTGGTTCAGTTGGATGACACCTTGCAACGCGCTGAAGTGCAACAGTCCTTGGCCCAAGCGTCGGTGGCACGCGCGAACTACAAACGCAACCAAGACTTGGTGGCGCAAAACTTCATTGCCCAACGTGCCTTGGATGAAAGTGCTGCAGCTCTGCAAGTGGCCGATGCCCAGCTGGGCCTGTCGTGTGCGCGTTTGGAGCGCATGCGCATCGTGGCGCCTTTTGGCGGTGTGGTGGGGATTCGCAACATCAACATCGGTGATTACGTCAAAGACGGCGCCGACTTGATCAACCTGGAAGACATTGGTCTGCTCTATGTGGACTACCGTTTGCCAGAGCGTTACCAGTCCAAAGTTCAGCCCGGCCAAGTGGTGGAGATCAAGTTAGACGCCTTGCCGGGGCGTTTGTTCAAAGCCAAGGTCGAAGCTCTGGATCCCTTGATCGATGCGAACGGTCGATCGATTGGCGTGCGTGCCTTGTTGGCCAATGGCCCGGGCGAGCCGATCGCGGTTGCAGGGGCGCGCAAAGCCGATGCACCTGCGGCTGGGGCATCCAGCGCAGCGGCGTCCACAGCGCCGACAGCGCCTAAGCCTGTAACTCCCGCAAGCCCTGTACCCGCGAAGTCGCGTGTGGTGGGTGGCAGTGTGAACTTGCCTTCACCACAAAGCCTGGGTTGCCCACCCAGCATGTTCAACCAAGCGCGTGAAGGTTCTGGCGGCGCCAATGGTGGGCCCTTGCGCCCCGGCATGTTTGCGCGTGTGACCGCTGTGTTTGCGACCAAGCCCAATGCCTTGGTCGTGCCCGAAGAGGCCATCGTGCCGCAAGGCGGTAAACAATTTGTGATCCGTGTGGTCACGCCTGCTGAGATGCCAGCCGCTGCCGCCAGCGCTGCCAGTGCGCCCGCTTTGCCGCCTGGTACAGAGTGGGTGTCGCGCCGTGTCGAGGTCAAACTCGGCATTCGCCGTGCGGGTCAGGTGGAAGTGACAGAGGGGCTGGAAGAAGGCGATGTGGTGGTCATTGCCGGCCAGCAGCGTCTGCAAAAAGACGGTTCACCGTTGCGCGTGATTCAGGTGGGGCGTGGCGCAGCCAACCCTGCTTCTGCAGCTGCTTCAGGCGCTGAACCGTCTGCCAGCCAAGCCAGTGCCGCACAAGCCGCGGCTAGCCGTTAAACCGAACGCGAAGACGCATCATCATGCAATTGCCTGAGATATCCATCCGCCGCCCGGTGTTCGCCACCGTGCTGTCGCTGCTGATTGTGTTGGTGGGCTTTGTCTCGTTCACACGCTTGAACGTGCGCGAATATCCCAAGATCGACAACCCCGTGGTGACGGTGGAAACCAAATACACCGGCGCCTCCAGTGCGGTGGTGGAATCGCAAGTGACCAAGGTGTTGGAAGACTCGCTGTCTGGCATCGAGGGGGTGGACGTCATCACCTCGATCAGCCGCCAAGAACAAAGCCAGATCACCATCAACTTTGTGCTCTTGCGCGATGCCGACTCGGCCGCCGCCGATGTACGCGACAAGGTCAGCCGTGTGCGCCAACGCTTGCCGCAAGGCATTGACGAGCCCGTGATTGCCAAGGTGGAGGCCGATGCGTTTCCGGTGATTTGGCTGTCTTTCAGTGCCGATAACTTGGATGTGTTGCAACTCACCGACTACGCCAACCGCATTGCCAAACCGATGATGCAAACAGCGCCCGGTGCATCGGATGTGCGGGTGTACGGTGAGCGCAAATACGCCATGCGGATTTGGTTGGACCCCGATCGTTTGGCCGCCTACAAGCTGACCACACAGGATGTGGAAGATGCCTTGCGTCGCTCCAATGTGGAAGTGCCTGCCGGGCGCATTGAAAGCAAGTTGCGCGAGTTCAACGTCACAGCGACGACCGATTTGCAAAAACCCAATGAATTCAGAGCGGTGGTGATCAAGTCGGTCAACGGCATGCCGGTGCGCATTGGCGATGTGGCACGTGTTGAGCAAGGGCCTTTGTCTGAACGCACCTCCACCCGTTTGAACGGCAAAGAGGCCATCACCCTGGGTGTGATCCGCAATGCCACGGCCAACCCGTTGGATTTGAGCGCGGCTGTGCGCGCCATGATCCCCAAGATCAAAGACAACCTGCCGCCTGGCATTGAGATCGAAATCGCCAACGACAACTCGGTGTTCATTGACCGCTCCATCAAAGCCGTCTACCAAACCATTTTGGAAGCGGCTGTCTTGGTGGCCTTGGTGATTTTTGTGTTCCTGCGCACCTTCCGTGCCTCCATCATTCCGCTGGTCACCATTCCGGTGTGTTTGATTGGTACCTTTGCGTTGATGGCGCTGTGCGGCTTCACCGTCAACACCCTCACCATGCTGGCCTTGGTGCTGGCGATTGGTTTGGTGGTGGACGATGCGATCGTGGTGCT
>JACCDU010600823.1_pt1 | contig 14636 bp, 10 predicted proteins | sample 7446081 | NCBI WGS metagenome assembly JACCDU01 (sample SAMN15323447, study PRJNA562643) | freshwater metagenome | isolation source: river surface water | place: USA:Blue River Watershed | collected 2017-08-17
GGTCTTTCACGGCCTCGACAAAGCCCATGCCCGAAAACTCCATCAGGAAACCAACGGCCGTGCCATGCGCCCCGCAACCGAAGCAGTGATAGAACTGCTTGGTCGGACTGACCGTGAAGCTGGGCGATTTCTCGTTATGGAAAGGACACAGGCCGCTGAAATTCGCGCCGCCTTTTTTCAGCTGCACATAGCGGCCCACCACATCGACGATGTCGACGCGGTTCAGCAGGTCCTGTATGAAGCTTTGCGGGATCATGGCTGCGTGCTTGGGTGCGTACTTGAAAGCGTGCTTGAGCGCTTACTTCGACAGCGCAGCCTTCACCATCGCCGACACGGCCGTCATGTCGGCACGGCCGGCGAGCTTGGGCTTGAGCACGCCCATCACCTTGCCCATGTCTTGCGGACCGGCAGCGCCGACGGCAGCCACTGCCGCAGCGACTTCGGCCTGCACTTCGGCATCCGACAGCGCAGCCGGCATGTAGGCCGACAACACGACGAGTTCGGCCTTCTCGATATCGGCCAGATCCTGACGGCCACCGGCCTCGAACTGGGTGATCGAATCCTTGCGCTGCTTGACCATCTTGTCGATCACGGCCAGCACCTGGTCGTCGGTCAGCTCGATGCGCTCGTCGACTTCCTTTTGCTTGATCGCGGCCTGCAGCAGGCGGATCGTCGCGAGGCGCTCGCTTTCCTTGGCGCGCATCGCGGCTTTCATGTCATCGCTGATTGTTGTTTTCAGGCTCATGTTTTCTCCTCAATTCAAGATGATCGAGCCTGCTTCAAAACGCGCGCCGCGCAGCAGCGGATTCGCTGGCAAGACGGCAAACGCAGCCAGCGGCGTTTTGAAGCAGGCTTAAAAAACACCAAAACCCGCTGCGGATGCATCCGGAGCGGGTTCTCGACCAGTCGCCTCGCACATCGGCGAGGCCGGGAATTAGTACAGCTTCTTCGGCAGTTGCTGGCTGCGGATGCGCTTGTAGTGGCGCTTCACGGCAGCGGCGAGCTTGCGCTTGCGCTCGGCAGTCGGCTTCTCGTAGAACTCACGGGCACGCAGCTCGGTCAGCAGACCGGTTTTTTCAATGCTGCGCTTGAAGCGACGCATGGCGACTTCGAACGGCTCGTTTTCTTTAACGCGAATGGTGGTCATGGATAAAAAAGTATCTGTTTAAACTGCTGAGCCGGAGAGTATACCAGTCAATGGCGCCAAAAGGAAGTGACTTGATGATTTGATCGAAAACCCGCAGCCCGCCTGCATTGCATGCCAAACAGGCATCGGGATCGGGCCATCCGGAGGCCGGCCAAGCAGGTAAAGCCATTCAAGCCGGTGAAACCGGACAAGCCGACCACTCAGACCGCCTGTCCCGCTGCCACGCCGGACGCCCAGGCCCACTGGAAGTTGTAGCCGCCCAGCCAGCCCGTCACATCGACGGCCTCGCCGATGAAATACAGGCCCGGCACCTTCTGCACCATCATGCTTTGCTGCGACAGCGCCTTCGTATCGACACCGCCCAGCGTGACCTCTGCCTTGCGATAACCCTCGGAGCCATCCGGCGTGATGGACCAGCGATTGATGGCGTCGCCCAGCCGGCGCAATGCCTTGTCCGGCAAGTCGGGCACGCGCGCATCGGTCGCAAAACCGTTCGCCTGCAACAGGCCCTCGGCCAGCCGCGTCGGCAGGTATTGCGACAACCAGTTGCCCAGCGACTTCTTGATCTGGGTCTTGCCCTCGGTGAGTACCTGTCCGATGTCTTGCCCGGGCAGCAAATCCAGCGTCAATGCCGCTCCGTCACGCCAGAAGCTCGAAATCTGCAGCACTGCCGGGCCGGACAGGCCGCGGTGCGTGAACAGCAGGTCTTCGCGGAAATAACCGCGCGCCTTCTTGTCTTTCCGGTCGCCGGTCTCGATATCGATTTCCAGCGAAATGCCCGCCATCGCGACGAAAGGCTGCCAGGCCCCCATGTCGAAAGTCAGCGGCACCAGTCCCGGCCGTGGCTCGATCAGCGGCACATCGAATTGCTTCGCGATTCGGTAAGCGAAATCGGTAGCGCCGATTTTCGGGATCGACAGCCCGCCGGTCGCAATCACTAGCTGCTGCGCCAGTACCTCACCCTGGCTGGTGCGGATGCGGAAGGCTTCGCCCTCTTTCGCAACACCCATCACCTTGGCCGGCATCATCCACTGCACGCCGCCGGCATCGCATTCGGCTTTCAGCATTGCGATGATGTCTTCGGCCGAGCGGTCGCAGAACAACTGGCCCTTGTGCTTTTCATGGAAGGGAATGCGGTAACGCTTCACCAGATCGATGAAATCCTGCGCGGTATAGCGCGACAGCGCGCTGCGGCAGAAATGCGGGTTCTGCGACAGATAGTTGGCCGGCCCGGCATCGACATTGGTGAAGTTGCAGCGCCCGCCGCCGGAGATGCGAATCTTCTCGGCCAGCTTTTCGGCATGGTCGATCAGCACGACGCAGCGGCCGCGCTGCCCCGCCACCGACGCGCACATCATGCCGGCCGCACCGGCGCCGATCACGGCGACATCCACGGCGCGCGTCATGCGGCGCTCGATGGGTTGAGGGTGGCGTTGAGGGTGGCCTTGCGGGTGGCGCTGAGCGGATTGGCCCTGATGGACTTCGCTACCTGCAGGCATTGCGCGACCTGATCGACGATCGGGGCCGGCACCGGCTGCCTGCCTGCCAGTGCCTCGGCGATCCACGCCGCCGTGGTGACGGCATCGCTGGCTGCCGGCAAGGGCGGCATCTCATCCACCGGTTGCTGGCGCTCGATCAGTTCGGTCGCCTTGTTGTCATGGAACCAGGTCACGGCATTCGCGCGCTTGGCATTAGCGACAGTCTCGCCTTCGGTGCCGCGCATCAGGAATACATCGCCGCGTTCGGCCGGCGCTTGCGTGCTGAAGTAATCGGTCAGCATGGTCAGGTATTCGGGATGCGTGTACGACACCAGCCGCAACGCCGGTTGCGCGAACGGCTGCATGATCTTGACCAGCGTATGCGTGGAATTGCGCAGGCCGAGTACGCGCCGCAGTTGCAGCAAGCCATGCAATTTGGGCGCGAGCGCGTCGATCGTGATGAAAGCTGGTGCGCGTCGTGCAAAGGCGGCGGCAACAGCGTCACGGCTGGCGGCCGGCGCATGCCCCATCGCTTGCAGGATTTCTGCCGTGGTCACGCGACCCGGATCGGTGCTAACGCCATGAATGAGCACGGGCACGCCTTCGCGCGCCAGCAGCAGCGCGAGCAAGGGCGTGAGGTTGGGCATCTGGCGCGAGCCGTTGTAGCTGGGGATGACCACCGGCGCATAGTCACCGGCGGGAGCGTCAATGCGCTCGAAACTGGCTTCGGCCGCATCGAGGAAGCCCGCGATCTCGCCGACAGACTCGCCCTTGATGCGCATGCCGATCAGGAAGGCGCCCAGTTCGAGGTCGGACACGCGTCCGTCCAGCATGGCTTCATAGATGGCGCGCGCATCGTCGCGCGGCATGTCGCGCGCACCTTTTTTTCCGCGCCCGACTTCACGAATGAAGGGCGCAGCAACGAACCGATTTTCAATTTGGCGATTTTCTGCATTCATCGCGCAAGGGTACTACGAAGCGCGCGGACGCCGCTTGGCGGCCTCCGCCAGTTCAGGCCTTGACTGCGCCTGCGTTCGCGATGCGCTTCAGCTCCGGCACACAGGAACCGCAATTGGTGCCGCACTTGAGCTTTTGCTGCAGCATCGCCAGCCGATCGGCGCCGCCACCGGCTTCGTCCGCCAGCGCAAGTACGGCAGCGATATCGCCTTCGGCCACGTTGAAGCAATTGCAAATGATCTTGCCGCGTTCCTTGAAGCCTTGCGGCGCCGTGGCGGTCGGCTGCAACAGCTGGCGTCCCAGCTCGGCGACCGGGTGGCCATCCTCGAGGAAAGCCCGCAGCCAGCGCTCGGCAGCGACATCGCCAGCCAGCGCGACGGCAGCCAGCTTGCCATCGGCCACGCGCACGCGGCGCGACACGCCGCGGCGTGCGTCGTCATAGCGCAGCACTTCGACGCCGTCGAGCGCGAAGGACTGCAAGATGTCGTCGATCGCCAGCGCCGTCTCATTGGCCGCGCGCAGCAGCACGCCGACCTTGTCGCGGCCGAACAGGGTAACGGAGGCGAATGCGAAATCCTTCATCCGCGCGCGCAGCGACTGCTGCAGCGCCAGTGCCATTTCCTGCGCGACCCAGCCGAAGGCCAGGAAGCGCCAGGGCAACTCCATTTTCCTGATCGCGACCGCGGCATATTTCAGTTCTGGCTGCTTCGACACGGGGTCGAAGGCCGGCGAGGTCAGGCCGTTGACGCCGAAACTGTCGCGGCCGGACAGGTATTCCTCGCCCCAGTGCATCGGGATATAGGCTTGCCCGCCGCGCAGCTCGTCACTGGCCTGCACCGGCAAGACCTGCTTGCCGCGGCGGCTCCTGACTTCGACCAGGTCGCCATCGGCCAGCAGGCGGCGCTGCATGTCGTCGCCGCACATGAAGACCACCGGCTCCGGCGCATGCGAGAACAGTTGCGCGACGGTGCCGGTACGGCTCATGCCATGCCACTGGTCGCGCAGGCGACCGGTATTGAGCTTGAACGGGAAACGCGGATCGACCTTGTCGACCGGCGGCTGGTAGCGGGTATTGGCAAACTTCGCGCGGCCGCTCGCGGTCGGGAACTGCCCATCCTCATACAGGCGCTTGCGGCCCTGTGCCGAACCTTCCGGGTAAGGCCATTGTTGCGGGCCCTGCGCCTGCAGCAGTGCATAGGACAAACCGGTGATGTCGAGGTCGCGTCCGCGGGTTGATTCGCGGTGCTCGTTCCACACCTGTTCGGGCGTATCGTAGGGAAACAGCGTGCGCTCGCGGCCCAGCAGGGTCTCCACCTTGCGCGCGATGCCGACCACAATCTCCCAGTCATGCCGGGTCTGTCCCGGCTTGTCGAGCACCGGCTGGATGCGCGTAATGCGGCGTTCGGAATTGGTGACCGTGCCTTCCTTCTCGCCCCAGCTGGTTGCCGGCAGCAGCACATCGGCATAGGCCGCGGTGGCCGTGGTCGCATAGGCTTCCTGCACGATCACGAGCTCGGCCTTTTCCAGCGCTTCGCGCACCAGCGCCTGCTCGGGCAAGGACTGAGCAGGATTGGTACAGGCGATCCACAGCACCTTGACCTGTCCGCTGCGCACGGCCTCGAACATTTCGATCGCGGTCTTGCCCGGCGTTGCGGGCACATCGTCGACACCCCACAGCGCAGCCACTTCGGCGCGGTGTTCCGGATTGGCGAGGTCACGGTGCGCCGACAGCAGGTTGGCGAGGCCGCCGACTTCGCGACCGCCCATCGCATTCGGCTGCCCCGTCAGCGAAAACGGGCCGGCGCCGGGCTTGCCGATCTGGCGCGTGGCCAGGTGCAGGTTGATCAGTGCCGCATTTTTCGCGGTGCCGGCCGAGCTCTGGTTCAGGCCTTGGCAGTACAGCGACAGCGCGGCCTTGGCCTTGCCGAACCAGCGCGCGGCAGTCATTAGGTCTTCCTCGCGGATGCCGCAGGTCTGCGCGACAAAGGCCGGCGTGTAGTCGCGCACCGTGGCCTTCAGCTCCGCAAAGCCTTCGGTGTGGTTCGCGATGAAATCGGTGTCGATCAGGTCTTCCCACAGGCACAGGTGCAGCATGCCGTTGAACAGCGCGACATCGGTGCCCGGCAGGATGGGCAGGAACAGATCGGCCTCGCGCGCGGTATCGGTACGACGCGGATCGGCAACGATCACTTTCAGGTTCGGGTTGTTAGTGCGCGCATCCTCGATGCGGCGGTACAGGATGGGATGCGCATACGCGGTATTGGAGCCGGCGATGAAGATCAGGTCCGCATGGTCGAAATCTTCATAGCAGGCCGGCGGCGCGTCGGCGCCCAGCGTCTGCTTGTAGCCGGCGACGGCGCTGGACATGCACAGCCGCGAATTGGTGTCGATGTTGTTTGTGCCCAGCAAGCCCTTGGTGAACTTGTTGAACACGTAGTAATCCTCGGTAAGCAACTGGCCGGACACATAGACACCGATGGCGTCCGGTCCGTGCTCGCGCAGCGTGGACGCGATCTTTTCGGCGACGTGGCTTTCGACTTCGTCCCAGCCGGCTGGCTGGCGTGCTTCGCTGCGCGTGCGGCGCAATTGCGGCACCAGCAGGCGCGCCTGCTGCTGCAGCGCCGGCTGCATGGTCAGGTGCAGCGTGCTGCCCTTGGTGCACAGACGGCCGAAGTTGGCCGGATGGTCGGGATCGCCGCGCACCGCCGTCACCTGCGTGCCGTCGGTGGTCGCGATCACCCCGCAACCCGTGCCGCAATAGCAGCAGGTGGTCTTGATGTTGCGGGCCTTGATATCGCCCTTGTTGCTGACCTCGATTGCGTTCATGCCGGGTCGCTGGCTCCGGCCATCAGTTCATTGGCGTCGAGCCAGACTTTGCCGTCCTCGATCTTGACGCTGAATTTTTGCGTGCAGCCTTCATCGGGCGTGACAGCGCAGCCGGTCGGCAGTTCGATGTTCCAGTTGTGCAGCGGGCACGCGACGCGCTCGCCGAAAACGATGCCTTGCGACAGCGGGCCGCCCTTGTGCGGGCATTTGTCGAGCAGCGCGAAGACCTTGTCCTCGCTGTTGCGGAAGATTGCGACATCGTCCGCATGCGCGCGGTTGACGACGCGCGCGCCGAGCACCGGGATGTCAGCCACGGCGCAGATGGATTTCCATTGTTGGGTCATGTGGTTTCCTGCAAATTCTGGTCTGGTTTCAGTTCACGCCGCCGGCTCCCGCAAGGAAGCCGGCCGGCGCTCAGGCGTTGGCCTCGCGGCCAGGCGTCAGCGCGAGGCGCTCAGGCCGTCAGCGGCTGGAACTGGCGCGCGTCGACGTGGGCCTCGACCTGCTGGTGCCACGGGTCCGGCTCGCCGTCGAGCGAGAACAGCAGGCGCTCGTACAGGGCCTTGCGGCGCTCGTGGTCCTCGAGGATGGCTTTCTTCACATGCTCGAGGCCGACACGTGCAATGTAATGCACGGTGCGCTCAAGATACCAGCCCTCTTCACGGTACAGCTGCAGGAAGGCACCCGAATATTCCAGCACTTCTTCATGCGTCTTCAGCTTGCAGAAGAAATGCGCGACTTCGGTCTTGATGCCGCCGTTGCCGCCGACATAAATTTCCCAGCCCGAATCGACGCCGATCACGCCCACGTCCTTGATGCCGGACTCGGCGCAGTTACGCGGGCAACCGGAGACTGCCAGCTTCACCTTGTGCGGCGAGTACATGCGTGCCAGCGCGCGCTCGAGCTGCTGCCCCATCAGGGTCGAGTTCTGGGTACCGAAGCGGCACCATTCGGAACCGACGCAAGTCTTCACGGTGCGCAGGCCCTTCGCATACGCGAGGCCGGATGGCATGCCGAGGTCTTGCCAGACGGCCGGCAGGTCGGCCTTCTTCACGCCCAGCAAGTCGATGCGCTGGCCACCGGTGACCTTGACGGTCGGGATCTTGTACTTGTCGACCACATCGGCAATGCGGCGCAGTTCGGTGGCATTGGTCTCGCCGCCCCACATGCGCGGGATCACCGAGTAAGTGCCATCCTTCTGAATGTTGGCATGGGCGCGTTCGTTGATGAAGCGCGACTGCGGATCATCCCTGGCTTCATGCGGCCAGGTCGAGATCAGGTAATAGTTCAGCGCCGGGCGGCAGCTGGCGCAACCGTTGGGCGTGCGCCATTCCATGAACTTCATGACGTCCGGGATGGTCAGCAGCTTTTGCTCGCGGATGGTGTCGCGCACTTGCTGGTGCGTGTGGTCCGTGCAAGCGCACATGGACTTGGTCTTCGGCGATGCCGAATAATCGCCGCCTGCCGTCGACGCGAGAATCTGTTCGACCAGACCCGTGCAGGAGCCGCACGAGGCCGAAGCCTTGGTGTGCTTCTTCACGTCGTCCAGCGTGAACAGGCCTTTTTCCTTGATGGCCTTGACGATGGTGCCCTTGCAGACGCCGTTGCAGCCGCAGACTTCGGCAGTGTCCGGCATGTTGGCGGCCTGGCTGAAGCCTTCGTGGCCGGTATCGCCGGGGCGGCTCAGGTTGGCTTCGCCGAACATCAGCGAATCACGAATCTCGCCGATGTCCTTGCCTTCGCGCAGCAGGCGGAAATACCAGCTGCCATCGACGGTATCACCGTACAGGCAGGCGCCGACCAGCTTGTCATCCTTGATGACCAGCTTCTTGTACACGCCGCCGATAGGATCGGACAGCACGATTTCCTCGGTGCCTTCGCCGCCCATGAACTGACCGGCCGAGAACAAATCAATGCCAGTGACTTTCAGCTTGGTCGACGTGACCGAGCCCTGGTAACGGCCAATACCGAAGTTGGCGAGGTGGTTCGCGCAGACCTTTGCCATCTCGAACAGCGGCGCCACCAGGCCATACGCGATGCCGCGATGGTTGACGCATTCGCCGACGGCGTAAATGCGCGGGTCGTAAGTCTGCATCGTGTCATTGACGACGATGCCGCGGTTGCAGTGCAGGCCAGCCGATTCAGCCAGCGTGGTATTGGGGCGAATGCCGACGGCCATCACGACCAGATCGGCCGGACGCTCGCTGCCATCGGTGAAGCGAATGGCTTTCACATGGCCGTTGTCGTCGCTGACCAGTTCCTGCGTGTTTTTCTCGAGCAGGAAATCAAGGCCACGATCTTCCAGCGATTTCTGCAGCATCTTGCCGGCGACCGGATCGAGCTGGCGCTCCATCAGCCAGCCCGGCAGGTGTACGACGGTTACGTCCATGCCGCGCAATTTCAGGCCATTGGCCGCTTCCAGGCCCAACAGGCCGCCGCCAATCACGATGGCATGCTGCTTGGTCTTGGCTGCCTCGATCATCGCATTGGTATCGGCGATGTCGCGATAACCGATGACGCCCTTCAGGTCTTTGCCGGACACCGGCAAGATGAAAGGATTCGAACCGGTCGCCAGCAGCAGGCGGTCATATTCCGCGGTCGTGCCATCGTCGGCGATCACAACGCGCTTGGCGCGGTCGATCTGCGTGATCTTCTTGCCGGTGTGCAACGTGATGTTGTTCTCCGCATACCAGTCCAGGTCATTCAGGATGATGTCCTGCACCGTCTGCTCGCCCGCGAGCACCGGCGACAACAGGATGCGGTTGTAATTCGGATGAGGTTCGGCGCCGAATACCGTGATGTCATAGATATCAGGCGCGATCTTGATGAGTTCTTCGAGTGTACGCACTCCGGCCATGCCATTGCCGACCATGACCAACTTCAGCTTCTTCATTAAAGCTCCTACGATTTGTCAGCCCCGCCATTGGAGCCATGTAAAACAGGTTCGAACCTGTAATAGCAAGAGCAGTGCCAGTCGATAAATGAAGTATTTGGCAGGATTCAGCATGAATCCACCAATAAGCCGCACCGAAAGCAGGACGATCAGCAGCACCTCGCACTTTTTCGGTGCGATGCCCAATGATGAATAGCGAGGTACTGTGCATCGCTTCGATTCGCGCACACCGAGCGCGCAAAAACTGGTGTGGAATGCATGGCACAAGGCTTGCGTTAGCGAGGGCTGGTATCAACCTCAAGGCAATGGAGCCATGAACAAAACATCATTCTGGAAAGCCGGGCATGTGCCGACGCTGCTCGCATCGTTCTTCTATTTCGACCTGAGTTTCATGGTGTGGGTGCTGCTCGGCCCGCTCGCTGTGCAAATCTCTACTGACCTGCACCTGACGCCTGCACAAAAAGGCCTGATGGTCGCCACTCCTTTGCTGGCCGGTGCGCTGCTGCGCATCGTGATGGGCGTGCTGGTCGATCACCTGAAACCGAAAAAGGCCGGCCTGATCGGCCAGTTGGTTGTCATCGCCGGCCTGTTCTGGGCATGGCGCGGTGACTTGTCGCAATTCAATCACCTGCTGACACTGGGCGTGCTGCTCGGCGTCGCCGGTTCGGCCTTTGCGGTGGCACTGCCGCTGGCCTCGCGCTGGTATCCGCCGGAGCATCAGGGCACGGCGCTGGGCATTGCCGGCGCCGGCAACTCGGGCACTGCGTTCGCTGCGCTGTTCGCGCCCGGCCTCGCGATTGCCTTTGGCTGGCAGAACGTGTTCGGTCTGGCGCTGATTCCGCTGGCCGTCGCACTCGCGGTCTACCTGATCTTCGCGAAGGACGCGCCGTCCTCACCGCCGCCGAAATCGCTGAGCGAGTACCTGCATGTATTGAAGGACAAGGACGCCTGGTGGTTCATGTTCTTCTATGCAGTCACCTTCGGCGGCTTCTCGGGCCTGGCATCGTCGCTGACCATTTACTTCAACACCCAGTACGGACTGACGCCTGTCATGGCCGGTTATTTCACCGCCGCCTGCGTGTTCGCCGGTTCGCTGGTGCGCCCGCTGGGTGGCCGCATGGCTGACCGTGTCGGTGGCATCAAGACCTTGTCGATCATGTATACGCTGGCCGCAGTCTTCCTGTTCATCGCCAGCTTCGGCTTGCAGTCGGCAGTCCGCGCCGTGGTGGTGTTCGTGCTGGCGATGCTGGCACTGGGCACCGGCAATGGCGCAGTGTTCCAGCTGGTGCCACAACGCTTCCGCAAGGAAATGGGCACCATGACCGGCCTGGTCGGCATGGCCGGCGGTATCGGCGGCTTCTACCTCGCGTCGAGCATGGGCTATTCGAAGCAGATCACCGGCAGCTACCAGATGGGCCTGACGATCTTCGCCGGACTGGCCGTGCTGGCGTTGCTGGGCCTGTCGTCGGTCAAGGGCCGCTGGCGCACCACCTGGGGCAGCGCGGCGATGACGACGGCGAAGATCTGATCGCCTGAGCTTGCGCCTCCCCTGACGGGCAGCCCAGGTGGCTGCCCGTTTCTTCTCTGCGGCTTCACCCCTTCGACTTTGTCATAGCCGATTCGTCTCATTCACCTCGTCGCTCTCACCTTCACTCGCCCGCAAGGGCCAGACTACCGGCTACCATAGCGGCCATTCCTTACACCAGCCCGTCATGCCCCTCGTCCTTACCGCCGCCCATCACACGCAGACCGGACTGCGCGACCACAACGAAGATTTCGTTGGCATGGTCACGCCGTCCGAGCCGGAGATTTCGACCAAAGGCATGATCGCGGCCGTCGGTGATGGCGTCTCCGGCAGCGCCGGCGGGCGCGAAGCGGCCGAGTACACGGTGCGCGGCCTGCTGACCGATTACTACGCCACACCCGATACCTGGCCGGTCACGCAGGCGCTGGATCGCGTGATCAAGGCGATCAACAGCTGGGTGCAGAAACAAGGCACGGTACGCGCCGAAGCCGGCGGCATGGCGACCACGCTGACGGCACTGGTCGTGCGTGGCAGCTTTTATTACTTCGCGCATGTCGGCGATACCCGCCTCTACCTGCTGCGCAATGGCACGCTCAAGCGCCTGACCACCGATCATGTGTGGGACCGCCCCGAGATGCGGCACGTGCTGACGCGTGCCATCGGTCTCGATTCCCAACTGGCCATCGACCATGGCATGGGCGACCTGCAGGCAGGCGACATCTTCCTGCTCGCATCTGACGGCGTCTGGGGTGCGCTGCCTGAATACGACCTGAGCTGGCATCTGGCGACGCTGGCCGACAAGCCGGACCAACCTGAAGCGACCGCCAAGCTGCTGGTCGATGCGGCGCTGGCTGCGGGCTCGAAAGACAATGCCAGCGCCATCGTCGTGCGCGTCGCGCAACTGCCGGAAGAAAACCTGCGCGATGCACTGTCCGGTTCGCAGCAATTGCCGGTGCCGCCACGGCTCAAGCCCGGACAGACGCTGGATGGCTATGTGGTCGAAGAGCTCATCCATGAATCACAGACCACGCTGCTGTATCGCGTGCTGGATCCGCGCACGCAACGCAAGCTGGTGCTGAAGACCCTGCACCCGGACCGCGCGAATGATCCGCAGGAGATCAGCGCATTCGCGCATGAAGAATGGCTGGCCAAGCGCGTGGTGGCGCGCTTCTTCCCGCAGGTGATCGCGCCGGAAGAACGCAACTTCCTGTACTTCCTGTCGACCTGGCATGCCGGCCATACGCTGCAAGAGCTGCTCGACGCTGGCGGCCACCTGACGGTGCCGGATCTGGTCACGCATGCGACGAAAATCACGCGCGCCATCGGCGCGCTGCACCGGCGCAGCATCCTGCATCGCGATATCAAGCCGGCCAATATTCATCTCGGCGACGATGGCGAGCTGCGCGTGCTGGACCTCGGCGTTGCGCAATCGGGCATGGAAGCCGAGCAGCAGGATCTGGCGCCGCAGGCCGGCACGCCCTCCTTCCTCGCACCCGAGCAATTCGATGGCCAGCCAGCATCTCCGCAAACCGATTTGTATGCGACCGGCGTCACGCTGTATTACGCACTGACGCGCCATTATCCGTATGGCGAAGTCGAGCCCTTCCAGCGGCCGCGCTTCGGCGACCCGGTCGCGCCCAGCCGTTACCGGCCCGACCTGCCACCGTGGCTGGAAAACCTGCTGCTGAAAGCGGTGGCAAAGAATCCGGCAGACCGCTTCGAAACTGCGGAAGAAATGCTGCTGGCGCTGGAGCGCGGCGCGTCGCGCCCCTTGCAGGCGCCGGTCCCGCAACCGCTGATGAAGCGCGATCCGCTGGCGCTATGGAAAATCGTCGGCGCGATTTCGCTGGTGGTGAATCTGTTGCTGCTGTATTTGCTGGTGGTCGGCTGAGAAGCGCCGCCGCCATCGGCGAATTCGATCGGTGAAATCATGACGCGAGCGGGCCGGCATTCAGGGAAGGAACGCAGCCCGCAGGTGTCATCGCAGCGCAAGCACCATCAGGCGGGCCTTGCCCCAAGACGGGGCTGACCCACACCGCGCGCACCAAGGCGGCACGCACGACGAAAAATCGCACCGTTGCGGAGCGACTGAGGTTCAGCCCAGCAGTTCGGCCACGTCCAGCATGCGCTGCGCGACCTCGACCAGCTTCAGGTTCTTGTCCATCGCCAGTCGGCGCAGTTTCGAATAAGCCTCATCTTCGCTGCACTGCTGGCGTTCCATCAGCAAGCCCTTTGCGCGTTCGACGATCTTGCGCTCGGCGAGCTTGTTGCGGGTTTCTTCGAGCTCCGAACGCAGTTCTTCCTCGACCTTGAAGCGGGTCACCGCCACGTCCAGCACCGCTTTCACGCGGTCAGCCGACAGGCCGGCCACCACATACGCGGACACCCCCGCCTTGATGGCCTCATGCATCTTCGCGCGGTCGTCGTCTTCGGTGAAGCAGACGATCGGCCGGCGGGCCGTCGCAGTGGCTGCCACCACGCGCTGCAGCGCTGCGTCGGATTGCTCGTCGACGATGATCAGGTCGGGCTGCAGCTTGGCGATCTCGGATTCCAGGTCATCTGACGGCGGCAAGGCCGCGAGGATGTTGTAACCGTTTTCCAGCAGGCCGATGCGCAAGGCGCGTGCGCGGTCTGCCTGCTCGATCGCCGCTTCGTCGGCGCCATCGGGAGCGACCAGCGAGTTCACCACGACGATCTTCAGTCTTCTTGAATCATTCATAATTTGATAATCAAAATAGAAGCGACATTGCCCAGGCAGGCCGTACTTTACAATACGCATTTGCAAGAACCTTGCCATCCCCTACGCCCCCTCCGAAGCTCCAGAATGTTAGTCCTTGGCGTCGAATCCTCCTGCGATGAAACCGGCCTCGCTCTGTATGACACCGAGCGCGGATTGCGCGCGCATGCGCTGCATTCGCAGATAGCGATGCATGAAGAATATGGCGGCGTGGTGCCGGAACTGGCCTCGCGCGACCATGTGCGGCGTGCGCTGCCGCTGCTGGAACAGGTCATGGCCGACAGCGGCGCCGCGCTGGCTGATATCGATGCCATCGCCTACACACAGGGGCCCGGTCTGGCCGGCGCCTTGCTGGTCGGCGCATCGGTGGCCAACGGACTGGCGCTGGCGCTCGACAAGCCGGTGCTGGGCGTGCACCACCTCGAAGGCCACCTGCTGTCGCCGCTGCTGTCGGCCAAGCCGCCGGCCTTCCCTTTCATTGCTTTGCTGGTATCGGGCGGACACACGCAATTGATGCGTGTGGATGGCGTGGGCCAATATGAAATGCTGGGCGAGACGCTCGATGATGCGGCCGGCGAGGCTTTTGACAAATCAGCCAAGCTGCTCGGGCTCGGCTATCCGGGCGGGCCGGCGATTTCGCGCATGGCCGAGTTCGGCGATCCGAATGCGTACAAGCTGCCGCGCCCGATGCTGCACTCGGGGAATCTGGAATTCAGTTTCTCGGGCTTGAAAACGGCGGTCCTGACGCTGGTGAAGCAACACCCGGCCAACCTGTGCGAGCAGGACAAGGCCAATATCGCGCGTGCCTTCGTCGATGCGATCGTCGAGGTGCTGGTCGCGAAATGCCTGAAAGCCTTGAAGGACACCGGCATGAAACGGCTGGTGATTGCGGGGGGCGTCGGCGCGAACAAGCAATTGCGTGCCGCGCTCGATGCAGCCGCCGCGCGCAAGCGCTTCGAGGTGTTTTATCCGGAGCTGGAACTGTGCACCGACAATGGCGCGATGATTGCGTTTGCCGGTGCTTTGCGGATGCAGGCCAATCCTGCGGCGGCCAAGCGCGATTACGGCTTCAA
>JACCDU010106214.1_pt1 | contig 14635 bp, 8 predicted proteins | sample 7446081 | NCBI WGS metagenome assembly JACCDU01 (sample SAMN15323447, study PRJNA562643) | freshwater metagenome | isolation source: river surface water | place: USA:Blue River Watershed | collected 2017-08-17
GGTTCGCTCAAAATCACGCCCGCGGTGTCGCCGTTGATCGCCGTGCCCACCACCGCTGGCACAGGCAGCGAGGTGGCGCGTGGGGCCATCGTTATCGTGGACGATGGGCGAAAGCTGGGTTTTCACTCGTGGCACTTGGTGCCCAAAGCTGCCCTGCTCGACCCCGAACTCACGCTCGGCTTGCCCCCTGCCCTGACCGCCGCCACGGGCATGGACGCGATTGCACACTGCATGGAAACCTTCATGGCCGCACCGTTTAACCCACCCGCCGACGGCATTGCGCTAGACGGCCTCACACGCGGATGGGCGTACATCGAAGGCGCCACCAACGACGGCCAAGACCGCGATGCGCGTCTGAACATGATGAGCGCCTCCATGCAAGGCGCGATGGCGTTTCAAAAAGGCTTGGGTTGCGTGCATTCGCTCAGCCACAGCTTGGGCGGCGTGAACCCGCGCTTGCATCACGGCACCTTGAACGCCATGTTTTTGCCTGCGGTGGTGCGCTTTAACGCCGAAGCCGAATCGGTACAAAAAGATCGCCGCATGCAGCGCATGGCCTATGCCATGGGGCTAGGTGAAATTCATCACCCACTCGAAGCGGCAGAGGCCATTGCCCAAGCCATCACCGCCATGAATGCGCGTTTAGGTCTGCCCAAAGGTTTGGCCGAGATGGGAGTGCAGGCGGCGTGGTTTGACAAGGTCATTGAAGGTGCGATGGCCGACCACTGCCACACAACCAACCCCCGCTTGGCGACAGCGCAGCAATACCGCGAGATGCTGCAAGCGGCGATGTAAGCCGCACTCAGCATTCATCAACGCGCCAAAGGATTGGGCGTTGGCTCTGCCACTTTGACCAACAGGTTTTTGTCGGTGTGGTGAAACAAATCGGCTTGGCCTTGAATTTTCAGCACCGTGTCTTCCTCGTAGCCCCATGTGCCGTCATCGTTGATTTGCACCTTGATGCGGAACTCGACCGTCTTAAAGGCATGGTCTAAAAACGGCGACGAACGCACGCCAAAGTGCGGGTCTACCTCTGTCGCTGAGACCTCAAATGTTTTGTCATCCGCATGGGCTTTGCCGTGCGCCATGACCACCATGCCGCGCGGAATGGTGACGGTGTGAATCACCTCGCCCGTGGCGGGCTCCCACAGCCAGTAGCCCACTTGCTCGTGGTAGGTCTTGACTTGATCCGGCTTGGTGATGTGCGTGTGATAACGCAAGCCGTACAACAACTGTGGGCCGTTGGTTTGTGGGTCAATGGGCTGCAACTCAATGCGCTCAACATAGGCCTGCTTTTTAGGCCCCTCGGCTTTGGGCTTCACGTCCATACCGCGCTGGCCTTCCCAAACACCCGCCATGGCACGCAAGGGACCAAGGTTGACCAATGTGTTCACATCAATCGGGTTGGGTTCGGTGTAAATGTCTTTGGCAAATTGGGTCATGTGCTTTTCTTCAATGAAGGTCAGATGTAAAAAGCTTGAATTTATCAAACTGCGGTGCGACGTTTGGGCGCGTTCTTTGCCGCACGTCCACGTAGCGCAGAGCGCGAATGGGGCCGAATGTGTCAAAGACTTCGTGCAAATAGTCGATGGATTCGTTCATGGCAATTAAAGAGCATTCACAGCCGCCAAGTTAGGGTTGGCTAACCAAACCGCAAACTCCTGCGCCAACTGCTCACTCGCATGCACGGCCTCTTTCCAAACCTTCACCCGTCCTTCGAAATCTGAGGCATAGGTCACAAAGTCACTGCGGTCTGGCAGCTTGCCATTGGGCAAGGTTTTGACCCACTCGGGGTTGGGGGCCAAGACGATGGTGTTGTCTAAAAACGGGGTGGATTTGTGTCGCCACTTCAGGGCTTTGTCTAGCCAGCCAGGGACCACAGCTTTTTGAAAATGCGGATAAAGCACCAAGTCTTTGTAGTTGAGGTGCAAGTGGTAGTCGGTGATGCCGCCATCCCAATACGCGCCGGTGGGCGCATCGGGAATGTCGTGCACGGCTTGCAGCACAAACGGGATGGAGCAACTGGCTTGCAGGGCGGCCATGAAGTTGCGCGCGTTCAGCGTCATGTGCTGGGTGGCAAAGTCAGCCGTATCAAACGGCAGCTCGCCACGGCTAGAAAACACCACGCGCTCTAGCCACGCGCCCATGGCTTTGCGCTGCACGGCGTTGCACACGTATGCACCGGCATAACCCAAGGGCGTGAGCAGCGGATGCTCGCGGTGCAAGATGTGTTTGCCACGCGAGGTCACCACGTGCAGGCGATAGCGCGGGTTGTTCAGGACTTCGTTGATATGGCTGCCATAAAAAGCTTGCAGGGTTTGACTGAACTCGTCACTCACTTGGCTTGCACTTGGGCGCTTTTGGCCATCGGGTACTTTGTACTCTTGATGGATGTAGTCGTTCGACAAGCGGTCAAAGCCTTGCACGGGATTGTCCAAACACGCCGTGGTCATGCGCCATGCGCCGATGGATGCGCCCACCAAGTCAATGGGCTGCGCACTTTGCGACAACCATTCGCCAAACAAAAAACGGTCCAGCGGGCCGAGGATCAAACCCTTTGGACCACCCGCCGCAGCGGGAATGACGCCGATGTGCTCGGGCTTTAAGCCATGGGCTTCGATGTGGGCCAAGGCTTTGGTGCCGGCGTAGATGTGCAGGGCTTTCAACTCAAACCTCAAACAGTTCTTGGAGTTTTTGTCGCGTTGTGGTCAGTGTTAGCAATGTGCATGGAACTTTTCATCGTGAGCGAATTTCGGACAATGTTATTACCAAGTTGCCGGTCTAATTAAGCATTTGTTTCGTGAACCCATCGGCCAATAAACGTCCTTGCTCGAGTACGAGCATGCGTTGCGTCATGCTTAACACTTTTGAGTTGTGAGAGACCACCACAAGGGTCGTACCTTCCATCTGCCCCATTCTTTCAATGATGAGGGTTTCGGTTTCTGAGTCCAAACCATTCGTAGGTTCATCCAACAACAAGATCTTTGCAGGTTTTGCAAATACGCGGGCTAAAGCTATTTTTTGTCGCTGACCACCAGAGAGATTGGCGCCGTATTCCTCAATCAGATGATCCAAGCTAAGTGTGCCTGCCTTCAAATCTTGATCGAGACATGAGTAGTAAAGGGCACGTTGCAACGCAGACATTCGTTGCTCTTGAGTTGAATCAGGCGGTATGTTCAACAAAATGTTGTATTCGAGGGTGCCTGCCACCAAGGGGGCCTCTTGCGGCTTGAAGCACAACCATTCAAACCGATGCATGTCGCTGATGCTTCGCAATGCTGCATGGTCCACACGCACCTCGCCTTGTGTGGGCTCAATTGCCCCAGAGAGGATGCGTAAGAGTGTGGATTTGCCAGATCCTGGTCGACCGACCAATGCCACGCGTTCACCGGGGGCTATTGTTAAATTGAGCTCATGGAGTGCTACCTGCCCATTTAAAAATCGATGGGCCACCTGGTGAACATCGATACGGCCTTCAATGCTAGAAAACGGACGATGTAACAAGTGCTCAGCGCGGTCATCACGAGGTTTTAACAGGTAAGGCGCTAGCGCATTCATGGACTGTTGTAACTCCTGCCAGCGACTCAATGAAGACAACACTTGGCCTGCCATGCTGAGCGTGCGTCCGCTGAGCATGGATACCGCCATCATGGCGCCGACTGTGATGGACTGCCCATAGACCAAATACGAACCCAGCACAAGAAGGCTGACGTAGTTCAGCAGGTAAACGATTTGGGACCAATGCGCTTGCACCATGTGTTCTAGACGCAGCCAGCTGTTGTGATCAGCCAGCTGTGTAGAGGTTTGCAGAAATTGCTGCTGTAGGGCATGTCCAGCATGGCTGGTACGCAATGCATCAAGGGATGACATCGCATCCGTCAGAACGGCTAATTTGCTTGCCTGCAGTTTCGAAATCTTTTGCCCTAAAGATGTGACGCGATTTTTAAGTAATTGCCCCACGCTCACGTAAATGAAAACCCACAGAACAACGACGATCAGCAATTGCCAAGAAATGACACCTATCGCGATAAAAATCATGAAGAAGAATGGCACATCGGATAACGCAAGCAAATAATGCGACGAAAAAAAATCGCGGGCACCTGAGAGATCGCGATAAAGCGTCATGAAACGAGCGGCCATGCCTGGTTGCATGGCACTGCGAGATGAAGGCAGTAAAAGGGCTGCAAATACACGCGCATCAATTTGTTTGTCAATCTCCAGTGCAATTCTCTCGATGTCACGCACGCGAATAACTCTGACGGTCATTTCAGCGATGAGGTATAGCAACACGCCAATGCTAAGAGCCCAAAGCGTTTCAAAAATACCGTTGTGCACAACCTTGTCATAGACCAACATGCCAAATAAGGCCGGCATGATGAGCCCTAGATTGATAAAAAAATTGGAGACAGCGAGCCACCATAAACGATCTTCAAAAAGGTAGGCGGCCCAAGCCCTCAGATTTGTTAAATCAGAAGGCATCTTCGTTAATGACATAGCCTCAGACATAACTAAAAACGACTTGGGCAATTTTTTGGGTCATGTTGACATCAGAATAAAACGTCAAATTTTTCCCTTGTGTCACCGTCACACCCGCCTCTTCAGCAATTGTGTATGTATCAACTTCATTCAAACGCAAAGTCAGAACGCTGCTATTGCCTGCCCCAACTAAATTTTGAATGCCTTGGCTGCTGAGTTCGATCATGTTTGACTTTGTATCGTTTGCTAGATCTAAAACCGAAAAATCTTTAGCATAAAGATGGGCCAAATCAATAGCTGCCGTCGAGGCTGCTTTAAAAATAACCAAGGTATTGGTGCCAACACCGCCGTCAATGTCCTGAGACATGTTTAAACCAGACTGGTCAACGATGACTGTGTCGTTACCTCCTCCCCCCGTAAATTTGTCGGTGCTGCTGCCAGACACAAAGGTGTAGCTTGTCGTGTCACTGACTTGGGCCGCGACTTCGAGACCTCCTGCTCCACCGACGAAGGTTTTGATGTTTGTAAATGTCACACTGCCAGAGTCTTCACCAGAACTGCTCCCTGCGCCTGCAGCTTGGATATTCACCGTCACTTTTTTATCAGCTTGGGCATAGCTGATGGAGGAGTTGGCCAACATGGAGCCACCATTGATTGACGTGTTCAAGCCATTGCCCACAACAAAGTTATCGTTACCGCCGCCCCCATTCAGTGTGTAATTAGTGGTCGTATCGCCCTTTTCAATGGTGAAGACATCTGCAAAATTGCTACCCTGAAACTTTTTAAAATTTAAAAAACTGTCTGAACCTGCCCCGCCGTTGGTACTTCCATGGGTGTTGGAAAGATTCAGTTGCACCGCACTGCTGGCACTTGCGTAGCTCAGTGTGCTGCGTTGTGCGCCACCATTGAAGAGGTCATTGCCATTGCTACCTTCAATGGTGTATGTGCCCGTGTCGGCACTGGCGACGGTGATGTTGTCGTTGCCACTTCCTGAAATTATTTTTTCGATGTGACTGAAGGTGGTGGTGCCATAGCTGTTTGAAAGGGTTCCTTTGACTGTGCTCGTCATGCCCAATGAGTTATCGATTCCGATGGTTAACGCGGTTGACACGCTTGCGTAGTTCAGAGAGTCAGCCCCCATGCCGCTGTCGACGTTGTAGTTGGACATGTCTGACGCCGCAAAGGTAAAACTGTCGCTACCCGCTCCGGTGTTGATTTGTTCGATCTTGCTAAATGTGGTGGTGCCGTAGCCGACACCACTCACGGTACTTGTCCCTGAGCTTGAGAGGTTCACCGACAACTTGATGTTCACATTGGCGTAATTGAGTTTGTCAGTTCCCGCTCCACCGTCGAGGGTGTAGTTGGTGATATCAGAAACGGCGAAGTTGAAGCTGTCGTTACCAGCCCCAGCGGTGATTTTCTCAATGTTGCTAAAGGTGGTCGTGCCGTAGTTAGCACCATTCACAGTGCCCACACCAGTCGATGACAGAGCAACCGTTAAAGCCGAGGCACTTTTCGCGTAATCGAGATTGTCAGCCCCCGCCCCGCCATTAAGGGTGTAGTTGGCGGTATCCGAGGCGGAATAAATAAAGCTGTCGTTACCGGCACCTGTGGTGATTTGCTCAATGTTGCTAAACGTGGTGGTGCCGTAGTTGGTGCCATTCACGGTACTTGTCCCCGTGCTCGAAAGACTCACTGCCAAGTTGCTGTTCGCCTTGGCGTAATCGAGTTTGTCAGTCCCAGCGCCACCGTCTAGGGTGTAGTTGGTGTTATCCGAGGCGGAGTAAATAAAACTGTCAACGCCAGTGCCGCCATCAAAACTGTAGTTGGTGACGCCAGATACAGCCAAATTAAAGTTATCGTCACCACGACCTGCAATTACTTTTTCGATGTGACTGAAGGTGGTGGTGCCGTAGCTGTTCGACATAGTCCCCTTCACCATGTTCGCATGGTCTGTTGCGTTGCCTACATCGATGCTTAGTGCGGTCGTCACGGCCGAGTAGTTAAGTGAATCAGCGCCTGTTCCGCCGTCCACGGTGTAGTTGTTTGGATTTGTATCTGAGAATGTGAATTGATCGGCATGTTCAGAGCCGATCAGCTTTTGAATATTCAAAAGCGTGTCTCCTTGTGCTTGCCCATCCATGCCTTGGCTTGAACCCGAATTGAGTTGAATGGTCACACCAGAGGCCGATGCGTTGTAACTGACGGTGTTCGTTCCACCTCCACCATCAATGGTGTCAGCCCCTTCGCTGCTATGAAAAATATCATCACTACTGCCACCTGACACAGTGTCATCAGTCGATGTGCCACTGATTTCGTAAGAATATCCAGACTTTGATAGATAAATTTTTAGGTTACTGTTTTCATCCAGTTTTTCAACGGGTAACGAATCGGAATACACAAAATTTAGGGGTGCGTTACCTCCCCCCAACTCTGTTGATCCATTCATAAACTTAACAGAAACGGCAAATGTGATGTTGTTATCAACACCAATGGACCAAGTCACAGGAAGCTTGAGATCGACCAAGCTTTGAAGATTGCTGATGATCAGTTTGCCGTTGACAAAGGATTGCCCTGCTATGGTGAATCCGTCAGGTAGTGTGTCTGTGGTGCTTAGGATAAGGCTTGAGGCGTTGACAACACCAGGCAAAGTTAGCGTGGCTTGAGCGATTCCATTTGACTCTACAACGAGTGAATTTTTGGTATTCATATCAAGACGAATCGCTTTTTGAACATCGACTTGACTTAATTCAACTTGTTGAAGTGCTTTGTAATTTGGACCTTTATATTCAATATCCCCAACGGCTTTCACCAACACACCGTCAAACCTAGCGTCAGAACTGCCTGTGAAAGATCTAGCTGTATTGCTCACAAGAACAGATGACACGATGTCAGATGATTTAGGAGGTGCACCGGGCGCAGGAGATGCCAACGGATCTTGAGCAATTTTGATTGCTGAATTTTTTGTTATGGATTCCACAAAAGTGGGGGCCTCATTCATCTGACCTGCTTGGGTCGATTTTTGCAAGTCAATCAGAATTTTTTCAATTTTTTGATTGACATCTTGGGCATCTTGCCCCAGACCGAATTCTTTGCCATTGACTTTTTCTGGGGCTTCAGGTGTGAGCGCACTAGCTAAGCGAAAACTACCACCTTCCACAGGTTTCATCAACCCAACTTTTTTGAGTTGTTCAGCTGCTGTTTGCGTGTCGCCACCCTTAAAGAAGAGTTTGCTTTCTGGGTTGGTTGCCGCTTGTAATGCGCCGTGTGGCAATAAAAACTTAGCCCCATCCGTTGATGTGATCATTAAATCTAAATCGATGGCTTGCACTGATTCCACCGCAAGGGATGCGATAGGCAAATGAAAATTCGCCTCTCCAGTTGCTGCCACAGTCGATGAAATAACATTTATTTCTGAGTTAAGCGTGTCAGTCATGGCAATGCCCCGTTTGTTCAAGTGGTAGAAGTTGTTTGCGTTTCTTTAGAAAGCATGTGGACGATTTGTTCGTTCCTATGCTTGAGCTCATTGAGAATGTTGTGTGTTTGAAGAACAAGCTCTGTGCGCCCCGTGCTGTCGGACTTCAGTGCATCTTGGGTTTTGCTGAAAACTGACAAGTGTTGTTCTAGTAAATTTCCGATACGCGCATTGGCGTCTACCAACACTTTTTGATTTTGTGAAAATTTATCGATCAACGTTTGTGTAGCGGATTGCGATGCAGAGATTTGGGCACTGAGCTGTACCAATCCATTCGTAAGATCACGCACCCGTCGTTCCGATTGATCAAGGGCAACAGCCAAACCCCGCATCAAAGGAGATTGCTCGACAAAGTTCCCAAGCGCTTGGGTTAAGGGCTCTAAGGTTGAAAGTTTTGCTTCGGAGACAGACTCATCGGTGATGTCTAACATGAGTGAGGTTTCCGATTGAACCAAGGCAACCAGATCACCTGTGGCACTTTTGACGGCCACCATTAAAGCGCCCATGATCAGTGAACCCAAAACGCCAAACAGAGATGCACTGAACGCGACTCCCATCGCTTTCATAGGCGCTGTTAAGCGAGCCACCAACTCCGTTATCGCTGCGACGGGGTCAGACATGCCTGCACCTAAGCTAAAAGAACCAATTAGATTGCCAATTTCGGCTAACGCGCCCAACAAGCCGATGAAAGTACCCAGCAATCCCATACCAACCATCAGGCCTGACAGGAAATTTGAAACCATCAATCTCCGCGTTTGCGATGCTGCAAAACGCGCAAGTTCAGCCTCAACTGCCGCATGTTGAACACTGTTGAGTGCGTTGCCGCGCAGTGCGATGATCAACTGCAAGAGTAAAGCGATGTCGTATTGGCGTGTCGCACGCTCGGATATGTCAAGCGCCTCTTCTTTGCTGATGTTCCGAGTGTCCCTATTTTTGTACTGATAAAAGTACTGCGCTTCTTTGTTGATGCGAATCACGTGCATCACCATTTGAATGCACCCGATCGCGATCAAAGAAAAAATAATATAGTTAACTTGGGGATGCGGATTGCTTTCGACCGTGTTTTTTATGACGTCGAAAAAAAGCACGGCTCCTAGAATTACAGACAAAACCGGAATACCAACGAAGAAATAATAGCGATTTAGACGTGTCATATGACCTCCAATAAATTTTTGTTAAGTGGGTTCACGTAAAGCTTGACTTTTAAAACGTGTCAATGGGGAGAGCAGATAGCTAATGACGCTGCGTTGGCCTAAGACGACATCTGCTCGCGCAGTCATGCCAGGCAAGATCGGTTGTTTTGCGAGTAGCCCCTGAGCCAACTCGGTTTGAATGATGAGTCTGTAATACCGATGACCTTGTTCATCTGGAACCGTATCGGCACTCACTTCAATCACTTTGCCATCCAGTGCGCCATAGACAGCGTAGTCATAAGCGCCAATCATCACGCGAGTTTCTAAACCGGGTCGCAGCGATGCGCGATCATCGGGACGAATGCGCGCCTCAACGGCAACTGGGCCATCATTGGGCGTGATCTCCAGCAATGCCTCTCCAGGTTTGGTGACACCACCGATGGTGTTGAAGTAAAGACGATTCACAAAGCCTGATGCGGGGGCTCTGACCGCCGTGCGTTCTAGGCGATCTTCATCGCCGTCCACGGCCAACGCAAAACGCGACATTTCAGTGCTAACTTGACTGAGTTCGGTGCGAATCTCTGCACCCAAACGTGAATTCGTTTCTTCTAACCGCGCTTTGAACTCAGCGACTGCAGCTTGCAATCGATGGATCGAACTCAGCACATCGTTGTATTGGGTAAGCAGTCGCTGAGAACGTCCCTGGGCTTCTAGCATTTCCATTTGTGAAGCTGCCCCTTGTTTATAAAGACCATCCATCAAGCTGCTTTGCTTACGTGCCAATGCAAGTTCAGTTGCCAGCCCATCCATTCGTAGCTTTGCTTCAACAAGGTCAGATGCCTTTTGATTCACCTGTTGGGTCAGAATTAATTTTTCAGACTTTCTTTGCGTCGCGCGTGCATGAAATGCATTCATCTCAAGGTCTTGAAATTGACGTGGAAGATCTGGTGGAAATTTAGGTTGATCAAGTCCTTCTGCCTCTGCCGTCAATCGCGCAAACTGCGCTTTGAGTGACCAGAGTTTGCTTTGCCCTTGCTGGACGGTGGTGCTTGCTTGTACGTTGGACAAACGCATCAGGACTTCTCCAGCTTGCACCGCTTGCCCTTCTCGTACCAATATTTCTGAAACAATTCCGCCCTCTAAATGCTGCACGATTTGCGAGCGAGCCGCAGCAATGATCCGACCTTCGGCGCGAACTATTCGATCAATTGGGGCCACGCATGCCCAAATAAATATGACGCCAAAAACGATGAAAAGAGCGCTCAATAATTGACGGTCACGCTGGCTTGAAAGTACCGCGAGAATATCTTGCCTGAGTAATTTCTTTAAGCCATTTTCAAGCACCTCATTCCATTGCTCAAAAATTCTTTGTAAACCGTTTTTTCTGTTGATGAACCACGTATTCATGGCTGCACCTTGACCAGTACTTTGGCATTGTTGGCACTGGCCTGTGAACTTTCAAGAATCTTGAGTTCGATCGCACTTGCGGGTGCTCCATTTTCAATCAGTGCATTTCTAACGGCGTTTGCACGGTAGTAGGACAACCTTAGAGCTTCTGAAAAACCTTTTGGAGAAATCACCAACACTTGCCAGCGTGTGGATTCAACTGGGGAGAGTTTGTTGAGTTTTACGACCAAGTCTGATATTTCGTTTGCCCCCATCGTGATCGCATCAGTTGAGAAATGGACCATGACGCCGCTGCCAAAAGTAGAAATATCATTTCCCCCTGCACTTTCTGTTTGGGGTGGTGACGCCACCGAGACCAGTTCAATAGGCAACTCATTTTTCACGAGATTTTCTTTTTGTTTAATTTTCTTTTCTGCTTCTACCAATTTGGCTTGGGTTCGCTGTAAATTGGCCTGTGCACTTTGCAGTTTTTCTTTGAGCTGATCTAACGACAACCCTGATGATTCGGAATCAATAATTTTTAATTGACTGCCCTCTGCCAATGCTTTTCTTTTCATCAAGTCTGACACTTGCATCGTGGTGACCAACACCACAAGACTCATCACGGCGATGACAAATAAAAGATTAATTGCTAGGTTTGTCACGGCATCAACATAGCCAGGCCAAAAAGTGTTTGAGCCATCGTCTGAGTCTGATGTTGCTTCCATCGTGTTCCCTTAAAGTTTCGATTGCGTTTGAATTTCACTCAATAGGCCAATTCGACTGAGTAGTTGAGCGTGTGCTTTCATCTGCTGTCCGAGCGCTTGGGTCAGTCGATATTGCGCACCATACAAACGATCACTCGCATCCAGCGCTTCTAAAAGGGATCCAATTCGTCCACTTTTAAGTTGCTCGTCAACAGCTTTGACGACCGCGAATGCAGAGTTTTGCTCTGCATTCGCAGTCTCTAAACGCATGGACGCTGCATTGAGTAACGCCATATCCGCTTCGGTGGCTTGATGGATTCTTTGCGTCTCTTCATCAAGCTTGGCTTCTCGATTACGTAATTCAGCAGACGCTTGCTTCGCCGCGTAATATTCTTTGCCACCCAAAGAGATCGCCCAATTCATCACAACCAACGCACGGGTATCTGTCCATGGGGCATTGATTCCGCGCACGTTTTCTGTTCGGTCTTTTTCTAGGCTAATTCCGACCACTGGCAAGTACTTGCTCAACTCACTGCGAACGGTACTTTTTTGAGCATTGACCTCTTTGCGGAGGGCTAGAAGGTCGTAGTTCTGATCTTGGATGAGTTGACGAATTTGGTCATTTCTAGCTGGTAACGGTAAGAACATTTCAAGAAATGGAAGATATAGGGCATCCGGCATCAAACCTGTCAAGCGCTCTATCTCAAACATTGCATTGCGATAGTTTGTTTGTTGTTCAAGTTGCATTTGACGTGTCGCCAGTGCACGGGTACGAGCGCGTTCTAGATCCGCTTGACTTGAGGCCCCAGCGAGCGCACGTGCTTCTAGGTAGGACAAAATTTTCTTGAGTTGTTCTAATTGCCGATCCAATAAATCAAGTGTGATTCGCGTCACCGCCAAGTCAATCGTTGCACGCGTTGCGTTTAATGCTGTGGCTTCTCGTGCAGCCAGCATTCGCAGTTCCATTGCATCTTTGCTTTGCCTGCTGCTGGCAAGCTCGTTGTAGGCTGCCACATTGATGAGGGGTTGCGTGAGTCGGACTGCGGCGGTACGAGTGGTGTGTTTATTGCTGCCTGAGGGCTCAATTGCGTCTAGGCTAGAGACGGATGTTTCAGGTCCCTTTGCCTTGCGAAGACTCAAATTAGGGAGTACTTCTGCTCGGACAGCGCCAAAACGAGCTTCAGCAGTTTCAAATTGGGCTGTCGCTGAGCGTATGTGTGGGCTTTGTTGCAAACTCAGTGCAACGAGGTCTGCTAATCCTCTTGGCTCCGTAATTGTTTTCGTAGATTGAGGAGTGACCTCATTTGTCTTAGGAAGATCTATCAGATCTTTGCCTGCCACTACCGCTAGTAAATATTGCTTTGGCGGCTTCTCACTGGCTATGACAGCCAACACATTCAAAATCAAAAAAACACCGAGTAGCAATTGTCTTTTTTGCATGTTAGTGACGCAAGTAGTAAAAATTATTTAATTAATACTATATCACTATATTCTCGGCGTATTCACCTCCTGAGTGCTATTTAAGTGTAAGTTTCTATGTCTTTGGGCTACTTTTTCAACCCCTGTAATTTAGCAAAAGCACTTGCCATGGCATTGCCCGTCGCTGCTTGTGGTGGCGCGGTGTAGCCACTGCTGTAGTTGCCTCCGCCTCTTTGGCGGTTGTCACGGCCCGCATGTTCAAAGCGGTTATCGCGTGATCCGTCTTTGCGGGCGGGTGCAGCATCCATCTTCATGGTCAAGCTGATGCGTTTGCGCGCCACGTCCACTTCCAGCACTTTCACTTTGATGATGTCGCCCGTCTTCACCACTTCGCGGGCGTCGGTGATGAATTTGTTACTGAGTTGGCTCACATGAATCAAGCCGTCTTGGTGCACGCCCAAGTCCACAAATGCACCAAAGGCGGCCACGTTGCTGACGGTGCCTTCAAGCACCATGTCGACCTTCAGGTCTTTGATGTCTTCCACGCCGTCTTGCAGCTTGGCCACTTTGAAATCGGGGCGCGGGTCACGGCCTGGCTTTTCGAGTTCGCTCAAGATGTCTTTGACGGTGATCACGCCCACGGTGTCGTTGGCAAACAGCTCGGGCTTCAAGGTTTTGAGCATGTCAGCTCGTCCCATCAGCTCGGCCACAGGTTTGCCGGTTTGCGCCATGATGCGCTCAACCACAGGGTAGGTTTCGGGGTGAACCGCCGTCATGTCTAGCGGGTTGTCGCCATCGCGGATGCGCAAGAAGCCTGCGCTTTGCTCAAATGTTTTGGCGCCAAGGCCCGTGACCTTGAGCAACTGCTGACGGTTGGCAAATGCGCCATTGGCTTCGCGCCAACGCACCACAGCTTTGGCGGTGGTGGTCGAGAGGCCCGAGACGCGGGTGAGCAACGGCACGCTGGCCGTATTCAGGTCCACGCCCACTTTGTTCACGCAGTCTTCCACCACAGCCTCAAGCGTGCGGGCGAGTTCGCTTTGGTTCACATCGTGTTGGTACTGGCCTACGCCGATGGACTTGGGGTCGATCTTGACCAACTCTGCCAAGGGGTCTTGCAAGCGGCGCGCAATGCTGGCCGCACCGCGCAGGCTCACGTCGACATCGGGCATCTCTTGGCTGGCGTATTCACTGGCGCTGTACACCGACGCGCCGGCTTCGCTCACCACCACTTTGTCGATGACTTTGGATGCATCGTGCTTGGCCATGAGCTTGATGAGCTCACCCGCCAGTTTGTCGGTCTCGCGGCTGGCGGTGCCGTTGCCAATGGCAATCAGGTTCACGCCGTGCTTCTCGGCCAGTTTGGCCAAGGTGTAGAGCGCGCCATCCCAATCTTTACGGGGCTCGTGTGGGTAGACCGTGGAGGTTTCCACCAGCTTGCCCGTGGCATCGACCACGGCCACTTTCACGCCGGTGCGGATGCCGGGGTCCAAGCCCATCACCACACGAGGGCCTGCAGGTGCAGCCAGTAGCAAATCGCGCAGGTTGTCCGCAAACACTTTGATGGCCACCTTCTCAGCTTCTTCACGCAGACGCGTGAACAAGTCGCGCTCTGTGGATAGGCTGAGCTTCACGCGCCAAGTCCACGCCACGCATTTGCGAATCAAGTCATCCCCTGCCCTGCTGGCATGGCTCCAGCCCAAGTGCAACGCAATCTTGCCTTCGGCTAAGCTGGGTTTGCCGGGTTCGGGCTCGACGGGGAGCACCAGTTTGGCATCGAGTATTTCTAAGGCCCGGCCACGAAACACGGCCAAGGCGCGGTGCGAGGGGACGCGGCCAATCGGTTCGTCGTAGTCAAAGTAGTCGCGAAACTTAGCCACATCGGGATTGTTTTCGTCTTTGCCAGCAGCGAGCTTGCTGCGAAACAAGCCCTCGGCCCACAGCCATTCGCGCAAGCTTTGAATCAGCGCGGCGTCTTCCGCCCAGCGCTCGCTCAACAAGTCGCGCACGCCATCGAGCACGGCGGCAACAGTGGTGAA
>JACCDU010709679.1_pt1 | contig 14634 bp, 15 predicted proteins | sample 7446081 | NCBI WGS metagenome assembly JACCDU01 (sample SAMN15323447, study PRJNA562643) | freshwater metagenome | isolation source: river surface water | place: USA:Blue River Watershed | collected 2017-08-17
TACATAAAATTGCTGATTGGGTTGCAAAGATAGAAAAAATATTTCTTTCTAAAAACAATCAATTACTTTTTCCCTTTAATCGATTGCACAAACGCAACAATCTCACCACGAAGATCTTGGGCCTGTCCCAATAACTTAACAAATGCACTTCCAATAATCGCACCAGCCGCTGACTCAGAAGCTTTCAAGAAACTCGCACGATCCGAAATACCAAAGCCAATCAAACGTGGATTTTTCAAGTTCATCCCATTAATTCGCTTAAAATACGTTTCCTGAATATCTGAAATCCCCGTCTTAGCACCCGTAGTACTTGCCGAAGAAACCATGTAAATGAAACCTTTGCTAATCGCATCCACTTGGGCAATGCGCGCATCTGTTGTCTGTGGCGTAATCAAAAAGATATTATACAATCCATATTGCTCAAAGATTGCTTGGTATTCTGACTCATATTCGGCCATCGGCAAATCGGGTAAAATCACCCCATCAATACCCACTTCCGCACATTTTTTGCAAAATGCCTCCACGCCATATTGCAACACAGGATTGATGTAACCCATCAATAATACGGGAACGGTGATGGTTTGACGCATCGCTTGTAATTGATCAAACAAATGCGCTACGGTCATTCCTTGATCTAAAGAAACTTGATTCGATTGCTGAATCGTCTCCCCATCCGCAACCGGATCTGAATACGGCATCCCAATCTCAATGATATCAACCCCACCTTCCTGCAAGGCTTGTAACACCGTCATCGTATCCCCAAAATTAGGATAACCCGCCGTCGCGTATACGTTCAATATGGGCTCAGTAGCCTCCGCAAATAATGTTGTAATCCGATTCATCTTAGTCATTCAATTTTAAGTGCTGCTGATACGTGGACAAATCTTTGTCCCCCCTGCCCGACAAATTCACCACAATAACCTCATCCGGTTTTGCATGTAATTTTTCAAACACCGCCAGCGCATGGGCTGTCTCCAATGCCGGAATAATTCCCTCCAAAACAGAACATTCAACCGCTGCATCCAATGCCTCCGCATCTGTTATACCAAAAAACCGAGCACGCCCCGTATACGATAAATTAGCATGCATCGGCCCAATGCCCGGATAATCCAAGCCTGCCGAAATCGAATATGGTTCAATGACCTGACCATCAGCTGTTTGCATCAATAAGCTTTTACTACCATGCAAAACTCCCGGTTTTCCTAGGAAAGTTGTTGCTGCCGAATGACCGGAATTAACACCTTTTCCTGCCGCCTCCGCCGCAATCAATTGGGTACGTGGCTCATCCAAGAAATGATAAAACGCTCCCGCCGCATTCGAACCGCCACCCACACAAGCAATCACATAATCTGGATAATCACGCCCCTCTTTCTCTTGTAACTGGATGCGTATTTCTTCGGAAATCACCGACTGGAATCTAGCTACCATGTCGGGATACGGATGTGGTCCTACAACCGAGCCGATAATGTAATGCGTGTCAACCGGATTATTTATCCAGTGGCGCATCGCTTCATTCGTCGCATCTTTCAAGGTTTTAGATCCGGATTGCGCTGCGACCACTTGAGCGCCCAGCATACGCATCCGCGCCACATTAGGCGCCTGACGTTCAATGTCAATGGCCCCCATGTAAACGATACACTCCATGCCCATCAGCGCACAAACCGTCGCCGTCGCAACGCCATGCTGGCCCGCACCCGTCTCCGCAACAATCTTATTTTTTCCCAAACGCTTTGCCACTAAAATCTGGCCAATCGTATTGTTTACCTTGTGTGCCCCGGTATGGCATAAATCCTCCCGCTTAAGGTAGATGTTCGTATGGTATTTAGCCGATAATCGCTCCGCCTTAAACAAAGGGGTCGGTCGGCCTACAAAGTCCTTCAACAAATCCTGAAATTCTTTTTGAAAAGCAGGTTCCGCCATAATATCCAAATACCGGCTTCGCAACTCCTCCACATTCGGATACAACATTTCTGGAATAAAGGCTCCGCCAAAATCCCCGTAATATCCACGCTCGTCAACTTGAAATGACTTTTTCATATGTTTTCCATTATATCCTTCACCTTCGCTAAGTCCTTTAACCCAGGGCTCAGCTCCAATTTACTATTAAAATCTAGGGCATATAAGCCCGGTAATTGCTTCGCTTCTTTGATACTTGCCTCGTCTAAACCACCCGCTAAAAAATAAGGAATATCGAGTTTGTATGCTGCAAGTATGGACCAATCAAACTGCTCTCCCGTTCCGCCTACTTGGGATCCTTTCTTCGTATCAAACAAATAAAAATCAGGGCGCAAATTTAGCCCTTTTATATCGTCGTCAGTAACCACACTAATTGCCTTGATGACAAGCAAACCTGCCGCTTGCAATTCATCTATAACCTCTTGACCTTCATCCCCATGCAATTGCACCACTTGAAATCCAGCCTTTTTTGACAAGTCAAGTATATGGGCAGTGGATTCATTCACAAAAACACCAACTGCCCTGGTCTTGGCTGGCAAATTCGGGATGACAAAATCTGCACCCACATAGCGTGGAGATTTTGATACCCAAATGAATCCCATAAAATCCGGTTCGCATGCAGCCACCGCCTCGATGTTATTCAAATCCCGCATGCCACAAACCTTCCACTTCATGTTTATTGCTTTAAGAAATCAGTTAATGCCTGACCTGGATTACTTGTTTTCATAAAACTTTCTCCGATCAAAAATCCACGATATCCATAACCTTTCAATTCTGTAATGATCTCAGGGCCTGAAATACAGCTCTCTGAAACTTTGACAAATTGCGCCGGAATCTTATCCGCCAAGACTTTAGATGCCTCTACATTTTGCTCGGAAAAATTCTTTAGGTTTCGGTTATTTACACCCACCACGGAAATAAAATCACCCAAAGAGCGATCCAATTCGGCTTGGTCGTGCACCTCGAGTAGTGTTTCCATACCTAATGAACGCGCTAGCGAACCTAATGTTTTGATTTCCAGCGGGCTTAATGCAGCAGCAATCAACAAAACTACATCCGCACCCATCGATTTCGCTTCAATAATTTGGTATGCGTCGATCATGAAGTCTTTACGCAAAATAGGTGTGTTCGGGTTTGTCCGACGTGCCAAATCAAAGTCGGCATACGTACCTCCAAAATACGGTGTATCTGTAAGCACCGACAAGCATGCTGCCCCGGCTTTGACATATCCGCTAGTCACTTCGTCTACTCCCATGGAATCATTGATGATGCCTTTGGAAGGAGACTTGCGTTTGAATTCCGCAATGATACCCGTGGAAGCTGGTTGGACCAAAGACATGGCCAGCGAGTGACAAGCACGGGCAAAATAGCCTTGCTTTTCCAATGCAGCGATAGAAACGCGCGCTTTGGCAGCGGCTACTTCTGCTCGTTTGGTGGCAATGATTTGATCTAAAATACTCATAACTATCTGTGCGATTAATCCATAATAAACTTCTTGAACACCTGAAAAGCTTTACCGCTTTCCAACGATTCTTTTGCCATGGCAAAACCATCCGTTAATGACGGAGCTTTCTCCGCAACCCATAACGCAGCACCTGCATTCGCAAGCACGGCGTTTGTTTGTGCCGGTGTACCTTCCCGCTGTAAAATCTTATATAACATATTGGCCGACTCCTCTACATTCGCCCCACCGAACAACTCAGATTGTTGGACATATTCACAACCTAAATCTGAAGGCGCATAAACCTGTCGGCCCGCATTTGTTTCCAACCGAAAATTAGAAGTCAATGAGATCTCATCATAGCCATCCTCCGCAAAAACAATTCCATATTTCTTGCTCGAATCCTTAAAGAATCCCGCATACAAATCGAACACTTCGGGCGAATACACTCCTGTTAATTGCTTACTGACATTTGCCGGATTCAACAAAGGTCCCAACAAATTAAAAAAAGTTTTCATCCCCAACTCTTTCCGAATTGGGCCTACGAAACGCATCGCTGGATGGAATAAAGGTGCGTGTAAAGAACACATCCCTGATGTCTCCATTTTGCGCTTTAATACTTTCGGGTCATTGTTAAATTTCAACCCCAAAAATTCTAAAACTGTCGAAGATCCCACCGAGGAAGACACCCCGTGATTGCCGTGTTTGGCAATTTTTTGACCTGCACCTACAATGATAAAGGAAGAAGTCGTGCTGATGTTAAACGTATCCTTTCCATCTCCACCTGTTCCACACACATCCATAGCATCGAACTCCGACAAGTCAATCGTCACGGCAAGCTCAAGCATGGCAGAAACAAATCCCTTTAATTCTTGTACTTGAATGGGATGATACCAATAGGATGATAAAAATGCGGCGATTTGGCTTGGATTAACTCCGCCATTCCCGATTTCCAGCATTACTTCACGCGCCTCTTGTTCTGACAACGCCTCTCCACTAACTCTTCTTTCTAGAACCTTTTTCATATTTATTTCAACCAATTTTTAATCATTTGTAAACCATGTTGCGTCAAATACGCCTCGGGATGAAATTGCACCCCACGCACATCGAATCGCTGGTGCGCCTCCGCCAGCACATACCCTTTATCATCCTGTGCTGTCATCTTTAAATCACTTGGCATCGAACCCGGAATTACGGTCCAGGAATGGTACCTGCAGACCTCAAAACGGGCTGGAATGTCCAAAAACATGCGTTCTGCAGGGTCGAGTACCTGGCACTCGGTGGTTACCCCGTGTAGTACTTCTCCCATATTTTGCAGTTCCGAACCAAAGGCCTCTGCAATCGCCTGATGACCTAAGCAAACCCCTAAAATCTTTTTTGTCGACTTATACTCCTTCAATAAATCCATCATGATTCCGGCCTCAGAGGGAATGCCCGGACCTGGGGATAATAGGATTTGATCGTATTTACCAACCTCCTCTAATGTTATCTTATCATTGCGAAACACATCTACGTGCGCGCCCAGTTCCTTTAGTAAGTAAACTAAATTATATACAAAGGAATCATAATTATCGAGTACCAAAACGTTCTTCATATCGACTTAGCTTAAAGTGGAGGCAACTTCCAATGCGCGACGCAAAGCTGCTAATTTATTGTGTATCTCTTGCATTTCACTGGCTACGACGGATTTGGCAACGACCCCCATCCCTGCTTGGAAATAAAGTGTGTTGCCTTTACTCAAGAACGTACGAATGGCAATCGCATGATTGAAGTTTCCTTGAAAATCCATAAACCCGATCGCTCCGCCATAAATGGCACGGTTGGTTGGCTCCAACCGATTAATAATCGTCATGGCATTATGTTTAGGCGCACCACTCAAGGTTCCCGCAGGAAATGTATCCGCCACTAACTGCAACGGATTAACTCCTTTTTGTAAACGACCAGTCACCTTGGAAACGAGGTGAATTACATGAGAGAAAAATTGAACTTCCTTGAAGGTTTCCACTTTGACCTGATCCGCACTACGGCTCAAATCATTGCGCGCGAGGTCGACGAGCATCACATGTTCAGCCGTTTCTTTAGGATCTGCCAATAATTCTTGGGCTAATTCCGCATCACGTGCATCATCACCTGAACGCCTAAATGTACCCGCGATCGGATGAATCTCTGCGACATTTCCCTCGATTTTGATTTGCTTTTCTGGCGAGGCGCCTAAAATGCGATATTGTTCATAATCAAAATAAAACAAATAGGGAGAAGGGTTCACGGAGCGTAAAGCTCTGTACACTTGAAAATCATCCCCTTTAAATCCTTGTGCAAAACGACGCGATGGGACAATTTGGAAAACATCCCCACGTAAACAATGTTTGATACAGGTTTCCACAATCTCTTTTACTTGTGAATCTGTCAAGTTACTTGTTTCCTCCCCAACTAATTCGAAGCGCTCAGAATCGTAATGCGGCATGTTCAGCAAATACGTAATCGTATCAAACGAAGGCTCCGAACCGTCATAACTGTGCGCATAGAGCGACATTTGATTATTAAAATGGTTGACCGCAACCACATAGCGATACACAAAATAGCGAATGGATGGAATCTCCGTTTCAGGATTCTTGGCTTGGATTTCGATATCCTCAAAGTAGGTTACCGCATCGTATGAAATATGGCCAAACAAGCCATTCGCCATGGGCGAATCCCCTTTTTCTTTTTGAAAACCAAATCGATCCGCAAAAGCTTTGAGTGCCTGAATGGCGTCACGGCGGTTTTCCAATGAAAACTTTTCTATAGACCCGTCGGGAAATGTTTGCGTTACCTTGGAATCCGTTAGTTCAAAAGAAGCAATGGGGTCAAAGGCAATATGGGAAAATCCGTGTTCCCGGCCGTGGTAATCAGCGGATTCAAGGATAACGGAATTCTTGAAGTTTTTACGAATCTTCATGAAAATGCCGATTGGCGTGAGGGTGTCAGCCAACAGGGTTTTTCTAGCAGTTCGAATTTGTATTATAGACATGTTTTCTCGGGACAAAATTAAAAAAGGCTTACTGAGAACAGCAAGCCTTTGGTAAACATATCATGTACACACAGCAAAACTGTTCAAGGAATTATTAGCCTTGCCACCAGTTTTTGTTGTATGCTGCTTTTGTCATTTTGGTATTTATTTGATGCAAATGTAAACTGAAATCTCTTAATTCAAAATTTTAGCCAATTAAATCCCACAAATTTCCATATAAATCCTCGAATACGAGCACTTTACCATATTCTTCGACCACCGGACCACGGACAATTTTAATGTTGTGCTTCATCAAATTTTGATGGTCTTTTTCGAAGTCATCTGTATGTAAAAACAAGAATACACGACCGCCAGTTTGATTCCCTACGCGAGAGCGCTGTTCGTCGGTAGCTGCTTTCGCTAATAACAATTGGCATGAACCCTCCCCGGATGGTTGAACTAAAACCCAACGTTTCACATCGCTCAAGCGCGTATCTTCAATCAAGGTGAAACCAAGTTTTTCGGTATACCAAGCGATCGCTTCGTCGTAATCGGCGACCACAAGGGCGATATGCATGAGGTGGTGGTTCATCATTCAGTTGTCAGTGGACAGTTAACAGTTGTCAGTTTAGTTTTCGTCGCGGCCAACGAAGTTAAATGGGCTAATTAACTTCAATTCAGCTTTAATGGCATCAGACACAGCTAATCCATCAATGAATGCGTGGAAAACAGCTTGGTCAATTTTGCCGTGGTGACGTGTCAAATCTTTCAACGCCTCGTATGGTTTCGGGAATGCCTCGCGTCGCAAGACCGTTTGAATCGCCTCCGCAATGACTACCCAGTTATCCTCTAAGTCTTGTTGGATTTTGCTAATATTCAACTCCAATTTCCCTAAGCCGCGTTGCAATGAATTCAAAGAAATCACCACATGTGCCAGTGGCGTTCCCACATTACGAAGCACTGTCGAATCTGTCAAATCGCGTTGCAGACGTGAGATCGGTAATTTAGCTGCTAAGAATTCAAAGAAGGCATTGGCCATAGCTAAGTTTCCTTCGGCGTTTTCAAAATCGATTGGATTGACCTTGTGTGGCATCGCAGATGAACCGATTTCCCCAGCTTTGATTTTTTGCTTGAAATAACCCATCGATATATACTGCCAAATATCACGTGACAAGTCAATCAAAATGGTATCCAAACGCTTTAAGCCATCAAAATAGGCGGCTAAATTATCGTAATGCTCAATTTGTGTCGTGTACTTCGAACGGGTGATTCCTAGATTTGCATGCAATTTTGCTGCAAATTCCGGCCAATTTATCTCTGGAAATGAAACCTGATGCGCATTGAAATTTCCTGTAGCACCACCAAATTTCCCTGTGAATGGGACTTGCGCCAACAAATCTAATTGTCGATTTAAACGCTCAACAAAAACCTTGATTTCCTTACCTAAACGGGTTGGGGAAGCCGGTTGGCCATGGGTATGGGCCAACAATGGAATCTCTTTCCACTCAGTCGCATAGGCGTCCAAAATCCCAACAACCGCTTGGTATGCAGGCAGAATCACTTGCTGATGAGCCTCCGCAATAGAAAGCGGAATCGCTGTGTTATTAATATCTTGTGAGGTTAGACCAAAGTGAATAAACTCCACATAGGGGGTTAAATCACCGGGAAGGGCTAACATGCGATCTTTAATGAAATACTCAACGGCCTTAACGTCGTGGTTCGTTACTTTTTCAGTCTCCTTAATCCATTGGGCATCTGCTTCCGAGAAATTAGTATACATCGCACGCAAAGCGGCAAAATGTTCCTTAGGGAAACTCGCTAGTGGAGCTAATGGAATTTCACACAATGCGATGAAATATTCAATTTCCACACGAACGCGGTATTGGATTAACCCAAACTCAGAAAAATATGGTGCGAGTGATTGTGTTTGGCGACGATAACGACCATCAACAGGTGAGATTGCCGTAAGCAGATTTAAGTCCATAAGATCTATTCAAAGCGCAAAGGTACAACATTTTAAAATTTAATCTGTAAATTCGAACATGTTACAGCCCAGATATCTTTCAGTCGTTTTATCATTTTTTATTTCCGGTGTAACGACGGCATTTATATCCTTTTTACCATCGAGCGACTTAACGATTTTAGTCATTAGCTTCATTAGTTGCTTTATTTTCGGCTCAATCTTAATCTATTTTGCGCTGGACTATTTAGTGTTTCAAGAGGTCAATCAATTATATGACCGGATTAAACAAATCAAAAAGAAGGATTTTTCGATCACCCCGCGCAAGCAATTAGTCGAAAAGACTAACCCCATCGAACTCTTAAAAAAGGAATTAAATACCTATGTAACCTCAAAAGAGGATGAGGTATTCGAACTTAAAAAAGCGGCAAAATACCGCCAGGAGTTCCTAGCGGATGTATCGCATGAACTCAAAACCCCCATTTTCGCTGCACAAGGATTTGTACATACCTTATTGGACAACCCAGACGAAGACGTAGAAATTCGCTCTAAATTTTTAGAAAAAGCTGCCAAGAGTTTGGATGGCTTGGACAATTTGGTGCAAGATTTATTAACCGTTTCACAGATAGAAACCGGTGCGATCAAGATTGAGAAAAAGAAGATGAACTTGCGCGCGCTGGTGGAGGAAATCTTCGAACAGGTAGAGGCGAAGGCGAGAAAACGGGGGGTTACCCTCACTCTCGAAGCACCCGCAATTCCTGTCTATGTAAAAGCGGATATGTTACGGATTTCTCAAGTAATTCTAAATTTGGTCGTAAATGCGATCAAATATGGCAAGGAAAACGGAGCGGTAACCGTGATGTTAACCGAGAAAAAGAAGGTGGTTCAAATCTCTGTGATTGATAACGGACCGGGTATTGCCAACGAACATTTACATCGCATTTTTGAGCGATTCTACCGCATCGATAAAAGTCGGGCAAAAAATTCAGGAGGAACTGGATTAGGGCTTTCCATCGTGAAGCATATCGTTCAGGCGCACAACGGAAAAATCACCGTTCATTCAGCAGAAAATAAAGGGACAACCTTCGAGTTTAAGTTGGAGAAGGCTTAGAATAATCGGCGTCCATGACGCCTCAAACTTTGGCAATGCTTCAAGCTTTGCCAAAGAAACATATCTAAACCGCTCCTTCCGTCAAACGCTCCGCGTTTTCCGCGATACGCAATTGCTCGATAAACTCGGCAATTTCGCCGTCCATGACAGTTGGCAAATTGTAAACAGTCAATCCAATCCGGTGATCCGTCACACGCCCTTGTGGGTAATTATAAGTTCTAATCTTATCAGAACGGTCGCCGGAGCCAACCATCGATTTCCGACTACCGGCAATCTCCGCGTTGCGTTTAGCTAATTCGATTTCATATAGACGAGAACGTAATACCGTCATCGCTTTGTCAAAGTTCTTGATTTGCGAACGCTCATCTTGACATTGAACCACTAATCCGGAAGGAATGTGCGTCACACGCACGGCAGAATATGTGGTATTGACAGATTGTCCACCTGCGCCAGAAGAACAGAATGTATCTTTACGAATGTCGTTCATGTTGATTTGCACATCCACCTCATCGGCTTCTGGCATCACAGCCACAGTAGCAGCTGAGGTATGAATGCGCCCTGCAGACTCTGTTGCCGGAACACGTTGCACGCGGTGAACACCTGATTCAAATTTCAATTTGGCATATACATCTTCCCCTTGAACGGAGATAATGATTTCTTTATAACCTCCCGCTGTACCGTCGGTGAAATCCATGATTTGGAACGTCCAACCTTGTTTTTCAGCAAAGCGCTGATACATTCGAAATAAATCTCCAGCAAAAATAGATGCTTCGTCTCCACCTGTACCACCCCGGATTTCCAAAATACAATCTTTAGAATCGTTCGGGTCACGCGGAATTAATAATTCCTTCAACACCTCTTGCATCTCTTTCTCCTGAGGAACTAATTCCTCCAATTCTGCTTTCGCCATATCGCGAAAATCCTCATCCTTTTCGGTGGCGATCACCGACTTCGCCTCGTCGATTGACTTCAACAAATTTTGGTAGGTGATGTATTGATCAACTATTTTTTGCAGGTCTTTGTACTCCTTACTTAACGTTTTGAATTTCTTTAAATCGGAAACGATTTCCGGCATCGCAATCTGTTGTTCTACTTCAAGGAATCTCTCTCGGATGGCTTCTAGCTGCTCCAGCATGTCTTCTGTGGGGTTAAAAATCTGCGCAAAGATAACCAATTAATGAATACCTTTGTGCTTTACATTTTTCAACATGAAAAACAGCTACCTAATTGGCATCCTATTTTTGTTCGTACAATGCGATTTTTCAACCCGTATTGATACAACTGCAGCCGCTAAAGAACTAAAAGCGAGGCAAGTCAAACGTGTGCTGCCTCAAGAAATTGTTAATCAAGTAGATGAGTGGGGGCAACAAATGCAAACAAAGCCTTTGGATACAGCGCTACGTTCCCAATATGCTGTAAGATACCTACAGGGCGATGCACAATCATTGCGTAGACAAGTAAAAGACGCTAAAATTCAACAGGTGTTAGATGCGCTCGAATATAGCCAATCCTTGAATCAAGAAGTTCCGCCAAGTATTCAAAAAAATGTCGCAGGAGACAGCTTGTATTACATCTACCCAACAGCAAAAAATCAACTTGTTATGATTGGATTTAGTAAAGTCCAAGTTATCCAAAAAATGGATCGCAAGCTGATTAAATAGTTTTTTGTCGAACCAATTCCACCATGTTGCGGTAAATCTCCCGCATTTCAGGTTTCTCGAGTAAGGATTGATGATCTAAACTGATACGCGTATCTTGAAGCTTCGCTGATTCTTGATTAGAAGCCAAAACTTGATTGGCAAAAAACGCCTGCATGTAATTTTGCAATAAGCCTTGAATCAATTGCTTATCCAATTCAATGGATTCCAATAAGTCCTGAGCTTGCAACCACAGCTGTTGGGTAAAAACTCCTGCCATCAACATCGCTAAGTGAATACGTTTCCGCTCTTCTCCGTTCACCAAGTAAAGAGAATCTGAGATGTCTTTGGCTAAATGCACTAACAGCGCCTCCGTTTCCTCTACCAATACCTCAATGCAAATGGGGGTGTGACTTAAATTAATTTTACGTTCCGCTTGAAGATGTTGGACTGGGAAAAACACGCCCAGCTGATTAGTACTCTCGCGCAGCGGGTCATATTGAATCATCGCCTCTGGAAGCGAAGTTGTTCCGGCAACTAATATCAGGGTGGAATATTTGGGGAGGAGTAGCTCAGGCAATACTAACGCATATGCCGACTCCGGGATGCAAAGAAAAAAAACGGTGGAGGTAGATTCCGAAAAGTCTAAATGTTCTTGTACTTGGGCGTTATATAAATAGGAAACGACATCCTTTGCTTTGGCAGGGTTCCGACTAAATACTTCTTGAACACTATGCCCAGCATTTTCAAGAGCCTGCGAAAGATGCCAGGCCACATGACCTGCACCAATAAACGAGATTTTTAACATTAATAAATGGGTTCAGTCTTAGATCCTACAAAGGGGAGCCATTGTTGATTCAAAATTCCGGAAAAATTTCGCAAAAACATAACAAATGATGGCTTGAATGGCTGGCGCAATAAACGCATGCCTGCTTCTTCAGGAGTCATGTGCCCTTTTTTGGAGTTACAATATTTACAAGCCGTGATTAAATTATCCCATGAGGTACGCCCTTGGCGTGATTTAGGAATAACATGGTCTAATGTCAAATGGTCTCCCGAACCACAATACTGGCATTGATTTCCGTCACGCTTGAAGATGTTTTGTCGGCTTAACACCACCCCTTTATACGGGAAATACACATATCGATTCAGTCGAATGACCGATGGATAGGGAAATGTTTGGTGAATGGAGTGGAGTTTTTCAGAAGTTGATTCTGCAATCAATTCCGCTTTATTGAGATAGACAAGTAAAAAAGCCTTGGGCATTGAGCAAATGGTCAAGGCACTATAATCTTGATTAAGGACTAATACTTTTTGACTCATTGGGAGAAAATTATTGCATTCAGTAGCACATGCTTTAAAGTTAAAAAAAATAATAACCTGATTGACAAGGGCTTGCCACAAAATAATTAAGGGCGCTCTCATTTCGATTTAGGGCTATTTAAGCCACATTTTGTACTTTTGTCAAAATAAATATTTTCTGATGCCTTCAATAATCGAAAAGATCAAATCCTTAGCCGCTGCGCACACGACTGAAACAGTTGCGTATAGGCACCACATTCACCAACATCCCGAATTGTCTTTTCAAGAATTTGAAACACAAGCGTATGTCCAAAAGCAATTAGCCAATATGGGTATTGCGAGTACGCCACTAGCGAATACGGGATTGGTGGCTTTGATTGAAGGGAAAAACCCAAGTAGTCGGGTAGTTGCGTTGCGAGCCGATATGGATGCACTTCCGATTTTGGAAACAAATGATGTGCCTTACAAATCTCAAAATCCAGGCGTCATGCATGCGTGTGGCCATGATGTGCACACATCATCTTTGCTGGGCACAGCACGTATTTTGCAATCTATCAAAGAGGAATTTGAAGGAACGGTCAAGTTGATTTTTCAACCTGCGGAAGAAAAAGCACCAGGTGGCGCGAGCATTATGATTCAGGAAGGCGTGTTAGAAAATCCGAAGCCGGTGAGCATTTTTGGCCAACATGTAGCAACTAACGTTCCGGTAGGTAAAATTGGGTTTCGGGAAGGGATGTACATGGCGAGCACGGATGAAATATACATTAAAGTCATTGGAAAGGGTGGTCATGGAGCCATGCCGGATGCTTGTATAGATCCAATTGTCATCGCTTCACATATCATTGTGGCGATGCAACAAATTATTTCACGCAATAAAAACCCCAAATTACCCTCTGTATTAACCTTTGGAAAAATCGAAGGCTTAGGCGCAACGAATGTCATTCCAGATGAAGTGAATATCGCGGGTACATTCCGGGCAATGGATGAAACTTGGCGGACGGAAGGTTTGGAGAAGATGAAAAAGTTAGCCGAAGGAATTGCGGACGCCATGGGAGGATCAGCCGTTTTTGACGTATTAAAAGGTTACCCGTTTTTACAAAACAACCCCGAGTTAACGAGGAAAGCGAAACGTGCAGCGATCGAGTATATGGGTGCTGAAAATGTGGTGGATTTAGACCTATGGATGGCAGGTGAAGATTTTGCTTTCTATACGCACCATGTGGATGCTTGTTTTTATAGACTTGGTATACGGAATGAAGCGCGCGGTATCACAAGTGGCGTACATACACCCACGTTTGATATAGACGAAAAAGCATTGGCCATTGGACCGGGGTTAATGGCATGGCTTGCGGTGAGTGAATTGAGAGGTGAGAAGTAAGAGGTGAGAGACCGTGATGAAATTTTAAAATTCCATCGGGTCAGGCCATTTGAATTCGTAACTCAGTTCTTCCACGATTTTATCTCCTGATACAATTTTCCCCCCTAAACACGGTTGGCTTGAATCCCAATACCCTGGATTCATTCCGCGTTTTTCGCAATCATTCATCCCCACATCTTGTTTGGTTGGGTGCTCTGGAGCAACAATATTATAAACCCCGGATTGAATTTTCTCTGTTGTTAGCGCAATTAGATTAACTACGTCGTCTTTATGCACATAATTGACTGGGCAATTAGCGCCATCATTTCGTTTATTGGAAAAATATTTAGCCACAAAACGATCACCACCCATTAATCCACCTAAACGTAGGATAATTGACTTAATTGGAGATGCTGAAACAATTGCTTCGGCTTGGGCCATTAATGTTGTGGAATTGATTTCGGCGGTTTCATCTACGATTGCTGATACGTTTGCATAGACGGAGGTGGAAGATAAAAAGATGATTTTCTCCACCTTTTTAGAATCAAGAACGCTGACCCAATCATGTAGGATTCGCAAATATTGTTCCTCCGAATTCTTTTTGCGACGTGGGGGAATAGCCCAAATTTGAATCGCTGATTGATTCATTTGTGCCCAATCACTTTCAGTTGTTTCTTCGTTTGCACGAAAATCTACCACATGTACGTTGGGGTGTTTAGCTTGCGCATGGACTTGAGATGCGGAAACGCTTACATCAAAATCCGCTAGAGCTAGTTTAAATGCCAATGGTGCGCCTACCCAACCGCCTCCGTAAATACTTATCTTCTTTTTCATATAATTTTGCACCTTTGGAACAATTGAATCGCAAAGATAGTTTAGAA
>JACCDU010569516.1_pt1 | contig 14630 bp, 10 predicted proteins | sample 7446081 | NCBI WGS metagenome assembly JACCDU01 (sample SAMN15323447, study PRJNA562643) | freshwater metagenome | isolation source: river surface water | place: USA:Blue River Watershed | collected 2017-08-17
AGGCTCAGTGGGCTGCCAGCATGAGCGCACTCGCTAGCTACCTAAATCAAAACATCGCAGACAGCGATGGCGATGCCATGCTCCAGACCCTAGACGCACTGTTTATTGGTTTTGGTGAGTCAACCGAATATTGCGCCGAATAATTAGCTCTTAAGCGTCTTTGCCAAATACCCTGCAATAACCAGAGCCAATGCCGGATACATCATTGCCATTGGCAATGTAATGGCATCAGACAAGATGCCAACCAGTGATGGCCCAATAAAGTAAGCGCCAATCGAGATAACCCCAACCCTGGCAATACCAATAGAAGGTGCGATTCCCTTAATCGAAGCAGCACCAACAATGAATGCCGGGAACATCGGCCCAATAGCGATACCCGCCCAGAAGAAACCAAAGTTCACAATCACCAAAGCCAAAAGTGGGCTCTCACTACTCAGCCAAACTCCAAGCAGTATTGATGCTCCCCACACCAAGCCGCCACCAACACCTAAATACCTAACCACTCGGTAAGCACCAAAGCGCTCCAACCAGCGATCACCTAAGAACCTAGAGATCAACATCGCAGCACCAAAGGTGGCAAATGCCGAGGCATTGAAGCCTTTCTCAATGCCCATCCAGTCTCTAAGCAGTAGCGCTCCCCAGTCAGCAGCAGCACCCTCAGCTATAAACGATGCAGCACTTCCAATACCCATAAACCAAAGTGGCAAAGTCGCAAGCGCAAACCATGGCACCGTATTGCTGGTCACCTCATTGTTCACACCTGCGTGACCATCAAGCGATGGTGGCAATAGCTTTCGAGCCGCAATCAAAAACACCACAAAACCGACACCCGCAACAATCAACAGGTTTTGCTGCGGTGTCAAAAGGTAAGCAACCGTTGCACCAAACACAGTGGCAAACAAAGTCCCCAAGCTCCACATGCCATGGAACGAAGCCATGTAGCCCTTGGCTAATAGCTTCTCAATCGCAACTCCCTGGGCATTACCACCAACGTCCAGTGCTGCATAAGAGAAACCCAACACAAACAAACCAAGCACCAACACAAAGGCGTTAGTACTCAGCCCCATAATCACAACACCCAATGGCACAACAAAAGCAGAGAAATACATTGCCGGCCTAGAACCAAAGCGATGAATCAATCTGCCGGCAAGTTGAGCTCCCACCACGGCACCGACAGAGCTAGAGATCAAAACCAAGCCAAACTGAGTATCACTAAGCCCATTGGCTTCCTTAATCTCGGGAATACGTGGCACCCAAGCCATCGAAACAACACCAATCACAAAGAACATCAGCCATAGCGAGTTGCGGGCTGAGGTGGCGAGTGGATTAGTCACACCCCAAGGCTAACCCCATTAAGCCAGAGACCAACCTTCTGATCCGTAGATATAGGTTGCACCGCTTCCGATACAGGATTTGTATCGTTCATAGGGTCAGTATATCTCCCTAGCGGTCATGTGATATCCAGAGATTTCGAGCGTATGGGTATTGTTCGGGGTATCCCTCAGCGACGCTAGAGCATCCAAGGCGAATGCCAAAGGCCCTGGCACGGCCCCAGGTTCGATACGTTTGTCGTACGTTCCATCAATACTTGAGCAAAGCTTCAAGTTCTATAAATAGTCAGAAGCTTTCCTAGATGAACCGAGAGGTGTTTGCACTTGGAAGTACTTAGAACTGGCGATATTCGCCTCGGATGGTTAGTTGATGGGGATCCAACGACCGAGAAAATTGCCGTAATGCTGATGCATAAGGGGTCCCATATTGAACTTGAGATTCCAATTTCAGACATCTTCGATTTGCAAGATCCTTACGCCAGATGGTTTTCGTTTGGATTTCAAAATGGAGTAATTCCTAATAAAGCCGATTTTGCGTATACACCTCCGCAAGTTCTGTTATTCGAGAGCAGTCATGGTTCGATAGGGCTCGTAGGTTGCAGATCACTAAGGACTAGTACAAACCTTTATTTGGGAACAGGCACGTTGCAAGTCAAGTACGCAGTGATCGGCGCTAAAGACTTATCTTCAGAACATTTCCAAGCCATGCGGTGCAATATCGCGGCTTTATCACAGTGGACAAGTTTGTCCAGTCGAATGTTGAATTTCGACAAGACAGAAGCTGGCAAAGTTCAATCCATCGCCCTAAAACTCGAGTCAACGGAGAGCCTTCCAATCGCTTCCGCGTATGGCGTGACTATGCAAAACTCCTGGTCCATCAGAGATAGTGGGCGTCTTTTCAAGGCCGAAGAATGGGTTCAAGTTGAAGTTCGTCTTCAAGGAGAAGGTCCGTGGTACTCCGAACTCTGGAAGCTTCGGCGCGTCGCCGATTTGTTGTCTATCGCCGCTGGTGAACCAATCGAGATTTCGAACATAGCAATCTTGGAAGGCCAACCTGGAGGAGACAATTCAACAGAAGCAACCAACTCGTGGCTACCTGTAATTGCTCCAGGGTTTGGAATAGCTGATGAAAGCTTGGTGTCAGAACGTCATTATCGCTTCTTATTTCATTATCGAGATTTGCAGGAGTGGTCAATCAGTCGTTGGTTTGAGTTAGTCTCTGTGTATCCGGACGCTCTACTACCACTGATAAATCTGACCAGAACACCTCACCTTTGGGACTCTGGCCACTTTGTGCAATCTGCCATTTGTATCGAAGCGTTAGGATTCGAAATTTCACGTTCTCAATCCACGTTTAAGCCAAACCGGTATGGGGGAATCAATTTCCCGGATGCACTACGTGCAGTAATTGAAGGCATGAAAGTGCCACCTTTTGACGCTTCAGAGGAATGGGTTGATTCTGCTTCCGAGCGATACAAACACTTCAAACATGCCGATCACACAAGCCCCACTTCGATCGAGCTCCTCAACGCAACGCGTGAGAACATTCAATTGCTGCGTTACTGGATTGCAAATCAACTTGGCGTTGCCCCAAGCGTGCTTACAGCAAACATGAAAACGGATCCTTTGCAGGCTAAATGGGTCAATTCTTGATGGTTCTCTAATTAACGCTTGCCAGGTTCTAGAGCCATGTGGTTAGCGTGATAGCCGCCAAACTAATGTCGCATGCCTGTTTAGATAGCCGGGACGTCCCTTAATAGGGATGGCGTTGGCATGAAATCGCCTCAAGCCGACGCCAGATGCTCAGCCTGCTCGAGCACAAGTTCAACTGCAGCATCCTCAGCATCAGGCGGATAGTCATATTTGGCTAGAAGTCGGCGAACCCTTGATCGCATCGATGCTCGGACGCTCTCCTTAAGACTCCAGTCGATTGTTGCCGATTCGCGGACTGCTACGACGAGTTCCCGGGCAATCTTCTTCAGCGTCTCGTCTCCGAGCTGCAAAACGGCAGAGTCATTGGTCAGGATCGCATCGTAGAAGGCAACTTCGTCATCCTTGAGTCCAAGCAAAGACCCACGTTGCTGCTGCTCACGCATTTCCTTGGCAAGTTGAACAAGTTCCGCGATGATTTCCGCCGTTGATAGCGAACGGTTGGCATAGCGGTTGATTGCTTCCTCCAACTGTTCCGAGAACTTCCGAGATTGAACAAGATTTGTTTTAGCAGTTGTCCGGATCTGGTCGTTCAAGAGGCGTCGAAGAAGTCCTAGTTGAAGATTCGGCTTGTCATTGTGTTCCAGCGAGTCCAGGAACTCGTCTGAAAGGATCGAGAGTTCCGGAGTCTCGATACCCGCGAGTTTGTAAATGTCGATCACGTCTTCGGCTGAGACGGCTTCGTTTACCAACTGGCCGATAGCCGTGTCGATTTCGACAGCACCAGAACCGCCTCGGCCCGAGTCAGGGTTCAGGATCTTGAGAATTGCGACTCTAACGTCGGCGAATAGACGAATGTCAGAGCGGATTGCCTTCGCTTCGTCTCTTGCGCCTGCGAGCATGAAAGCCTTGAGGAGTGCAAGAACCTGATCGTTGAATCGGGAAGTTCGGTCTGGATCTCCCATTACAAAGTCGACAAGTTTCGCTCTTTGACCCAGCAGTTGGGCGGCCGACAGGTTTGGACTCGAATCAAATTCAAGTTTCTGAAGAATTCCGCAGACGATGTCATGCTTCTCGAGCAGCACTGCCACGATTTCTTCGATTGGCACTCCAGCTTGGTCTTTGTCTGATGGCGAATACTCCGCGAGCGCCGAGCGTAGGTTGGTAGCGATTCCTACCAGGTCGACTATCAGACCACCGGATTTGTCGCGGAAAGTTCGGTTGACGCGAGCAATTGCTTGCATGAGTCCTGCGCCACGCATCGGTTTGTCGACGTACATTGTGTGCATAGCTGGCGAGTCGAAGCCAGTTAGCCACATGTCTCTCACAATGACTAACTCGAGGCTGTTGTCGGGGTTCTTTGCCCGCAGTTTGATGTCGCGGAGGGTTTGCTTGTCGTAAAGGTGTGGCTGGAATTCCGCCGGATCTGCCGCTGAACCAGTCATTACGACCTTGATTTTGCCTTCTCCTGGATTTGACGAGTGCCAGTCGGGGCGAAGAGCCACGATTTTCTCGTAAAGCCTGACGGCGATGCGTCGACTCATCACAACAATCATGCCTTTGCCGAATAGTGCCTCTCTGCGCTTATCCCAGTTGTCGACGATGAACTGCGCGGCCGCGTCGAGGCGAGATTCCGCACCGACAATCGCTTCCAGGCGTGACCATCTTGATTTCGCTGCTGAAGCTGCGTCATCTTCAACTTGCTCGGTGATTTCATCGGCAAGTTCGTCTAGCACGTCGAGTTCGGTGTCAGGGATATCCACCTTTATCAGATGTGGCTCGTAGAAAATCTTGACCGTTGCGCCATCTTCTACGGCCCGTGTGAGGTCATAGACATCGATGTAATCACCGAATACCGAGCGTGTAGATTTGTCGGTGCTCTCAATTGGTGTACCTGTGAAACCGAGATATGTGGCGCTAGGGAGAGCATCGCGAAGGTGCTTCGCGAGCCCGGCACGAATTCGACCAGAACCATCTAGGTATTCGCTGAAGCCATATTGCGAGCGATGTGCCTCATCGGCGATCACTATGACGTTGTTACGGTCCGTAAGTACAGGCGATTCGTCACCGTCCTCACCCGGCCGGAACTTCTGCAAAGTAGTGAAGACGATGCCCCCGCTGGCACGCTTTAGTTTTGCGCGTAGATCCTGACGTGATTCAGCCTGAATCGGAGTTTCAGGAAGAATCCGGGCGGGCGCAAATACTTCAGCAAAAAGTTGATCGTCAAGATCATTTCGATCCGTGATAAAAACAAGCGTCGGGTTGGCCATACGAGGGTCGCGCATGATTTTCGCAGCATAGAAAACCATCTCAAAACTCTTGCCCGAGCCTTGCGTGTGCCAAACCACTCCGCCGCGTCGGTCTCCGTCAGGGCCTGATGCTTCAACGGTGCTCTCAATAGCTGCGTTAACCGCCCAATATTGGTGGTATTTGGCGATTCGCTTTACAAGCACTCGCGTAGGTTGTCCAGTTTTCTTGTCAGTTGTGGTTTCGTCCGAAAAGACGATGAAGTTTTGAAGGATGTCGAGGAATCGCTTCGGCTCGAATACCCCTTTTACAAGAACTTCAAGCGATGGGCGATTAGTAATGACTTCTCGGCCTTCTACTGTCTTCCACGGAGCATAGTGCTCATATGCGCCGGAATAGGAACTCATCGATGAGGTCAGCCCGTCAGACAGCACGGTGATTGCATTTGACACAAACAGTGCGGGGATGTCTTTTCGGTAAGTCTGAACCTGGTTCCACGCGTTCTTGAGGGTCGCATTTTGGTCCGAGGAATTCTTAAGCTCAAGCAATCCCACGGGCAGCCCGTTTAGAAAGACAACGACGTCTGGGCGGCGATTTTTGCCATCCTGAACTATGGTGAATTGGTTTACGGCGAGCCAGTCGTTCCGAGTTGGTTGTTCGTAGTCGACTAACCAAATGCGAGATGTGCGAACTTCACCGTCAGCAGCGCGGTGTTCAATGGAAACACCTTCCGTGATGATTTTGTGTATGCGATAGTTTTCATCGATTGCATTTTGTGACTCTGCACGCCTGAGTTTCTTTATCGCTTCATCAATTAGCGTGTCATCTAACCCAATATTGATTCTTGAAATTGAGGCACGGAGACGACCTTCGAGAATCACGTCTTGAAATGACTCACGCTCTTGTCCAGGCTCTCCAGGTGCAAGGTGCGGTCCCCAAGCTGTCGCGTAGCCAGCCTCACGAAAGTAGTCGAGCGCAGCATCCTCGATGGTTGCCTCATTGAAATGGCTCACGCTGCGAACTCACGTACTCTGACTCGACCAGAAAGCAAATCGGTGAGTAAAACCTGACGCATTTCCTCAAGTAGGTGTATTTCTCTTTCGGCAATTAGTAGGCGATCCCATAAAGGCGACATTTCTACATCCATAACTTGAGTGTATTTAGCTAAGGGCACTGGAACAGAGGTCGTATCGAGTTGGCCCTTTTGAATGTGGCCCATCGTTGTAGCTCGATCAGCCGCCAGAGCCTGAAAAACTGGCATAGCAGCATCGACGCGGTCAAAGACGAGCCAAGACGGTAAGGCTTTAGGAAGTACTTTGAAAATGTGTTGGTTGATGATGGCTTCAGCTCGAGTCCATCTATAAATTCCAAGCGACCCAGACCAGGACATTAGAATGTCGCCTGGGCGCGCGAGTTTTTCCGATGGCACATCAATATCGTTATAGATCGTTGATGGGCCTGGTCCTTTGTTAAGCTCGGCGATGCGCAAAACCATGCGGCCAGTACCGCTCGCGCCTCTAGTAAATGCTCCGCCGTTAACAAAAGTTGCAAGAGATGACACAGGTAGTTCCTCAGAACCGAGACTTAGATACCGTTCAACATATGCACGAATTAGTCTCAGAATGACAGGAACAATCCTCTGATTCGATTCGATTTTGTTGTCAAGGGCGCCAATTGTTTCCCCAATCGCTCTTTGTTCAGCAAGAGAAGGCACGCTTACAGAGATTTTTTTAAGGTCATTTGATCGAAGATAAGGAAGTGCGCTACCCTCAGCCCAATTAGCTAGGTGAATGAATTCGAGCAAGTAACGAAGAAAACGTGGGTCTGTCTGCGCATTCGGAATTGCTGCCATCATGTTGTTATCGATTACAGTGTCTCGAACCACTAATCTGAGGCGCTCCGCTTTTAATGCCTCACCAATCTTCGCGAAAACAGTTGCATCCTTAGGCACCGCCTTGGCCTTGATTCGTTTAGCTGTATCGCGGGATATCCAGTTATTTGCACTAATAATGCGCTGCGAGTTCTCTGCCAAGTTCATGTCGCTCACCTTGACGAAAGGCAACTCGCCCTCTCCTTCGCCCTGTTCGCTGCGAGGAAAAGCTGAACCCGCCTGAAGCTCACAAAGGGTTCCCAGTTCGAACTGTGCCCAAGTGGCCATTTCTACTCTCCGTCCAGACGCAAAGCTCGCAACTTAGCTGATATTTCGTCTTCAAGTTTCCGGCTACGATCGAACTCAGCAAATAACTCGGCTGTGAGTCGAAGGATCTTGTCTTCTCTCGGCTCATCGTCAACTTCGGCTTCAATATTCCCGACGTAACGACCGGGTGTGAGTACGAAATCCTGCTCCGCTATTTCCTCAAGATTGGCAGCTTTTGCAAAGCCGGCCACGTCTTCATAGACGCCGTCGTGGTTGCGCCAGGAATGATAAGTCTCAGCAATTTGGGCTATATCTTCCTCAGTAAGTTCACGAAGCTTACGGCTCACCATAGTTCCGAGCTTGCGCGCATCGATGAAGAGCACTTCGCCCAGACGTTTGCGGTGACCATTACCATGTCGGTCTTTCGATACGAACCAAAGCGCAACCGGGATGCCTGTGTTGAAGAACAGTTTGTCAGGCAGAGCCACAATGCAGTCGATGAGGTCCGACTCAACAAGCTTTCGACGTATATCCCCCTCGCCTCCCGTCTTGGAGCTCAATGAACCGTTTGCAAGGACAAAACCCGCAGTTCCGCGAGGACTTAAGTGGTAGATGAAATGTTGAACCCAAGCGAAGTTTGCATTGCCCTGAGGTGGAACACCATACTTCCAGCGTGGATCATTCGACAGCTTTGCATCCCACCAGTCCGAGACGTTAAACGGTGGGTTCGCGATGATGTAATCGGCGCGCAAGTCAGGATGTAGATCCTCGGTGAACGAGTCGGCTGACTTTGGGCCGAAATCCGCTTCGATACCCCGAAGTGCCATGTTCATTTTGGCTAGTTTCCAAGTAGTATCAGTGAACTCTTGCCCATAAACCGAAATGTCACTTCGCTTGCCGCCATGAGCCTGAACGAACTTGGCGGACTCGACAAACATACCGCCGGAGCCTGCAGCTGGGTCATAAACACGACCTGAATAAGGCTCAAGCATTTCCACTAAGGTTCGTACTACCCAACGAGGAGTGTAGAAAGCCCCCGCCTCTTTGCCCGATTCTTTACCGGCGAACTGCCCGAGGAAATACTCGTATACGCGGCCCAGAACATCGTCGGAGCCGTGGTCGTCACTTGAAGTGAAGCCGATTGAACCAATGAGGTCGACAAGCTCGCCTAAGCGTCGCTTGTCAAGGCCGTCGCGGCCATAATTGCGAGGGAGCACTCCTCTAAGTGACGGGTTCTCCTTCTCGATTACATCCATCGCCTGATCGATATCTTGACCGACGCTCGGTAGCTTTGCGCGAGATTGAATTGTTTCCCAACGGGCATCCTCAGGCACCCAAAAGACGTTGTGTCCGGTGTACTCATCTCGGCTTTCTAGGAATGTAGCCCAGCGTTCAGGCTTGATTCCATCTTCCGAAAGACTCGCCTCGATAGCGTTCCTGCGCTCGATGAAGCGATCAGAAATGTACTTCAGGAAGACCAGCCCAAGGACGACGTGTTTGTATTCGCTTGGTTCCTGGTTGCCGCGAAGCTTATCGGCAGTCTCCCAAAGGGTTTGCTCCAAAGTTTTTTGGTTGGCTTGTTTCTTCGTTGCCAATGTGTTGCCCCCTCTTGAAGCCTGAGTGCTCAAAATAGAGCCCACTCTCTAGGTTACAGAACGGGGCAGACACTTTGCCGTTCTTAGTTGCTCGGGAAGTGGTCATTGAGTATTTCCTCCATTACCGATCCCGCACGTCCAGCACGCCAGGCCAGTTTGGGGTCTACTTCTGTTTCAAGTTGGAGAAAGATCCGTGCAATCACCCGGGCCTCTATGACTGCCTTGGCTAGGCGTTCCAAGGGGCTCGAATATGGTTGCCTGGCTGCGTCGATCTGCCGGGTTGGTTGGGGAGTGAAGTTGAAGGATCGTTTGCGGTCGAATGCGCGTTTTCTGCAGCAAGCGGAGGCATAGATTGCTCTGGGGCCGCGGCGTGGCCTAGGTGGTCGTGGCTGGCCACAACCGCAATTGCACCGTTCGATGATGTCCATCTATCTATGGTCGACCCAGTGTCACGGAAACTCGTTCCCTTTACAAAGCCACTCGTTCGTGAAAACTCCATTTTCGGGGGAATGCACCATGCCCTAGCAGGGCAGGGTCGAAGGCCTCGTATCTAGTGATTTACCCGCCCCTCCCCCTATTGCTGGGAATTCAGGTTTTGAGTGATTTCGCGAAATGCAACTTCGTTGTCGACCATTGACGCGAAGGCATCGGTGGCTTTTCTGGCTGCGCCTGGAATGGAGCTCGCGTAAATGTCTTTCGTGATCGTGATCGAGTGATGACCGAGGGTGTCGGAGACTGTTTCGATTGGAGCTCCGTCTTGTAGAGCGGTTCTCGCAAAGGAATGGCGGAGGTCGTGGAGTCTCAAGGCCTTTAGTCCTAGTTCGGTACGGATCTTTGACCACTGCTTGGTGATGTTAGATGGCCATAGCTGACCACCTAGGACATCTTGGAAGATTCTTTCGTTCTCATTGGTCACTTGGCGTTGGGCCTTCAGTCTTTCAAGGTCTTGATATAGGTGAAGCGGGATTGGTACTGCTCGGTTTCCGTGGAAGGTTTTTGGCGGGGTTTCCTCGAGCGTTGTTACACCGATTCCATCCGGGTTCTTGCGGGTTACTTCTTTGAGCTGCCTTGTGACCGTTACAAGTGGTTCGCCAGAGTTATGCGAGAGGTCGCCCCAGGTGAGCCCGGCCACTTCACCGCGGCGCATCCCTGTATAGATGTACGTCTTGAATAGCAGGCCGTACTGATGCCCTTGGAGGTATTGCAGAACGTGTGCTGTTTGGTCTGGGGTGAGTGTCGCTTTGCGCTTAGGGAACTCTCCAGGTGCTGTTCGTGGCGGGAGGCTTCGAGTTACCGGGTTGTCGTCCACTAGATCGCGGCGGCGAGCATCCGAGAAAATGGTTGAGATTACTCGTCGCGCGGCTTTGCGGGCACTAAGGCTGAGACCTTTGCCCTGAATCGAATAAACAACATCGTCCACGTGTCTTCCTCTAATGTCTTGGAGTCGCATGTTTCCAAGAATCGGAGCTATGTGGAGCCGAAGTGTTGTTTCGTAGTTGTTTATTGTGTTCGGGTTGCAGGTGTGCGGAGCAACGTTCTTTAGCCACCAGGTTGAATAGTCCCGGAACTTCACCTTTAGTCCTTCGGGCGAGATGTTGCGAGAAACATTGATTTGATAAGCCTGTTTCTTATCGATAGCACCTTGCTGGGTTAAAGCGGTGAAGTTCTTGCGCCTGCGCTTACCCGTTGCATCAGGAGCTAGCTCGAGACGAGTCATGAATCGACCATCCTTGAGCTGGATCACTCCTGGCCTGGTCTTAACTTTCTTTACTGGTTGGCTCTTACCTGTCGCTCTAGGTTGGTGATGTACTGGCGAAGTGCCTTCAAGGTCACTCGGCGAGCGCGGCCGATCTGAATCGTTGTCACCGATCGGGACGCTACTAGCCTGCGCATTGTCGACACTGAGATCTTCAGGAAAGCTGCCGCCTCCGGGACTGTCATCAGTTCGGTTTCGCTGGTTTCTGCCATTGATGTTCTCCTCTGGGTAGGGCAGAACATCGGCTGACTCAGGTTGAGTCTTTGAGATACCTAGTGAGTTCTGCATATCGAATATGAGAACACCGGTGTCACGGCAAACGGCTTCGAGGTCTTCGGCTGGAGAACCAAAACTTGAGTTTTCTGGAGTGCGGGTACCGATTGGGGTATCAACTAGGCAAGTGTGGGCCAGTTGTGAGGAGTCGCTTAAAGTGTTACAGGCCAGTAATTTACTGGCCTGTTCGGAAGTGCGCTTGGAGGGACTCGAACCCCCAACCTTCTGATCCGTAGTCAGAAATCGAGTTAGCCAATCTTGCCTTGAGCTCCGTGGATGTCCGAAAGACTTTTGCATGGATTCAGCTCAACCTCCGACAAATGCGCCGTGATCCAAACATCCTGCTTCACACCGCGATATTCATCTAGTCGGACATAGAGCAGCTTGGACTCGGGGCAGTACTTTAACTCACCTTCGTGAGCAACCAATGTCCACATGTAAAGCTCAATGGCCTTGTGGTGAAACAGGACTTGGTCTTGCTTGTCGGTTACTACTCTCACTGCGTTAGGACCAATGAGATAGACCTTGGCCCAGAACCTTGGCAGGTTAGCCTTGACTCTGGCCTGGATGAAGTGAACGTTGTGACCTGGTTCGTATGATGCGCAGCTAAATGCTTCGTTTGCCATTTGGCACTCCTAGCTAGGGGCCATAAGGCCCACGACTTTGCCAAGGGGATTACCTTGACCACATCTTCCACTGGAGCACCCTAAGGTCGTGGGACCGGGTTGCTATGCAGCTAGCCAGTTACTTAGCACTGCAATTCTTGATGCCTACACAACTTAACACTTGGGTGTGACTTTATTGCTCTTCGTTCCACTCTGCCTCTTCGTCAAAGCGAGATCCGTATTGGGTCTCGGGGTATGCAGTGTTTGGTGAATAGCCGTGTGGACCGGAGTGAATATCTCCCTCATCCATAGGCGAGCTGACTGGACGCTGCACTACCTGCGGTGGTGTTGTTGTGATTGAGATACCGAAAAGACTCTTTAGAAAATTGAACATGTTTACCCCCCCCTTGGTTACACCTGAAACCTAGATGGTGGCTCTGACATCTTTATTGTCAGAGCTTTACGCGAAGGTATTCCTGGACCAAGTTGAATAGTCTTTTGTGAGGGGGTCTGATGGCAAAGCGATCAGTAGGTGGATTTGTAGCACTGATGCTGGGGCAATTGGCATTTGCTGCCTATCGAAACTACAAAGACAAGCGCACTGAGCTTGAAGCCGATTACCGCACGGCACTTCGTGATTCGCAACAGCAGCATGCTGGTCAACAGGCGGAGTATGAGGAGTATCTAAAGGGCTTGCCTAACCTAGTTGGCGACGGGAGCTTCACATTGGTTGCCGATACCTCCACCGGTGACAAGTTTGCCCTTGAGGCATTTACGCAGTATTTGGACATCATGCAAAAAGGTGACCCAGGGGTTGTTGCTTTGCTGACTATCAACCTGCTTGGAGATCTAGAGACCATTGCTATTGAGGTGAGCCAAGCGCATGTTGGGACAATTGCAGTTGCTGGCCAAGAGGCCCTGGCTGAAGCGATAAAGGAGCAAGGTGGTGCTGTTACCTGTGCTGCAAAACTTAGGCGTCTCAACTACGGTGATACGTATCAGCTGTTGCTTGATGTGAAGCTGCCGATCGAGATTCAGGAGAACTAAAAAGTGTTTGCCGCAATTATTGGCTTTATCTTCATCCTGTTTCTTATCTCCTCTGCAGGCTCTTGGTTAGAGCAGCACCCTGAGGGTTGGTTCTTAGTAATTCTTTGCGTCGGTTTGATTGCCGGTCTTTGGTATTTCATGCGCAAGAACAAGATCGAGAACAACATGGCATACATGCTCAGGATTGCTGATGAGCTGGAAACCATTACCGAGAAGTTCGCTCCCATTGACACCTATTTGTCACTTCGTAAGGGCGAGAAGGCAATCTATGAACGCGGCTCTGTTGAGCTTCGCGAATACAAGGGCACTGGCTCCAGCATCAAGAGCGCTAATGCCGGTGTAATCGTGAGAGCAACCAACAACATTGGTGTCACCGTTGGTGGCAGCAATGGTGCAATCACACCTAACCCAGAAGAGCAAACCACCATCGATGTTGGCACAGCCATCTTCACTAACCAGCGAATCTTGTTTGCAGGACCCAACCATGCACGCGAGTGGGAGTTTGACAAACTAATCAACTTCTCAACCGGTGACAATGGCTTCGTTGCAGACATTGCAGTTAGCAATAGAACCAGAGTCTCTGCTTTAGCCGCTGATAGCGCAACAGGCATTACCCCTGGCATCATGGCCTCGATCTGCATCGAGCTATTTCAAGATGGCGAGGATGCTGCCAAATCTTCTGCCCAAGAGCTAATCAACGACATTCGAGGCAAAGCTGCTGAATACCAGGGCAAGTAAGAAAACTATTGTCCAGCCCTGACTGAAGATAAATCCCAAGATGTCTTTGGCTTGCCATAGGTTTAGATTCACAACAGTTTCTAGGGGGAAATGTGAACAACAGGCTTCTAATTGGATTGCTGTCCTTTGCCCTTGCTCTTGGTCAAATTCCTGCTCACGCCGCTACTGACCCTTATCCAGAGTTAGTAACTGGCGATGAGATTCCTGGCACCAGAATTTGGAGCACCACCGAAACAACGATGGCGGAGTTCTTTCAGAACACCTACCAGATGGGTTGGGCATGCCCTCGAATTGAGACTCCCAATGGTGACCCCTATGCCATGGACGGCAACGGTTTTGACCAAACTAGGCAGAAGTGGTTCCGGGTTTGTCTAAAGAATCCATGGCGCATTTACGATGCAGCTGCCTGGGACACATATCGAGCTACCGTGGCCGCGGCTCAAGCTGCAGCTGAAGCCGAGTCTCGTGCGTGGAATGCAGCCAATCCAGGTCGACAGAAGTGTGTGCAGTGGGGACCTTTCACGGACCCTTACGGCGGGGTCTCTTCTGGCGGGGTTTGTGCAAACCCGGTACCCGTTGGCACTGCCCCTAGTGGATCTGAATCAGTTTCCTCGTCTCCGGTGAGTGAAGCGGACCTTACAAGCAGTAGCTCGAGCTCCTCGGTTGCTTCTAGTTCGTCACCAATTGCGATTCTTCCGCTGGACCCAACTCCAGGCGACTCGGTTTACAGAGGTAGTGGCTATCCATACACCCAGGTGGTCGAAGGTCAGGTTGGGGTCACAGGTTGCCCGAGTGGCTTTCAAGCTGCCAACGGTTTGATTGTCGATGTTGGAACTCACAAGACCTATACCGAGTGTTGGCCAGAGCGGGCATGGATTGCCTACCGACTAGGTGGAGAAGCATGGGATCTCTACAAAGCAACCGGTGGTAGCTATGACCCAAGTGTCGAGATTGACAGAAGAAACAAGGTGCTGCTGCTTCGATCCAAAGCCAAGGCAATTGCTGAGGCAGCATCTCTAATTACCCCTGGTGTCGAAAGATGCAGTGACTGGAGTGGTTTTGGCGAATCTGGCCGCGAGTGCGCATATGCCTTTGTAGCTCCTAGCGGTCAAACGATCTCCAGTTCAGTTTCTCATTCTGCTGGGACCACCAGTTCCGAGGTGGAATCTTCTGCCAGTCCAAACTCGAACGCTTCTGATTCATCATCGATTTCGGTAGCGCTTTCAACTGCGATTGTTGAGGGCAGTTCTA
>JACCDU010337486.1_pt1 | contig 14603 bp, 14 predicted proteins | sample 7446081 | NCBI WGS metagenome assembly JACCDU01 (sample SAMN15323447, study PRJNA562643) | freshwater metagenome | isolation source: river surface water | place: USA:Blue River Watershed | collected 2017-08-17
AGGGCATCAGGTCGATGTCCTTTTGCACTTCCTTCTCTTCGAACTTGCGGCCGATCAGGCGCTTGACGGCGTACAGCGTGTTCTTGGGGTTGGTCACGGCCTGGCGCTTGGCGCTGGCGCCGACCAGGATCTCGCCGTCGTCCTGGTAAGCGATGATCGAAGGCGTGGTGCGCGCGCCCTCGGCGTTCTCGATCACCTTGGTGGTGTTGCCTTCCATGATGGCCACGCACGAGTTGGTGGTGCCCAGGTCAATGCCGATGATTTTTCCCATGTGAATGCTCCGATGGATTTGAATTGGTTCTGAAATGGGGGTGGGGCGCCGGGTTTCAAGTTGTGAGGCTGCGGCCGCCCGGGTCTTGTGTTACTTGGGCGCCGCCACGGTCACCAGGGCCGGGCGCAACACGCGCTCGGCGATCAGGTAGCCCTTTTGCAGCACGCTCACGACGGTGTTGGCGTCCTGCTCGGCCGGGACCACGCTGATGGCCTGGTGCTGGCTGGGGTCGAACTTGGTGGCGGCGGCCGGGTTGATCTCGACCACCTTGTTGCGCTCCAGCGCGCTCTTGAGCTGGCGCAGCGTGGCTTCGCTGCCTTCGCGGATCTGCTCAAGGGTGGCGTTGGGAATGGCCAGGCCGGCTTCGAGGCTGTCGATCACGGGCAGCAGGCTTTCGGCAAAGCCCTCGACCGCGAATTTGCGCGACTTGGCGATTTCCTCATCTGCACGGCGGCGGGCGTTTTGCACATCGGCCTGGGCGCGCAGGTAGAGGTCGGCCAGCTCGGCGTTCTTGGCCTGCAGCTCGGCCAGCTGGGCCGCCAGGTCGGGCGTGGAGGCCTCGGCTGCGGCCGTTTCGGGCGCGGCAGAGGCCGCGGTGCTGGGGTCTTGAGACGGGATGTTTTCGGACATTTGTGCTTAAAAAAACAGCAATAAACAGGTTCGCCCCTGCAAATAAGGGCGAATTCCCGCAATTCAAGGGGGAAATTTCCTGTGGGAGCGAGCCCCTGCTCGCGAAAGACATTCGGCCGCAGGGGCGGCCTCCTACAGCAAGGAACATTCGGCCGCAGGGGCGGCCTCCTGCCGCTTATTCGACGGCGAGCAGCTCGACGTCGAACTTGAGCGTGGCGTTCGGCGGGATCACGCCGCCGGCGCCGCGTGCGCCATAGCCCAGCTCGGGCGGGATGATCAGGGTGCGCGCGCCGCCGACCTTCATGCCGGCCACGCCCTCGTCCCAGCCCTTGATGACCATGCCGGCGCCCAGCGCGAACACGAAGGGGTCGCGGCGGTCCTTGCTCGAGTCGAACTTGGCGCCTTGCTGGCCGTCCTGGTAGAGCCAGCCGGTGTAGTGCACCACCACGTCCTGGCCGGCTTGGGCTTCGGCGCCTTCGCCGACGACGGTGTCTTGGTATTGCAGACCAGAGGGGGTGGTGTTCATTGCGGTGTCCTTGACAGAAAAACGCCCAGCGCGGGGGCAAAGGCCGCCGACGCTCGGGCAAACCGGAAATTATGCCAGCCGGTGCGCCGCCCACCGTGCGCTGGCCGGTTGCGCGTCACGGGCGACAACATTTGATTACCTTCGCCCAGCAGGCGGCGGCTATGCTCGCCGCCATGGGCCCTTGGCGGGTCCATCCCATTCAAAGGAGGAACAACATGCAAGCAAGCCTTTACCCTGGTTTGAAAATCGGCGCGCTCGCGCTGGCGGCTTTGGCACTGGCCGGCTGCGACACCATGACCCCGCAGCAACGCAGCGCCGCCACCGGCGCGGCGGTCGGCGCCGTGGCCGGGCAGGTGGTCGGCGGCAACACGCGCGGCACCGTGATCGGCGCGGCCCTGGGCGGCCTGGGGGGTTATGTCTGGTCCAACCAGATGGAAGCCAAAAAGCGCCAGATGGAGCAGGCCACGGCCGGCACCGGCACGGTGATCACGCAGACGCCGGACAACCAGCTCAAGCTCAGCATTCCCAACGACATTTCGTTCGCCAGCGGCCGCCACGACATCCAGCCGCGCCTCATGCCCATCCTCGACCAGTTCGCACAGGGCCTGAACCAGCAGCCCTCGATGGAGGTGCGCATCATCGGCCACACCGACAACACCGGCAGCGACGCCATCAACAACCCGCTGTCGATCAACCGCGCCCAGAGCGCGCGCGACTATCTGGTCTCGCGCGGCGTGGCCGCGCAGCGGATCAGCATCGACGGCCGCGGCTCGCGCGAGCCCATCGCCGACAACAGCACCGAAGCCGGTCGTGCGCGCAACCGCCGCATCGACATCTTCCTGGCCGAGCGCGCTCAGAGGTAAATTTTTTGCAGCAGATCGAGCAGGGTCTTGCGCTGCGCGGCCGTCAGGCGCGCTGACTTCTCGACCTCGAGGTCGGTCGCCGCCTGTTCGGCCTGCTGCATCAGCGCCTGGCCCTCGGGCGTGGCGTGCAGGCCCATGGCGCGGCCATCGGTGGGGTGCGGCAGGCGGCGGATCAGGCCGCGCGCTTCGAGCGATTGCACCAGGCCCACCAGGTTGGGCGGCAGCAGGTTGAGCGCCGCGCACAGCTGGCGCGAGGTGACGCCCGGGTTGTGGTGGATCACCGACATCACCGAAAAATCCACGGGCCTGAGGCCGAACTCGGCCATGCGCTCCAAAAACGCCTCGATGATGGTCAACGCCGCGCGCCGCGCGTTGTAGCCCAGCAGGGTCTGCAGGTAACGCGTGTCGACCTGCTCGACTGCTGTCACCTGGGGCAGCGCATGGCCCGAGGCCTTGCCGCGCGCGGTCGGGCGCTTGAAGGTGGTCTGGGCGGTTCTGGCCATGGCGCTCAGGCGGCCACCGCCGCGCACTGCTGCACGATGATGTAGCTGCGCATCTGGAACTCGGGCAGCACCCACTGGCGCAGGGCCTGCGCGGGCGCGTGCCAGCGCGTGGCGGCGTTCGGGGTGTGGGCGTCCACAGCCGCGTCGATGCGCAGCCAGGCCCAGTCCAGCAGCACCAGGGCGCAGGCGCGCAGGTAGTCGTCGGCGACGCGGAAGGGCAGTTGCGCGTCTTGGGGCGCGGCGTCGACGATCTGTTTCGTGATGGCGCGCAGCGTGCCGATGCGCGCCACAGCGGCGGTTCGGGTCTTGGCCTGGGCCGGGATGTCGGCCTCGACGAAGTCGAGCAGCGCGTTCAGGCCCTGGCCGCCATCGGCCAGCACCTTGCGCACCAGCAGGTCGATGGCCTGGATCTCGTTGGTGCCCTCGTAGATCATGGCCACGCGGGCGTCGCGGATGTGTTGCTCGATGCCCCATTCGCGCACATAGCCGTGGCCGCCAAAGACCTGCAGGCAGTCGCTGCCGCCGTGGAAGGCCTGGTGGGTGAAGACCGATTTCATGATGGGCGTGACCAGCGCGCACCAGCGCTGTGCGAACGGTTGCGCTTCAGGCGTGCCGTGCTTGATCTGGTCGAGCTCGATCGCGGTCTTGTAGGCCAGCACGCGGCCCGCGTCCACCCAGGCGCGCTGGGTGTCGAGGATGCGGCGCATGGCCGGGTGCTCAGCAATCAGGTCGGCTTCGCCCGCCCCCTTGCCCTTGCCCGGCGCGCGCATCTGGCGGCGCTCTTGCGAATAGGCGTCGGCCTTTTGCCAGGCGGCGTCCAGCAGGCCAATGCCTTGCAGGGCCACGTGCAGCCGTGCGGCGTTCATCATCACGAACATCGCGTTCAGGCCCTTGCCGGGCTCGCCCACGATCTGACTGGCGGCTTCGTCAAAGCGCATCACGCAGGTGGGGCTGCCGTGCAGGCCCATTTTTTCTTCGATGCGTTCGCAATGCACGGCGCTGCGGCTGCCGTCCGGATAGAACTTGGGCACCAAAAACAGCGACAGGCCTTTGGGGCCGGGCGGGGCGTCGGGCAATCGCGCCAGCACCAGGTGCACGATGTTGTCGGAGAGGTCGTGCTCGCCGCCCGAGATGAAGATCTTGGTGCCCGAGAGCAGGTAAGTGCCGTCGGCCTGCGGCACGGCCTTGGTGCGGCACAGGCCCAGGTCGGAACCCGCGTGCGGCTCGGTCAGGCACATGGTGGCCAGCCATTCGCCGGTGGCCACCTTCTCCAGGTACTGCGCCTTGAGGTCGTCGCTCGCGTGGTGCTTGATGCACTCATACGCGCCGTGCAGCAGGCCCGGTGCCATGGTCCAGCCGTGGTTGGCGGCCGAGAGCATTTCGTAGAGCATGGCCTCGAGCACGCTGGGCAGGCCCTGGCCGCCGTCCTCGGCGCTGGCGGCCAGCGCGGGCCAGCCCGCTTGCCAGAAGGCCTGGTAAGCGTCCCGGAAACCCGGCGGCATGGTGACCGCGCCGTCTTGCCATTGCGCGCCGATCTCGTCGCCGTCGCGGTTCAGTGGCGCAATCACTTCGCCGACGAACTTGCCGGCTTCGCCCAGCACCTGCTGCACCAGGTCCGGGTCAACCTCGCCGAAGGCGGGCATAGCTTGCAGCTGGGCGGGGGCGCCCAGGACTTGGGAGAGCACAAAGTGCATCTCGTCGGTGCGGGGGGTGTAGGCGTTCATGGCGGTCTTTTCAAATCACTTCTTGGCGGCACCGAGGTAGGTGTCGATCACGCGCGGGTCTTGCGCCAGCTCGGCGGCCGGGCCGTGCAGGCCGATCTCGCCCATCTCCAGCACATAGCCCTGGTCGGCCACGGCGAGCGCGGCGCGCGCGTTCTGCTCGACCAGCACGATGGTGACGCCGGTTTGGCGCAGGGTCTCGATGATGGCGAAGATGTCCTTGACGATCAGCGGGGCCAGGCCCAGGCTGGGTTCGTCGAGCATCAGCACCGCGGGGCGCGACATGAGGGCGCGGCCCACGGCCAGCATCTGACGCTCGCCACCCGACAAGGTGCCGGCCTCCTGCGCGCGGCGCTCCTTGAGGCGCGGGAAGAGGTCGAACACATCGGCGAGGCGATCGCGCCATTGCGCATGGCCCAGGCGCATCTGGCGAAAGCCGCCGAGCACCAGGTTGTCTTCGACGCTCATGGTGCCGAACAGCTCGCGCTTTTCGGGCACCAGGGCGATGCCCAGCATCACGCGCTCTTCGAGCGTGAGGTCTTCGATGGCCTGGCCATTGAACTCGATGCGGCCGCGGCTGGGCAGCAGGCCCATCAGGCTGCCCAGAAAGGTGGATTTGCCGGCGCCGTTGGGCCCGATCACCGTGACCACGCTGCCCTTGTCGGCCTGCAGGCTCAGGCCGTGCAGCACCTCGGCCTTGCCGTAGCCGGCGCGCAGGTCACTCACTTTGAGGATGGGGGTATTCATATCAGTTGACCTTGTAGGAGGCCGCCCCGGCGGCCGAAGGCTGCTTCGCGCGCAGGGGCGCGCTCCCACAGTGGAGGGGGTGTGCCTTCATCTCAATGCTCCGTTCCGAGGTAGGCGGCGCGCACGGCCGGGTTGGCCTGCACTTCGGCCGGGGTGCCGCGCGTGAGCAGGGTGCCGAATTCCATCACCACCAGTTGGTCGCACACGTCCATCACCAGGTCCATGTCGTGCTCGACCAGCAGGATGCTCATGCCTTCGCTTTGCAGCTGGCGCAGCACGCCGATCAGGGCCTGCTTTTCCTTGTGGCGCAGGCCGGCGGCGGGTTCGTCGAGCAGCAGCAGGGCCGGGTCGCAGCAGAGCGCGCGGGCGATTTCCATCAGGCGCTGCGGGCCCATGGCCAGGTTGCCGGCCTGCTCGTGCAGGTAGTCGCCCATGCCGATGCGCTCGAGCTGGCGCTGCGCTTCTTTCATGAGGCGCTGCTCTTCGGCCTGGTTGGTGCGCAGCATGGACGAGAGCACGCCGCTGCGGCCACGGGTGTAGGCACCCATGGCCACGTTTTCGAGCACCGTCATGTCGGCGATCATCTTGACGTGCTGGAAGGTGCGGGCCATGCCTTTGCGCGAAATCTCGCGCGAGGGGAGTTGGCTCACATCCTCGCCGCAGAAGCTCACGTGCCCCGAGGTTTTGCCGAGCACGCCCGTGATCAGGTTGAAGGTGGTGGACTTGCCCGCGCCGTTGGGTCCGATCAGGCCGACGATCTGGCCGGCGGCAATGTCGAAGCTGATGTCATTGACGGCCACCAGGCCACCGAACTGCTTGCGGATCTTGTCGACCACCAGCACCGGCTGACCCATGGCGGGCTTGGCGCGCACCGGCAGGTCGGCGGCGTTGTGCCAGTTGACCTCACGTTGGGCTTTGGGGAACTTGCGCGCCACCACCGACCACAGGCCGTCGGGCAGGTACTTGAGCACCAGCACCAGCGCCACGCCAAAGACGATGACCTCGTAGCTGCCGCTGGTGCCGATCAGCGCGGGCAGGGCCACCTGCAGGTAGTCGTCCAGCAGCTTGACCAGGCCCGCGCCGACGATGGCGCCCCAGACGTAGCCGACCCCGCCGACCACCGCCATGAAGAGGTACTCGATGCCCATCTTCAGGCCGAAGGCCGAAGGGTTCACGGTGCGCTGGAAGTGCGCGAGCAGCCAGCCCGCCACCGAGGCGAAGAGGGCGGCGATCAGAAAGATCGTGACCTTGTAGCGGAAGGTGCTGATGCCCATGGCCTCGGCCATCTGCGTGCCGCCCTTGAGCGAACGGATGGCGCGGCCCGGACGCGAGTCCAGCAGGTTGATCAGCGCCACGGCGCCCGCGATCAGGATCGCCCAGCACAGCACAAAAAACAGGCGGCCCTGGCCGATGTTCACGCCGAAGGCCGACAGGCTTTTCAAGCCCAGCAGGCCGTCGTATTTGCCCAGAGCATCCAGGTTGCCCATGAGGTAGTACAGCGACAGGCCCCAGGCGATGGTGGCCAGCGGCAGGTAGTGGCCCGACATGCGCAGCGTGATGACGCCGACCAGCAGCGCGCTGATGGCGGTGAGCCCCAGGCCGACAAAGAGCGTGAGCCACGGGGACATGCCGGTGTTGAGCGTGAGCCAGGCGGTGGTGTAGGCGCCAATGCCCACGAAAGCGGCTTGACCGAAGGAGGTGAGGCCGCCGACGCCGGTCAGCAGCACCAGGCCCATGGACACCAGCGCATACAGGCCGATGTAGTTGAGCTGGGCGATCCAGAAATCGGGCAGGGGCAGCAGGGCCACAATGGGCACGGCCAGCGCGAGCAGCACGAGGGGAAGGTTCTTTTTCATGTCAATGGGCCTTGTAGGAGGCCGCCGCTGCGGCCGAAGGCTTCGCGCGCAGGGGCGCGCTCCCACAGTGGGCGGGATGTGTTGCATGCCGGTGGACCCTGTAGGAGGCCGCCCCTGCGGCCGAAGGCTGTTGCGCACTCAGGGGCGCGCTCCCAACGTGAGACGGGTATGCCTTCATGTCAATGCTCCTCGTCGGAATGGCCGCTGCGCAGCGAGCGCACGAGGAGGATGGGCAGCACCAGGGTGAACACGATCACCTCCTTGAAGGCGCTGGCCCAGAAGGCGCCAAACGCTTCGACGATGCCGACAAAGAGCGCGCCCAGCAGCGCGCCCGGGTAGCTCGAGAGGCCCGCGATCACGGCGGCGACAAAGCCCTTGAGGCCGATCAGGAAGCCCGAGTCGTAGAACACGGTGGTGGTCGGGCCGATCAAGAGGCCCGAGAGCGCGCCGATCAGGGCGGCGAGCAAAAAGGTCAGCTGGCCCGAGGCGTGGGTGGAGATGCCCATCAGGCGCGCGCCGGTGCGGTTGACGGCGGTGGCGCGCAGCGCCTTGCCGCGCAGCGATTTTTCAAAGTAGAGCCACAGCAGCACGATCAGCGCCAAAGACACGGCGAAGATGATCAAGGTCTGGCCCGACAGGGCCACGGGCCCGTGCGTGAAGCGCTGGTCCCAGAAGGCCGGATTGCGAAAACCTTCGGCGCCAAAGAACAGCAGGCCCAGGCCGGTCATGGCGAAGTGCACGCCGACCGAGACGATCAAGAGCACCAGCGGCGTGGCCGCTTCCAGCGACTGGTAGGCCACGCGGTAAACCAGGGGGCCGAACGCGGTGACGATGGCCACGCTCAGCAGAGCCTGCACCCACAGCGCGAACTGCTGCGGCGCGGCCCAGAGGGTCACCAGCGCGATCAGCACCGGGAACACCAGGGTCTTGAGACCCGACTGCAGCGCACGCAGGGCGTGGCCGTGGTGACGCCAACGCTCGATGCACTCCATGAGCGCCGCGATCCCGGCCAGGATCAGCAGCAGCCAGACGGTGCCCGGCGTCTTGCCGGTTTGCAGCATGGCCAGGGTGAGCGCGCCGTAGGCCACGAACTCGCCCTGCGGGATGAAGATGACCCGCGTGACGGTGAACACGAGCACGGTGGCCAGCCCGAGCAGGGCGTAGACCGCGCCATTGGTCACGCCGTCGAGCAGCAAGATGCTGGCAATCGAGAAGTCCATGGAAAGCCTTGGGAAGAAATGTTCGGTGGGGGATTTGTGAGGCCCGCCCCGGCGGGCACCGACAGCACAGGCCGCGCAGGGAGGCCCCTGCGCGGCGAAGGTCTTATTCGACCTTGAACTTGCCGTCCACGACCTTGGTCATCACGCCGGTCTCCAGCGTGTAACCCCAGTGGTCGGCGGGCGTCCAGTTCATCACGCCGTGCGCGAACACGGTGCGGCCCATGGTCTCCAGGCTGTCGCGCACGGCGGCGCGGAACTGCGGCGTGCCCGGCTTGGCTTTCTTCAAAGCCAGCGGCAGGGCTTTTTCCATGGCGACCTGGAAATCGTAGGAGTGGCCCGCGAACTGGTTGCGCGTGTTGGCGCCGTGCGCGGCCTCGAACTTCTGCACGAAGTCCATGGCGATCTTTTTCGAGGGGTGGCTGTCGGCCAGCTGGTCACCCAGCAGCGCCGGACCCGAGACCACGAAGGTGCCTTCGACGGCCTTGCCACCCACGCGCGGCAGGTCCGGCGTGGCGGCGGCGTGCGTCTGGTAGACCTTGCCCTTGTAGCCGCGCTCGACCAGGCCCAGCTGCGGCATGGCCGCGCCCGAGCCCGAAGCCACCACCAGGATGGCGTCGGGGTTGGCCGAGGTCAGCTTGAGCGCCTGGGGCGTCACGCTGGTGTCGGTGCGGGCAAAACGCTCGGTGCCGACCAGCTTGATGCCGGCCTTGTCGAGCATGGGGGTCACGGCGTCGAGCCACTGCTGGCCATAGGCGTCGGTGTAGCCCAGGAAGCCCACGGTTTTGACGCCCTGCTTCTTCATGTGCTCGACCACGGCGTGGCCCATCACGGTGTTCGATTGCGGCAGGCGGAACAGCCACTTGTCCTTGCCCTCGGGCACGCCCACGGGCGAGCCCGCGACCTGCACCGTGCCGGCTTCGCTGGCGATGTCGGTCATGGCGGCGGCCACGGCGGTGATGCAGGAACCGAAGATCAGGTCGACCTTGTCTTCGGTGACGAAGCGGCGCGCGTTGGCCGCGCCTTTGCCCGGGTCGGTGGCGTCGTCGAGGATGATCAGGTTGACCTTCTCGCCGCCGATGGTCTTGGGGAACAGCTGCAGCTGCTTTTGCATAGGGATGCCCAGGCCCGAGCCTGGGCCCGTGAGCGAGAGGCTGACGCCGATGTTGATGTCGGCCAGCGCGGCGGCGCCGGAGGCGGTGATGGCCAGGGCCAGCAGGGTTTTCTTGAGTTGCATGCTTGTCTCCTTGTTGGAAGTGCAGGGGTGGGGGATCTCAAAACAGGGTGGCATCACGAGCACTTGGCCCGGATGTCGGCGGGAATCGGAATCGCCTTGATGCGGTCGGGGTTGGCCGGGTCGCGCATGCAAAAGGCGCGCGTCTCGGTGCCTTCGCAGAGCACCTCGTCGCCGCGCATGACCACATGCTTGTGGATCAGCACTTTCTCGCGCCACTCGGTCACGCTGGTGTGGATTTGCAGGCGCTCGCCGTAAGTGGCCGGGCGCTTGAATTGGGTGTGGATCTCCAGCAGCGGGGTGCCGATGATGCCGGTGGTCTTGACCAGCTCGCGCCAGGGCGGCACGCCGCACTTCACGAAAAAGTTCAGCGAGGAGGCGTCCATCCACTTGGAGAAATTGGGGAAGAAGACGATGCCGGCGGGATCGCAGTCGCCGAACATCACTTCCACTTCGTACACAACGGTCTTGCTCATGGGGCTTTCTCTTAACGCGGTGCCATGCGCAGGGCGCCGTCGAGGCGGATCACTTCACCGTTGAGGTGGTTGTTGCTCACGATGTGGCAGGCCAGCTCGGCGAATTCGCTGGGCTTGCCCAGGCGCGAGGGGAAGGGGATGCTGGCCGCCAGCGAAGCCTGCACCGGCTCGGGCAGCTCCTTGAGGAGCGGCGTGGCGAACAGGCCCGGGGCGATGGTGCACACGCGGATGCCATGCTGGGCGAGGTCGCGCGCCATGGGCAGCGTCATGCCGGCCACGCCGGCCTTGGAGGCGCTGTAGGCCTGCTGGCCGACCTGGCCGTCAAAAGCCGCGACCGAGGCGGTGAAGACCATCACGCCACGGGCGCCGTCTTCCATGGGTTCGAGCTTGGCGCAGGCGGCGGCGAACAGGCGCGCCGCGTTGTAGGTGCCGATCAGGTTGACGTGGATGACGCGGGCAAAGTCGGCCAGGGGCGCGGCATTGCCGTCCTTGCCCACCACGCGCTTGGCCGAGCCGATGCCGGCGATCTGCATCAGGATGCGGGCCGGGCCGTGGGCTGCGGCGGCCGTTTCAATCGCCTGGGCCATGCTGGCTTCGTCGGCCACGTTGCAGGACACCGCAATGCCGCCGATGTCCTTGGCCACGCGCTGGGCGTTGTCCAGGTTGAGGTCGAGCACGGCGACCTTGGCGCCCAGGCGCGCGAGTTCGCGCGCGGTGGCCTCGCCGAGGCCGGAGCCGCCGCCGGTGACCAGTGCGGCCATTCCTTGGATGTTCATGTGTCAGTTCCTTTCGATCAACAGGTGATTCGCGCGCGGGGGCGCGCTCCTGCAAGCCAGGCTGTGCGCGAAGGCTTGCTGTAGGAGGCCGCCCCTGCGGCCGAAAATCGTTCGGCTCATTGGCCTTCCGGGTTTTCAATCAGCAATGCAATGCCCTGGCCGCCGCCCACGCAGGCGCTCGAGATGCCCCAGCGCAGGCCCGAGCGTTGCAGCTCGCGCGCCAGGGTGATGGTCAGGCGCACGCCAGTCGCCGCCAGCGGATGGCCCAGCGCGATGGCGCCGCCATTCACGTTGAGCTTGGCGAGATCCAGGCCCAGTTCGCGGCCCACGGCCAGCGTTTGCGCACCTTGGGCTTCGTTGATTTCAAAGCGGCCGATCTGGTCCAGCGTGAGGCCGCTGCGCTCGAGCAGCAGGCGGATCGCCGGCGCCGGGCCGATGCCCATGATCTCGGGCGGCACACCCACGGCGGCTGCGGCGACCACGCGGGCCAGCGGCTTCTTGCCCTGGGCCTTGGCGTAAGCGCCCGACGTGACCACGCAGGCCGCGGCGGCATCGACCAGGGCCGAGCTGTTGCCACCGGTCTGCACGCCGCCTTCGTAGACGGGCTTGAGCTTGGCCAGCACCTCCACCGGCGAGAGGCGCGGGTGGGTGTCGGTGCTGACCTCGGTGACCTTGCCTTGCAGCTTGATCCCGCGCGCCTTGTGGCCTTCGAGCTCGAACTTCTCGGTGACCACGGGCACGATCTCGCCCGCATGGAAGCCGGCTTGCTGCGCGGCCACGGCCTTGGCGAAGGAGTCGCTGGCGAACTGGTCCACGTCCTCGCGCGTGATGTTGTATTTCCTGGCCAGGTTCTCTGCCGTCTGGATCATGTTGATGCCGGCGGCCGGGTCCTTGAGGGCCTCCCACATGTAGTCCTTGAAGCCCACGGGCGCGCCGAGCTTGAAGCCGGTGCGGTGGTCAAAGGCGGCAATGGGGTTGCGCGTCATGCTCTCGGTGCCGACCACGAGCGCCGCGTCGCACACGCCGGCCTCGATCTGCTCGCCGGCCTGGCGGAAAAGTTCAAAGCCCGTGCCGCAAATGCGCTGCGCCATGATGGCGGGCACTTCCTGTGGCACGCCCGCGTAGAGGCCGATGTGGCGCGGCAGGAAGAACTGGTCGAAATCGCCGGGCGCCATGTTGCCGGTGATGACCGAGCCGATTTCGCTGCCCGCGATGCCGGCGCGTTTCAAAGCCTCGCGCGCGGCCTTGATGCCCAGATCGGTCGGCGAGATGTGGCCCAGCGCGCCGCAGTAGTCGACCATGGGGGTGCGCACGCCTTCGTGCATCCACACGTCGGCAAAGGCGTTGAAGAATCCTTTGGAGGCCATGTTCTCGTCTTTCACTTGCTCGGTTTCAGGATGTGGTGCAGCCGGTCTTCGTGCAGGGCGGCCACGGTGTCGGCGCGGTGCGTGAGCACCGAGCGCTGGTTGATCGAGCCCTTGTCGGTGATCTCGCCCTTGTCGATGGTGGGCGGCTCCGACAGCAGGCACAGGCGGGCGATGCGGTTGGCGCTGCCGGTGCTGCTGGCGGCCAGCGCGTCGACCACTTTCTGGAATTGGGCCAGCACGGGGGCGCTGGCCAGCACATCCGACAGCGGCGCGTTGTCGGGCAGGCCCGCGAGTTCACGCACCTTGGGGCTGGGGAAGACCATGGCGCCGACTTCCTTCATGTTGAGGCCCGTCAGCACCACGTCCTGGATGTAGGGCGCGCCGGCCGCGATGATCTTGCCGCGCAGCGGGCCCACGCTCACGAAGGTGCCGGTGGCCAGTTTGAAGTCTTCGGCGATGCGGCCATCGAACTTCAGGCCCAGGTGCACATCGGTCTCGTCGATCCACTTGACCGCGTCGCCGGTCTTGAAAAAGCCTTCTTCGTCAAAGGCCTCGGCCGTCTCCTTGGGCGCACGCCAGTAGCCGGGCGTGATGTTGGGGCCGCGGTAGCGCACCTCGGTCTTGCCGTCGGTGTCGACCAGCTTGAGCTCCAGGCCCGGCGTGGGCACGCCCAGGTCGCCGGCGCGCACATGCGGGTTGGTGACGAAGATGCCGAACGGCCCGGATTCGGTCATGCCCAGGCCGGTGGTCATGACGACGCGCTCGCCGATCTCGCGCTCTTCGCTTTCATACAGGCTGTCCCACACCGGCTGTGCCAGGGCGGCGCCGGCGTAGAAGAACATCTGCACGCGCGAGAGCAGGGTCTTGCGCAGCGCATCGTCGGTTTTCATGGCGTTGGCGATCGCCTCGAAGCCCGTGGGCACGTTGAAGTAGACCGTGGGCGCGATCTCGCGCAGGTTGCGCAGGGTCTCGTGCATGAGCGCGGGCGTGGGCTTGCCGTCGTCGATGTAGAGCGTGCCGCCGTGGAAGACCACCATGCCGAAGTTGTGGTTGCCGCCGAAGGTGTGGTTCCAGGGCAGCCAGTCGACCAGCACCAGGTCCTGCTCGGCCAGCACCGGCATGGACTGCGCCATCTGCTGCTGGTTGGCGCACCACATGCGGTGGGTGTTGATGACAGCCTTGGGCAGCTTGGTCGAGCCGCTGGTGAAGAGGAATTTGGCGATGGTGTTGGGGCCGGTGGCGGCCATGGCTTTGTCCACGGCCTCGGTCACGGGCGTGGCGCAGAGTTCGGCGAAGCGGGTGGTGGCGCGGCCTTCGAGGCCGCCTTCGGCCATGACGATGGTCATGTCCTCGCCCACGGTGGCGGCAATCGCCTTGGCGTAGCGCGCGTCCTGCGCGAACACCAGGCCCGGCGTGACGGTGCGCAGCACGTGCTTGAGCTTGTCGTAGTCCACGCTGACCAGCGAGTAGGGCGGCGAGACGGGCGTGAAGGGCACGCCCGCGACCAGGCAGCCCAGGGCCAGCAGGGCGTGCTCCAGGCTGTTTTCACTCAGGATGGCGACCGGGCGCTCGGCGTTCAGGCCGCGGTTGATCAGGCCCTGCGCGATCGCGCGCGCGGTCTGCCAGGCTTCGCCGTAGCTGATGTGGCGCCAGTCGCCCAGGCTGCCGTCGGCCTGCTGGACGCGGCGCGCCATGAAGGTGTGCGCGGGCTTGACCTGGGCCCAGTGCTGCAGGCGCTCGCTCAGGCGCTCGGGGTAGGGCTGCAGGTCCTGCTCGGCGCGCAGGTAATGGGTGCCGGGCGCGCCGTCGCGCAGCGCGACGCGCGTGACGCCGAACTTCAGGGGGCGGAACTTTGGGGTGCTCATGGTTTGTCTCCTCGCATGCTTTTTGTAGGAGGCCGCCCCTGCGGCCGATGCGCCTGATGGGCGTCTGTTCGGCCGCTGGGGCGGCCTCCTACAGGGGGGTCAGTCGGCCTTTTGGACCTTGGCGGCCTTGCCTTCGAGGAAGGCGCGCACGCGGGCCTTGGCCTCGGGCGCCGACTGCGCGATCGAGGAGATCAGCGCCTCGGTCAGCAAGCCGTGGTCGGCCGGCTGTTCGGCAATGCGCGGCAGCGCGTGCATGAGGGCGTAGTTGGTCAGCGGCGCGTTGGTGGCGATGCGCGCGGCCAGTTCGACCGCCTTGTCCAGCGCCGTGCCCTGCGGCACCAGGTATTGCGCAAAACCCAGGCGCTCGCCATCGACCGCGTTGTAGACGCGGCCCGTGAGCATCATGTCGGTCATGCGCGCCACGCCGATCAGCTTGGGCACGCGCACCGAGCCGCCGCCGCCCACGAAGATGCCGCGCGTGCCTTCGGGCAGGGCGTAGAAGGTGCTCTCGTCGGCCACGCGGATGTGCGAGGCGCTGGCCAGCTCCAGGC
>JACCDU010743636.1_pt1 | contig 14598 bp, 15 predicted proteins | sample 7446081 | NCBI WGS metagenome assembly JACCDU01 (sample SAMN15323447, study PRJNA562643) | freshwater metagenome | isolation source: river surface water | place: USA:Blue River Watershed | collected 2017-08-17
ACTCCTGCGAAAGGATCAAGTTTAAGCTTTAATATCACAAGGTCTTTTACTTTTGACTCGTTAAATTTCTTATCTGCTAATTCAATCTGTGCAGCGTTTATAATTGCAGGATCAACTTTAGCTTGTACCATAGATGTAAGTTCATCTACTAATACCTTTCCACTAAGCATATCATAACGCTCAGGAACTGGAATGTAAGGAAGTAATTCATTCACATCTACATTCTGTGCATAGTGCCTCCAAGCAAGAATATCATAAGTTACTTCATCCATAATTCTTACGATGTCCTCTGCAATCGAGTGAACAAAGCTGTAAAGCTCCTCTCTATCTACTTGCTTAGCAACTCCTGATTGTGCGATTGGAGTTTCAGCTAAGAACTCCATACTAATAGCACTCAAAGCATCATAAATATGCTGTCTAATTCTTTCTTCTTGTAGCCTTGCAATCTCAGTTTGTTTCTGAACATAGCCAATAGGCGGAGTGATAGCATTATTCTCTCCAGCTTTAGGCATAGGCATAACAATATGCTCAAATGGATTTAATGGAAGCAATCCTTTACCTGAACAGCTTGGACATGATATAGGTGCTGAGTTCTCTCTTGGAATTTCTCCTACTCCTTTACATCTACCGCACTGCTGAGGCTGGATGGCCCACATAGTTGAGTGAATATGCTGAACAATCTCTGCTTGTAAATCACTGTATTCACGCACTGCTTCGTTAAGCATTGGTACAATACCACTGATACGAGATTCATATAATGTGCAATGGTTGCCTTGTTGTACAACCATGCCGTTCATATGTCGGATAGGAATATAACCTAAGACATTCGGGAATTGGAATACTTCAGATACTTTTCCATTTTTCTCCTCAAATACCTGAAAGATATCAGGCTGGATAAGATAGAATCTTCTGCCGTTTGTATAATAATAATCATCCTCTTCATAGCTGAACATTTCAGCGTCTTGCAACAGATAGAACTCATTGATTCTATAGTCGATGACCTGTGCAGAGGTAAATATTTTTGGATATGGTTTAAAATACTCATTCTCTTGGATGTCGTAATTGATAGGCATAGTTAATACCACAGCATTAGCATCTATCAAATATGGCTTGAATGCCACGCTAAACATCCAATTAGTGATGCTTCCATTACGAGGCAAATCCTTCATTAAGTACTTCTCAGGTGCTTCATCCTCCGCAATGAATGCAGGAATATTAGTTGGGAAGCTTATCATCCAATCAGAAGACTTACGGATCTTCATCAAGCTGTTGTACACTTTCGTGAACACTGGCTTAGTGATTGGAGTGAATATCTTTTTACGATAGTTTTTAATTTCTTCACTCTCCGCTGGTCTACGTTCTGATATCAGATCATCAGGAAATTCTCCATCAGCATGGATAGCTAACTCTTCAGCTAATTCTACTGCATCATGGTAGTATGAATGTCTGTATTTAGAACTTAAATACGGCTCAAGGAATGCTGGTGTTACTGCTGCCATTAAATTACTTTTCTTTCACTTAGTTGGTTTATCTTTTGAGCAATTTTCATGCTCGGCATGTTCATCCTGAAGGATGCGTTTTTCGCAAGCTCATCATAAACTTGCATTTGTTGTTGAGGAATCATTTTACCTCCTACACTGAAAGCCATCCATCCTTTTTTAATAGCCATAAGTCCAGGAAATCCTTTCATCGCAGGCTGCCAATAGGTTGGCTGATAAGGTGCTAAATGTGGCTGATGATTCACGCTAATCAGTGATAAATTAAAGTAAGGCTCATCAGGTCTATCTCCAGCAAATTCTCTTACTTTTAATTTGTTATCATCGTAGTACATCTCAGCATTAGCAAAGATAGTATAACTTAAGTCATTTTTCTTGAAGTAAATCCACTCAGATGATAAATCATACCACTGCTCTACTTCTCCATAAGCCTCTGCAATATCTTCTCTTGTGGTCCATTCACTAATTCCTTTCACTATATCATCCTTGCCACGATTAGCCATTGTCCATTGGACCGTACTCATAGACCTCCAAAACTCGTTGAAGTCAGCCATCGGACTGAAAATCATGTCTGCATCTACAAATAAAGTTTCCTCGAATGGACTCAACTCTGCAAGATGGAACTTATTCACTAATGGCTTCTCTGACTTAGGCTCAATGATGTGATCAAATATCATCCTTTGTCCAGGATGAAGATGTCTTAATCCTTCTGCATCAGCAATCACTGCTACCTGAACATTCATATCCGCTGACTTAGCTGACAAAGCAAGATTGTAGGCATACTTGCCATACAATGGATGCTTCATTGCTATTGTTACTATTCCTCTCATATACAATTTTTGTTATACAATGTAGGCTCATTCTGTGCCATTAGAGCCACTTTTGATTGAGCAAGGTTATACTTACCATTCTCGCCCCATTCAGGCTCGTAATCCTCCGCAATGCAGAAAAACTCAGTTCCGCTTATAGTCAATGTATCTGATAACAATTGAAGTCGTATAACATCATGTGTAGGCTCATCTACATAATCAAACCATGCAGTCCTAACTTTGCCACTTTGAGCAAAGCTTCTAAACATAGTTCCGCTTGAATATAAGTACTGTTCAGTTTTAACAGGATACATCGGATTAAATTGAAGTAATCTTAATCGCTGCCTTAAAGTAAATGCTACTGCTGTGCTTGGATCATTAAAATAAAATCCAAATGCATAGCCTTGATTATCGCCTTCCACTACTACTGAGCAGTCGTGTGATCCTGTTGCCTTATAATTTACAATCGTATAAGATTGCGTAGTTACACTTGCACACTGATCATCAATACTGATAGTGTAGCAATCACTGTTTAATGGAGCTCCAGGTATATCAGCACTCTCTAAATCATCCCATTGAAAACACCAAATCATTCTATCTTGAAAATATGTAATAGGATTCAGAGCACTACTTGAATCATACCAAATCGAAGCTGGAGAGCCATCAGGATAAGTAACTGATATACGATGATCGTAGCACATCTCTTCAAACTTGATGTCATAAATAACTCCGTTCTGTGCTTCAGGATTAGCTAAAATAAAAGGCTGTGCTGTTGCTCCTGTATAGTTAAAATACTCTGCAAATTCTCCATTATAAAAAGTTTTTGATAGTGTAGCATTTGCACTATCTTGAATCTCCATATAAGCAATCGTATCTTCAGGCATATTCATTACTTTGTAACTTAACTTATAATCAGTTCCATTATTAAGATTATTGAATATAGTTAATGGATAAGCTAATGCTGTAGTAGCATCTATTTTTTGCCATCCATTTACTGACTCGACATAAGTCCAATGTGCATTAACATTACTGTTAGGTACTACGCATTGTCCTGAAGTTACATTCCTAATAACTAAATTCTTTATCGTAACTGCTGAAGTATTGCAATAGAAAGCTATGTCTAAACTGATATAAGAACTAACTATTAAACATCTTCTTCCATCAATATTTGTTTCAAAGTTATTTAATAAGTTAACCCAATTCCATGTATTAGAAAATGCACTTCCTAATCCTATCTTAAAATCTCCACCGTTATCATAAGTAAATTCAAAGCTAATTAAAAATATATCCCCAATAGTTCCAGGTAATGTTTGATATAATCCGATATCAGAAGTTGTAGGATTTGATGTAGCTCCATCAACTGTCCAAGTCCAATTTGTAGGAGGTCCGATATATGTTCCTGTTGAAAAATCATATTCATCCCAATTTGTTAAATCAGTTGCAAAACTTCCATTAGATACTACATCATTAAATGAAGTCATATCACAAGCATAAGCAGTTGCTGTTGGCTCATTTATAAACTGAATGCAAGTAGTATCTCCAGCCTGTGCAAGCTGTGCATAGGCTCTTGTATCATTGTTTAAACAAGGCTGACCTGCAAATAAAGGATCTTCAAATAATATTGGTTGGTTAGGAATAAAACTAATTGCCATTATTCTTACTTATTAATTTGATAGAAGCCACTCCACGATTATGATTATAGGTTAGTTCCGATATCCATCCTCTGCGATAAGGCTGTCCATTCATGTTAAATTGCACTGTTCCGACTGTGTTTGCCATGATGATATCAAAATCATCTTGACACATTGGATACTCCATTTCATAAAGATAGATAGGAATATCAGTATTATCTACTGTTACAAAGATACCTCCACCGATTGAATTATCCACGCATTCTAATGATGAATTAATTTGTAGTGTTGCAGTAATACCAGGTATTGAAGCAGTCTTTTGAGCCTTGAATATTACATACCAACCATCATTTAAAATTAATTGTTTAGTAATATCAAATGAGGTTATTGGATTACTTGGATTTGTAGCAGTAAGATAACCTATTAAATTATTACTCTGAACTGTGCCACCTGCATCATAAATCCATGCAAAACATCCAACAGTACAATTTTGAGTTGATGTAGTAAATCCACTACTTATTATTGTACCTTTTAAATTAAAAGTAAAAACTCCTGCAATAGGTGCTGTGAACTTATTTGCTCCATCATAATAACCTCCATTATTGAAAATTACATTACTAAAGTTTAATGTAGTTAAAATTCCAATTGTATATGATGTTAATTCAGTAGCAAGAAATTCTCCATCTCCTTTCACTCCTGTGTACTGAGCTAAATCGCCTGGGAGTCCTCCACGATAACGGTTAAGAATGTAGCTATTAGTAAGGTTAGTATTGAAATAGTAATAAATTGGCGGATTAATTAAACCTAAGTTATTAAAGTTCCATGTTTGGCCTGATGTAGGAGAGAAATATTCCGTTTCAACCAAGAATAAATTACTATCATAATCTTGAAATCCATTTATCTGCTGCGCAATTACATTACTTGATGTGGCCCATTCAGTACCTAACTCAAGCGTAGTATCAATGTTACATTCTCCTTGCACAATATATTCTTCAGGACCAAATCCAAAAAAGTGAATCTGCTCTGGGAATAATCCTTGATCAGTTGTTACACTGCTACCTACGTTAACCTTTGCATAAATACTTCTTGTGTCAACTTTACTGATTACTTCATAAACATTATCAGCAGTAAATATATTAGCATTGGTATATTGATAATCTCGATTCTCAATTCTTATAGTCGGATATTCTCCGTATGGATTCTCAACAATAAGCACTAAAGGAATTCTACGATTAATCTCATTCCATAAATCATCAAAGCTGAACTGAGATTGACTGAAGTCATTCACAGTTGTACCCACTCTAATATTAATACCTGTCGTGATGCAAAGACCTTTCCATCCAAATCCTAATAGTGAGCCTTCCATCTCATCAGTGAATGTAGTAGTCTGTAAGTAATCAGATGTAAACTGAAGCCTTCCATCACTCATAAACTTAATTAGATATTCAAAGGCATCATATACTCTATAGCAATTGACATTTGCTCGTGCAACAGCTAAAGTAGCTATATTTAAAAAGTCTACTTGATATACTGTCGGTATTGTTATGCTTACTCCATTCTTACTCTTACCTGAATCTAATGTAGTACTAATGCTCTTATTATTATTAATCATCGCATAATAAGAGTTATCTTCAATCTTTACTGTTGCAGTGCAAGTTCTTTCATTAAATTGGATGTCTGACATAAATAAGTTACCACGCAATAAAGTACGGTAAGTAATTCCATCAGTACTATATCTTACTTCAAACTTAATTTTCGTACAGAATCCATCGGAATGTAGCTTAGTGTATAAATAATCATAAGCTTCTCCTGTGAAATCGACATCAGTATCTTGATTAGCAAGCACTGAGTTATATTCAAAATCACGCTTGATAGTTGTTTCGATATCTTCCCAACCTTTGGGAGCATCGTATATTACATCATCTAAAAGAAACTGCATCATGATCTTCTAAGATTTTGACCTCTTAATAATTCTTTTGCCATTGCTCTACCTATCATGCCAGCATTACCTACTTCAACTGTCTTATTCTTTCCTAATGCTCTGCTCAATGCATATGTATCTACCGAAGCAGTCAATGATTGTCGGCCTCCTGATGAAGTTCTGCTCATTACAAAGTTATTGATTTCTGATGGACTAATCTTCTTCTCATAGATAGCTTTTATAGTCGGATGATATGCACGATTAGTCTTAGTCGGAATCACTGCCTCTCCTGGCTGAAGGATTGCATGAACACTATCTCGGCCCATATCAATACCAGGTACTGATAGAGTTCCTTTAGCAAATTGTGGAGGTTTCTGTGCAATGATAGTAGCAAGTTGAAGTGCTCCTACCGTACCTGCTAATCCAATTGCATAAGGTACTAAGTTTGGAGGTTGAATTCCTAAAGCATTGATGATACCGTTAGCGATTCCCATCGTAGCCTCAACTATACGAGCACGCTTATCTGCTTCCCATTGCTTACGCTTTAATTCTTTTAACTTCGCATTGTAAGTCTTTTCATTGATTAACTTCTTATCATATTGAGCTTGTAATTCAGCTATCTCTTGATCAGTTTGTGCCTTTTGTAATTGTGCTAATGAATTTGATAATTGAGAAATAGCATCAAATGCAAATTGAGCAGTAGCAATTTTATCTTTGGCAGCTTGATCATCAGATTTTTTCTGCTCTTGTTTTAGCTTATCATCTTGTGATTGTAATTGCTTTTGAGCATCTGCTATATTTTTTTGTGCTTCAATTTCAAATCTTGCTTTATCTGCTATTAATGCTTGTTCTTCTTTACTTCCTTTCTCAACTAATGCAAGTTGATCATCAATTTCTTTCTCCTTTGCATCATTTATAATTTGAGCACGTTTTAATGGATCATTTTCTCCAGCAAGTGCTAAGTCTAATAAAGCCTTTTGTAAATTCTTTTCAGCCTCAAGTATCTTAGCATTTTTTGCTTCTTTTAATTTAACTTCTTTATCAAGTAAAGCAGCTTGATCATTAGCAAAGTTTTGCTCTAATATTTTAATTTCAGTTGCTGATCTTCCTACTTCATCATAATAATCTTTGCTGAATTTTAAATTATCCTGATTAAATTCTCTTTGCTTAGCAATCTTTTCTTCTTCCGTTTTTAATCCATCAATAACTCCTTGTTGCTCTAATTTTTTTAAAGCAAGTTCTTCATTATATTGCTTTTCACGAGCAGCTTTCTGCTGGTCATTTAATTGTTTTTGCTTTGCTAATGCTGCTGCTCTTTTTGCTTCTGCTTCTTGTGTAGATTTATCTCTAGCAGACTTCTCTTGATTTAATTCATCAATATCTTGCTGTTTTTTTTCATTAGCAGCAGTCTTATTAATTGTAGTTAATTGCTCCTGTAAAACTTTACGAGATTGAGCTATTTGCTTATTAGCATCTTTTGCATTAGCTGCTTCTTTGAAAGCACTTGCAGATTGAATTGCAGCACTCTCTCTTGAAGATCTTGAATATTCTTCTCCTAATCTTGTCTTGTCTTTTATAGTATTTAAATTCTTTTTTTCTTCCTTATCTAAATCAGCTAATTTTTGTTGTAATTCTTTTGTATCTTCTAATCGCTTAGCTTCAATTTTTCGCCTTTCTCCTTCTTGTTTAGTTATACCTCCGTTAGCTTTACCTTTTGCAACTAATAAATCAATTTCTGTTTGAAGTTCCTTATTCTTTAATTCAGTAGTTTTCTTCTTTGCATCTGCTAACTGTTGCTCATTTAAAATAGCTGATTTAGTTTGCTCATTCAAAGTAATATAAGCTGCAGCAAGTGCTCCAATGGCAGCTACAACTAAGAAGATTGGATTAGTAGCTAATGATGCGATGAATGTTTTATTAGCTGCAGTGCCTGCATTAGTTACAGCAACATCTACTTCTTTAGCAACTGTTAAACTTTCCTGCGCTGCAGTAGTAAATCCAAGCACTACCTTAACATCCTGAAGTGATTCCTTTAAAGCACCGATAGAAGCAATTCCTTGCGTTATATTCAACGCTCCTTGCAACTTCATAGCAAGTTCTTCTACTTCCTTATTCTTTACTCCAAAGGCTTGTAATGCACCCGTAGCAACACTAAATGCACCTACTACTCCTTGTGCAAGATTGCTAAATGCTTTAGCCTTCGCTTCAGGATTCAATAAGTTAACTTGGCGATTCAAATCGCCCATCTGATCAGCAAGATCTCCAGCTTTTTTCTTTGCATTTAATGCCTGCTGAGAGAATTCTCCGTACTTCTCCGCTGCTTTTACAGCTTCTTCTTTGGCTTCTTTAACACGAGTACGTAAACTGATAAAGCCATCTCCTGCATCTTCCGCTGCATTTGATAGCTTATCCATTGCTGCTACTTCATCATTAGTAACTTTATTGAGAGCTTTTAACTCATCGGTTGTAGTCTTGATATCCTTACTATCGACATCAAATACTATCTTAACTGTTTCCATTAACCTTGACCTCTATTAAGTTTCAAGTAATTTTTACTAGTCTTGAGCTTACTGCTCCTTTTTTTGGAATGCTTTCCAGGCCTTCTGATCTTGCCTTTTTTCCTGTATAAAGATACAACCTTAATCGCCTTTGCCATTATCTTATTCTACAATTTGCCAAAATACTGTTCCATTATCGGAGTTATTCGTACTGCGTATCTCGAAACTGACTTGTTGAACAGTGGCTGGAGTGTATACATATAAGTTGCCTATTGCAGTAACATTATCTTGGTTACGAGTAAGGATAACAGCTTTCCCAGCATGATAACAATTTACTGTTACTCTGCCATTAGTTAAGTCTGCAAATCCTGATAACTCAAGTCCTATATCAGGTACTAATATGGATGATATCTCTTGATTCACTCCATCCGATATCCATTGATATTCTATCTCTTGGCCCATCTTAATAATAATAAAAGATTCCTACTGTAGTAGTTCCGTTTACTTCAGATAGTGTTCCTGCTGTTGCAGGCAGTGATGTATAAGCTAACGACTGATTAAATCCTACAAATCCAATAGATGCAATAGTTGCCTGACCTTTAATATCAAATACAAAGTTAGCACCTACTGCTGTGATTGATCCTGATGCTGAACTACCAAAGTAAGCAAACCAATATAAACCTTTTGTAAGTGCAACCGATAATCCTGTTACTGACTTAGGACCTGTAGCAACTAAATCAATAGTTCCAGTGTCAACTAATCTTGTAGAAGGTTGGTTATTTGTTCCATTATTTGTATAGATACCAAGCCTACAAGTAGATGAAGCTGCCCCAGCAGTAACTACATTAATACCCATCCTTGTAACTGTGATATCTTGGTCTAAGTAAAAAGGCACATATCGAATAGTATTGGCCACATTAGTAAATGAAGCTCCAGCAGGATTGAATATTCCATTCGTAAACCAACGACCTGCCTTACGCAATTGCATAAAGCTTGTCATTTTGCTATTAAATGTACTCCAATCAGTGGAGGATAATAAACCTGTAGTGCTTGAACTTGCTGTGCCTACAATCGTAGCAATAGATGCTGTCTTCCATTGATTACTTGCTGAATGAAAATATAATACATCATTGTTACTCGGAGTCTGAGCTTGTACATCATGTAATTCATCTAACTCATATCCATTCTGCACACGAACATACATACGACCAGCTGATCCTGGACTCGCAGTTGTTACAAAGCCAAGATATACTAAATGATTAGGAGCATATGGCTTTACATTAGTAATAGCTCCTGCTGTTGCTCCTAAGAATACAGGATCTCCATCCGCCCAAGTAGGAGTAGGCAAAGTGCTTAAGCCATCAAGCAATCCTTGTAGCATGATAAATCCTTTCTGATTCGTTGCAATGCTTGTTGACATCACAAGTCCTACTGTCTGAGCAGAAGTGCTATCTCCAGTGTTATTAGCTAACTTGACAGTCATTCTATCTCCAGTACCTCCAAATGCATAAACAGGCTGACCTTTAGTGATTGTAACACTATCAGCATTTGTAATATATGCAATGATTGTATTTGGACTTGTACCGATGCATTGGAAGGCAGGAATAGTTGAGTTATATACTACTAACATCTCAGAGCCATCTTCAATATCTCCGCCTATCACTGCTCCATCATTGTTACGATATAAGTCAATTGCTCCAAGTCCATTGATGTTTAGCGTTGCACCTGTAGTGTTACCGTTGGTAAACCTAATCAGATAAGAATCTCCATCAGCATAGCTTGTTACACCGCTAATAGTTACCGTATAAGTATCCGTTCCTGATGCAGTGCCATGTGGAATTCCTCCTCCACTTGTACCTCCTCCTGCATAGTTTTCTATGATAGTCTTAATAGCATTGTAAACAGCAGAGGCCGTTCCTGTAGGAGTCGTAAAGTCAGTGTATGCAATGGTCCATGATTGGCGGTAAGCATTGTTCTCAACCTTGTGAGATGTTAATACTATATACTCGCCTTGCAACTCAACTGAGCAATAGCATTTCTTGTAATAATAACTACGCAAGCCATCATTCAATTCTACTTCCGTAGCACTATAGTCAGTTAGTGAGTAGCTCATATTAGATACTTAATGCTCCAGAAACTAATGAATAAACTCCTCCTACATCTAATATAGTTCCATTACTGATATCAAAATATTCTCCTGCTGCAAAAGATAATTGTATATTCTGATGTGTTAATTCAAATAATTCTGCTGATCCTGAATTTTGGTTATTGATTAAAGTTAAAGCAACTGCAGTTTCAGGAAAATAATAACTATATGCAGTAATACTATCTCCTGAAGATGTATCAGTGTTATAATTATCTACTACTTCATAACTAAAATTTAAAAATCCGTTTGCTACTGTTGCTGCAAAGTTTTGAATTCCTTTTGCATATATTATTGATGCTGGCATTGTGTTGTGTTTTTAATTTATTTGTCTTGTTTATATGTGTGTTCTAATAGGAGCATATACTCCCACAGCGTTATCTTATTACAATTTACTCCATACCTCTGATTCAGTATGGTGCGTTGAATGAATCCATTCTCCGCATTCTTAGCCATTACATATCCTGCAGCTTCATCAATTGATGCCCCGCCACCTTGTCTATCACTGACAAACATATCGCTAAATCTTGCTCTGATAGCGTTGGCAACGGCACTATATCCTTTAGCTGCATCACGATAAAAAAATCATTGACATCTCCTGCCTCCTTCCAGCGTTTGATTTTCTCTTTCGCATACTCAGGATCATAACTATATGGACTCTCATTCTTATCGAAGAACGCAACCGAAGCAAACTTATAAATCAAGTCAGTAGTAGGTACTACGAAATCCAATCGCTCCTTAAGCATCGCAACTATCTTCCACAACTCACTCACTTTAATCTGCTTTGGATCATTCACAATCTCATCAAATCGATCAATGAATGTTTGTAAGTGTTCCTTCTGCAATCTCATATTCCATTCTTCATACACCTGGAGTGCTGTCAGTCCTCTTGATGAGAACGTATTGAAGTAATCTTTGATGCGATAGTACTGTACTCCGTTACTAATGAAGGCAGGCTCAATCACATGTCCTTCTTCAAGTTGCCATACTGTTTTGCCTGTTATCTTTGTAGATAACTTAAGCCAATTGTTTTTCAAAGTAATCTTTGACTTCTTCAATAGCTGTTTCAGCTTTGCCATATCGTTTTATTCCGTTTTTTATTAACTCCCATCTATCCCACTTATCCAATTTAAACTCATATCCATCAGCACGCTTCCATCTGTAAGCTTTGCTCATGCATGAACATCTGCCTCTTGGCTTAAATCCTATGCCTTGTAAATATTCATCAATAGCCTTCATCGATTAACTTCTTATAAATAATTGTGTTCACTGCTGCCAATGCACAAATATAAAGAACTGCTTCCAATATAGCTGACTTCAAATCAGTCCAATCAATAACACTAATCAAATAAGGCCATGAATGCACAGAAGCCATGCAAGTTACACAACCTGCAATCGGCATCCACATCTTGCCCATGTATTCCTCGCCCCACTCGCTAAACTTCTCGAAGATCATTCCATCTTCAAAAGCCAATCTCAATCCATTTATATAAAGTGAATTGAGTAATAAGAATAATAGTGTTTCTTGCATTAGCATTAGTCAGTTACGTTTACAGTTGTTTTAAATGTTAGTGTTGCACAAGTGTATTCCACATCGTTAACTATCCAGCTTACAGGATTTCCATCGGAATCAACAAGAGTCAAAGTGTAGAAGCTATATTGGTTAAACATTCCTGTTGTTGCAAACCATTGGTAAACTGATAAACCTCCTGCCTCACCACTTGAATAAGTGCCTTGCTCCCAAACTACTCCTGATGTATTATCAGTGTAATAAGCTGTATAACTACCATCAGGTAGCCCAAGATCGAGAAAGAAGCTATCATCACCACACTGAGTAAGCTGAATAAATTGACAAGTGTTGCATACTGTGGGCACAGCAGGAGCTGCAGCCTCCCACACTACAGCATAATTAAATTCTTCAGTTTGAAATAATAAATAATAATGGATGATCTCACTCATTCCATCAGTCATATTGCTAATGGTAATCGTTACAACCGTATCAGTTCCTCCATTCCAAACACCAGGCCCATCTAAATTATAGGTCATCGTTCCTCCACTACCACTAACATACGATGCATAACTATCTAATACATCAGTAAATGAGCCTCCAAGCATACCAGTGCCTGCTCCTGCCCATTCATTGTTAGATAAATAAATGAATCCATTAGAGTATGAAGGTAAGTTACCTAAGTCATTACCTTTCAATGTGAATGTTCCTGTTTGTGTTGCCATATTGCAAATATACTAATTAAAGAAGCGAATCCAATCACGATGGAATGAATTACAATAATATCTAAAGCAGTCAAGTAAATCCGCCTTGCGTAAATCACTCTGCCTATCCTTGATGATATCTCCATCGCCATCTACCTCAACATACTTCAAGTCCTTAATCAGCCACTCACATGAAGGATCAATCTTTATGCAATAGTTCTGAAGCAAACTATTCACAAGCACTCTCGTATCTCGGATGGATGGATTCACTGATGGCTGCTTCATCTGTGCTCTACCTAATCTCAACTTCGTAGCTACTACATCATAATATCCCAAGTTACCTTGAGTCAATGCTGACCTGTTCGCTCCTGTGCTATCTCCAGTAATAATAAAGGATGCTTTAGGAAAGGCCACTATAATTTGATCACATAGCTGATAGATATCAGAGTTCTTTAGATAGAATTCCTTAACCACATGGATACAACCGTTAATCTGTTGTACCGCTATGCATGTGATAGGATCAACGTTGAAGTCGAAAGATAAGTATAAATGCTGACTTGAGTCATACTCCACAGGATGGATATGTTTAGTATCAAAGGCATAAGCAAAAGGATTATTCGTAACATCGACATCTTCTGCAAGTATCTCACATCGGAAAGTAAGCTCATCCAGTTGCTCTCGAAGATGATCCACTTCCACAGGATCAATGTGAGGATTATCATAAGTGCTAAGGTTGAATGAGGACCAGCTTGCATCATCATCTCGTTTGAATAGTTCCTTGAAATATGTTTGCCCAAACTTTGGAGTACTTAATATCCACGCATCTCCTTTGTAGTCTATCAGTGTTGCCATGATAGTCTGATTCCACGCCTCTCTAAACTTCTTAGCCTTCTCAGCTTCATCAATCACTACTCTCGCATACTTCCGACCTCTCCCACTATCAGGCTCATCCATACTCCAAAAGTCAATCACTCCGCCTGTGATCAATCGCATCTGCTTTGTCTGTTCATTCTTAGATTCAATCACGCTCTTAAGTGCTGTCTTAAGTTCAATCCAAACATCATTCAAGTCCTTATAAGTCGGAGCATAGTATGCACATGGTAAGCCATCAAGAGCAACCTGCGGAAGCAGTTCATTTACTGCCAGTGTAGTCTTGCCCCACCTTCTACCAATCTTCAATACATTATACCTGGACTTATCGCCAAGTACTTTAATCTGTCCTGAATGAAGCTCCTTAAGAGTTACTGTTATCTCACTCACGCACTACTCTGATTGTAATGTTATTATCATCGGTCTTAATCTCTTGACTGCTCATCTTCGGATGCAGATAAGGCAAGATATCAGTAATAGCCTTGAGCCTATCCTTAGGCTGAAGTGCATTCATATCAGCAGCGAACTTGTACAGGTCGTATTCATCAAGGTACTCCTTGAAGATATCCTTAATCCAGTTCTTATCTCCTATCATTTCTTTTTCTTTAGTTTAGATGGCATCTTCTTCCAAGCTGCCTTACTTGTTTTCTTTGCAAACTCCTTAGCTACCTTTGGATTAGTTGCGTACAATAATCGTGCTTGTGCTTTGCTTTTGAATGGCATATGCTTTATGTGTTATAATGTTTTAACGTACCATGTCGGACCATAATCAGACTTATATCCTGTATTGTTACAATATCGAATATACTTCCAATAATAGCCAGTGTTACTATCCAAGCCATCAATAACAAAAGTCTGAACTGAGTCAGGCTGTGTTACATTGTACCAATAAGTATCACTTGGCTTCTTAATCTTAACCTGATACTTAACTCCGCAACTATCATCATCAATGTAGAACAACAATCCATTATATCCAATGCTATCAATGACTATCGTAGGCACTAAGCATTCACATAATG
>JACCDU010052479.1_pt1 | contig 14597 bp, 13 predicted proteins | sample 7446081 | NCBI WGS metagenome assembly JACCDU01 (sample SAMN15323447, study PRJNA562643) | freshwater metagenome | isolation source: river surface water | place: USA:Blue River Watershed | collected 2017-08-17
CGACCACGACATGAACGAAGTCAAGGTGGGTAAGTTACCTGGCTTTGAAGGCGGTTTTCGTTTTGCCACCACGGCTGAGATCGATGCTCACTTCGGTTGCAAGCCTGGCTACCTCGGACCTGTCAACCTGAAGCAGCCCTTGAAAATCGTGGCTGATCGCGACGTCGCTGTGATGGCGGACTGGATTTGCGGCGCCAACGAGGCCGACTTCCACATGACCGGCGTGAACTTTGGCCGCGATGTCGCCGAACCCGAGCTGGTAGCCGACATTCGCAACGTGGTGGCGGGTGATGCCTCGCCGGATGGCCAAGGCGTACTGGCGATCGAGCGCGGCATTGAGGTAGGCCATGTGTTCTACCTCGGCACCAAATACAGCCGAGCCATGAATGCCACCTTCTTGGATGTGAACGGTAAACCGCAATTCATGGAAATGGGTTGCTACGGCATTGGCGTCACACGCTTGCCCGCTGCTGCCATTGAGCAAAACCATGACGAACGCGGCATCATTTGGCCCGACGCCATTGCCCCCTTCACCGTGGTGGTGTGTCCCATTGGCATGGACCGCAGCGCCGAGGTCAAGGCTGCGGCAGAGCAGCTGTATGCCGATCTGATGGCGGTGGGTGTGGACGTCATCTTGGACGACCGTGGCGAGCGCCCAGGTGCCATGTTTGCCGATTGGGAACTCATTGGCGTGCCTCACCGCGTGACCATTGGAGATCGCGGCCTCAAAGAAGGCCATGTCGAGTACCAAAACCGTCGTGATGTCGAATCCACCAAAGTGCCAGCCGCTGAGGTCTTGGCCTTTGTGAAAGCCAAACTCGGTTTGTGATGCCAAGCGCTGACTGCATGCGTCTGCTCAGTCGTGTGTCGTGTCAGCGTTGGAGGCCTCTTGCTTGGCAGTCCCGTTTAGGGCTGTTTGTGTGGGTGGCATTCATAGCGACTGCCGTGCATGCGGGCCCTCAGCGCGAAGAGCCCCTCATCGATTCTGTTCGGACCGCACTCAGCGCTGCGGTCCATCCGTCTGGCCCGCCCACCTTGGTGCATGCCGATGTCAAGGCTGCACAAGTGTTTCAGCATTGGCTGACAGAGATGGAAGCTCGCTTGGACAAGCAGCTGCAAGCACGCAAGTCCAGCACCGCGCAAGCTGCGGTCGGCATTGCGGAATCGTCTGCGCGTGCCATGCCAGATTTGCTCGCCCACGAGCTTGCCAGCCCCCATTTGCGGCGTGAGTTTTTACAAACGGTTTGGTACGAAAGCCAACGCGCAGGACTGGAACCCTCGTTGGTGTTGGGTCTGATTCAAGTGGAGAGCGGTTTTCGCAAATTCGCCATCAGCACTGCGGGCGCACGGGGTTTCACGCAAGTCATGCCATTTTGGACCCGGGTGTTGGCCGAAGGCGACGCCAGTGTGCTATTTCAAACACAAACCAATTTAAGGTTTGGCTGCGTCATCCTGCGGCATTACCTGAACGTTGAAGCAGGAGATTTGGCCATGGCGCTCGGACGCTACAACGGCAGCCGTGGTCAGATGCAATACCCCAACGCGGTGTTGGCTGCGAAGAAGAGGTGGCAATGAAACGGGTGTATGCGCTGTTGCTGACGGTGTTGTTATCAGGCTGTGCCACCGAGGCTTATCGCGCAGTGGAGCGAGAGTGTTCGCCTGCCGCTTTTCAGGACTATCCCGTGAGTCAAGTTCAGGTCATTCAAACACGTCAACGTGTGATTGAAGTGGCCACAGGTTTTCGCAATTGTTCGACCTTCAAAGACGGCAATCAAACACGAACCATCTGTACCGATGTCACACGGCCAGAATTTTTAAGCTATCAAGAACTGGTGGTGATCGATCAGAACGAAGCAGTTCGTAAAAAGGCCATCGAGTCGTGTGCCAAACACCTTTGCGTTCAACGTTACGGCAACGAAGCATGCAAAACCGATGTGCTGCTCGTGCCTGTGCCTGAACCTGTGCTCGCACCCACGACCGTGCCATAAAAAAGCCCGCTGAACGAGCGGGCTGTGTTGCAAGGCTTGGGTCAAGCCAGCGGGTGTTTAACCGTTGATGACTTTTTGCAGCTCACCAGATTCGTACATTTCCATCATGATGTCCGAACCACCAATGAATTCGCCCTTGATGTAGAGCTGGGGAATGGTGGGCCAGTTGCTGTATTCCTTGATGCCTTGACGAATTTCAGCATCGTCCAGCACGTTCACGGTCTTGATGGCTTTGGCATCGACGCCGCAAGCTTTGAGCACTTGCACCGCGCGGCCCGAAAAGCCACACATGGGAAAGCTTGCACTGCCTTTCATGAACAGCAACACCTCGTTGCCCTTCACCAGTTCATCAATGCGTTGTTGCACGTCGCTCATGGGTTCTCTCCAAATCAAAAGTTAATTATTTCACTGTTGGCCATTGTCCGCCTGTGCAGCGCAAGATGCCCGCAAGGTCAGGGCGGCTTTGTACGTTCACAAAACCCTGGTTGCCCAGCAGGGTCTGTACCGCATGGGCTTGGTCAAAACCGTGCTCCAGCAGCAGCCAGCCGCCAGCTTTGAGGTGTTGTGCGGCTTGGCGCACGATCACGCGAATGTCATCCAAACCGTCAGGGCCTGAGGCCAAGGCAGACAAAGGTTCATGCTTGAGGTCTGCCAAATGCGCATCGTCATGCGCCACATAGGGCGGGTTCGAGACAATGGCGTCAAAGCGGCGAGCGCCCAAAGGGGAGAGCCAAGAGCCATGCTGGAAGGTGACGGGTAGCCCCAAGCTTTGGGCATTGGACTGGGCCACGGCCAATGCCTCGGCACTGGCGTCCACGGCCCACACCTGGGCTTCAGGGCGGGCATGCTTGAGCGCCAGGGCAATGGCGCCACTGCCAGTGCCCAAGTCCACCACCTCCGGGGAGGCCACATCGGCCAGGCAAGACAGCGCCCATTCGACCAAGGTTTCGGTGTCTGCGCGTGGGTCCAGTACCCGGTTGTCGACCAGCAAGGTCAAGCCGAAAAACTCTTTCTGCCCCGTGATGTAAGCCACTGGCTCGGTGTTCAAACGGCGTTGGGTGTAGCTGGCAAAACGGGTGTGTGCCGCAGTGTCCAGCGCCTCGTCGCCGTGGGCCAGCAGCCAGGCGCGGTCATGTGGGGCTCGCCCCAAGGCATGCAGCAGCAGGACTTGGGCGTCCAAACGGGGCAGCCCCAAGGTCTGGGCCCATGCCATGGCTTGCGCGACGCTCAGTGGTGCAGAGGCTGCTGTGGGCGCGGACGTCGTGGCGCTGGTAGGGGCTAGGCTCATGTGTTGCCTTCCAGCGCCGCCAATTGCTCGGCCTCGTGGGCGTGTTGCAGTGCTTGCAGGGCCTCGCTCAAATCACCTTCCATGATGAAGTTGAGCTTGTACAGCGTGAGGTTGATGCGGTGGTCGGTCCAGCGTCCTTGCGGAAAGTTGTAGGTGCGGATGCGGTCGCTGCGGTCCCCGCTGCCAATCAAACCCTTGCGCATGGCCGCGTCTTTGGCGGCACGCTCAGCGCGGTCTTTTTCTTGAATGCGTGCCGTCAGCACGCGCAGCGCTTGCGCCTTGTTGCTGTGCTGGCTGCGACCGTCTTGGCACTCGGCCACGATGCCCGTGGGCAAATGGGTGATGCGCACGGCCGAATCGGTTTTGTTGATGTGCTGGCCACCTGCACCGCTGGCGCGGTAGGTGTCGATGCGCAAATCGGCCGGGTTGATGTTGATCGCTTGCGCCTCGTCCGGCTCTGGCAACACCGCCACCGTACACGCACTGGTGTGGATGCGGCCTTGGGTTTCGGTGGCGGGCACGCGCTGTACCCGGTGACCGCCCGATTCGAACTTGAGCTGGCCATACACGCCGTCGCCTGTAGCGCCGCCATCCATGCGTACCACTACCTCTTTGTAGCCACCGAGCTCGCTTTGCGATTCGCTCACAATCTCGGTGCGCCAACCTTGACGTTCGGCGTAACGCATGTACATGCGCAGCAAATCCGCGGCAAACAAGGCCGATTCATCGCCGCCCGTGCCTGCACGAATTTCCAAAAAGGCTGGGCGCGCATCATCGGGGTCTTTGGGGAGCAGCATGCGTTGCAGCTCTGCCTCGACTTGCAACAGCTCTGCTTGGGCGCTGGCAATTTCCTCTTCGGCCATGGCGCGCATGTCGGCGTCATCGCCACCGTCTTGCAGCATCTGCTGGGCGGCTTGCAAGTCGGCTTCGCGTTGCTGGTAGCGCGCATAGCGGCTTGCGGTGGCGGCCACGTCGGTGTGCTCGCGTGACAAGACCAAGAACTGCTTCATGTCTTTCATGATGTCCTCGCGAGACAGCAAGAAGTCGAGTTCTTCCAAGCGTTGCGTGTGGCGCTCGAGTTGAGCGCGCAGAAAGTCTTTCATGGGGTCAGCGCCTAACGGTTGCCGCGCAAGAAGAAATGTTCAATCGCCATACGCGCCCGCTCGCGGGCTTGGGCGTCACCCGCATGCAGTTCGGCCATGGCGCCATGCAACATTTTTTGCGTCAATCCGCGCGACAAGCTGTCCAGCACGGCCTCCAGGTCATCGCCTTTGGCCAGGGCTTTGCGCGCACGCGCGAGCTCTGCGTTGCGCCAGTCTTCGGCCTGGGCATTGAGCTGTTGAATCAGCGGCACATTGCTGCGCTGGTCCATCCAATGCTCAAAACTTTGCACCCCCGCATCGATGATGGCTTCGGCTTGGGCCACGGCGGCTTGACGATTCGCCTGGCCAGTTTGCACCACCACGGACAAATCGTCCACGGTGTAGAGGTACACGTCCTCCAGCGACTTGACTTCGGGTTCGATGTCACGCGGCACCGCCAAGTCGACCATGAACATGGGGCGGTGTTTGCGTTGCTTCAGTGCACGCTCGACGGCGCCCAAGCCAATCAAGGGCAGGGTGCTGGCGGTGCAGCTGATGACCACATCAAATTCATGCAAACGCTGGGGCAAGTCGGCCAAACGCATGACTTCGCCACCAAACTGGGTGGCCAGTTTTTCGCCGCGTTCCAGCGTGCGGTTGGCGATGGTGATGGACTTAGGGTTTTTGGCTGCAAAGTGCGTTGCACACAGCTCAATCATTTCGCCTGCACCCACAAACAACACGCGGGTTTCGCTGAGGTCTTCAAACAGCTGGCTGGCCAAGCGCACCGCAGCGGCGGCCATGCTGATGCTGTGTGCGCCAATCTCGGTCGAGCTGCGGACTTCTTTGGCCACGGCGAACGAGCGTTGGAACAATTGGTTGAGCGTGGTGCCCAGCGCCCCAGCTTCCGAGGCAGCACGCACCGCGTCTTTCATCTGCCCCAGGATTTGCGGTTCGCCTAGCACCATCGAATCCAGGCCACTGGCCACCCGAAACGCATGGCGTGCGGCATCGGCTTCCACCAAGGTGTAGGTGTGGTCTTTCAGAGCGTCTGGGGAGACACCGCCCGACTGTGCCAGCCAGTCCAGGGTGCTTTGCATTTGGGCCTCGTCGCCTGCGCAATAAATTTCAGTGCGGTTGCAGGTCGAGAGGATGGCGACTTCACTGCCTGATGAAAAAGTGTCGCGCAGGGTGGTGAGGGCCGGACCCATCTGTTCGACCGCAAAAGCAAAACGGCCCCGCAAATCAAGCGGGGCTGTCGTGTGATTGAGGCCCAAAGCCCAGACTGCCATAGCGCAGATTATAAAATTTACGCACATGGGTCCTTTTGAACAAATCATTCACACTTTTAACTTCATCGCGCCAGCCTGGGTGTTGGCCCTGTTTTGCGTGCTGATCGCCCGTTTCACCGCCCGTTGGTGGCTGCCTGTGGCCAGTTGGAGCCTGTTGAAACAAACCGTGGTGAGCGGTGTCGTGGGCACCGCTGTTCTGGCCGGAGGGCTGGTTTTATGGGGTGCCGACGGAAAAATGGCCACTTATTCCGCCCTGGTCATCACCTGCGGCACGACGCAATGGTTGATGTGCCGCGCCTGGCGGCGTTAGAACCAAAGAAGGATCGCGACAGCGCCAGAAGGCGAGTAGGCCGTGTGTGCGGTGAGCGACATTCTGAGCGAAGCGAAGAGGAGCCAACGTACACACGGCCTACTCGCCTTCTGGCACCTTTCCCGTCACCTTTGCAAAACGACCGAATTCGCGTGCGCAATACCCCTAAAACGCACAAGACGACAGCCCCATTCCCCGTAAGCTCTCTCGGTCTGTACAAGCCTTGAACCGTAAGCCCTGCGGTAACATGGACCCCCATTTCGCGCCCTTGGGCGCACCCCGAAAAAATGAACGCTCCCACCTCGTTGAACCACTTGCTCGCCACGGCTGAAGAAAGCCCGCGACTGCGCGAAATTCCCTACAACTACACCTCGTTCTCGGACCGGGAAATCGTGTTGCGCTTGCTCGGCGCTGAGGCGTGGGAATTGCTGCTGCGCTTGCGTCAAGAACGCCGTACTGGCCGTTCGGCCCGCATGTTGTACGAGGTGCTGGGCGACATTTGGGTGGTGCAACGCAACCCCTATTTGCAAGACGATTTGCTGGACAACCCCAAACGCCGCTTGCAGCTGGTCGAGGCCTTGCACCACCGTTTGGGTGAAGTGCAGCGCCGTCGCACCCCCGATGTGGATGCGGAACGCGATGCCTTGGTGGGGCAATTGCTGGCGGCTGCAGGTCGTGCAATCGAGCAATTCAATGCCCAGTTCGAAGCCATTGCAGCGTTGCGCAAAAAAGCTGAGCGTTTACTCAAAAAGCACACCGCCCACGACAACATCAAGTTTGACGGCCTCTCACGTGTGAGCCATGTGACCGACGCCACCGACTGGCGGGTGGAATACCCCTTCGTGGTGCTGACCCCCGACACCGAAGAGGAAATGGCGGGCCTGGTCAAAGGCTGTATTGATTTGGGTTTGACCATCGTCCCACGAGGCGGCGGCACGGGCTACACCGGGGGCGCTGTACCGTTGACGTGGAAGAGTGCGGTCATCAACACCGAAAAACTCGAAGCCATGACCGAGGTGGTGATGGTTAACCTGCCTGGCATTGACCACCCCGTACCCACGGTGTGGACCGAGGCCGGTGTGGTGACCCAGCGTGTGGCCGATGCGGCTGAGCGCGCAGGCTTTGTGTTTGCCGTGGACCCGACCTCGGCCGAGGCCTCGTGCATCGGCGGCAACATCGCCATGAACGCGGGCGGCAAAAAAGCCGTGCTGTGGGGTACGGCACTCGACAACCTCGCCAGCTGGCGCATGGTGACACCCGATGCCGAGTGGCTCGAAGTCACGCGCATGGACCACAACCTGGGCAAGATTCACGACGCCGAGATGGCCAGCTTTGAGCTCAAGTATTTCCAAGCGGATGGCAAGACCTTCATCCGCCAAGAGCGCCTGGATATTCCTGGCAAGACCTTCCGCAAAGAAGGCCTGGGCAAAGACGTGACCGACAAATTCTTGAGTGGTTTGCCCGGCATTCAAAAAGAAGGCTGCGATGGCCTGATCACCAGCGCACGCTGGGTGGTGCACCGCATGCCCGAGCACACCCGCACCGTCTGCATGGAGTTCTTTGGCAATGCCAAAGACGCGGTGCCCAGCATTGTCGAAATCAAAGACTTCATGTTTGCCGAACAAAAACGCAGCGGCGTGTTGTTGGCTGGCTTGGAGCATTTGGACGACCGCTACCTGCGTGCCGTGGGCTATGCGACCAAGAGCAAACGCGGCGGCATGCCCAAGATGCTGCTGATCGGAGACATCGCGGGTGACAACGCCGACGACGTGGCCCGCGTCACCTCGGAAGTGGCCCGCATGGCCAATTCACGCAGCGGTGAATGCTTTGTGGCGGTCAGTCCCGAAGCACGCAAAAAGTTTTGGCTCGATCGCAAACGCACGGCGGCGATCAGCCGTCACACCAATGCCTTCAAGGTCAACGAAGACGTGGTGATTCCTTTGCCACGCATGGCCGAGTACACCGACGGCATTGAACGCATCAACATCGAACTGAGCTTGCGCAACAAAATTGAGTTGTGCGATGCCTTGGAAGACTTCTTTGCCAAAGGCAATTTGCCCTTGGGCAAATCAGACGATGCCGCGGACATTCCTACGCCCGAGATGCTGGAAGACCGTGTGCAGCAAGCCCGCTCGCTGATTGGCGAAGTGCGTGGCCTGTGGCAGCAATGGTTGAACGAGTGCGATGCCTTGTTCCCGCAGTTGCAAGATCACACCTTGCGCGCGAGCTGGAAAACACAAATCCGTGCGGTGTTGCAAAACATCTTCACCGGTGCGCAGTTCCAACCCGTGTTGGACGAGTGCAATGCCATTCACCAGCGCGTGCTCAAAGGCCGTGTGTGGGTGGCGCTGCACATGCACGCGGGTGACGGCAATGTGCACACCAACATCCCGGTCAACAGCGACAACTACGCCATGCTGCAAACTGCGCATGAGGCGGTGGCCCGCATCATGGTGCTGGCGCGTTCACTCGATGGCGTGATTTCCGGCGAGCACGGCATTGGCATCACCAAGCTGGAGTTTTTGACCGACGCCGAGTTGCAACCCTTTGCCGACTACAAAGCACGCATCGATCCCGAAGGGCGCTTCAACAAAGGCAAATTGCTGCGTAACCAAGACACCGATGTGGACCTGCGCCATGCCGATTTGAGCCAGGCCTACACACCCAGCTTTGGTTTGATGGGGCACGAGTCGCTGATCATGCAGCAGTCTGACATTGGCGCCATTGCGGGCAGCGTGAAAGACTGTTTGCGTTGCGGCAAGTGCAAGCCCGTGTGTTCCACCCATGTGCCCCGCGCCAACTTGCTCTACAGCCCACGCAACAAAATCTTGGCCACGTCCTTGTTGGTGGAGGCCTTCTTGTACGAAGAGCAAACCCGCCGCGGCGTGTCCATCAAGCACTGGCAAGAGTTTGAAGACGTGGCCGACCATTGCACGGTCTGTCACAAGTGTCTGTCGCCTTGCCCAGTGAACATTGACTTTGGCGATGTGTCGATGAACATGCGCAATTTGTTGCGCAAGATGGGCCAAAAGAGTTTCCGTCCTGGCAATGCTGCGGCGATGTTCATGCTCAACGCGACCAACCCTGAGACCATCAAGTTCGCGCGCAGCGCGATGGTGAATGTGGGCATGAAGTTGCAGCGCTTCGCACACGATGTGCTGGGTGTGGTGGCGCGCAAGCAAACCAAGGCGCCGCCTGCCACGGTGGGTGCTGCGCCCATCAAAGAACAGGTGATTCACTTCATCAACAAAAAAATGCCTGGCAACTTGCCCAAGAAAACCGCCCGCGCTTTGTTGGACATTGAAGACAAAGACTACGTGCCCATCATCCGCAACCCCAAGACCACCACGCCAGAGACCGAGGCGGTGTTCTATTTCCCAGGCTGCGGTTCTGAGCGCTTGTTCAGCCAAGTGGGTATTGCTACGCAAGCCATGCTCTGGCATGCGGGCGTGCAAACCGTGTTGCCCCCGGGTTATCTGTGCTGCGGTTACCCACAGCGTGGTTCTGGCCAGTTCGACAAAGCCGAGCAAATCATCACCGACAACCGGGTGCTGTTCCACCGTGTGGCCAACACACTCAACTACCTCGACATCAAAACCGTGGTGGTCAGCTGTGGCACCTGCTACGACCAGCTGCAAAGCTACGAGTTCGACAAGATCTTCCCTGGCTGCCGCATCGTCGACATTCACGAGTTCCTGCTTGAGAAAGACATCAAACTCAGTGCCGAGCAGCAAGCCGGTTATTTGTTCCACGACCCCTGTCACAGCCCGATGAAGCAGCAAGACCCGATGAAAACGGTCAAGGCGCTGATTGGCGACAAGGTGCGCAAGAGCGACCGCTGCTGCGGTGAGTCTGGCACTTTGGGTGTGACCCGTCCGGATATTTCGACCCAAGTGCGCTTTCGCAAAGAGGCCGAGTTGCAAAAAGACGAAGTAGCCTTGCGCGCCATGACGGGGCAAGCCAAGGGAGATATGAAGATCCTCACCAGCTGCCCCAGCTGTTTGCAAGGCCTGACCCGCTACGGCGACGATTTGCAAAACGGCTTGCTCGAAGCCGACTACGTGGTGATCGAGATGGCGCGCAAGATCTTGGGCGAGCAGTGGATGCCCGACTACGTGGCACAAGCCAATGCCGGTGGCATTGAGCGCGTGTTGGTTTAACGGAGACAGCGATGGCAGGCCTCGAAAAACATACCCCCACCCCGCAAGACATCACAGTCCACGGTGCCTCGCGTTTGTTGGAGGTGAGCTTCTCTGACGGCGCCACATTCCGCATTCCGTTTGAGTTGATGCGCATCTACAGCCCTTCCGCTGAAGTGCAAGGCCATGGTCCCGGCCAAGAGGTGTTGCAAACGGGCAAGCGAGAGGTCGGACTTGACGGCTTGGAGCCCGTGGGCAACTACGCCATCAAACCGACTTTCAGCGACGGCCACGACAGTGGCTTGTTCACCTGGGAATACCTGTATTTCTTGGGTTCTGAGCAAGACCAGCTGTGGTCCGACTACGAGCGACGCCTCAAAGAGGCGGGCGTCAAACGCGATGCACCGATGCCCGAAGCGGGCGGCCACGGCTGTAGCAGTCACGCGCACTGATATAACATTGATCACTATGAGTAGCACCCATTTCGGTTTTAAAACCGTCGACGAACAAGAAAAAGCCAAACATGTGCGTGGCGTGTTCGATTCGGTTGCGTCCAAGTACGACGTCATGAATGACCTCATGTCCATGGGCTTGCACCGCGTCTGGAAGCACTACACCACCACGGTGGCTGACCTGCGCGAGGGCTACCAAGTCCTTGACATCGCGGGTGGCACGGGCGATTTGTCGATGGCATTTGCCAAGAAAGTGGGCAAAACCGGTCGTGTGGTGCATACCGACATCAACGAAGCCATGTTGCGTACGGGCCGTGACCGTTTGCTCGACCACGGCATCGTGTTGCCCACCTTGGTTTGCGATGCCGAAAAACTGCCTTTCCCTGATAACCACTTTGATGTGGTCAGCGTGGCTTTTGGGTTACGCAATATGACGCACAAAGATGTTGCCTTGAAAGAAATGTGCCGTGTTTTAAAGCCCAATGGCAAGTTGCTGGTGCTGGAGTTTTCCAAAGTCGCCAAGCCCTTGGAGAAAGCCTATGACTGGTATTCCTTCAATATCTTGCCTAAGCTGGGCAAGGCCATTGCCGGTGATGATGCGAGCTACCAATATTTGGCGGAGTCCATTCGCATGCATCCAAGCCAAGAGGAGCTGAAAGCCCTTATGAAACAAAATGGCTTTGGCCATGTGGACTATCACAACATGAGCGCCGGTGTGGTGGCACTTCATGTTGGAATTAAGTGCTGATACATTGAAATAACAGGAGACGAGCAAATGAAGAAGTTTTGGGCCTCTATTTTCGTGATCGCGATGGCGCTCACCAGCATGCACGCCGAAGCTGCGAAACGCTTGGGCGGCGGTAAATCGGTCGGGCAGCAGTCCAGCAATGTGACCCAGCGTGAGGCCACCAAGCCTGCGCCTGCGGCCACCCCGACACAAAACGCAGCACCTGTTGCGCCGGCTGCGGCCCCTGCTGCGGCACAGCCCAAAAAATCTTGGGGCATGGGCGGCATGCTGGGCGGCTTGGCCGCTGGTTTGGGCCTTGCTTGGTTGGCGCATTCACTCGGTTTTGGCGCAGAGTTTGGCCAATTCCTGATGTTTGGTTTGATCGCTTTGGTGGTCATGGTGGTCATCGGTGCGATCATGCGCCGCCGTCAACAACCTGCTGCGGCTGATACCAGTCCTTTCGCTTTTCAAGGCGCAGGTGCCTCGGTGGATCCACACACCTTGCCTCAGTACAACCCAAAAAACGTGGGCAACGACGCCTCGGCCCGTCCTGTTGACACCATGCCTGCGTATGACCCCGCAGCCTCACAGCGTGGCGGCTCGATGATTGGTTCTGCCTTGTCAGGTCAGCAGTCCTGGGGCGTTCCCTCGGACTTCGACACCTTGGGCTTTGTCAATGCGGCCAAGCAAAACTTCATGACCTTGCAGCAAGCCTGGGACCGTTCCGATGTGAGCACCTTGCGCTCCATGATGACCGACAGCATGCTGGAAGAAATCAAGACCCAACTCGCCGAGCGCGAAGCCACAGCCAGCGGTCAAGTCAACCACACCGATGTGGTGATGCTCGATGCGCAACTCTTGGGCATTGAAGAAGCGGGCGCGTTCTACTTGGCCAGCGTGGAGTTCTCGGGTTTGATCCGCGAAGAACCTTCGGCAGGCCCCACCCCTTTCCGCGAAGTGTGGAACATGACCAAGCCCAAAGACGGCAGCCTAGGCTGGCTGGTGGCGGGTGTGCAAGCCTTGCAATAAACGGGGCTCTTGATCAGGGGGCCAAAGAGGGCTCCCAAACAAGGAATAATCGGGGACTATGGCAACACAGTCCCCTTTTTCTTGGCTGGCCGACGCGGCAAACACGCTGCGCGCCAAACTCCCTGCTGATTTTCCGTCGTCATTCACCCCTCCGGCATGGGCGGTGAATGAGGTGCAACAACGCGTCGTTCTTTTTCTGAACCACGTGCTCATGCAAGAGCCTGCTGCACGTGACCGTTTGCAGCGTCAACGGGGTCGCCTCGTGCAGGTGTGCTGGCGCGACCAAGTGTTTCAATGCGCGTTCACACCTGCCGGCTTGGTGGAGTTCATGACGCCTGAGGCCAGCAACAAAGCCGCCGACTTGGTGCTGCGCGTGAATGAGCCGTCGCCCTTTGCGCTGGCCAAAACGGTGTTGGAAGGTGAGAAACCCGCCATCCGTATCGAAGGCGATGTGCAATTGGCCGCCGAAGTGAATTGGTTGATCGACCATGTGCGTTGGGATCCCGAAGAAGATTTGGCGCGCCTGATCGGCGATGCACCCGCCCACACCGTGGCTCACACAGCCCAAGCGGTGGTGCAGGCCTTGCGTCAGTTCATCCAGTCCACCAAGACGCCAAAGGCTGCACCATGACACGCTTGTTTCGCGGCCTCTACATTGTGTTCATCGTCCTGCGCTACGGCCTGGACGAGCTGGTGCTGACCAGTTTTCAAAAACCAGGCCTGCGCTTGCTGGCGCGCATTGTGTCGGTGGGGCGCGATTTGCGTGCACCACGTGGCCAACGCTTGCGCGAAGCCTTGGAGCGCTTGGGCCCCATCTTTGTCAAGTTCGGTCAGGTGCTGTCCACCCGCCGTGACTTGCTGCCGTTTGACATTGCCGATGAGCTGGCGCTGTTGCAAGACCGCGTGCCGCCTTTCCCCTCGGCGGTGGCGGTGGCCATCATCGAACGCTCGTTCGGCCGCCCGCTCAGCGAGGTGTTTGTCGATTTCACCCACCAACCTGTGGCCAGTGCATCGATTGCGCAAGTGCACTTTGCCGTGATCAAAGACCGCAACGGTCACACCCGCGATGTGGCAGTGAAAGTGCTGCGTCCAGGCATGCTCAACGTCATCGACAAAGACCTGAGCCTGATGCGCATGATGGCAACCTGGGTAGACCGTTTATCGGCCGATGGCAAACGCCTGAAACCCCGCGAGGTGGTGGCCGAGTTTGACAAGTACTTGCACGACGAGTTAGATCTGATTCGCGAAGCTGCCAATGCCGCGCAATTGCGTCGCAACATGGACGGTTTGAACCTGGTGCTGATTCCAGAAATGCTGTGGGATTTCTGCCATACCGAAGTGATCGTGATGGAGCGTATGAATGGCGTACCCATCAGTCAGATCGACCGTTTGCGCCAAGCCGGTGTCGATATCCCGAAGCTCGCGCGCGATGGCGTGACCATCTTTTTCACCCAGGTGTTTCGCGATGGTTTTTTTCATGCCGACATGCACCCCGGCAACATCCAAGTCAGCCTGGACCCTGCCACCTTCGGGCGATACGTGTCGCTGGACTTTGGCATCGTGGGCACGCTGACCGAATACGACAAAGAATATTTGGCGCAAAACTTCACCGCCTTTTTCAGACGCGACTACAAACGCGTGGCCGAGTTGCATGTGGAGTCGGGCTGGGTGCCCGCGGACACCCGGGTGGACGAGTTGGAGTCGGCCATCCGTGCCGTGTGCGAACCTTACTTCGATCGCCCCTTGAAGGAAATTTCTTTGGGCATGGTGCTGATGCGTTTGTTCCAGACCTCGCGTCGCTTCAATGTTGAAATTCAACCGCAGTTGGTGTTGCTACAAAAAACCTTGCTCAACATCGAGGGCTTGGGCCGTCAGCTCGATCCCGAGCTGGATTTGTGGAGCACGGCCAAGCCTTTCTTGGAAAAGTGGATGATTGACCAAGTGGGCCCTAAAAAGTTGTGGAACCAATTGGTGGCCGAAGCGCCGCGTTATGCCAAGCTCTTGCCCGAGTTGCCGCGCCTGGTGCACGACTTTTTGAAGCATCGCCAAAACGATGGCCAAGGCCAGCTGCAGTTGCTGATTGAAGAGCAACGCCGCACCAACCGTTTGTTGCAGCGCCTCCTCTGGTGTGGCGTTGGTTTCTTGCTGGGATTGGTGGTGATGCAGGTGTTTGTGCGACTGCATTCGTTCTTTTAATGTTTCAACGGAGTTGACCCGTGCTGCTCACACTCGTCATCGTCTATTTGCTGGTCACCATTGCCATTGGTTTGATGGCGGCCAAGCGCGTTCA
>JACCDU010466389.1_pt1 | contig 14597 bp, 15 predicted proteins | sample 7446081 | NCBI WGS metagenome assembly JACCDU01 (sample SAMN15323447, study PRJNA562643) | freshwater metagenome | isolation source: river surface water | place: USA:Blue River Watershed | collected 2017-08-17
CATGGGGGGTAACATGAGGGGTAACATGGGGGGTTGTGACTTCAGATTTTAATAAAGACATGAATTTCATGCGGATAAAATGATCTGTGAATTTAAAGCAGTCTTTTGAATAGAAGTTAAGAATTCTAGGTATACCTGACCCTAATTGTTCAACTAAACGGATATCCTTGAAGATGCGCATGATCTCTTTATTTCTGGGTACAGAATAACCTTCAAAAAATTCACTCTGGCTGAGGCTTTGGGGTAAACTGCCCGATGAGGTGATCTCGAGTCGATCAGAAAAAAATTAGTTTAGAAGATAGGGTAGAGGTGGGGTAGGGAGGAGTCAATGCTGTTGCGCCCATTCTTGGAGTTGTGCAATGGTAACGAATTCATTGATTAGGTGGTTATCTTGACTTACCGCGTCTGTGAGTTCTTGTAGAATTGGCAAAAACTTTGTTGTGTTTTCTATTCGCGTTATACAGTAAAAATTATACGCCTCAAGATTAAAGTGGATGTAATCTTGATCGTTAAAATAAGTTGTAACCATCTTTTTATAAACGGAGAATCGGATACTTTTTTTCCTTTTGAGCAGATTATCTCGATCATAAATTTGTGCGACAAAGGAGAAAACTTTCTGCGGGCTCAACTGAATTTCTTCATAGACTAAAACACAACAGGTGTAAAGCAATTTTCGAACTTCTGCTATTTTTAAACCCATACCAACTTTCTTGAATTTGTCTGGTTCTGATTCCATTATTTTTGGATAGAACTTAATAAAAACAGTGTGTTCATAATAGTCCAATTCTATATAGTAGACGAGTTTTGGACGAACGTTGATTTTGTAAATTTTCTTTGCAAAGAGAACAGACAAAGGATCTTCATTTGCTTCTAATGATTGACGATACCGCTGGTTGTAAATCGGAATTCCGATTTTATAATGACTATTTTGCATAAAAGGAGTTTGAGCAGCTCCCTATGCAAATGCCTAGAAAACTGTTGGGTAACTATTGATACGAGCTTCGCGAATTTCCTCTTTAGTCATTGGCCTGAGTTCGAGGTTTGCGAAAAAATGAGCAATGGCTTCTTTAGAAGGGCGAAATTTTGCCGCTTCATTTTCCAGTGCTTGTTTTTTACGTTGTCTTCTTGATGCTGATGAACTCATGATGAACTCCTTTTACAATTCAAAGTTATTGAAGAAATTTTAAGATGAACGAACAGTCTTTGCTTTTTTATTTCCCGCTTAGGTAGTTTCACTTACAAATTCCACTAAACATCGGGCCTTATCAAAAAAAACTCAAACTATTTTTAACTCCGTATAAAGCATGCGGAGTGGTGTTTTTACTTTGTCTTCAAAATAAGAAGACATGGACACAAAAACAAAAACACCACCCAAGCGCCCCAAGCGCAAAGCTCAGCAATTGCAGCTCAAAAACCTGCGCTATCTCAATATGAAGGCGGCGCAACAACCCGAGCTCGGCATTGCCAGTATTGAACTCACCGAGGCCTATACCCGCATAGACTTCAACTACACGGCCCCCGACTATTATGTCAACGGCGGCTGGATCCAAATGCATCCGCAAGCTTTCATCAGACCCGTCGGCACCAACACCACTTATACCTTGGTCAAGACCATCAACATCAAACTCAACCCCAGCAAGACCTACTTCAAACACTGTGGTCAGCGCCACACCTTCACGCTCTTTTTTCCGGCCCTCCCCGAAGGCACCGAAGCCATTGACATCATCGAAAAAGAAGCGCCCGGCACCTACTTCAATTTTTACAACATCCGCTTCTCGAGCTGGCTCAAACTCAACATCCCAAAAAGCACTTTTATCTATTCTTAACCAATCTTAACCCCCCCAAAAATCATGAAAAACACATTTCTCCTCGACCAATACATCGCCCTCATGGAATGCAAACTCTCTTTAGCCAAACTCCACAAAGAAAAGCATCTGGTCATTCGCAACAACCAATTCGAACAAGCCGCCGACCTCAGAGCTCAAGAACGCGATACCAAAACGCAAATCGAAAACATTACCGAAGACGCCTGGAACTACTTCACCCAACACCTCAACAGCACCGACAAACAATCCGAACGCCCCAACCTCTACCTGATTATTGACGAAAGCACAACCAGTTACCCCACCAAAGATAAAACGAGTCAAAATCAAAAACCCGAATCTAACTTATCTGAAATGCAGCATCAAACCGAACCAACTCAACCACATAACCCAACTGCCCAGGCATTCAAGGAACATTTTGCGCATATCTTCACGGAACTCACCGCCTTGCACGAAAAGTTAATGGAAGAGGAACGCTTCATCGAAGCCAAAAACGTACTGGATCAATGCATGTCTGTTGCGGTATACATTCAGACATGGGGAGAGGAGAGTTGGTAGGGGAGGTATTTGGGGGAATTTAGCTTACTTAGATTTATTTTTCAAAACCTGCCAATATCCTCGGGTGCCACCTTTTCGTTCAATAACTTTTAAGCGTTTTAAAGTATCGATTTGCTTTTGAATGGCAGATTCGTTTATAGTAAGACGTTGAGATAATTCTTGTTTTGTAATTTTAGGATTTTCAATAAATAAATTAATTATTTGTAGTTGCCTCAATGATAAATTAGAGATTGGACCACTTATTGGACCACCTATTGGACCACCCATTGGACTACCTATTGGACCACCTATTTGATCATTATTGAGGATAGTCACTTCAATACCGCCATTTTTCTCTATGATTAATGGTTCAGGAAGGCCAGATTCTAAGCATGACCCAATTATTTTGATCGTCCCTCTTCCCCATGTATCAATATATCCTGCCATAAAGCAAGCATTAGCGATAGTAGGATTTCGAGGCCTTGAGTTGTGTTCTTTCTTGAGGTCATTAATTGTTAGTCCATTAGGTAAATTCCCTTCGTTCCAAATGGAGATGTGGCTATCAAAAACACGTAATTGAATGGGGGCCCCCATATAGGTTCTATGGACAAGAGCATTTAGTAACATCTCTCTAATTGCTTGCGGTGGGTAAATTTCTTTTTCTTGTCTTTGTAAACCCTCGAATTTAATGGCTTTACTTAGAAACTTATAGTTCAATTGCTTTGGAACCTCGACTAGTAAGTGAACTAGATTACCTTCAATTATTTCATGAAACTTTAAGTCTGTTGCATCTTGACCAAAACGTCCTATTTTTACTTGAATATTTGGAAAAAACTTTGATGGGTCTTTGCCAAAAAGCACAATTGCAGCACGCTTGATCTTTGTACCAATTACTAAATGAAGTTTGTCTAATAACTGAATATTTGAAAGGTTTTTAGTTTCTGGCATTCTACCTTTATCTGTGCTATCATGTATGAATCTTCTTAAACTTTCCTCATCCAAATCGTTGACCGATGCGTTTTCGTCAAGAACTTCATCCCAAGATTTACCAGCTTGTTTTAACAGAAACTCATTAAGTTCAACACCTGTTAATTCCAAGTTATTTGTCCCAGATCGCATGTAGTATCGCCCTCGCAAGGAAACAGGAACAGTATACGCCGGTACATGAATTTCAATACATTTTACTTTATTGTTTTCAATAAGGATTACCTCACATAATATTCCCATAAGGTCACGAATTTTATTTGGTATTGATTCCATGAGATGCTGATGATTTTCTAAATGCAGTAATTCACCATTATCTTTTTTTCCAATTATCAATAAACCACCAGTTGCATTGGCAAAACCACAAATCCATTTGAGGTAGTCATCGTGCCAAGCTTGTTTGTATTCTGTATTCTGATTTTTCGGCATTATTTTCTTGTTTTTTTTGAAGCTGTAAAGCCTTGATTCAACGACATAGATTAAATATTATTTGCCCAATTTCTCAACTTTTTTCGCATCTTTACCTCATGTCCCAAATCCAAGAACTAATCAACGCACTAGTTGCTTTTCGCGATGAGTGGCAGCAGTTTCACGATACCAAGAATTTAGCGGTGGCGCTGTCTATTGAGGCGGCGGAGCTCAATGAGTTGTTTTTGTGGAAAGATGCGGCGGCTGCGGAGTTGGTCGATAAAGAGAAGATCAAGGAGGAGCTGGCCGATGTTTTTGCGTATGCGCTGCTGTTGGCAGAGAAGCAGGGCTTGGATGTGAGGCAGATTGTTTTGGACAAGATTGCGAAGAACGCCGAGAAGTATCCGGTGGAGAAGGCGAGAGGCAGTGCGACGAAGTATACGGAGTTATGAGTGAAAAAGAAATTCAAAACAAGGCATTATTTGATGAGTTGAATGAGCTCATTCAATCAGGCAGATCTCAAATTCTCGTTTCGGTAAATAGTACTATTACTTTGGTATATTGGCAAGTAGGATTGAGAATTCAAAAGGAAATATTAAGTGGTGATCGTGCTGCCTATGGACAACATATTATTAAAAACGCCAGTAAGTACCTAACTGAACAATTTGGTCAAGGTTGGGGAGAAAAACATTTGCGTCATTGTATGCGCTTTTCAGAAATTTTCTCCGATTACCAAATTGTCTCTACACTGTGTAGACAATTGAGTTGGTCGCATTTTAAGGAAGTTTTATACATCGAAGAAGAACTCAAACGCACCTTTTATATTGAAATCTGTCAAGTTGAAAAATGGAGTGTGCGTACATTTCGCGAAAGAATTCAATCCATGCTCTACGAGCGAACCGCAGTAAGTAAAAAACCTGATGAACTCATTAAAAAAGAATTAAGTGCGCTGCGAAATAATAATACCTTATCCGAAGACTTGGTATTTCGCGATCCATATATTTTAGATTTTCTTGAATTAAAAGATACTTACAGCGAAAAAGATTTAGAGTCTTCTATTTTGGTCAATTTACAAAAATTTATTTGTGAACTTGGATCTGACTTTGCATTTCTAGCTAGGCAAAAGCGCATTCAAATTGACAATAGGGATTATTATATTGATCTTTTATTTTTTCATAGAAAATTAAAGTCACTTATTGCAATTGATTTAAAAATTAGTGATTTTGATGCCGCTTTTAAAGGTGAAATGGAATTGTATCTGGGTTATCTACAAAAATATGAAATGAATGAAGGTGAAAATCCACCAGTTGGATTGATTCTGTGCTCAGGGAAAAATCCAGAACATATTGAAATTCTACAATTGGATAAGAGTAATATTAAGGTTTCAGAATATCTTACTTTACTCCCTCCAAAGGAAAGATTACTTGAAAAATTACAGATGGCAATGGCAATGGCAAAAGGAAGTCGATAATTAGAGGATGAGCAATAGAAGCTAGAAGAATTATGATCGTTTACCAAGAGAACAAAGAGACTTTCATGCGCCAGGTTCGGGAGAGCCAAATTGAGTATATTATTCACGACAACTTTAAGCGCAATTTAGGACGAGACACCAGTCAGAATGAGGTCAACTCCTGGAAGAACTCGATGCAGTACATGCGCAATGTGCTGGACGACACCGATATTCCGGGCGACGCCAAAATCAGTATTGAGTGCCAGGTGCCCAATACGAGTAAGCGCATCGATTTTATCATTACCGGCCAGACCGAAACCCATCAAGACTGCGCGGTTATTGTGGAGCTCAAGCAATGGGAGACGGCCACCGCTACCGACTTAGATGGCGTGGTCAAGACTTACGTTGGTGGTGCGGTAAGAGAGGTGAGCCATCCGAGTTATCAGGCTTGGAGTTATGCGGCGTTGTTGCAGGGCTTCAATGCGGCTGTCGAGGACCAACAAATCAAATTACAGGCCTGCGCATTTTTGCACAATTGTGCAGATCCGAGCGCCATGACGGGCCCTTTTTACCAAGAATACCTTCAGAAAGCGCCATTATTTGCCAAAAGTGATGTGTTGCGTTTGTCTGAATTCATCAAGCAGCATGTCAAGTATGGCGACGCCCGAAACGTGATGTATCAGATCGAGCACGGTGAAATCCGACCGTCGAAAGGACTTGCAGACGCCATTGCCAAAATGATCGAAGGGAATGACGAATTTGTGATGATCGACGAGCAAAAGGTGGTTTACGAGCAGATCTGGAATTTGGTGGAGCAGGCGAGTCCGAGTTCCAAAAATGTGGTGATTGTGAGGGGAGGGCCAGGCACCGGCAAATCGGTTGTAGCCATTCAACTCACTGCGAGGCTCACCACCAAACAAAAAATGGTGCAGTATGTCAGTAAAAACAGCGCACCCCGCGACGTCTATGCCAGCAAACTCAGCGGCATCCGGACCAAATCTTGGGTCAATAATTTATTCAAGGGTTCGGGTACTTACATCAACGCCGAACGCAATCAGTACGACGCCTTACTCGTAGATGAAGCCCACCGCCTCAATGAAAAAAGCGGCATGTTTTCTAACTTAGGCGAGAACCAAATCAAAGAAATCATCAATGCGGCACGCTGTTCGGTTTTCTTCCTAGACGAAGACCAACGCGTCACAATGAAAGACATCGGCTCCGACGCAGAAATTGCCACTTGGGCCGCCCACGCAGGCGCAACCCTCCACCGCCTAGAACTCACCAGCCAATTCAGGTGCAACGGCAGCGACGGCTACATGGCCTACCTAGACCAACTGCTCGGCATCCGCAAAACCGCCAATACCAAACTAAGCGACCTCAACTACGACTTCCAAATCTGCAACTCACCCAACGAACTCTGCGAGCGCATCAAACTCAAAAACGCCGACCGCAACCGCGCCCGAATGGTAGCCGGCTACTGCTGGCCCTGGAACTCCAAAACCGACAAAAAAGCCAACGACATCGTCTTCCCCGAACACAACTTCGCCAAACAATGGAACCTCACCCAAGACGGCATGCTCTGGATCATCAGCCCCGCCTCCGTTGAGCAAATCGGCTGCATCCACACCTGCCAAGGCCTCGAGGTAGACTACATCGGCGTCATCATGGGCCCCGACCTCGTCATCCGCAACGGCCAATGGATCTGCCAACCACAATCCCGCGCCTCCAGTGACAAAAGCATCCACGGCCTCAAATCACTCCTCAAAACCAATCCCGAAAGAGGTCATCAAATGGCCGAACTCCTCATCAAGAATACTTACCGAACGCTCATGACCAGGGGCATGAAGGGCTGTTATGTGTGGAGCAGTGATGTGGAGACATTGGAGTGGATGAAAACACTCTCTGATGGTAACTCAGGTGAATTGTAAAATGAGTTGTATGAATTTAATTACTTTATTATGTCAAGATTCTTAGATCATGAATCCCTAGCAAAGGAAATAATATGTCTTTTTGAAGAAGCGGAGAATGAAATCACTATTGTATCTCCATACATTAAATTACATCCGGATATCAAAAAAGTACTTCGTACTAAAATGGTGAATTCTAATTTTACTATAAATGTTTTGTTTGGAAAGAATGAAGGGGATTTGTCAAAAAGTTTAAGTGTAAAGGATTTCGAATTTTTTAAAGAATTTGAAAATGTTTATATCCATTATCAGGAAAATTTACATGCTAAGTATTATGCCAATGATTTTAAAAGCATAATTACTTCCATTAATTTACATGAATATTCAATCGACAACAATATTGAAATAGGAATTCTTCTTGAGAGGAAAACAATAAGTTTGATCGGTGATAATTCAATGGACACTGAAGTTTTTGAATATTTCAGTAATATTTTTGAAAAAAGTATACCCGTATATAATAAGAAGATAGAAACAAAGAGGTCGTTATTAGGCTTAGTAGAAAAAAAAGTGAAGTCGAATGTGATTGTTGATGATTTGCAATTACATTATCATACAAAAACCAAGAAGTCTATTTCAACCCAAAGGCCCGGGTTCTGTATTCGAACAGGTATGAAAATCCCTTTTAATCTCAAGATGCCACTTTCTCAAAATTCTTTCAAAAGTTGGTCTCAGTATAAGAAGGATGATTATCCTGAAAAATATTGCCACTTTACAGGGGAAAAATCAGACGGTAAAACTAGCTTTGCAAAGCCGATACTCAAAAAAAATTGGCAACAAGCAAAAGAAACATTCGGAATAAATTATTAGAATTCTATGGACTCTATTCTGTTATACTATCTGAAGTTATTCAAATCACTGAGGCGCGATTACTCCTACGGTGGTGCTCCTCACAAACCAATTTTGTTATTGTCAATAATTCAGCAAATTCAAAAAGGTCTAATTTATTCAAATAGAATTGCCATTACTCCGGAGTTAGTTTTGGAATTTAAATCTAATTGGCAAAAGCTCGTTGAAACACCACATATAGAGAATTTCTCATTGCCGTTTTTTCATATGAAGAGTGAGTCATTTTGGAGGTTGGTTAGTAAACCTGGTGTCGAAATCTCAAAAACGAGTTCAGGCAGTGTAAAGAGTTTGATGTCTTTGAGAAATTCAATTGAATTCGCTGAAATCGATAAAGATTTATTCGATTTAATAAAGGAGGCATCATCAAGAAATATCCTTGAAGAGGAGCTTTTAATAACGTATTTTAAAAATACAATGAATTCATATCATTCCATAGGATATGATATTTCCGGACATATTGAAAAACAAATTTTGACAGAAGAATCTGTTGAATATACGAGTAAGATAAATGAGTTAAGAGAAACATTGTCAAAAGATCATTTCGAGGAAGAAATTTTTATTCGCGGCGGCGTTTTCAAAAAAGAAATACCTCGAATTTATAAATACCAGTGTGCCGTTTCTGGCATGAGAATAGAAACTTCGATTAATGCCCAATTGGTTGATGCTTGTCATATTGTTCCGTTTGCTATCTCAAATGATGATACAATTTCTAATGGAATTTCTTTGTCACCAAATATTCACAGGGCATTTGACAGGGGACTTCTTACTTTTAATGATAAATTTCAGGTTCGAATATCTCCAGTGATTAAAGAAAATAATTCTCCTTTTTCTCTCAAACAATTTGAAGGCCAAAGTATTATTTTACCCGATAATCCAAATTTTTATCCTTCTTTAGAGAAAATTGCTTGGCACAGAAAAGAAGTATTCGTAATGTGATTTTTTACAAAATCACTCACTCACCAAATAACCATACAACTTCTCCTCAACAGCTTCCTTCAATTTAAACTTGAAATGGACCACTGGTTCTTTTGACTTTGGCATGTAAGCTTGGGTAATGGAGTTTTCAACTATGGAGACTTGGCCTAAACAGTAGAAATCAGTTCCTTCGCCGTCGGATTTTTTGATGAAAAGCATGATGAGATCTGAGTCGATGACTTGTTGGATTTCGGGGCTCTCAATTTTTCGGTTTGACCTTGATTCCCAGGCGAAGGTTTGAGGATCAATGAAGTGGTCGTTGTATTGTGTGCCCAACGAGATGTCCTCCGATTTTTTGTAAGTCACAAAACAGGGTGTCATTTTCTTTTGGGTGCGGTAGCCATATAAGGTACTGCTGATGTCTTTGTCCCAGTTTAAAATTCTACAAACATCTTTTCTGCTGTATTTTTCGCCCAAAATAAACCCGTGTTGAAGCCGCTTGCGGTCGTAAAGGGAGCTGAATTTTCGCTGTGCGTATTGGAGGGCATCGGTAAGAAATGCTGCAAAATGATGGTTGCGCAGTAGGTCCTTGAATTCTTTGGTGAGTATAAATTGTTGATCGTTAAGATGGACAATTCTTTTGGGGTTTTTGACGAATTCAAAATTGAGATTGCGTTCCAGAGACAGGATAGTTTCGTGGCTAAGGGCGTAAGCAAAATGCTGTTCGAGCAGGGTGTTGAGGTGTGCAACGCTGCATGTTTCACTTTTGATGAGCTCATTGAATAGGATTACTTCATCTATGCGTTTGGCATTGGCGATTTCCTGAGAGAAGAGTTCTAGCAGTATTTTGTGTTCTGGTTCAATTTTGTCTTTGATTTCGGGCTCAATTTCACTGATCAGATTGAAATAACTTTTGCTATAGCTTACATATGCATAGGGGTCTCGTGCACTTGCGTCGAGAAAATCGCACATCATGGGCATTCTTCCAAGTCTGTATTTCAGGAGCTTGTAATCTTGGATGAGGTCTTTTTTCTGCTGCATGTTCGCAGTGTCAATTGCCTTGAAAATTTGTTGTTTGGCAATTGGATCAAAGTTGATTGTGGAGGTTCCGGGTATGGCCTCACAACCAGTAGAAATCAATTTTCTAAGCGAGTCTTTGTTGTAACTCGAATCGCCGAAGAGTGCAATTGGAACTAAAAAGTTATTGCTGTAATTTCCAATAAAATCAATGACGGTCAAGAAGTCTTTGCCTTCTGTTTTGCGGAGTCCACGGCCAAGTTGTTGGACAAAAATGATAGCAGACTGGGTAGGTCTGAGCATGATCACTTGATTCACTTTTGGAATGTCTATCCCTTCATTGAAGATATCGACTGTGAATATGTAATCGATCTTTTCCGGAATTCGGGTACTTTCTAGTAAATGGATCGCTTTGGCACGTTCTTCTTCTTTATTTTCGCCAGTTAAAGCAATTGAACGCAGGTGTCTTTTGTTGAATTCGGCTGCAAGAAAATGACATTCTTCCTTGCCGGAACAAAATACCAAGCCTCTAACTGTACCAGAATCGGAGCCATATTTTTTTATTGTGCTAATGATATGATTTACGCGTTGATCTGAACTCAATAAATTGAAATCTGCCTTTTCTTTGAGTAGTTGTCCATCTACTTCTATTTCAGTAACCCCGAAATAGTGAAAAGGGCATAAAATTTCTTCCTTTAGGGCTTCCTGGAGCCTAATTTCATAGGCAATGTTGTAGTCAAACAATTTAAAAACATCACCACCGTCTGTTCGCTCGGGAGTTGCGGTCATTCCGAGTAAAAACTGAGGCTCAAAATGACTAATTATTTGATTGTAACTTGCTGCAGCAGCTCGGTGCGTTTCATCAATGACGATGTAGTCAAAGTGCTTTTTATCGAATTTTTGGAGGTGTTCTAATTTCGATAGCGTTTGTACCGTGCAAAAAATGAAGTCGGCATTTAGTTCTTGTTCTGCACCAGAATAAAGCCCCATCTTCACCTGATCGCCAAATAATGCTTTGTAAGACTGCATAGACTTTTCTGCAATGGTTCTTCTATGCACCACAAAAAGTAATTTCTTAGCGCCAAATTGCTTGGCATCAAAAGCAGATAAAAATGTTTTACCTGTACCAGTTGCCGAAATAAGCAAGCCCCTAGAATTACCCTTTTGACGCAAGGAATTCAAGTTCTGAAGCGCCAATTCTTGCATTTTATTCGGTACAAGCTTACTCGGAGCTCCTTCTTCTTTGAACAACGAAATTTTGGTTCTGTATTCTTTTTCTCGGTTATAGTTTAAACGATAATATTCTACATATTCAATATCTACTTTTTGGGCATTTTCAAAAGCTGCTTCAAATTCCTGTAATGTAGCATGCACTAATTCCGAACTGTCAACAGCAGACACCTTCAAATTCCATTCTTTGTTTTTACTGAGTGCATTTGCGGTGAGGTTACTACTTCCAATGATCACATTATAGTGCTGACCTTTTTTAAAAATATACCCCTTGTTATGAAAGTCTCCTTGGGTAGCAATCTTTAATTCGATATGCTCAAATTGTAAAAGTTGTTTCAGAGCTTCTGGATGCGTAAAATTCAAATATTGTGAAGCCAGAATTTTTCCTTTAATACCTCGTTTATCTAAATCAATGAGTGCTTGTTTAATCGATTGAACCCCGCTTGTGGTAATGAAAGCCACTGAAAAATAATACGAATCGTACTCCGGATCTTGAAGTGATTCCAGTTCAGAAAGTATGGATGAAAGTACTTTTTTTTCTTTTGTGGTATCATTGACAAGCAGCTGTGGCCTAAAACTTTGTTGCGACGGAATACCTTTATCGATAAATCCTGTCTCTAGACTTGGCAGTAACGCTTTTCGAAAATCCATTATCTCTTGATTAATGCTTCCACCACCGGCACATCAGCACCCGCCCAATCCAAAACTTCCAGTTCAGCAAGCGAAAGCCATTTGAAGTCTATATGCTCCGTAAGTGTCGGTTCGCTCTGCTCGGTTTCGCACATGTACGTATGCATCGTCAGGTGGAAATCGGGGTAGTTGTGCTCGACCGTCAGTAGTTTGGCTTTGACCTCAATCTGCATGTCGAGTTCTTCTCTGATCTCGCGGATGATGGTCTGCTCCTCGGTTTCCTCAGCTTCCATTTTGCCGCCAGGGAATTCCCATTTTTCAGAGATGTAGGCGTATTTGGCAGGGCCGCGCTGAACGGCTAGTATTTTGTTTTGGTGTTGGATGACGGCTGCGACTACCTCGATTGTTTTCATTGAGGTAAAGATAGTAGAAATTATAGCTATTTAAATCTGAATACTCAAGCCCAAAAAGGTAATGATGAAATAGAAATTATTCTCTTGAAAAATATAAAAGAACCGCTAATGCAATGACAACAAATATAATAGTAATCATGTGTTCGTTAATTAAAGTAATATACCATCTTTCCGCGCTGCACGGCCAGGATTTTGTTTTGGTGTTGGATGACGGCTGCTACGACCTCGATTGTTTTCATTGGGTGAAAGATAAGGATATTTTGAGTGGTGGTTCGATGTCGATTTGTAACAAAATAAGGGTAAAATATCTAAATTTTGTCACAGAATAAGGGTAAAATATCTCCATTTTTGTAACAAAATAAGGGTAAAATTTATAAATCATGTCACAGAATAAGGGTAAAATAGCCCCAATTTTGTCACAAAATAAGGGTAAATGCAGCTCGATGCCCGTCGGAATCCGCAACATGGCCGTTCTCAAAATTAGAACATGTTCTAATTTTTACTTTAGATCGAACAGCTTCTAAACTTTTGATAATCTGATGTGTTATCTTTAGACTGAACCCTAAAACTAGTCTTTATGAAATGCAATAAATCTCTACTCGCTTTGCTTTTTGGCTCCATGCAGTTTGCTGCTTTTGCTCAAAACAATTACCTCTACGGTCTTATTTCTACGCCGCCTACCATTCCAACGAATACTTCCACCGCCACAACGCGCCTCGGTAAAGTGGACCTCACCACTGGCGATATCATTGCAGTGAGCCCAAATAGTTTGTCTTCAATTAGTAGTGCAACGGGTGCGGCTCTAGACCCGAATTCGCAGACCTATTATTACGAAACCCAGACCGAAATGATATCGGTCGATTTGAACACTGGCCTCACGACAGCGCAGGTGCTCGTTTCCAACCCTATTCAGCCAAGTTATTTTGACAATTACCGCTACAATACCAGCGATTCTACCATTTATGGTTTGGGGAGAATCTCTACCTCAACAGGCATTGGTCAGGCGAATGGTGAGCTGTATTTGTCATCAATCAACCCGGCAACAGGCGTCATTACCCAAATTTCTCCGCAATCTGTAGGAGAAATGTATACGGTTCAGGGCAATGCCATCGATCCGCATCAAATGGTTTATTACTATTCTTTTTCTGGGCACATTATCGGTTTGGATATCTATACAGGTTTAGTGTATTCTGATCAAGAGATCACCTATCCAGAAGGAGGGATGTTCTTTGACAACTACACCTACAACTGTGCCGATACCACCATTTACGGCATCATTCGCGCGAACACCACCGCTCCAAATGAATTTTACTTAGGAAAAATTGACCCGAACACAGGGGTGGCCACGCGCATTTCGCAACAACCTATATCGTACCACACTTACTCCATCAACGGCAGTTCCACCATTGATCCAAATAACGGCGTGTATTATTTTGCAGCTAAATCAACGGCGGTAATCCCAGCCATCAATGTTGTGGTGGGCGTGTCTTTGGCAACAGGTACCGTGGTTTTTGAAACACCCATGAACCTTCCCGGCACAGCCGTCAACTCCCAATATTTCAACCTGATGCGCTTCCCGACAGACTGCGCCGAAGCCTTTCCAGCGCGCGTCAATCCAAATAGCGGCTCAGCAGGTTTAACGAACGCCAATAAATCCACACTCAAAGTAGCTCCAAATCCGTTTGAGCAACAGTTTACCGTTTCTTCCGACGAGCTTATTCAGTCTCTCATCTTGCGCGATGCACAAGGTAAAGTGGTTTTGCAACAAGTGGTGAATAGCAACAAGTTGAATGTAGAAACAGCTTCATTGCAAAGCGGCGTGTACTTTTTGGAAGTGCAGACTGCTAGTGGCCTTCAAGTAAGTAAGTTACTCAAATAATCAAGACATTTTCCATCCTATTTTATACACGATACTATGAAAACAATTCAAGTCACCCTTTCAGCCATCATTTGCTTGGCACAACTCAGTGTTTCGGCACAGAGTAATTATGTTTACGGCGTTATGCGCACACCTGGCCAGGGTACCAACGTCGCTGCCGGTACCATTCGTTTAGGGAAACTAGATGTCAGTAATGGGGCCCTTACTTCTGTGAGCCCGAATAGTTTGGCGTCTGTTATTAGTGCTACTGGTGCGGCGCTCGATCCGAATACCCAAACCTATTTCTTTCAGACCCAAACCGATTTTGTGTCGGTCAATATGCTAGACGGCCTGCCATCTGCTCAAAATGCCATGAGTAACCCCATTGCACCGAGTTATTTTGATAATTACCGCTTCAATACCAGCGACTCCACTATTTACGGCCTAGCCAGACGCTCTACCACAATTGCTCCGGGTCAGGTCAATGGCGAGTTGTATTTGGCGTCTATCAATCCTGCA
>JACCDU011071371.1_pt1 | contig 14594 bp, 22 predicted proteins | sample 7446081 | NCBI WGS metagenome assembly JACCDU01 (sample SAMN15323447, study PRJNA562643) | freshwater metagenome | isolation source: river surface water | place: USA:Blue River Watershed | collected 2017-08-17
CAAGCGTAGTCAGTCCACCAATGGTGACATTACCGCTGGAATCAACGACGCTACCAGTAGCACCAGCTTGAGCGCCTGCATTGTTATAGGTCAGTTGCCCACTAGACCCAGCAACTAATGCGACCGTGCCAGTTGCATCGGGGAAGCTGATTGTGCGGTTAGCGGTAGGTGTAACGCACTGAACGGTAGTAGTAAAACTGCCGCCGTCATTCAGATTGACATCGCCAGCCACCGTCATCACGTTGGTGGTTTTATTCCACGTGAAGTCGGCATCACCAGCCAACGACCCGCTGTCATTGAACTGAACCTGCGTGTTCGAACCCGCCGCCGCGGTGGTATCGACCAGGTCTAAATTTCCGGTAAACGGGTTAAAACGCCAGGGCATCGGTCAATCCTCAGCTTTTGGTAACGGAAATCAGATTGCTGCTGCCGTCGTAAGCGAGTGTCAAGGTCGCAACCGTGGTGCCGCCAGAGCCGCCAGTCTTATAAACAACGCCGGTAAGGTTAGCCCCGGTATAACTCAGCGAGATATAATCATGCTCGGGAACACTCAGGCCGGCAAGTACGTTAACGTTACCCGCAATAGCATATTCCTCATACAACTGGTTATCGATTTTAGTGAGAGGCATCGAAAAACCCTTCAGCGTAAGACTATTCTAAAAGCACTTTAGATCAAAACCAAGCTTATAGGAACACTAGACCCAGAACTGAAAACACATAAAACAAAATGTAAAACTAAGAAAGATACAAAAACCTAAAAAACAATAAGCGGCAGACAGTAGTTAGTGATATACTCGTAGTCAATCAGACTAAGACTATGCTCACACTGATCGAGGCTTGGAAGCAGTTCAGGGCCGAAAGAGAGATCTCTTTGTCGCCCACGAGTGTCGTTACGGACTACGCCCAGGCCGACAAATGGCTAGCCCGGTGCCCGATTCAAGATTTTAAAGATGGCAGATTGGTGTTGACCTGGGTGCTACAGCAGAAACCTGTTAAGGCGAGTCGGCGGATGGCGATGTACGTCAAATCGCTGTACAGATGGGCATCGAGTGAAGATATAGGCCTGCTAGATAAAAACCCTGTAGCTACATACAGGATGCCTAAAGCGCCGCAAGAGGATGAGGACATTATCGTGATTCCCAGGGTTGAGACAGCCTTGGTCCTAGTTGGGTTAGAGAGCAACTTTAAAGAGACAAACTGGGCGAACTACTCGGAGTTCATGCTCCAGACCGGGATGCGGACGGGCGAAGTGCGGGCGCTCAAATGGGACGACATAAAAGGCGAAAAAGTGCTGGTCCACAGCAACTTCACCCTCACCCACGGGCTTAAAAATTCAACAAAAACAAACAAGAAGCGCTGGGTTCCTCTTAACAAGCGCTGTCTGGACATCCTGAACGAGACCCCGCAAACTGGAGAATTTATCTTTACAGGAAACAGGAACTCTTACCAAAGTTTCGTGTACAAACGGATGAAGAAACTGAAAGAGGCAGATTTAATTAGTTACAGATATAGACCCTACGACTTCAGGCACACAGCGCTGAGTCGCTGGGTCGAGGCTGGCATCCCTGTGGCGCAGATTGCCAACTGGGCGGGGAATTCCTCAGAAGTTATTTGGAAACACTACGTAAACGTGACGAAAGAATATGAGATGCCGGTTCTCTAATTCTTTCGATTGAGTTCCTGCAGCAAATACTGCTTCATAGCCTGATCCGCAGGAGTCGGATTGGGCTTGAGATCTATCTCTAGGATCTTAAGTTTGAGCTGTTTGTCGTAAAAGTCGTTCAACTGCTGCTGGACTTCCTGGCTTTTCGCATAGCGATTATCTACAGCCACGGAGGTTCCGACGACTGTGATTACGACGCCCAGGGCAGCGGCTAAAAATTGAACGACTTTATTCATACCCTAATTTTACGCAGCTTTAGAGATCTCTGCTAAATGCCGTCTGCGCTTCGCGCTGGCCCGCTTTACAACATGCACCGAGATGCTGAGGATCTCAGCGATCTCCTTGTGCTTCTTTCCTTGAGCTAGCAGGGGTTCAATCTTCTCGTAAGCCCAGCCAGATACACAACGACGCTCGATCGCCTTCTTTAAAACTGTAACTTCGTCAGGCGTGGCGTATTTGTAAATAACTTGACCGACGCGCTGGGCGGAAATACCGAGTTGGCGCCCAATATCTCGATAGCTGTGGCCTTCGAGATACAGGTTGAGGATTTTCTCGAAGCGCTTACGGCCGAGGCTGAAAGGGGTGTCAGACACAGAGTTGATGTGATGCACCGGAATCGTACAAGACCCCGGTGCTGCCGTCAAGAAGCTCAGCCTTTGCCTTGCCCGCGATAACGCTTCTTCCCACGCCGCTCGGGGCGAGACCTCAGGCCGTGGCCGATTGAGGTGGTCTTGGGTTTGGATTCGATCTTATCGACGTTGGACTTGGGCTTAGCCATTTAGATGTGATGTGTGGCGTTCGGAAGATAGCAGAGTCAAGGTCAGAAACCAAACGTACCGGTGCCACTATTTAAGCTGTAGACGAAGTAACCAGCACGAGTAGGTGTTGTATACGTGCCCGTGATAACGCTAGGAGCACCGTAAAAACTAGGATAAGCGATGATGATTACGCCGCTACCGCCAGCGCCGCCAGCACGGGAAGAGCCAGCGCCGCCTGATCCGCCTCCTCCGTTACCTGTGTTTGCAGCTCCTGCGGAACCTGTGATGCCGGAGGCGAAAGAAGCTGCCGCCCCGCCGGCTGCGTAAGTTACGCTAGATCCTGTAATAGGTAAAGTATATCCACCGGTGCCCACGGTGCCTCCGCCGGGACCAGAAGCTGCGCCACTATTGCCATTGCTGCCCGCACCAGATAAATTTGTAACAGCGGCAGCAATATCTTGAGGATCTATAACTGTTGTCGAGGTGATATTACCGGCTCCTGAAGTAGAAGATCCAGCAAGTGCGGCGCCGCCACCTCCGCTACCAGTTGAAGGAAATAAACCCTGTACACCGGGATTAGCCGCAACGAAACTGGGTCCAGGAGTAATAGAAGCGCCGAACCCTCCGCCGCCGGCTACCAACGTTCCGAAAGAAGAATTTCCCCCATTTGTTGATGAAGAAAAAGTTGAGGTCCCGCCTGCTCCCACACTCCAGTCATATGTCAAACCTCGTTGCAACCTGACGCCTGTGTAATAAATCAATTCTCCAGATCCACCGCCGCCAGAAGCTGAACTTGAGGTTGTGCCGATGTAACCCCCAGCGCCGCCGCCGCCAACGATAAGAAATTCACAAGGAATACCTTGGCTGGTTCCTGTAAAATCTGTTAAAAAGCTCATCAGAACAGCCTCCAGCCGAGAGAAGAATCAACGTAAGCTAAGGTTGCGGATATATTATCCAAATTCAAAGTCAAATTCTGGTCGTACCCCATTATACGAGAGCCCGCACCAGAAACGACAGTATCCCGGATACCGCTATTAACCGAAACAGCAACCTCGAACCCAGCTACGGGAGGTGACGGCAGGGTAACGATAAGACCCGAAGATATAACCGTAGTCCGCTCTCTATTACTTAACGTTTTATTCCCAGAAATAACTGTATACGTAAATAACTCACCAGAACTCACCGCGGAGTTAGAAACCCACCCAGTGCTAGCCGAACCAGACTCCTTGTAGTAAATAGAAGTTGTAGCGCCACCATCCGTCCTTAAATAGATAGAACCGACAGCACCAGAAATTACACCCTCAGGAACACCAGATCCAGCCAGGATGCTAGGAGAACTGGCATTAGTCCCGACATAAGTCAGCGGGGAATAGAAGACACCAGAACTAACAGCTGCGTTAGCAACCCAGCCGGTATTACCTGCACCAGCTTCCTTAAAGTAAATCGAAGTGGTCGAGCCGCCGTCCGTCCGAAGGTATACCGAGCCCACGGGGGCCGTGACGGATCCTTCAGGGGTGCCGGAACCTGACCGAAGGCTGGGGTCAGAAGTGGTGGGACCGACGTAAAGGATGGGAACAGGAAGTCCGCTGGCGCGAACCGGAGTGTTTGAAATCCAACCTGTATTCCCGGTTCCAGATTCTTTAAAATATACAGATGTAGTAGAACCGCCGTCGCTACGAAGATAGATAGAACCTATAGCACCATCTACTGCACCTTCAGGCGATCCAGTGCCTGCTGTAATTTTAGGTGCGCTGGTATTAGTCCCGAAATAGTTCGTAGTTATATAACGTAAGCTAGATGTTCTACTATCTAAGTCAGATATCTGAATTCGCTTGGTCTGATTCTCTACGGATGCCTCAGTCGGATCTACCACGGGCATAAACGCCCCGCTGGTAACGACGGTTATAGGAGATAATTCTGATATTCGTTTGACTACCATTTAAGTCTCGCTAGCCTCTCTATTTTAAACGATTAAAAGATCAATAATATCGAAGCGGCGGAAGCCAGTTTGGCATAATCTAAACTTACTTACCCGCCCAACCAGTATTTCCGATCCCTGATTCTTTTACATAAAGAGTCGTACCAGCACCGCCATCGGTCCTTAAAAATAAAGAACCGACTACACCAGTTACAGTTCCTTCAGGGCTTCCAGTGCCTGATTGAATAGTTGGAGAACTCGTAGTAGACCCCAAATATACAGTATCTACATAAGTAACACTAGAAGGAACAGAAGAAAGGGAAGATAATAAAACACGTTTATTTCTATTGGTAACTAAAGATTCGTTTGGATCTACAACGGGAACGTACATGTAACCGCTGGGAGCAACTTCTAGCGGTAAACTAGAAAATTTGGTATACGTCATTAAGCAAATATCAAGCTGATTCAATTTTAAAACGTTTCATCTAAAACCGAGCTTTTCTCATGGTGCCGAAAACCTTCTTCAGCAAGTTGCCAAGCTGGAATATTTAAGATCTCAGCACGCCGCCGGCACTCTTGCCAAAACTCTGTATCAGGTGATTCAGTTTTAAAGGGTACAGGATGTACTACAGCCATTTGCCTTTAAAAAGTTATCTAATAAACCAAGCGTAACACGAAACCTTAAAATAGGTGGGAAACCCAGGTGACCACGGCTGCGTTCTGGCAGACTTTTTCACTAAAAAACTCTTCTGCGAGCCTGTACTTAACGTAATTTGCCTATTAAATAGTGTTAGATAACTAATTTAAAATTAAATTATAATATACAGTGTCTTGTCGCGAATTGCGCTGCAATTTAAATACCCGTAGGGCCGGTCTCAGGTTGAGACTCAGATGAGAAAGGAAAATTACGTTAACAAAAGCTCTTAAGAGAAAAAGTGTTTCAATAGTCAGGGTTTAACGTGCTACCCTAAGGTGAGCACTGTGACACTGGAGGCACTTCCGTAATGAACCAGACGCTGATCGCAGTCTTCGGACTCCTGAATCAGACCCCCATAACGCCCCCAACAGGGCCAGTCTCAAACCAATACTCACTAGACTCACTACAGGTCGAAGAACGCGGCGACGCGGCCACGCTGGTCTGCAAATGCGGCCGCTCTGAGCCCTTCCATGTCGCCGTGGCGGACCTCCAGCGAGCTCACCGGGTCCAAGGGCTCTATGCCTGTCCGCTCTGCCTCGACGAGCTACGGCAGGCCCGGAGCCCATCGGATAAAGTCGCCGTGTGGTTCCGCCAGAACCGCTCCTGCCTAACTCCCGACCAGCACATTTATTTACCTTGTTCTTTTGCTCGCCTCATCGACGCGACCGAAAAGACCGTTATGCGGCCTCGCCGGTTCGTGTTTGCCAAATTCAATAATTTAACTTTGTCAGACAAGGATAAAATCCTTACAACATGCGGTGACGCCGAATGCGTCAACCCTCATCACATGATGCTGGCTGCCAGCCCAGCTACAAAAGTCACGCCCGCCATTCGGGAGGATGTAAAAACTTGGATTGCCAAACACGTGCCACGCCAACGGATTCAGGAACTTGTGGAGACCAAGTACAACCGGAAGTTATCCCTCCGCACAATTACGAACATAAAAAACTCTGCGCCTGTATAGCTCATTTTTCCGACATTCTGAGTCTGCTAGTATCAGAGCAACCTGTTTCTGCACAGGAACTGACACCTCTTTTAGGCTTCTCTAAACCCAGAGTCTTAAAAGATTTAACACGTTTGATGAAATACGACTTAGTTAAGCGTGTTTCTTTTGAACATCACGTTCTGTACTGCATAAACGGGGAATTCAACTCTGTAATTTTTGAAGTTTTAGATTTATGACTACCCTTCCCGTATCTAAACCGATTCTCTGGGACGATAAATACGTCATCGAGAATCTTCCTAACTGGATTTACACGGATTCCCCGCAGCCGAAGGACATCGCAGAGTGCGAGGCCAAAATTTCCTCCATCGAGTACACATTGCGGGACATCGATCTCCAGATTGAAATCCGAGAACTCGAACTAAAGACGGGTAGCTCCCGCCACACCAGCAATTTCGAATACGAAAAGTGGAAAGTGCAGGCACTCAGAGCTAAACAAACCCATTTGTACCTCCTCAACGCTTACCGTTACTGGCTGATCTTCAACAACCGGGAAAATAACGAAAGCAGCTTGAACGAAAAACTCAACAAAGTTATCAACATCTTGATCGAAGATTCAGATACGTTTGCTATAGATCTAAAAGAACTGTTATGAAGTGCATTCATAACGACAATCACATAAAAACAGACACAATATGTAAGGAGTGCCTCAAAAACATTAATGATGAAGTCTTATTTCCGGATCTGAATAAAATCGACCCTGAACTGAGACCCTTATTAACTCAGCTGACCGTACAGAACACAGATTTGTGCGGCTGCTGGAAGTCTGGGTACACCACGCTGAGGATTTACGGCAAACGGCTGAACATTGAAAACGTTTACTACGCCTTCTTTAAGGCTGACATTGGAAACTTCAAGCTAAAACGAATTTGCGGCACCCTAGGCTGCGTCAATCCAAACCATCTTGTGTCTCGGTTTGAGACTCCTGCGATCACCAAGCGGGTTCGATCCGGCTTCAATAGGAAATTTAAAAATATTGAAGAATTAACGGACGATCAATGGTGTAGATATACCTAAAATTAAGGCACTGCGTTGCGTAAGAAAGGCCGCAGCGTAGTAACGTGGGGTGCCGCCGAGTTTTAGCCTTTTCCTCGGCGCCGTAAGCGATCTCCGTTGCCTGGATCCAGGTGACGGGGCGGCCCCATACCAAATCAAAACCAAATGATTGACTACTCCAGAGAACTCAAGAAACTTACAGAGGTTCTCGAAAGCATTGACACCAACCTTCAAATTTTAGCTAATGCAAAAGCGCACAATGTTGCCACGGCGTTCGTTAGTCGCAAAGTTATGGCTTCTCGGCTCGGGGTTGCTCCTGTGGTTATCGATAAACTCATTCATACTGGCGTTGCATCTGGCGGAACGTCTGGTCTCGTTGAAGGCATTCATTACGCGAAGCTGGACCCGACGGAAACCAACACAAGCCGATTTTTATTCGATTCGACTAAAGTACTTCAGGCAGCTTGGGCAAACTTCACAGGGTACACTAATGACTAATTTCAACAAGAAAGTGAAGCAAATGGGTGCCACGCTGTTCGGCAAGGGCGAAACTCAGCGCCGGATGGCTAAAAATACAGTGAAAATGATTATGGGAGACGTAGTAACACTATACGAAGAATTCTACAAATACCAAGGTGCTGGGGCTCTCTTCTTCAACCCCACCAATCCGGATAACAGTTCTTACGTTTCCGTATCTGATTTAAAGAGCGATATCGCTGTTGCGCAGGAGATGTGCGACGACACGACAGCTGAGTTCCTAGGGAAACTCGTTAACGTCATTAGCAAGAACAGCGATTCCGGTAAACCCGTGGTGGTTATGGTCAGCGAGAAAGGAATGTCCGTCCATGTTTTGGACTTGAATGAGATTGATGATCGAATTAATCAAATCTCAGATGCCGCAAGCTGAATTTGATTTCGTCTCCCCTCCAGAAATCATCGGAACTGTAACTTCATTTTTTGGAGGTCAGATCGATCTAGATCCGGCCTCTAGTCACGCGGCAAACACTCTCGTAAACGCATACAAATACTTCACTCCAGCAGATAACGGACTGAAACAAAAGTGGAAAGCTAAGAGCGTATATCTGTATCCGCCGAGAGAACTGCTAACGAGCAGCGAGCAACCTGAGGATTTCACCTTATTTCGTCGCAAACGCAGATTTCAGAAATCCGCGCAGCGCGTGTGGTTGGAAGAGTGCTACCGAAAGTATATCCGTAAGGAATTTAACGAAGCGATAGTTTTTTTGACCTCGTCTGAAGTGGCTTTGTTGACCACGCAGGCTCTCAATATCGACTTTCCGTTGTGCATTCTTAAGACTCGGCCGGCTCTTTTGATGGATGAGCCCAGTCTGAGCAAAGTTAAAAATTCTAGGTGTTACGGTTTTATATACTATTTCCCAGATTACGAGAATATGAATGAACGGGTTCTGAAGTTTAACGAGAGCTTTAGCTCACTTGGCCGCGTGTATTATTGAGAAACTGCACAGTGTGATACGTGTCGTCGGGGCCAAAATCATCATTCTCGCCGAATCCTACGCCGACGGGAATGGATTTCGATTTACCGGACAGCCGTTCCCGAGCTAGACGCTGCTGCCTTTCGCGAGGGCTTTCACTCCAAACCTTGCCCGCCATCCGGATAACATCCCGGCTGCGGTATCGATAGTCATGTTTGGCGAAGGGAGCGTCGCCGTGAAATCTAACCTTCCGTTCGTGTTTAGACTCCCGGATCTGATCAGACATTGTACGTATACAACTGCCGCATCGACTCCACGTCGCTACGAACCGTGGGAGGATTCGTGGCGTATTCCATAAAGGTGGAGTTCACAAGGTTGTTGAATGCAGGATCTTCAGAAATTTGGCGGAACTGAGTGATGGGGGCCGCGAGGGCTTGGTACATCCGAGCGCTACCCTGTTGGCTCACAGCATTCAGACGATCTGTGTAATCCTTCATACTCGCCGACAGCACACCAGCAAAACGTTTAGCGGATTGGGACGCAATAATATTGGGATCGAAATTAGCTAACTGTTGAGCATACTGTTGCCCAATGTTAGATACGGTGCCGTAGAAATCTTTGGTATAACCTTCTGTCGCCTGTTGAGGAGTACGACCGGAAACAGTAGACAGGGTCTCTTGTACGTTCCGCAGTTTAGTCCGCTGCCGTTTTACTTGGCTGCGTAACGCTTTGATGGTTTTCTTCTGAGCAGCCCTACCAGCCGACGCAGCTCGATTAGCTAAATCCTGAGGAGAAGGACCAAACATTATCCGAACGGAGGTAAGCCTTTCTTAATTCTACTAGCAACTATATCTCTTATACGCAGGATATCTTGACTAGCAGTCGTTTTACCAGGATCGAAAAAGTCTAGAGAGATGTGCGGACCTGTAGCTCGACCAGTTTCGCCTTGCTTCCCGATAATCATGCCCGGCTCAATAATCATGCCGGGTTTGAGATTCGGATTGACCGCATCAAAGTGCGCTACAAGAGCATCAAATTGTTTTCCTTCAGGGGACACACCGCGAAGCTCGACATAATTCCCATAACCACGGCCACCTGGTCCGCGATTAGAGGGATTAGCTTCCTTCACAACTTTTAAAACCTGAGCTTTAAATGGAGCTGCAAACGGAACACCGCGGCCGCCAGCAAGGGCAAAATCCAATCCGGGTTCGCCCGTGGCGTCTACGGCCGAGGTAACAACGGCATCAGGGTACGCGATACCTCCACTCGTAGTGCGGGCGAAACCTTGAGCTGGTTTTGCGCCCGTCCGCAGATTAGCGCCCGCTCCCTGAGCGACTTGGCTGGCCGCCACATCGTTTAGAGATTTCTCAATCTGAGAAGCCTGAGCGTCATAGTCGACGGCTTGTTTCCGAAGTTCAAGGATGTTACGAACAAGATTCGTGGGATCTGTAGCTGGACCCTGTGCATCCGCTGCCAGACTCGCCGTTATCTGAGACTCAAGAATCTCAGCCTCATCGTCCTTTCCTTCTTCACGAAGAGCGTTTGCCTGCTGCTGAATAGCTAGAGCTTGCCCGCCAACCGCAACCGGAGCGCCCACGTTCTCAAGAGTGGACCGCAGCAGAAGTTTCTTTACAGCGTCTCGGAAGTCAAATCGAGGCAGGGATACGCGAGCGGCAGCCGGAGTCGCAGGATTCTGAGAAGGAGCCCCTGTCGAAAAGGCGCCGCCAGATGTCTTTAAGAAATTCTGAATGTCAGCAAAGCGTTTAACCGATTGATTGGGGTAGTAGCTCTTACCTTCCAACGTGGGGAGACCAGCCCATTCTGGAGCGAGCTTTGCGACAGTTTGCGGCGTAATCGGGTCTTTACGTGGATCGATCCCACGCTGACGAATGAGTTCTAATGCCGCGAGGTTTTGTTCTGTCGGACCGAAACCTTTTAAACCGAGCTTTTTGGAAACACCAGCCCAAGTGCCAGGCATGAACTGATAAGCACCAGCCGCCGAGCTAGCGATACCGGGCTTCTTAACAACCGTATCTGGATGTCTAGAAAGGTCACTAAATGTGCCCCCTCCGAACATGATGTTGTATTGAGGACCCTGACCCTTCTTGTAAGTGCCTTCCGCAAAACTAATAGCGGACAACCACTGTTTTTCTTGAGGGGTTAGAGGGGCCACGGTATCTTTTTCTTGAGTTTACACAATCAGTTAGCTGTTTCTAAGTCTTCGTCGTCAAACAAGCTCAAGTTTGTGTCAACAGCAATCCCTACTTCACTCACAACAGTTTTATAAGCTCGTTCACGGCAAACTAGCTTGAGCACCATTTGCCACAAATAACTATCTCGCTCTTTGTTGTGCAGGGAATGAGCTTTAGCCCGGATACGAGTCAGAACGAACTCATCTTCCAGCGTGAGGCCGCACTGAATGTTATTATGCTCACCTCGTGATTTACGAGACCCCATGTTAGTGAACCCGCTAATTAAAGTCTAGCTCTACTGCAGCCCACTGAATGGAGCAAGTTTACAGATAAACTTTAAGAATTAGGTATGTCTGACGCACATAACGCATCATCACCATGCCTTGCAGCTCCAGTAGCCTGGAGTTAGTTTACTCTTCTTCTCATCACAGCTATGCCTGGAGCGAAACGCAGCGCGTCGTTTCGGATCGTCACTACGGTTCTCCATGTTGGGGTCGCCGAAACGGACTAAACGAACTCTGCCGCCCTCTTTAGCTGCCACGGAGAATTCTTTTCCGCCCTGAACGTCTCGCTTGGGAGAGTTGTAGTTTTTAAAAACCTCTCCTGCAATGCGAATCATGAGAGTCTTACAGCACTCCTTAATGTTACCAAGCAAAATCTTAAAAACACATTATGGGCCGAAAGGAGGTCACGCTCACAGAAGAAATAAAGGTAATATGTAGCCGCCACCCTTCCCACGCATATCTAATGTCGGACGGTAAGACCCTCCTCACTATCGCTGAAACCGCTGAACTGCTGAACTGCAGCTCCGGGTTTGTCCGCAAGCGCATCGCGTTGTCCGAGTCCAATCAACCCGGCGGCTGGCCTAAGACCGTATACCTGAACCTGCAACCCAACGGCGCTAAGTCCCTGTACCGCGTGGATAAAGCCGCGCTGCAGGAATATCTGAAAACTTCTTCTAACGCTAAAGTAGAAACTGAAGCCGCTTGTGCGGTGTGCCCTGTCTGATCTAAAACCGTGACATTCTCTGGCTCGTTCAATACCACGCCGATGACCGCCGAGGAAGCGGAAGAGCGTTTTGAAGAGCCGGAGCAAGAAGTTGCAGGGGCATCTATCCAGGATTTAATTTCTGGATTGGTGTCCCTGTCTTCTTACGTTCATCAATTGTACGTACAGAGTCACCTAATTCATCTAAATATTGAGGGGCCGCTGTTCCTTCCCATCCACGAATTCCTGAAGGAGCAATACGAGTCGCACATTGATCAGTTCGATACTCTCGCTGAGTTTGTGCGGACAATGGACTTCCTGATGCCGATGTGTCAGCGAGGCTTGATGAGTGCTTACAAGGGCTTCAAGCACACGAAGTCTTACGAAGCTCGAGAATCGTTAACTGTTTACTTAAAGAACCTAGAAGCCTGCGGCTTTATGGCCAAAGATCTCGGCAAACTTGCCAAGGAAGTGGAAGCTCCCGACGTGGAGAACTACGCGGCCGACTTGGTTAAAGCTATGTTCAAAGCTTCCTGGTTCCTTAAAAGCACACTGCGCCCTTAGATCGGCAACCAAGTATTTGTAGCTCGAATATACAGACCGGCATTAAAGGAACCCGAAGTTTGTACTTGATACACTAGGGTTCCTGACAAACTAGTTGTTATTTCAGGGAGACCGCTGAGGACAACGGTAGCCGATTGGACAGCACCAGACGCCAAAATAGCTCCTGACGCTAGCGTAGCTGTGGAAGCGAAAACAGCACCGGAAGCTAGAACGGCACCAGAAGCTAAAACCGCCGTATTAGCTTGAAGTGCAGTAGTCGCTGTCGTAGCGCTAGAAGCTGTCGAAGCCGTGGTTGCGAACGCAGCTCCAATTGTTTGCCACGTGGAGCCGGTCCAAACTTTGAAAAAGTAATTCGCAGTGGAGCTGTCTGTCCAAGTCTCTCCTACCGAATTACCTGTAGCTCCGACAGGGCTTGCATTTGGAGCAGTCGTTCCATACGCAGATGGCCCAATCTTACGAATAGCCCCCGCAGAATCCTCGAAATACAAACCAGGATCAGCGGCGCCCACGGAGAGCGCTAGCTCTCCATTCTGAACAACAGAGGTGTTTGGGCGATCTGAAGCTTGTCCACTTCTTTTTAAAAGAAGAATAACGGGAGTAGATGTCATTAATAGGTGCCGCCGTTAATGAGAGAGGGGAAGCCCGCGGGAGGAATTAGGTTCCCATTCAAGTAAGATCCTCCGTCGAGTATGTTAGTGGGCTGTGTCACTAAAACACCATTCTCATACGTTCCTCCGGAATATGGAGTAACGACGTAAGACGCCGGATCGAAAGGATCGAACTCAGGCGTGGTGAACATCTCAAAGCTATTCGCTTGTAACGTAGAAAGACTAGTTAAACCTCCTGCATTTAATGTTTTAGCCATCATATTATACATATCAGGATACATCATGTGCGTTGGCATATCGTCTTTCTTGGGGCTGTAACGTTCCCACCACACGAGATCTTTTTCCCGCTTAAGAAACTCAGTCTGCTTAGCTAACTTTTTATCGAAATATTCTCGATAGTATTCATTCATCGGCTCGTCGTTAGGCTGAGGCAGCCAAGGACTAGTTACCTGCTCTTGCTCGTACTTTCGCTGTAAATCCCACATCGCAGCGTAAATATGCTTACACCAACGAGGCTGGTAATAATAAAGATTGGGATCTGAATATACACGCTCTGTAGTTCGAGGAATGTTATAAATTTCGTTCAAATAAATAAAGCCGAAAGTACGAGCGAAGCCGGGATTATCCGCAGAGGGAACTCTGCGAGTATTTCCGTCCGGACCAGCGTCATAAAAACCCGGATCTAAGTTTTGAGTTTTAGTGTATGGATACCGCCGACGCATCGAAACGTCGTACAGATTAAAACCTTCTCGTGCGAGGAAGTCAGGGCAGGTGCACTGAGAGCGCATTTCCGTAGTTAAGTATTCTCCAACTGCCGGAGGTCCCGTAGCAGGGACAGACATCGTGTTCGTATCGATCACAGACCAGCTTGTGCGAGGTCCGTGCGACAAAAATAAAGTGTTAAAAATGGGCGCATAAGAGGGATTAACAGGAACTCCGTTAATCCCCACAGCGGTCACTGTGTAATTGTTGAACCCGTAAGTTTTCGATGTTCCATCTGCGTTAAATCGATTAGATAAAACCTCTCCAGCAAAAAACGAAATAGGAGCCCCGAAGTTCGAATTCAGGCGAACAGCATATGTCGTATCGTCATAATCCGTGACGGACGTAATAGCGTATCCAAAGTTAAGGAAATTGAAGGAATCTCTAGGACGAATACCGACCATGTGCATCCGCATGTCCGTCCGCGTGGTCGGATACATGAAGCACATGCCCGGCAAAAACACCCCAAAACCAGGTGTGCCGGAAACGTAGTATTTAAAAGAATATGTAAGACCTCCGTATGCCTCTTGAGAGTACATACTGAGCTCGTATCCTCTACGCCAACGAGCCCACAAAGAAGCGTAATCGTAATCGCTAACTAAACTGAAATCTTTAGTGTTTAAAGCTGGTCTGAACCGACGATCAAAAGATAAAGGTGAAGACAACTCGTTTGTGTTGTCCGCACCTTTTATGGTTTTCGGCAGCTCGACACCCTTGGCGCCTTTTAAAGACTTGAACCCGAAGTTATCAGAGCCTTTTCTGCGGGCCACCGATCAATAGAATCCGCCTTGAGAAAATACCGTAATACCAGAAGGACTGAGACCGCCCGACACAGCAGCCGAACCAGTGCCGAGATATCCCACGGCGAGGATATAGCCCTTCTCAAGGTAGAGACCTTCGCCTTTGCCGATCTGAATCGGAGCAATCAAGTTAGTGTCTCCGGCTTGTGGTACGGGAGCATTAACAGCAAACAGCTGCATGCTCTGAGGAATACC
>JACCDU010059433.1_pt1 | contig 14583 bp, 12 predicted proteins | sample 7446081 | NCBI WGS metagenome assembly JACCDU01 (sample SAMN15323447, study PRJNA562643) | freshwater metagenome | isolation source: river surface water | place: USA:Blue River Watershed | collected 2017-08-17
CGCCTTGATGGCCAACCCCGACCTGATCTTGCTCGATGAGCCAAGTCTGGGACTGAGCCCAAAGCTGACCAAGGAAATTTTCGAGATCGTGGTGCGCATCAACCGCGAGCGTGGCACCACCATCTTGTTGGTGGAACAAAACGCCAACATGGCCCTCAACGCCTCCGACTATGGCTATGTGCTCGAGAACGGCCGCATCGTGATGGAAGACACCTGCGCCAATCTGCGCGAGAAGGAAGACATCAAAGAGTTCTATCTCGGCATGAAAGAAGAAGGCGTGCGCGCCGACCGCCGGTGGAAGAAAAAGAAAAACTGGAGATGACACGATGAGCAACCTGTGGAACCTCTCCCACATCCGGCCTCAGCACGACATCGTGATGCCCGGCGACACCATGCCAGCGATTTTTTGGAACGCCGTCGCTGCACGTGGACCTCAGGTGTGGATGCGCCAAAAAGACTTCGGCATCTGGCGCAGCTGGAGCTGGACCCAAACCGGTGAAGCCGTGCGCGAAATTGGCAACGGCTTGCTGGCGCTGGGCTTTGCGCCGCACGACACCGCCTCTATTCTGTCGCACACCAACGTCGAATGGGTGTTGGCCGATTTGGCCGCGCTGAGCGCCGATGGCGTGTCCAATGGCATTTACCCGACCGTGGCCGCGTCTCAGGTGCACTATCTTTGTGAAGACTCATCGACCACGATTTTGTTTGTGGAAGACGATGAGCAACTCGACAAAGCGCTGGAAGTGCGCGACCAGCTGCCGGGCTTGAAAAAAATCGTGGTCTTCGACATGGAAGGCCTGCACCAGCTCGATGACCCGCAAGTGATGGGGCTCGATGCGTTGCGCGCGCTCGGACGCGAATACGGCAAAACTCACGCACAAGAACTCGACGCACGCGTCGCTGCCTGCCAACCCGAGCAATTGGCCATCTTGGTCTACACCTCAGGCACCACCGGCAAACCCAAAGGCGCCATGCACAGCCACCGTGGCCTCGTCTACACCGTACGCGGCTACAACACCTTGATTTCCCGCGACGAGCACGACGAATGCATGTGCTTCTTGCCCCTGTGCCACATTGCCGAGCGCATGGGCGGTGAGTATTTCTCGCTCTACACAGGCTCGGTGCTCAACTTTGTGGAAAACCCAGAAACCGTGCCTGAGAACGTGCGCGAAATTGCCCCCACGGTGTTCACTGCCGTGCCTCGGGTGTGGGAAAAGTTTTACTCCAGCGTGATGATTGCGCTCAAAGAAGCAGGCGCGCTGCAACAAGCCGTCTACGCTTGGTCCATCGGTGTTGGCGCACGCGTGGCCGACAAGGTACTGGCGCGCCAAAGCGTGTCTCCCTGGCTCAAGCTGCAATTTCATGTCGCGCGACTGCTGTCTCTCAACAATGTGCGCAAGCTGATTGGCATTCACCGTTCACGTTTTTTGGTCACGGGTGCTGCCCCCATCTCACCCGAACTTGTGCGTTGGTATTTGTCGCTCGGTGTGCCCCTCTTGGAAGTTTGGGGCATGACGGAAACCTGTGGTGCGTCTACCGGCGTGCAAGCCGACCACATCAAGACCGGCTCCATCGGTCCTGCGGCCCACTACAACGAGGTGCGCCTCGACCCTGTCACCCAAGAAATCTTGGTGCGTGGCCCCAATGTGTTCATGGGCTATCTCAACCTTCCCGACAAAACCGCCGAGGCCATCGACGCCGATGGCTGGTTGCACACCGGTGATGTGGGCGCGGTGGATGAGGAAGGGTTTTTCCGAATCACAGACCGGATGAAAGACATCATCATCACAGCAGCCGGTAAGAACATCACACCCAGCGAGCTGGAAAACGAGTTGAAGTTCTCGCCTTATGTGACCGATGCGGTGGTGATTGGTGATCGACGACCTTATTTGGTGGTAATCATCATGATTGACCAGGAGAACGTGGAGAAGTTTGCCCAAGATACCGATGTGCCCTTCAGCAACTACGCATCGCTGACCCGTGCACCCGAAGTGCAGGCCTTGATCCAACAAGAAATCGACCGCGTGAACCAAAAATTCGCACGCGTCGAACAGGTCAAAAAATTCTTCTTACTCGACACTCAACTCAGCGCAGAAGACGAAGAACTCACCCCCACCATGAAACTCAAACGCAAGCTGGTTGAACAAAAATACGCCGCGCAAATTGACGCGATGTACCGCGACTGACCCACCTACACAAGATTCAACAAGGAGACAAACGCATGCAATTCAAACTTGTGGCCACACTGGCCGTTGCCGTTCTGAGCAGCGGGGCTTTTGCCCAGCAACAGGGCGTGTCGAAAGACCAAATCACCATCGGCAGCATTCAAGACTTGTCGGGTCCGCTGGCGGGCTTTGGCAAGCAAGTGCGTATGGGGATGATGCTGGCCGTGGACGAGCTCAACGAACAAGGTGGCGTGGGCAACCGCAAACTCGCTCTCAAGGTCGAGGATTCAGGCTACGACCCCAAGCGCGCCGTATTGGCCGCGCAGAAGTTGGTCAACCAAGACAAGATCTTTGCCATGGTGGCGCACATCGGCACCGCACAGAACTTGGCGGCCATGCCGGTTCAGTTCGAAAAGAAAGTGCTCAACTTCTACCCCGTGACAGCGGCGCGTGAAATGTACGAGCCGCTGCATCCACTCAAGTACTCGTTTGCAGCGACCTACTATGACCAGCTCCGACTGGCCACGCCCAAGATGATCAAGGAAAAGAACATCAAGAAGGTCTGCACGATCTATCAAGATGACGAGTTCGGCCTGGAGGTCATGCGCGGTGGCGAAGCCGGCCTCAAAACCTTGAACATGGAATACGCCGAGAAAACCAGCTACAAACGCGGCGCCACGGACTTCTCATCACAAGTCGCTCGCATGAAAGCGGCAGGTTGTGAAATGGTGGTGCTTGGCACCATCATTCGCGAAACCGTGGGCACGGTGGCTGAGGCGCGCAAGACCGGCTTCAACCCCATCTTCTTGGCCTCGTCGGCGGCCTACACCGAGCTGATTCACAAGCTGGGTGGCAAAGCCATGGATGGCATCTTTGCCACCATGACAGCGCAACAACCTTATTTGGATGAAGCCTCGCAACCCATCCGTTTTTGGGCCAGCAAGTACAAAACCAAGTTCAATGAAGACCCCACCGTGTTCTCGATCTACGGCTACACCGCTGTCATGCATTTTTCTGCCGCGGCAAGCAAGGCCGGTAGCAACCTGACCTCGGACAGCTTCATCAAGGCCATGGACACCATGAGCTTCCCCACCGATATTTTTGGCAGCCCGCCCATGTCTTACAGCGCCACCAAGCGCTTGGGCAACGACGCCTCGCGTCTTTCAGAAATTCAAGACGGCCGCTGGAAAGTGGTATCGGGTTACATGAAGTGATCTGAGGTGGTTTGAGGCATCACACGCCAACCCAAGCCGCCTCCGGGCGGCTTTTTTGTGCCTGGGCTTAAACAGCCAAAGCGCGGTCTATCAGTGCGTCGGCTTGCGGCATGGCCATGCTGCCCATGGTGCCGCGCCAGCCAGTGCCAAGACGGCTGGCACAAAAACCATCGGCCACCTGCGTAGGCGCGTGTTGAATGAGTAGCGACGCTTGTGTGAGCAAGGCAATGCGCTCGGCCAGATGCCGCGCGCCCATCTCATCGCTGTCATGGCGTGGCTGCGTGAGGGTGGATGAAAAATCGTCCATCGCGGCATCAAAGGCGGCATGGCTGCCGCGTGCGGCACGCCACTCCTGCATCAGCGCATCGGCACTTTGTGGCCCACGCGACAGCGAGCGCAGCACATCGAGGCACATCACATTGCCCGAGCCTTCCCAAATCGAATTCAATGGGCTTTCGCGAAACAGGCGACCAAACGGCCCTTCTTCCACATAGCCCGGCCCGCCCATGACCTCCATGGCCTCGGCCATGAAATGCGGCAAGCGTTTGGCCACCCAATACTTGCTGGCGGGCGTGAGCACGCGGCGCAAAGCGAGTTCGTGCTCTGTGGCATCGCTGTCGTAGGTGCGGGCGAGTCGCAGCGCCAGCCACGTGGCGGCTTCGCTCTCCAGCGCCAAATCGGCCAGCACCGACTGCATGATGGGTTGCTCGGCCAGCTTGCGGCCAAACGCGCTGCGGCGGCGCGCATGGTGCACGGCTTGGGTCAGACCCGCGCGCATGATCCCGGCAGCGCCCACTGTGCAATCAAGACGGGTGTGGTTACCCATTTCCAAAATGGTGGAAATGCCACGCCCCACCTCGCCCACCAGCCACGCACTGGCGCCATCGAATTCGACTTCGGAGGAGGCATTGGAATGGTTGCCAATCTTGTCTTTGAGACGTTGAATGCGAATTCGGTTCAACGACCCATCGGGCAACACACGTGGCAAGAACAAACAGGTTTGCCCAGCCGAAGTGCCTGGCTCGGTTTGCGCCAAGATCAGAAATGCATCACACATGGGCGCCGAGAAAAACCATTTGTGCCCAGTGACGCGAAACTCTTGCCCCCATTCACTCACGCCGACAGCCACTGCTTCGGTGGAGTTAGAACGCACGTCCGAGCCGCCTTGCTTTTCGGTCATGCCCATGCCCATGGTGACAGCGCGCTTGTGCTTCACATGAGCCACGCCGGGTTGGTAGTCGTTGGCCAAGAGTTTGGGCAACCAATCGGGTGCAATGTGGCTTTGCCGCGCGATCACAGGCATCACGGCAAACGTCATGGTGGTGGGGCACTGCACACCGTTTTCTAGCTGACCAAACAGGTGGTACGCCGCTGCGCGTCGCACCTGCGCGCCCGGACCGGGTTGCGCCCAAGGTGCCGCATGCAAACCGTCTTGCATGGCCAGCTGCATCAGCTGGTGGTAGGCCGGGTGAAAGTCCACCTCGTCGATGCGATGACCAAAACGGTCAAACGCCCGCAACACCGGTTTGTTCACATTGGCCTGCACCGCCCATTGCTGCGCTTCGGCACTGCCATAACGCTGGCCCATGCGGCTCAGGTTGTGATGCATGGCGGCGTCATTGCCTGCCAACGCCGTCACCGCTTCGCGCAAGGCAGGGTCAGCCTCATACAGGTTGACGTCAACAAACGGGGTGGACTGGTTGAAGACCTGGTGGGTGTCGGCCATGATGACTCCTCTGCTTGGTTTGCAGCATCATATTCGTCTCGCCAAACTCTGAAACCGAACGATCAGTTCGCAAGAATCCATTTGGCAATCATGTCCGTCACCTCTTGCTCCTGATCAAGAAATTGATGATAGCCACCGTTGCATGGATTGCTATTGTCTGAGCCACCCTCAATCGAAATCAGCTCAACCTTCTTTGAATTAGGAAACGCTTTTTTCAGCGCCTCAATGGGTTGGTAAGGTGAATGTGCACAACGATCATTTTTATGATGAACGATCAACACCGGCTGGGCTGCTTTCTTCAAGTCCGCGCGATAGACTGGATGAACCAGTTTTTGCCCCAGAGACCATGTGTGCTCTGATGTTACGGTTGAAGTGAGCACGATTCCGGCCACAGGTGTTTCATTCAAAGCGACAGCAGCCCCTGCTGCCGTGAGTGAACCATAGCTGGTACCAATTAGCCAAATGGGAAGATTGGAATTGTCTGCCTTTAAGAACTCAACCAATTTCTTGATGTCGAAATTGTGTTCAACAGAGTTACGGAATCCGCCGTTGAGATCACTTCGGTCAGAAGGCGCGTCTACCACAGCGACTGCCAATCCATTCTTGCTGAATCTGGTTGCTCCTCCGGAAAGAAATGCTTTATCTCGCTGAATCCAAGCCTTATCTTTTGAACCGGATACACCGATACTTCCACCACCTCCTTGAAACAAGACAACAACTGCTTGTGCTTGTTCTGGCTTCTCATACAAAAATGGAAGCTTGACCCCATCTCTAGTGGGCAATGCTTCAAAAGATCCGGCAAGCGATGCTGTTACCTGTAGCGCTAAAAAAATTGAACAGAGATATTTTTTCATTTGCGATCGCTCAGGTTTTACTCATACGGTTATTAGAGATTGAATATGGATGAGAGAGCTATTGCTCCATTCAGTTAACTTAAGAGACTACCTTGTTTTATTAACGTTGCGCTGAGTCGAGATGGGTCTACGCGCCTTACGGCTGCACGCCCTCCAGCTTTGATTGCCATCGCTGCCGCCAAACCCGCTGCCTGACCAACAGCCATCGAAATCGTCATCACACGGATAGCGGCCAACGCCTCGTGCGTTGCCGAGATGCCACGACCAGCCACTAGGGCGTTGTCCAGCGTGGTGGGAATCAGGCTGCGCAATGGAATCTGGTACGCATGGTCTTCGCCCAGGGCGCGGTACTCAAGTTCGCCACCCGCTGCCAGGTGAATGTCGATAGGGTAGGCGCCCGCTGCGATGGCATCTTCAAACTGAGTAGGCGCCAGCAAGTCCTGCGCGGTCAGCACATGGTCGCCTTTGACGCGCCGCGTCTCGCGGATGCCCACTTGCGTGGCAAAAGCCTGTAGACGGCCATGTTCGCAACCCGGCACCTGTTCGCGCAGGAAACACGACGCGCGCCAGGCTTGCCGACGACCTTCGATTTCAGCGCGACCCAGCGCCAACGCATCCGTCGCATCCATCGCCAATCGGCTGATGTTGAACCAACCGTCCTGAGAAAAAGGATCACGCGAGCAGTGCAGCGCAGCCCGTGCCAGCGCGCCTGATTCATAGCCTCGGCGGGCAAGTGCCGCGATCTCCTGCTTTGGCAGCGCGTCCAGCACCTCGAAATTGACAGGGCCAAAACGGAACATCATCGTGGCAGGTTGCAGTGCTTCGCCCTCATCCAGGGCAAGAAAGTGTGCACCGGCCTGGCGCAAGGCATCCAGATCGCCAGACGTGTCCACCAGCACCTGCGGGCGTACCGTGATCACGCCACTTTTGGTCAGCAGACGAACGGCCTCGACACGCCTGTCGGCACAAGCCACATCCAGCAAATTGGCGTGCAGCAGCGCTTGAACGCCCGCTTCGCTGACCATATCGTCGAGCACCAGCTTGAGTACTTCGGGCGCGTAGGGCACGCGGTCCATCGTGTGCCCGGTGGACATGACAAAAACCTCGTGCTCTGCAGCACCGCCATAGCTGCGCAAACGGTCCACCACCTCCTGCGCCATGCCCGCCACCACCCGACGACCAGCTGCCGTTTGCCAGCTGTTGAATTGCGCCACGGCGCCCGCGGTGGCGTTGCCACCCAGAAAACCGTAACGCTCAGCCAGGATGACCCGCGCTCCGTCACGGGCCGCAGCCACCCCCGCCATAGCTCCAGCCATGCCACCGCCGCACACCAGCACATCGCAGTCCAGGGAAGAAAGGTCCTTCATGCCCGAGCCCTCTTACTCGGGCTTGATGCCGCGGGCCTTGATGACCGCACCGTAACGCGCGCCTTCAGCCTTGAGGAATTGCCCGGTCAACTGCCGTGACTGAATCACGGGCGCAACATTGAGGGCGACAAAGCGCGCCTTGACAGAATCACTTGCCAACGCCTTGGTGAGCATGCCTTCCAGGCGCGACAGCCCTTCTTCAGGAATGGTTCCTTTCGGCGCAACCAGCGCAGCCCAGCCTTGGACCTCCAGGCTGGGATAGTTCAGCGCGCGCAATGTTGGCACACCTGGCAGATCGGCCACCGGCTGGGGCGAGGAAACGGCCAACGCACGAAGCTTGCCGCTCTTGATGTGAGCCGCCACACTGGGCAAGTTCAAAAAGCCAAGAGACACCTGGCCGCTGATCAGGTCGGGCATCAACGCGCTTTCGCCGCGATAAGGCACAGGCGTCAGCGCCACACCGGTTTCCGCTTCGAACAGTTCGGCCGTCAGATGGGCCAAGGTGCCCGTGCCGCTGTTCCCAGCGGTCAGGTTCGCTGGTTTGCCTTTGTACTGAGCGACCAGATCTGGCACCGACTTGATGGCCGAGGCGGCTGGCACCACCAACACCAAAGGCTGCGCCGAGACCATGCCCACCGCATCGAAATCGCGAGCAACGTCATAACCGATCGCAGGGTTGAAAGAGGGGTTGATCACCATGCTGTTGCTGCCCATCAGCAAGGTGTGGCCATCTCTGGTTTGTGCGGCCGCATTCACGCCCAGCGCACTGCCGGCACCGGGCTTGTTTTCCACAATTACCGCTTGGCCCAGTTGCGGCGCAAGCTGTTCGGCCAGTACGCGTGCAGACACATCAGCCCCGCCACCCGGTGCAAAGGGGACGATGATGCGTACCGTGCGCGTGGGCCACGTGCTGTCGGCCAGGGCTGCGAAGGTTGCGGCCAGGGCGCCAACAAGAAACGCCAAGCCCAGGCGATGGGTTAGGCGGGTGATCAACATGGTTTTCATCGTGTTTTCTTTCTTCGATGCAATGCAGATGAGGACGGTCTCGCAGCGGCATACAAATGTGGGGATCATCTTAGAAGTGCCGGGCCCGTGGCGCCAATAGCAAGATGCATCGACGCTTGGCACAAGCCTTCGTGAAAAAAGTGAAAGCTCTCATGAAGCGACCCGTACAACGGCCCTGAGGGAGATCTCTGGAATCTAAAGAGCTGGTAACCGCAGAAAAAGCGCAGACTCTTCCACCGTGCCTATCAACGCACCACCGGTAGCGTCTGTGTGGCATAGGTGTGCTGCAAGTGACGATGGTTGTCTGCATCTTCCAATTCCAGTTGCATGCGTTCAGCGGCACGGATGGCCACGCCCTGTGCATTTGGCTTGGCGGCAAAAGTACCGCAGAACATGAAGCTACCCTCTTTAGCGGCACCTGATTGCCAATAGCCATCACGCAAAGATTCCAGCGGACGAATGCCCGACAACTGGCCTTCTTGATACAGCACCCATTGCCCCCCCTCCCAAATGCGGGAACGCAACCACAGCGAATCTTGATGCGCCAGCACATCAACCCAACGCCAGGCGACACGGGCTACAGGTTTGGCGCACATTTGCTTGGACACCGCCACCGAATACGTTTCCACCTGACGATCGGTATGGTCTGACCCTACCGTGAGCCACCACTCACCCTGGGTGAAGAACAACACAGGCTCAGCCTCTCCAGAACTTTCGGCACCCAGCGCTTGGATCGATTCAGTCTGCGTCAATTGCTGATGACTGACGCGGTAATACAGCGGCACCGTAGATGGGCGCGGTACGCCCAGTGCTTCTAGCTCTTCAATGTGGTGCTCAATGGCGGCATGGTTGCGTCCTGTCCAACCTGCGATCACTAACTCGGTAGGCGTGACACTCAGCAGACGAGAAGAAGACGTCTGGCCCTGCAGACAGGCGGCAGCGAAATGAAGCGTGGTCATGTTGAAACTCCTCATGGAAAGCAAATGGTGGCATGACCACCTATACACAAAGACGCGTCCGGCAACAGTTCACATGACCGCCGCTGGCAGCCACAAGGCAATGGCGGGAAAAACCATCAGAATGCCTATGGCCAGCATGTACACGGCCATGAAAGGCAGCACGCCCATGAAGACGTCCGTGATTGGGCCAGGCTGACGCCGCATGCCCTGCAATACATACAACACCGTGCCATCCGGTGGACTGATCATGGCGATCTCGACCAGCATGGTGATCACCACGCCAAACCACACCGGGTCATAGCCCAATGCCATGACCACCGGAAAGAGCAACGGGATAGTTGTGATGACCATGGACATACCTTCCATGAAGGTACCCAAAGCCAAGTAAAAGCCGATGATCACCAGCATGATGGCCCAACCCGGCAACGGTAAACCGGTGAGGAACTTGGCAAGCATCTGAGGTACGCCCAGCGACGAAAGAATGTAGTTCAGAAAATAGGCGCCAAACAAAATGAGCGCAATCATGGAAGTGGTACGCGCTGTGGCGTGCATCGACTCGTTCAACATGCGCCAGTGCAGTCGTCCATCCACCAAGGCCAACACCAGAGCCCCCGCCACGCCCAAGGCCGCCGATTCTGTAGGCGTCGCCCATCCGGCATAAATGGTGCCCAGCACCAAACCTATCAGCAGTGTGGTGGGCACCAAATCCACCAGACTCAGCAAGCGGTCGCGCCAGCCGGAAGGAATACTCGCATCCCCTTGCAAATTCAACACGTGGCTGTACCAAAGAATGACCCCCAGGAACAGCACCACCACCAACAGACTGGGTCCTACGGCCGCCAGATACAAAGCGCCCACAGACGTTTCGGTGATCAGTCCATAAATAATGAACGTGATGCCCGGCGGAATCAGGTTGCCCAGTGCGCCACCAGCAGCCAATGAGCCCAGAACCAGTTTGGGCGGATAGTGACTCTTCTCGAAGTACGGCAAGGCCACCGAACCCATGGTGGCTGCGGTGGCCACACTGGAGCCAGCGACCGCAGAAAACACCCCACAGGAAATGATGTTGGTGTGAAGCAGCCCGCCCGGCAGGCGCCCCATCCAAACGTTCAAGGAACGATACAGCCGCTCGGACAGACCAGCGCGCAGCATGATCTCGCCCATGAGCAAAAAAAGTGGCACCGACACCAGCACAAAATTGGTGGACGGCCCCCACAACATCTCGCCGATGAAATTCCAAAAAGGACGGTCTGACAGGCCAAATCCCGCCAGCAGTGCCAGCGACGACAAGGCTGCGCCCACATAGATGCCACCAGCAAAGAAGCCGACGAAGGCCAGCAACACCGTCAGCAAACTCCACCAAGGCACTGCCACCGCCACAGCTGGACCGCCACCCATGAAAGAAGCAGCTGCCACGATCACCGCCATCACCACGATGAAAACAATGGCGATCATCGGGTACCTCCTTTAGTCACCACGACCGAGGTATCTGCACCCAGTGCCTGCAAAGTGTCATTCGCCTCGTCCAGGTCATTGCGCGACATCAGGGACTGGTCCATGGTCTGCCAGTCACCCTGCACGCTTTGCCGCAGGGCGCGGGCCATCAAGGCCAGCGCCGCCAGGCCGAACAATACAAACCCTGCTGCCCACAAACCTTGCGGAAGCACCAACGGTGTTCGCAAGGTGGTGAGGTCGGTGGAGCCAAAGGTGTAGGAATCCAGCGCCAGCGATGTTGCACCCCAGATGAAAAACCCGACAGAGACAAGCAAAGCCGTCATCGACAGCAAATGAAACACCACACGCCAACCTAGCGGCAGCTTTTGCAGCAAAACATCGATACGCACATGCCCGCGCTCAAGCAAGGTGCCCGCCAGCCCCCAACTCATACCGATGGCCATGAGGTAACCACTCAACTCCGTGGTGGCCTCGGTGGAGAACCCAAGCAGGCGCCGAGCGCCGATATCAAAACAAATCAGTACGGTCATGACCAGGTAACACCACCCGGCCAGGCTCATCGCCCGACGGGACATCCACTCGATGATCCGCATCTTCAGACCTGATGCGCTGGCATTAACGCGCCGCCACCGGCTTGATACCGGTGATAGGTTCGATCACATCTCGGTACACCGCCGCACAACGATCGCCACAGCGCTTGATCCATCCCGGCAGCACGTCTTCAGCCAATTCCTTTTGCAAGGTAGCCACCATATTGCCTTGCGGCTTGACCTCCACCATGGGCTTCTTCATCAAGGTGTGTAACTTGCATTCTTTTTCGCGCCCCACATTGCAGGCGATGCCATCGTTGGTGGCTTCCACGCCCATGTTCCATTGCGCTTCTTGCACGCTCGCAAAGGTCTTCTCGAATTGGGCGCGAATGGCTGGATCAAGCTTGTTCCACCAGGCCAGATTCACAAAGTAGCCGGAGGTAGACCAGGACAGGGCCAAGGTGTACAGATGGGTAGTCACCTCGGGCCACTTCACTCCGTTACCCGATCCAGCGCCGGTGATACCGCAATCCACAGTGCCACGCTCCAGCGCGGTGTACACCTCGCCAAAGGCCAGCGAGACCGGCTGACCACCCAGTGCTTTGACCAGATCAGCCGAGGACGGTCCATTGGTGCGCACCTTCAGCCCCTTGATGTCAGCCAGAGTATTGATGGGCTTGCGACAAAACAGCATTTGGCCCGAAAACGGATAGGTGGCCACCAGCTTGATACCCAGCCGCTCCAATTCCTTGTTGGCCACCGGCATCATGGCATCCGCCACTTTGCGGGCCTGACGAATATCGGAATTCATCCCAGCCAGGTCCACCCCATCCAGAATGGGCACATCCCCGGACACGGTGGTCAGGGGCGCGGCGGCAATGTCCACCTGCCCTGAGCGCACCAGTCGCAGCACCTCGGGACCACTCACATTGCGCTCGGGCCAGGATGCCAGCGTCACCTCCACACGGCCTTGGGTGGCACTGGCCATGCCATCACGCAACAGCGGCTGATCCACCTTGGTGTACTGCGGCAGGTTGGGCGCCACCTGGGTGATGGCTTGCACCGAGATTTTTTGAGCCAGCACAGCCTGCGAGCCCAGCAAGGCTGCGATGAGCCCCAGCATTTTGAAGCGGAATGTCATGATGTCTCCTGTTGTGAGTTTGTTAAAAATATCAAAGACTGGCCAAGGATGCATTGGCTAAATCTGTCACCAGCATAGATCCGGGTGCATGGGTGATGCAAAACGGTAACCCGGCGGCTTGCACCACAGCTTGTGGGGTAACACCGCAGGCCCAGAACACGGGAATTTCGTCAGGCAAGATCTCCACGGCATCACCGTAATCGGGTTGCGCTAAATCACGAATACCTATGAGCGCTGGGTCTCCCAAATGCACCGGTGCGCCATGCACGCTGGGAAAACGCGAGGTGATTTGCACTGCACGGATGGCATCCGCCGCCTTCATAGGACGCATCGACACCACCAGCGGACCGTGAAAGCGTCCGGCAGCTGTGGTGGCTACCTGGGTGCGGTACATGGCCACATTTCGACCTTGGGCCACGTGACGGAGTGGAACCCCGGCGTCTAACAACGCCTGTTCGAAGGAAAAAGAACAGCCAATCACAAAGCTGACCAGGTCCCCACGCCAGACATGCTGAACGTCCGCGCACTCTTCGGCGAGACGGCCGTCTCGCCAGACGCGGTAGCGAGGCACATCGGTTCGTATATCGATGTCTTGTCCCAAGCCGGGAAACGCTACTTCCCCGGGCGCTGAGACACCCAGCAAGGGGCAAGGCTTGGGGTTGCGCTGACAAAACAGAAGAAAGTCAGCCGCGTATTCGGCAGGCAGAATCATCAGATTCCCCTGGACCAGGTCGGGCGCCAGACCAGCCGTGTGGCCACTCAGGGTCCCAGCTCGAGCCTGCGCACGCACACGTTGCGCCAGCGCGGATCGGGTAGAGGTGGAGGTATCAGGCATGTCGCAGTGTTGCGAGTTCGCCGCCTCAGGTCAAATGAATATTTTCTGTTGGCATCATCGATTTTTTCGATGATTCAGCAGAGCCTGCGCCACCACACCGAGATCTGTCCTCAGACTGACGCGCCACTCACGCTCTGGTTTGATGATTGGCAATTTGAATGGCTTCCTGGATGACCTGATGCATCGGTGAATCTGTGGGATACGACCAGAAATTGGCAAACACCGGCAAAGGTTGCAACGACAAATCGCTGGGCCAGATGGCAATGTCGTGCTTGAGGGCGAGTTGCTCGGCCGCCTGGAGTGGAAATGTTGCCACGCCAAAGCCACTTTCCACCATTTTGACCAACGCCGAGATGGAAGAAATGGCATGCACGCGCTTGTCTTCAAGTCCCTCTTCACGCAACACACCCAGCAACGCCACATGAGGTTGCGAACCACGCTGGAATGTCATCAATCCTCGTTCACGAATATTTTGTCGTGTCAGTCGACGACGACTGCGGACACGGGGTCCCACAAAGCACATCTCCATGGATGGCAACTCCACGCAAGAAATACCCTGCCCTTGTACCGGCGCTGCCGAAAACACCAAGTCCAAGGCGCCACGGCGTACCTGCTCGTTGAGCGTCTGCGTCATCTCCACCGTAAGCTCAAATTCGATATCAGTGTGCAAACGCTGTAATTGCTCCACGAGCGGAATCAGCCAGGTGTGCAGCACGGTCTCAATACCGCCGATGCGCACAGTCAACAATTGCTGCTGAGCGCTGTCGAATTCTTGGTGCATCTGTTGTTGCAAGGCCAGGAATTGCTCCGCAATGATTAGGAAGCGCTGCCCCGCGTGAGTGAGGCGAAAGCCACGTTCACGCCGATCGATCAAGGAGGTGCCCAAGGCATCTTCCAGTGCCGCAATCCGACTAGAGACGGCTGACTGTGTGAGGCACAACTTCTCGGCTGTGCGCGTGACGTTTTGCAAGCGGGCCAGCCAGACAAACGACTCAATGAAACGCAGATTCATGCGTCAGAGGGTCACGAGAAATACACCAGCTGTCAAGAACGCCCGTTGCATGTGTTGTGCACCTCCGACAAAACGCGGGGCTCATTCACACCAATGCATCGCACTTCGACAAGCGCTGCGTATTGACATTCGTGTTGAATGAGGTCCATCAGGACAAAGAAAAAGCCCAACTGAGAACAGTTGGGCTTTTAGATTGGTGGTCAGGTAACGACCTTCACACGAAAGACTCTCGGAGGCCACGGCGCTTAGCAATTTCTGGTGTCGGGTCTTGTCGGTTTGTGTCGAGCATTTCAAACCCGCCATTTGCCGACACCAACAGC
>JACCDU010075652.1_pt1 | contig 14580 bp, 12 predicted proteins | sample 7446081 | NCBI WGS metagenome assembly JACCDU01 (sample SAMN15323447, study PRJNA562643) | freshwater metagenome | isolation source: river surface water | place: USA:Blue River Watershed | collected 2017-08-17
TAAAGAAGCAATAGCACTTGTAAGACAAGAAGCTGTTCAAGACGGAAGAACCGCACTAACTAGATATGAAAACAAGAAGTATTTGTCTAAATTTCAAACTAAAAAAAGGTATAGAAAAGTACCGTCTGTATAGGTTATGGGTCTAATTAAGGGTTACTCGCAAAAAAGCATCTCAAAAAACATTAAAACTGAGATGAAACACGGAAAAAGTCAGAAACAAAGTGTAGCAATTGCCCTTTCCGTAGCTCGTGAAGCAAAAAAGAAAAGAAAATAAATTAAAAGCCTTGCAATTGTGTGAGGCTTTTTTATTACATTTGTATTTCCATTCTTTCCATAACATTTTTTTTGACTATTAAAAGCCTACAAAATCTATTTTTGTAGGTTTTTTATTTTGTATTAATTAATTTTGTATATTTGCTGACAATGGCGGTATGCTACAAAGAAATTAGTCGGTATGACAACTTAAAAAAATACATAAAATTAACTTTTAAAATTACAAAATTATGGCAAATCGTGCCTCTGCAAATTTGGTAAAAGCTCAAGCTAGATTGCTTGGTGCTTTTCAATCATCTGAATTGAGATTCAGATTCCCAGCTACTTATTTAGCTCTTAAAGCAATGTCTCCAGTTATGTTCCCTAACTACTCTGAATTGAGATTGAGAGAAGACAGAACTGTTGAAACTAACTTCGCTGCTCGTTCATCTCGTGCATTAGGAAGTGCAAGAACTCACAACCATACAGGTTCTAAAGGAGATACTGCTACATTAACTCCAACTTGGGCAAGTTACACAGACAAATTTAATATGTCTTTGAAACAAGCTGACAACTCTTTGTACAATGCTGATGAGCAAATGTTCCAAGAAATTTCTAACGTAGTTGCTAACTTTATGGAAGGTTACGAAACTGCTGCTACTGCTTATTTGTTCAACAACCGTTCAGGAGTTTCTGCTGCTACAGCTTATGGAACTTTTGACGCTACAAATGATGCATTTGAAATCGATGCTGCTAACGAAGATACAGCTATCCAAATTACTAAAATCGCAATGGATGCTAACAAATATGTTGGTGCTATGAAAGTTTTCTGTGATTCAGTTTCTTACGCTAAATTTGAAAAACAAGCAGCTCAAGGTGTTTCTAACTCTACTAACTTGTCATTCCAATTCAACGGTGTAACTTTTGTTCACTCTGTAGGATTAGGTGCTTTAGCTGTTGCTTTAGATGCTACTTACAACAAAGGTTTCTGGATTGTTGTTCCTGACGGAACTGTAGCTACATTGCCTTGGATTCCAAAACAAAACAGAGAAGGTGTTTCAACTAAAGTTGCTGACTACTCTAGCTTGTTGAATCCAGTTGACGGAGAAGCTTACGGAATCCATACTTACGAAGTAGGTGCTGATGATTCTGCTAATAACGGTTACACTCAAGACGTAGTTACTCAATACGAAGTATCTCAAGACTTAGCTTTTGTTAAAGCTCCGTTGACTGCTGCTGGAGAAACTACTATTCAAGCATTCGCAATCGTATAGTAAGTGATTAACATCAATAAAATACAAACAGCTTTGTTAGGTGTTGTAGGGTTTAAACAACCTTACAACCCTAGCTATGCTATTGTAGATGCTGCAAATCAAGAAAGTAGTTCTGGATATTTTGTAACGGATAATCCGTATGCAAAAATTGAATACATAAAGGATAGTCAAGATTACGCTTCAATAAGCAATTCTGACTTCAATTTACTTCTTAAGGATTTAAAAAAATCTGCAATTTCAAATGTATGTAATCAAGTTTTTAATGAATTTGATTTTATTGATAGAACTTTACTTTACAAAAACGCATCAAATAAAGAAGAATTAGAAGTTGTAAAAGATGCCTTTGTAGGTTATAGAATTAGAGTATCAAAAGAGAATAACATTGCTTTTAAAATAAACCGAGTTTTACTTGATTTTCAAGGAGCGGGTAATATTACATTATTCTTATGGAATAGTGCTAAGAAAGCGATTATACACTCTAAGTTAATTACTATAACTACTGACCATCAAGAAGAAATTCTTGATTGGGCTATCGACAATTCAGGCTCTACTTATAAAGGCGAATATTACTTAGGTTATAATACTGATACTACATTTACTACTCCATTCAAGAGAGATTGGAATGCTGGAAATGTGTTAAGTCAACCAACCTATTTGGATATTCAGCCAGTAACAGTATTAGGGCATAAAACTAATTTATTATTTGATTTGACAAAAGTCGAAGGTATGGCTGAGTCAAATGGTCTTAATTTTGATATTACAGTATATGATGACTATACTGATTTTGTGATTAATAATAAAATGTTATTTGCAAGAGCTATTCAATTGGACGCTATTATAAATTGCGCTCAATTGTATTTATCATCTTTAAGAAGTAATTCAAACCAAGCTCACGCTGCTCAATTGTATGAAAAAATTATGATTGAATTGGAAGGAACATCTACTGGAAGTATAGTTAATGTGGTTGGCTTAAAAAACCAATTACTAGGAGAAATTACTACTATTAGAAGTGAGGTTCAAAAAATGAGAATGGGATTTAAAAAAGCTAATCAAATTTTAGTATCAACATTAATGTAATGGCAAATAATTTAAAGACAAATCCTATAGGCTTAGATGCCGTGATAGCTAAAATACAAATTAAATTGTATGATAAGCTAACAACTTTGTGGGGAGTATCTTTAGAGGGTTATCCAAGATGTTACGAAGTAAAAAGAGATAAAAAAACAACAGTTGAACACTTTATAAGTGCGAACGATTATGTATCTTTGATTCACGTTGATAAAAATAGATTCTTTTTTTTAAATAAAAAGGATTACAAACAGAATAGTAATAGAGCTTTTGATACAGAAGTAGAGTTATACTTTATCTTAAACGTAAAAGAATGTAAAAGTTCTATTAACCATCGTGCAGATGAAGAGGTTAGATTAGATGTAATGAATGTCTTAGCCACTATTGGAAACATAGGGGTTAACACTACTGTATCAACTGGTATAGAAAATGTTTTTAAAGGATATGATTATAAATTTACTGACGATATGCAACCTTATCATTGTTTTAAGATAACAATGTCTGTAAATGATTTTAAATTAAACCAAACCCTTTGCAATGGCAGCTAAAAAGAAAAGAATTGAAGTAAGTGGAACAGTAGGATTGGCATCGCCAAATCCAAGTGTTAAACTTGAAATTACTGAAAACACATTTGTAGGACTAGGAAGCGCTAACGATGCTTACAAAAAACTTGTTATCAGTCAACCGTTCAGCGTATTGAAATCATTTACCTTAGATAAGCATTATCATATAGGAGACACAGTTTCATTATCTGACGAAGAAGTAATTAAAGAATTAAAAATAAATAAATACATTAAATAAAGATGGCATTAACAGACCAATTAAACGTAGTAGCTTGTTCTCAAGGAGATTTGCTAGGAACTGGTATGGAAGGTTGTACTTTCGACTGGAATAGAGTAGCAACAATTGAATTATCTCAAAGAGGTTATGCTTACACAGATGAGCAAAACTTAGCTAACATTAAAGAAGGGCAACAAAAAGGAGAATTGATTATCTTACAAGGTATTAAATCTTTCGCTTTAGTTCCAGTCGACCCAAACATCAATACAGCAGATGGTTCAGGTTATAAAACAGTAACAGGAGAGATGCCTTATGAGTACGATGTAATGTTTGATAACAATGGTGTAAACTATTGGAAAGCATTGCGTATGTTGAACTCAAAAGACCGTTACAACGTAGCTTTTTATGATATTGAAGGAAATAAAATTTTCACTCAAAATAAAGCTGGAGTTGTAAAAGGATTTTCAGTAAAAATGTTGTTCGTAGGACAATACAAAGGAAAAGAAGGTAATAACCCAGCTGAGGTTAAGATGCAAATCCAATTAGCTGATTTTCAAGAAATGGAAAGACAAACTTGGATTTCTGGAGACACTTTAGATTTTTCTGCTGATAGTGACTTAGAAGGTGTTAACGATGTTAACTTAATCGCTAGTCCATTAGCTGCTTCTGATACTGAATTAGTAGTTTCTGCTTTATTGTTAGATAAATCTCACTTTGTTGACGGTTTATTAGTTTCTAACTTTAAAATTAAGAAAAATGGAGTTGCAGTAGTTGCAAGTGCTGTAGTTGCTGACGCATCTGCTAAAACTTATACATTTACAATTCCAGCAGCATCTGCTGGAACGTACACTATAAGTACTTGGGACTCTACTTTAGGTACTTATGCAATTATGAATGCAGGAAGTGGATTGCTTTACAAATCTAACATTGCTACGGTTATTGTATCGTAATTAAGTTAGATTAATAAAACTAAAAGACCGTAATATTGTTACGGTCTTTTTTTATATCTTTGTATTTATGGCAGGTACTATTAGCGATTATATGGAAAGGTTAATTCGAGTTCAATCTCAAATTGGGAATGAAGTTGATGATATTGTTATTAGTAAAGAAGACGAGATATTAAATTTGAACAGAGAAGACCAGTTATTTGATAAAGGTATTGATATTAACGGTTCGTTATTAGGTAAATACAAGAACACTTTAAATGGAAAAGGAAGAGGTTATCCTAAGACCGCTGGGGATTCGTTTAACTTTTATGATACTGGAAGTTTATTTAGCAATTTTAGTTTATTATCTCAAGGCAACTTAAATAAAGTGATTATAAACAACTCAGATGAAAAAGTAGGTATATTAACCTCTAGTTATGGAAATTTCATAGGTCTTACCGAAGAAAATAAAAACAAATTAAATTACGAAATAATATATCCAGAATTAATGGCATTTATAAAACAATATTTATAAAGATGGGAGTACCTTACAGAAATAAACAAGAAACAATTGAATACTACGAAAGCATTAAAGAATTGGTATTATGGTCTTGGGATAGGTATTTAGCAACCAAAGACAATAATTTTTTCATTGTAGGTTATGACGGAAGACAGCCTAAAATAACTAATGAAAAATTGCTAAAACTAGAAAGGCAGTTGCAAGACGAATATTTTTTAGAGGTAAATGACAGAGATTTTAATAAAAAAATAGAAAAATGGATGAAGATTGACAATCTTCAGACAAAATACACTATTGTTAATATGATTCTCGATAGAATGTGGTTAGGATTTCCTGATTCGCAAATGGATGTAAGAGCTGCTTATATTCAAAAAATAAATAAGTTAGGATTTAAAATGCCGCTTATCAATACTGTAATTGGAGATACTGAGGAAATACTTCGAATTAGAGAGGAATTAAAAGGTATTATAACGCAAATAAAAATAATTAAAGACGAACTAAAGACAGATGCGGTTGTAGAACATAGAAGCCTTAATTTACAACTTAAAATGATGTCTAAAGCAATGGATTTTGGTTTTCAATTAAATCCTAAAGAACTGACAGTTTCTGAATGGATTGAATTATGTAAAGAACTTAAAAATTTATCGCAAAAGAACTAGAATTTTCACTACCTTTGTAAGTATATAAAACTCGGGGATTGATGTAATACACGTCAATCCCCTTTTTAGCTTAAAGATTATGGCAGATAATAGTATAGATTTAGTAGTAAGTAAGGTAGCGTTCGACCAGCTTGAGCGATTGCTTAACGAAATAAAATTAGCAGATGCAGCAATTACAGCATTAAATGTAAATGCTGGAAAAGCTCAAGCTACTCCAAGTGGAGCTGAAGGTAATTCAGCCGCAAATGCTGCTCTTATTGCCCAAATGAAATCTCTTACTGCTGAGATTGATAAACAAGCAGCTCAAATTCAAAAATTATCAGAAGCTAAAAAAACATACAGTAGAGCGGTTACTCAAGAATCTGTAGATATTACTTTGCGTAATCAAAAGGCAAGAGAGGCATTTAAAGCTACTAGTGATGAAATTGATAATTATCAGAGACTTGATGCTGCCTACAAAAAAGCAGTAAAATCTGCTCAAGACTTAGGTGCGCAATACGGAGCTAACAGTAAGCAATTCTTAACTGCTGCCAACGCCGCTAAAGAGCTTGACACTAAATTAAAAGCTATTGACAGTGCCGTAGGTAAGTACGGAAGAAATGTAGGAAATTACGCAAGTGGTTGGAATGGATTGGCTAACTCAGTTAATCAATTAACTCGTGAAGCTCCTGCTTTTGCGAACAGTTTGAATACTGGATTTATGGCGTTATCTAATAATATTCCGATATTAGTAGATGAAATAAATAATGTTAAAATTAAAAATCAAGAATTAGCCGCTAGTGGAAAGCCTACTCAATCGGTATTTAAAAGTTTAACATCTGCACTATTTAGTTGGCAAACTGCATTATCGGTAGGTGTTACTTTACTTACTATGTATGGAGCGGAACTTTATGACTTAGCTTTTGGAGCTTCTGTTGCTGAAAAAGCTCAATTAAAATTAAAAGATTCATTAGTAGATTTAGAAACTGCTGTCTCTAGTGAGGGTGTAGAGTTAAAATCATTAACAGAAATTGTGTTAGACCACAATTCAAGTAGTAAAGATAGGCAAAATGCTTATTTATTAATAAAAGAAGAGCTCCCTGGATTAACGGCTTTGACTTATGAAGAAGCTGTAGCTACTGGAGAACTTACCAAAGCTACTAATCTACAAATAGAAGCTATAAAAAATAGAGCTTTAGTAGATGGATATGCTAAATTAATTGCTGAAGAACAAATAAAATTAGAAAAAAGTAGAACTGAGTCTTTAGAAAAACAAATTAAATGGACTGATAGGTTAAAAGACTGGATTCTATTTCGAAACGCTTCTGGAGCTTTTAGCGGTACTAAAAGAATATTAGAAGAAAATAAAGCTGCTCAAGACAATATAGATTTATTAAGTAAAAAACTTACTGAAACTCAGAAAAATTTAAGCGCTGAAGAAAGATTATTAAAAAAATACACTACTAAGCCTAAGGATAGAAAAAAAGCGGAAGAAGACGCTTTAAAAGCAGTTTATAATGCAAGAAGGTCTGAAATTGAAAAACAAATACAGCTAAATGAAGAAAAATTAAATAATGAAGAATTATTTATAATTGAAAGATTAGCTTTATTAGACAATGACAAAAACCTTAGATACCAATTAGCTAAAGTAGATTATGATGAACATTATCGTTTAGCTAAAGGAAATCATTATAAACAACTAGAGGCTGAAAATGATTTGGTAAAAGGCAAGTCTAAAGTTAATGAGGACTATAATAAAAAACAATTAGACTTAATTAAAAAACAATTAAGTGTTATAGATAAATTAGCTAAATCTGTAAGCGAAACAGACCCTAATAAAGTATTGGCTGAAAGTGCTAAAAAAGCGGCTAAGGAGCTATACAAAATGGGCGAACAATTAGATAAGAATAGAGAGAGTATTGAAGCGTCTAAACAGGCGATGAGAGATTATGCTAAAACATTCTTAGATGAGTTTGCGGGTAAATCTGGATTATCAGAAACGTTTAAGTTATTTTCAGGAGACGGTTCTTTATTTGCTAGAATGGCAGAAGGAATGGCTTTTACTAAAGATTCTTGGAAGACAGATACTATAGCTATGATGGAAGGGGTGCAAGAAATGTACAATTTTATTTCAAATGCTTCTCAAGAAAATTTTGATGCTGAATACGAAAGATTGAGCAATCAAAAAGAGATTGCTATGACATTCGCTGGAGAAAGCGCAAGCGCTAAGCAGAAAGTAGAGGACGATTACGAAAAAAGAAGAAAAGAAATAGCTAATAGAGAAAATCAAGCTAAGAAAAAACAAGCGATGTTTAACGTAGCTATGGATACAGCTCAGGCTATTATCAGTATTTGGGCGCAAGTACCTAAGGTCGATTTTGGAGTTAGTGCCACCGCTCTGAGTATTATGGTCGGTGCCTTAGGTGCTGCTCAAATAGGAATGATTGCTGCTCAAAAAATACCTCAATATTTTGAAGGTACTGACAACCACCCTGGAGGATTAGCATTAATCAATGATGGTAATGGAGCTAACTATAAAGAAACGGTAGTAACTCCTGATGGTAAGGTAAGACAGTATAGTGGAAGAGATGTACTTATTGATGCTCCTGCTGGAACTCAAGTATTCACTCACGACCAATGGAATAATGAATTAAATACTATGATGAGAGATAAAGGAATTTCAATGTCAAATTCATTTAATAGTAAAAGTGGATTAAGTTATGCCGAAATGGATTCAATCATTGCTAAGCATTTCTCTAAAATTACTACTCAATCGACCACTATAGATAAGAATGGTTTTAATACCTTTGTATCTAAAGGAAATAGCAGAACAATTAGAAATCAATCTCGTTACTCAGGAACAGGATTTTCAGTATAAATTATGGGAGAATTATTTTATTTAGACTTTAAAAGCGATAATAGCGGAAAAATCCAAATTGACGAGCCTATCGGTTATGCCGATATGGATTTCAATTTACAACAAAAAGATAAGGGATATGGTAGAGACATATCCTTTTCTGGAGGAGAGGCGCAATTCAATTTCGTTAATTATAGAAATCATTATCTTGATAAATTATTATACTTTAATCATTTTTACGGATTTGAGAGTAAGGTAGATTTGATTATCAGTCAAGAAGGTTATGATGATGTAGTGGCTGAACTTGATTTTGCTTCGGCAGTTACTGATGATTTTGAATATTTTAAATGTAAGGTAATTCAACAATCTTCTCTTCAAATTGTAAAAAGAAGAAAATCGGTAAAGGTTGATTTGTTTAGCAGTAAGGACGTAGATGGAAATCCTATTACTCCTTTAGAAACTGAAAATATGTTGTTATTGTCTAAGCCTGTTTTTCAAAATTCTGTATGGGAACAACAAGAACAATATAACCTTGACTTGGTAACCAAAGGTAGTAGAAACTATACTATTAATCCTGCTGTAAACATTACTAAATCAGATATAGACGGAACACAAACCCCATTTGAGATTAGCGGAGCTGGATTTGAGAGTATGCAGTATTTGGAATGCTCTACTAATTTAAAGAAGGTAATCATAAAGCTGAATCAATGCAACGGATTGTTGCAGCCTGACGGAGATAATGGAGGTAAAGGACTTATTGATTTTTCTTTATCTGTAAGGCACGGTAATGATTTTGCAACAGCCAATAATATTGTTCTCTTATCCAAACAATTACGTCAAAACTCTTCTGATTTTTATTTTTTACCTACTGATTATACTGTAGGAATTGATAGTTTAACAAGAGGAGATAAGTTATGGATATGCTATCAATTCACAATGAAAGAAACGACTTTGTTAGGTCGTTTAGAATGTTTTGGATATGTAAACATAGAATCTATTGATATTACAGCAGAATCTTCTGCTTACAGCTCTGTAACTCCTTCGTTTAGATTAATAGATGTAATGCGTCAAGTGGTTAAATCTACCTCTGGACTAGATATTGTTGCGCCACGTTTCGATGTTGGCGGAGAGTTTTACGACAATAGATTAATTAACGGTAATTTTTTAAGAAATGCCCTGTATAATACCGATGGAAGTAGAAAACCTTTTTACATTTCTTTAGAAGATATTGAAAAATCAATAACAGAAGTAAATGCAGACCACGAAATAGATGCTGACGGTAAAGTTTTCTTTGGTACTGAACCTGACTTTTATACAGCTAACGAATCTGGATTTTTTGACAACACTCAGTTTTCAGAAATGACTAAAGTGTTTAATCCTCGTTTTTCCGTAAATGAATTTAGTTACGGATATAAAAACTTCCAAGCGTTAAAAGAAAATGAAGAGTTAAACTCTGCTGACAACATCCACGGAGAATCTAAATATGTTTTCAGTAATAAAATGGTTGAAAACAAAAAAGAGGTAAAGATAGAATGGGTACGAGATGCGTTTTTAATAGAGTCTAACAGAAGGAAAGCTACAGAAGTTTCTGAAGATACAGCATCTCAAGATGACGACACTTTATTTGCTATTGACTCAATACCTACTTTAGAAGATGTTTCAATTACTGAAGTGTCTTTCCTACAGCATTCTTTTGATATTGCTGCTAATAGATTAATCCTTAGGAGTGACGGAGAAGTAAATTTTAATTCATTAGGAATTACTGTAGATAGTGTATTCTCTATCGCTGCTCCAGATATGAATGCTGGAACGTATGTAGTTAAAGCGAATGCAAAATCTAAAGGGTCTTTTGTTGACGATATTGTAGCTACTAGCTCTTTATTGTTAATGAGAGTTTCCGCTGGTACAATTAGTGAAAATAACAACGGGGAGCGCATTACTAAATATACTTATATATTAGACAATGAATTTGTTCCTTATACAAATTATACGAATCAAGGATTTTCGTCTATTTCTAATTTGAACGCATCTAAAAGATATAGTAATCTTAGATATTCGGTTAGGAGAAATATAAACAATCATTATCAATCTTATTTGTCCACTTGCAACTTATATCATAAATTAAACACAATTAAAAACACTTGGTATAAAAATAATGGGGAGTGCATCACAACTTATAATGGAATAACTTTAAAAGAAAATGAACCTTTTATCCCTTCAAATCCGATATTGTCTCCATTTATGTATGATAATTTGGTATTCGCTAATGTCGAGTTCACAGACTTTATTGCTTTACAAAACAACATTAGAAGCGATAGAGGTTATATTAGAACAATAGATAATAACGATAGAGTTATTAAAGTATATCCTATTGAGATGAAGTATGAAATTCTTAGCAAAGAATTAAGTATTAAGGCAGAGGAGAAATACGAGCCTAAAACAATGACAATAAGTACGGCAAATCAATTCGTTTTAATTAATGATGAAACGTACGTTCAAGCTATTGATTGGGAACTTAGAGATAATAAGCTGTTTGTTTTTGACAAGAGAAGACAATTACTTTATAACGGGGTGTTTTTCAATAACGTAGCTATCAACGATTCGTTAACTGATGATATAGAGGAGTTTAAAAATCGAATGAATTTGCTTTAATAAATTTAGTATATTTGTAAGAATATGACACAGCCAATAATTAACATATACAGAACCACAGAGGAGGCATTTTACTTCAAGAATAGTCAGCTAAATCGCTTCTATTCTTTTAATGGAGTACAGTTACTTCCATTTAATACGTTGAAGTATATTCAAGTAACAAATACTCCTGACGGAATTAATTTAGAAGATTGGACTGTATTTGTTGTTGATATGTGTACTGGGGTAAAAACAGACATTACAGTATCTTTTAATGTTCAATCCTTAACTAACTCTGATAATGGAGACCCGCAATTGTATTGGTCTTTACAGAATGTTCAGTATGATTTTGGGATGAATTTAATATATTTAGAGATACATCAATCTTTAGGGGAGACATTTTATTCAACACCATTTCTATTGACAAATGAAGAAGCGGAAAAAACTACTCAATTTCACTACAGGTCTAAAAGAACTGATACTTATCAGAGCATTGGTTTTCAGACTTGGTTTAGACAGAATACTAAACAAACTGAACTTACGACATATTACGAAGCTTCTACGAAACTTACTGTAACACAAGCCGTAAAAACAAATAAAATAGCAAGATACGTTTCTGAAATTATGGATATTGAGCAGTTAATAGCTCTAAGCGATGTTTTAGAAAATCCATTTATGTATATGGACAAAGTAAGAGCTTCTTTATTTGAGGCTGTAGAAATACCAGAGGTTACGTCTCAGGAAAATTTCGGCAGCGTAAAATTTAATGTTTCATTTAACAACAACGACATATTTGACGAGAATTATATAACTCCAGTCCCTGTAGTTACTCCTGATTACTCATCTCAAGATTATTCACTAATAGACTATTACACATTATGACAGCAGCAGAAATAAGAGATTTAATTACTTCTTACTTAGCAAGTAATTCATCAATAACAGCCGTGAAACACAGAGCTATAGAGAACGCATTGATAGATTATTCTGAGAGTACTAATTCTCAGTTAATTTCTTTATCAGAAGCGTTTTTAGCGACATTACCTAAAAATAAAGGATATGTAAGTGGTTTTAATCCTGGTAGTGGCGGAACGCTTACAACTTCAGGAAATATATTGACTGCTGTTATTACTAACATTCCAGAAAGTATTATCAACGTTACTATTCAAAACGCTATGCCTTCAATGAATTATATTGTTAAAGGTCATTTAGAGAGTATGGGCGATTTAGATTTAGACAATGTTGCTGGTAATTTTATATTTAAAAAAATAAATACTACTAGCTTTCAAATTTCCGTAGGGGAATGGGAGAATGTGAATCAAAATTTAAAAATACATTTAGAAGTAATATCTTTAGACTAATATGGCAAATTTACTAGTAATTGAAAAACAAACTGGCGGATATTTTAAATTTACGTTAAATGGAGACACAGCTACCGCTGTTACCTCTATTAAAAACGATTTATTAGCCGTTGGTACACAGCTTCATTTTAAAACAGGAAATGGAGCTAATATTATTAAAGAGCAATTCATTTATCCTGAAGATGTTACCATTATATCTGGAGGTACTTTTACCTTCACTACCGTAGCTCAAGTTTGGAATAAATTAATTGAGATTGATTACTTTGCTTGGTTAGGTAATGGCGGAACTGGAGGTGTTAGTCGCTTTGACGATTTAGCCGATACTTTCGAGTATGTAGGTCAAGCTGGTAAAGTAGTGGTAGTTGACAACTCTGAATTAAAATTAATTCCTGTTACTTTTTATAATAAAAGACTTTTTACTGACTTAGAAGACACCCCTAATTCGTTAGTACCTAATAAAATGGTAGTAGTGAATCCAGAGGGTAGTGCGTTAATATTACAAGACCAACCACAAGCTCCAGAACAGTTATTAAACTCAGTAGGATATTTTGACTACAATGATTTAGCGACACAAACAACTCCTTTAGATGCTGTAACAAATGTGCCGCTTAAATTAGTTAACGATACCGAAGGAGCTAACACAAATACTTCAGAAAATCCTTACGGAGTTTCTTATGTTTGGGATTACACTACGAATCAATTTAATTTCTCTGAATTATCAATTGGAGATACTATTGACATTCGTATTCACGTTCAAGTAACTACAACTACAGCTAATCAAAAAGTTAATTTAGACGCTAAGTTTGGTATTGGGTCTGTTTCTGAATTTACTAATTCAATTTATGAAAATCAGTTTAAAACAGCTGGACTTCACGAAATAAATTTTGTAGCTCCATTTTATATGGGTTCTACATACATTACAGACTATCCAGCGGAGCTGTATTTAACTACAGACGCAAGTGCGACTGTAAAAGTAAATGGATGGTATGTTAGAATTATAAGAAAAAATATTAATATAATCACAGTCGATTATGAAGTTCCTGACGCTACTACATTAGCTAAAGGTATTGTTCGTTTAGCGGGAGATTTAGGAGGTACGGCTAATAGTCCTACAGTCCCTGGATTAGCGAATAAAGTACCTACTTCAAGAATTATCGAAACTACATCTCCATTGTTGGGCGGAGGAGCATTGACTAGTGATTTAGTGTTAAGTATTCAACAAGCCAACTCAGTACAATCTGGATATTTATCTTTTGCTGATTGGAGTACGTTCAATAATAAAGCGAACGATGCTGCTGTAGTTCATTTAGCAGGGACTGAAACTATAACTGGATTAAAAACTTTCTCTTCAGACCTTAACGTTTCTGATTTGTATGTAAATGGATATAGTGGTTTTAGCGGTAGGTTATCTTTAAAACAAGCCAATTCGGTTGCTTTTTCAGGAATAGGATATACAACTGTAAATGCTTTAGGAACTTCCGCTTTAAGCATTAATTTCAGACAAACAGACGGTACTAATAAGACAATGCAGATTAATGCAAACTTAATAGGTGCGGCTGCAAGAGTTTTTCAATTTCCAGACGCTGACGGAACAGTAGCTTTAACATCACAATTACATAATGCAGTAACAATTGGAACTGCAAATGGATTGTCTTTAAGCACTCAAGTATTATCTTTAGGATTAGCGAGTGCTTCAACAAATGGAGCGTTAAGTTCTACTGATTGGAATACTTTTAATAACAAACAAAATGCTTTAACCAATCCAATTACAGGAACAGGAACGACAAACTACTTACCTAAATTTACAGGTTCAACTGCTTTAGGTAATAGTTTGATTTACGAAATAGGTTCTACTATTGGTATCGGAACAACAAGCCCTTTTTCTGCATTACATATCAGTAGAAATGCAAGTGAATTATTAAGAATCACAAGAGGTTCTGTTTCTGACTTTTCTTTTGATTTAGGAGCATCAAATGATTTATACATAAAGAATAATGGGGTAGGTACAACTCCTTTAACTATTTTAGGAAGTGGTAATGTAGGTATAGGAACAACGAGTCCTGTATACAAATTCCACGTTAACGATACATCAGATGGTATTGTAGGTCACTTTAGCGGAGGTGTTTCTAACTATACTTTAATATCATTCAAATCAAATGAAGCTAATGTTTATAGCACTTCATTAGGTAGTTATAATAGTGGTATGTTATTTAGAACTGGAGCTACTGATAGAATGTATATTAACACTTCAGGCAATGTAGGTATAGGCACAACAA
>JACCDU010916464.1_pt1 | contig 14577 bp, 16 predicted proteins | sample 7446081 | NCBI WGS metagenome assembly JACCDU01 (sample SAMN15323447, study PRJNA562643) | freshwater metagenome | isolation source: river surface water | place: USA:Blue River Watershed | collected 2017-08-17
ATAAGGCCGACTTCTGTTTTCCTTCCGGATAACGGGCAATGATTTTTTTAACTAAGTCCAGCGTTTCTGCTGGGAAAACAATGTTGCTCATGTCTTAAGTATCTAACTCTCCTGCAATTACGTTCATTGATGACATCGTTACGATCGCATCGGATAAGGTTGTTCCCTTAATCATTTCCGGGAAAGCCTGGTAATATATAAAGCCTGGTCGGCGAAATTTCAAACGATAAGGCGTCCGACCACCATCGGATACCAAATAGAAACCTAATTCTCCATTACCCCCTTCAACCGAATGATATACCTCACCTACAGGAGCATCAATTTCACCCATCACAATCTTAAAGTGATAGATTAAGGCCTCCATGTTATGGTAAACATCTTGTTTATCTGGCAAGTAATAATGAGGTGCATCCGCATGATATGGCCCTTCTGGAAGATTATCAATGGCCTGCTGAATGATGCGCAAACTTTGCCACATCTCTTCTTCGCGAACAAGGAAACGATCATAGGTATCGCCTTTAGTTCCGACGGGCACATCAAATTCAAAATCTTCATACGAAGAATACGGATTCATGGCACGGACATCGTAATCAACTCCTGCTGCACGTAAATTAGGACCCGTAAAGCCATAATTTAAAGCACGTTCTGCTGAGATTCCGCCTACATTTTGCGTACGATCCATAAAAATACGGTTACGCATCACCATGCCTTCGAATTCCTTCAATGCCGCAGGCAATTCCTTTAATAATTTATGGATTTTCTCAATGGCAACTGGTGTGAAATCACGCTCCATACCACCAAAACGTCCCATATTCGTCGTCAGACGCGCACCGCACATCTCTTCGTAAATCTCGTAGATAAACTCACGCCATTGGTAAACATACAAGAAACCCGTTAAGGCTCCGGTATCTACCGCAAGAATCGAATTACAAACAATGTGATCCGTCAAACGCGCAAGCTCCATCATAATCACTCGCATGTACTGCGCGCGTTTAGGAACTTCAATCCCTAATAATTTCTCAACCGTCATGTGCCAGCCCATATTGTTAATAGGAGCTGAACAATAGTTCATACGGTCAGTTAAAGTCGTTATCTGATAGAAAGGACGACGCTCGGCAATTTTTTCGAACGCACGGTGGATATACCCAACCGTTTGCTCCGCATCCACAATAGTTTCTCCATCCATCGTCAAGATGTTTTGGAAAATTCCATGTGTGGCAGGGTGTGTAGGACCTAAATTAAGCGTTGAAAGCTCATTTACATAAGGACCGCCCTTTTGCGTCTTATCTAAACCTACGTTAGGGTTATTTACTAAGGCTACTTCTGACATGCTTTGTCGCTTTTATCGTCCAAATAATTCATCAATTTTATCATGACGCGTAGCGTCTTCGAGCGGATATTCCTTACGCATCGGGTGGTAATCCATCTCATCCATATTCAGAATACGTGTTAAGTTGGGATGACCATCAAAAAGAATTCCGTAAAAATCAAAGGCCTCACGCTCCATCCAATTGGCAGTAGCAAATAGGCCCGTAATCGTTGGAAAATGAGGCGATTCAATCGGCGCATAAGCCTTAATCATCAAACGCACATTGTTTTCCAAACTATGTAAATGATAAATCACACCCAATTCTTGGCCTTTGGCATCTGGAAAATGGATACCTGCCAAATCAGTTAAAAACTGAAACTTAAATACCGGATGCGCATACAAAAAATGTATCATTGGAACGATGTTGTCCACACCCGTCGTGTACTGCAAAATACCATGCGACTCGGTCACACCATAAACTGCCTCTGCACCAAATTGCGCGTTCAACGCATCGATTATTTGTTGATTCTCCATGCTCGTTATTCTATACCGTAAGATGCCAACAAAGCCTTATACTCTGGCTCGTTTCTACGGCGTGTCGATTCATTTTTAGCCAATTCTTGAATTTGCATAAAGCCATCCAAAATTTGCTCGGGACGTGGTGGGCAACCAGGGACATATACGTCAACCGGAATAATGCGATCAATGCCTTGCAAGACGGAATAGGTATCAAAAATACCCCCTGAACAAGCACAAGCACCTACGGAAAGTACCCAGCGTGGTTCAGCCATCTGTAAATAAACTTGCTTAACAACAGGTGCCATTTTCTTCGAAATAGTTCCCATCACCATCAAAACATCCGCCTGGCGTGCGGAAAAACTCAAGCGTTCTGCGCCAAAGCGACCAATATCATAATGGGATGCCATGGTGGACATGAATTCAATTCCACAACAAGAAGTTGCAAAAGGCAATGGCCACAAGGAATTAGCACGGGCTAAACCAACCAAATTATCTAAACTTGTTGCAAAAAAACCAGCTCCTTCTACTCCTGGAGGTGCTTCAGCAACTTGAACCGTTGAATTACTCATATCTTATCTATCTGTTGAATACATAAACATAGGCTAGGCCAATATGTTTATTTTTCCCACTTTAAAATTCCTTTTTTGATCACGTAAACAAACCCAGCTAATAATAAACCCATGAAAACGAGCATATCATAAAAGCCATTCCATGATAATTCACGGAAATTAACTGCCCAAGGGTACATAAAAACGATTTCGATATCAAAAAGGACGAATAAAATCGCCACTAAAAAATACTTAACTGATATAGGTGTTCGCGCATCACCCACTGATTCAATACCACATTCAAAGGTATCATCCTTCTTCGCCGAATGGCGCTTAGGACCCAGAGCGTGTGTCGCAAACATCGTAGCGAAAATAAAGGCTAACGCTGCCAGCAGCTGAACGAATATCGGCAGAAAATCTTGAGGTTGATAATTCATCACAAAGGCTTAAAAAATGAAGCCGCAATTTACTGTATAAAATCTAAAATTTCAGATTTTTGACGAAAAAATCACGGGCGAAAATTAGCCTATTCCTCTGAAATAAGTATTTTTTGAAAGAGGTAGAAAAAATTCAAAAAATTCCTGTAATTTTGTCCGGCAAATAAGAGTAGTTCTTACACTCCATCAAATTATTTGCCATGCTCGATTCCAATAAATTTCTTTTTGAGGCCCTAACATACGATGACGTATTGTTATTGCCCGCGTATTCGGAGGTTTTACCTCGCGAGGTAAGCACTCAATCTCGCTTAACGCGCAACATCACGCTGAACATCCCGATCGTTTCAGCAGCGATGGATACAGTTACGGAGGCCGAACTGGCCATCGCATTAGCACAAGAAGGTGGAATTGGAATCATACATAAAAACATGACAATAGATCAGCAAGCTGCACAGGTTCGCAAGGTGAAGCGTTCTGAGTCGGGGATGATCATTGATCCAGTAACCTTAAAAGACAATCAAACCTTAGGTGATGCGCAACGCATTATGAAAGAGTATAAGATCGGTGGTATTCCGGTGATTGATGACCATGGTCTTTTAGTAGGTATTTTGACGAATCGGGATTTACGTTTTCAAAAAGAAACAAAACGTCCGGTAAAGGAAATCATGACGAAAGAGAATTTAATCACGGCCAAAGAAGGTATTTCGATGGAAGCGGCGGAAAGTATTCTCCAGGAATTTAAAATTGAGAAATTACCAATCATTGATAAAAACGGCAAATTGATTGGTTTGATCACTTACAAAGATATTTTGAAACGCAAGTCGCATCCTTTGGCATCGAAAGATTCGCTGGGACGTTTGCGTGTTGGCGCTGCGGTTGGCGTTACACCCGATTTATTGGATCGTGTGCAAGCCTTGGTTAACGTAGGTGTGGACGTCATCAGTATTGATACAGCACATGGTCATTCCAAAGGAGTTATTGACGCCTTGAAAAAGGTTAAAAAATCATTCCCTAGCCTTGATGTGATCGTTGGAAACATTGCTACAGGGGAAGCGGCCGTCGCACTTGCGAAAGCGGGAGCAGATGCTGTCAAAGTGGGTGTAGGCCCTGGAAGTATTTGTACGACACGTATCATCGCTGGCGTAGGAATGCCGCAATTAACTGCTGTATATGAAGCTGCGAAGGCTTTAGTTACGTATGATGTTCCCGTCATTGCAGATGGCGGTATTCGTTATTCAGGTGATGTTGCCAAAGCAATCGCTGGTGGAGCAAGTACCGTGATGATGGGATCCTTGTTGGCCGGTACCGACGAAGCACCCGGTGAGATGATTATTTTGGAAGGACGTAAATTCAAATCATATCGTGGGATGGGTTCCTTGGAAGCCATGGAAGATGGTTCCAAAGACCGTTACTTCCAAGATGCCGAAGATGATATCAAGAAATTGGTTCCAGAAGGCATCGTAGGCCGTGTCCCATTCAAAGGTTCTGTTACCGAAATCCTATACCAAATGGTTGGCGGATTAAAAGCCGGCATGGGTTATTGTGGAGCGGCTTCCATCGAAGCCATGCAACAAGCGAAATTCGTTAAGATTACATCTGCTGGTGTGAAAGAAAGTCATCCACACGATGTAAGTATCTCGAAAGAAGCACCGAATTATTCAGTGAAATAAAAATTTTGGATAGAAAATCAAAAGGCCTCGTTCATCGCGAGGCCTTTTTTTATGCTTGATAATTTTGAATCGTATCGACGAAACACTGAACTTTGTCAGGATGAATATCCGGATAAACCCCATGCCCTAGGTTGGCAATGTAACGTTGTGTACCAAAAGCCTTCAACATCGCCTTCGTTTCCGCCTCCACCGTTTTAAAATCTCCATAAAGCGCACAAGGGTCTAAATTACCCTGTAAGGTTTTATTGGGGCCCACTAATTTTCGGGATTCCGCAATATCCATATTCCAATCTAAACCAATGGTTGCACAGTTCAATTGGGCCATTTCTTCGCGCGCAAAGAAAGCTCCTTTGGCAAAAAGCGTCACGGGAACATCCTGAATGGCATCACAGATTTGTTTCAAATAGGGAGTAGAAAAGGCACTGTATTGTGAAGGCGACAAAATCCCTGCCCATGAATCAAAAATCTGCAATAAATTCGCTCCGGCGAGAACCTGCGCTTTTAAATAGGCGATGGTGGAATCGGTAATTTTTTGCAATAAGGCATGCGCCAATGCCGGCTCTGCATAAAGCATCTTTTTCGCTTGTGAAAAAGTTTTAGAACCCTTCCCTTCCACCATGTAACAGAAAATCGTGAAAGGCGCTCCAGCAAAACCAATTAACGGAACCCGACCAGCTAATTCTTTTTTAACAATTTTGATGGCGTCTAATACATATTTCAAGTCCTCTTCAGGATTTGCATCACGAATTTTAGCCAAATCCGCTTTTGAACGGATAACATCTGGAAATACGGGTCCTTTTTGCTCCTCCATTAAATAAGGCAAACCCATCGCCTCTGGAACGACCAAGATATCTGAGAAAATAATCGCAGCATCCACGCCGAAACGATCAACCGGTTGAATGGTCACCTCGGCTGCCAACTCAGGATTTGTTGCTAAACCAATGAAAGATCCGGCTTTCGCACGTACTTCTCGGTATTCGGGCAAAATCCGTCCTGCTTGACGCATCACCCAAACGGGAACTCGGTCCACGGGTAATCCTTGTGCAGCACGTAATATTAGGTCGTTTTGTAGTTTTTCCATACGGCCGCAAAGTTAAGAAAAAAAGTTGCTAGTCGCTAGTCGGCAGTCACTAGTCGCTAGTCGCTAGTCACTAGTCGTTATCCATTGTTGAACATCTAAATTTTCTCGAATAACCATCTGACAGTGAATTAGACAAACCAAAAAGCATTTTGCCGATTTCAACGACACGTTGATTTAATTCGACGAAGGAGTCTGTTCTAATATATTTTAATCGAACTCCTACATAAAGCATGGATTTCACCTCACTACATGAACCCTGAGCGATAAACAAAAAACGCTTAAAATCTCGATCACTCCCACGCTCAAACCCTTCAGCTAAATTATTAGATATAGATAACGAAGCCCTTTGAATTTGATTTTTAAATCCAAAGTCATTCACCATTTCCAAACAAGCATATAAGTCAACTGTAAGTTCTATTGCTTTCTGCCATACAAGTAAATCTTCAAACTTTTTAATTTTCATAATATTCCAACTAGTGTTTTTGGACACCTAAATTTTTACATTATTCCATGTGAATCCTATTTTGTAACTTATAATCTATTTTTCCCTAGCGACTAGCGACTAGCGACTAGCGACTAGCGACTAGCGACTAGCGACTAGCGACTAGCGACTAGCGACTATTTTCCCTACCTTTGCCTCTTAATTACATCTGTATGTCCCAACTTATCGCCCGCTTCATTACCAGTAACACCGACTTCAAAGCCTGTCCACCGGCACGCTTTCCAGAATTCGCATTTATTGGTCGTTCCAATGTAGGAAAATCCTCACTGATCAATTCACTCACTTTTCATAAAGGTTTAGCAAAAACATCGCAAACCCCTGGTAAAACTCAATTGATTAATCATTTCATGATTGACGAAAAGTGGTATTTGGTCGATTTGCCTGGATACGGCTTTGCTAAAGTGAGCAAAGAGAAAAGGCGCGAATTCGAAAAAATGATCTTTGATTATTTAATTCATCGGGAAAATTTAACCTGTCTTTTCGTATTAATTGACATTCGCTTGAAACCACAAGCCGTGGATATCGAGTTCATGAACCGTATGGTTGAACATGAAATCCCTTTTCATTTAGTATTTACAAAAGCCGATAAGCTTTCCCAAAAACAAGTGAATGAAAGTGTCGATGCCTATAAAAACTTCCTTCTTGACATGTGGGATGAGCTTCCTCAAATTTTTATTACTTCAGCAGAAAAACACACGGGAAGGGAAGAAATTTTAACCAACATAGAGGAATTAATTCAAACATCACCTTATAAAATAGGGAAATCTTAATACTTTTGCAGCCATCATTAGCTATAAACACATGGAATTATTAAACGAAGTTGCTCATATTTCTGGTAAACCCGGATTATTTAAAGTGTTAAAACCAACACGCACAGGGGTTATCGTCGAAACACTTGACGCAGCCAAACAAAAATCTGTCGTAGGTGGCCAAACGAGAATTTCTGTCCTTAAAGACATCTCGCTTTACTTAGCCGACCACCAAGATAGCACCCTTCCACTAGCTGATTTGTTTTTACAAATCCATGCAAAATTCAATGGCTTGTTGCCTTTGGAGCCTAAAAAAGCTGCTGATGCTGAACTATTTGCAATCATCGCAGATGTAGTTCCTAACTATGATTCCGAGCGCGTTTTTGCTTCAGATATCAAGAAAATTTTAAGTTGGTACCTGATTCTTTTCACGCACGTCCCAGAACTTTTCCCAGCAAAAGCTGAAAAAGCCCCAAAAGCAGAAAAAGCAGCTAAAATAGAAAAAGAGCCTAAAGCTGAGAAAAAACCAGCTGCCAAGAAAGCCGCTAAATAATCCCATCTTGTATGGAGGACGCCATCGTAATACGACCTATTGAGCCCCAAGACAATGTAGCATTGGCTGAAATTATCAGAGCTGCACTGACCGAGTTTGGAGCAAACAAACCAGGCACGGTTTACTTTGACCCCACCACGGATGCTCTTTATGAACTTTTCAGGTTTCCTGGATCTTATTATTTCGTTGCGACTTTAAACAACAAAATCATAGGAGGTTGTGGCATTTTCCCCACAGAAAACCTCCCAGCAGGTACCTGTGAACTAGTGAAACTCTATGTGCAGCAATCCGCACGCGGAACAGGAACGGGCAAAAAACTCATGGAAAAATCCATGGATTGGGCCAAATCAAATGGATACGAACATGTCTACTTAGAATCAATGCCCGAACTTTCCAAAGCTGTTTCCATCTACGAAAAACAAGGCTTCATAAAACTATGTAGCCCCTTAGGAAACAGCGGACACGATGGATGTGATATATGGATGTTAAAAACATTAGCATAAAAAAAGACCTCGAGGAAAATCGAGGTCTTTTTTTTATTTCAATGAGTTGATGTATTTGGCCAACTTCACCGCGTCCGCTTTCGGAACATTGGTCATCGGTGCCATTGGAGGATAACCTGGCCAGTTTGAAGGTTGAGGCTTTGCAATCAAAGCAACAATTTTGTCGACCGAATATTTCTTCTTCGCTACATCTTTATAAGCAGGACCTACCAAACGGGCATCAACTTTATGACATGCAAAACATGTATATTTTTGCATCAATGGCTTAATGTCAGCCGGAAAATCTTCAGCTTTCGCCTCAAATCCAAAAGCAGCAACTCCTAAAGCTACTGTCATGATTAATTTTGAAATTGTTTTCATATAATTATTATTGTAATTGAAATTTTAGTTCTTAGGCGTACCCCTATATAAAAGCAAATTAACTATTTTTTGGAAAAATTCTATCCCTTTTTAAGGGAATCTATTGCATTTCTGACACTTCCATGCTTTTCTAATAATTCAGCCGCAACTGCATCATTTACCCCTGTCGCCTCACATACCATGCGAATTGCACGCAAAACCAATTTATGATTACTCAATTGCATATCCACCATCTTATTCCCTCGCACCTTTCCCAAACGAATCATGACGGTTGTAGAAATCATATTCAAGACTAATTTTTGGGCAGTCCCCGACTTCATGCGCGTACTTCCCGTCACATATTCTGGCCCTACTAACACTTCTACAGGATATTGCGCTTCCGCCGCAATCGGGCTGCCTCCATTACAAACGATACAACCTGTCAAAATCCCATGCGCATTTGCTTCCTTCAATCCCCCTATCACATAAGGCGTACGACCTGACGCCGCAATCCCAATGACCGTATCTAATGATCCAATACCATAAGCCTCCATATCTTTCCATGCCTGAATTGGATCATCTTCCGCATTTTCTACTGCCTTCCGAATGGCCCCGTCTCCACCCGCAATAATACCAATCACCAGATCAAATGGCACTCCATAGGTTGGCGGACACTCAGACGCATCCACAACACCTAAACGCCCCGAAGTTCCGGCACCAATATAAAATAAGCGACCTCCTTGCTCCATCCGGGGAACAATTTGATTGACCAAAGATTCAATTTTGGGAATTACTTTCTCAACTGCCAAAGGCACCGTTTGGTCTTCCGCATTGATTTGACGCAATAAAGTATCCACCGACTGCTTGTCTAAATCCTCATAACGCGATGCGGATTCAGTCGCTAATAATGTTAAATTCTCTGCCATCTTAATTGGATAATTGCTTGTAATTCGTAAAGAAATGTGGTATCGTTTCAATCCCCTTATAGAAATTAAACAAACCATAATGCTCGTTTGGCGAGTGAATCGCATCTGAATCCAAGCCAAAGCCCATCAAGATTGACTTCACGCCCAATTCTTTTTCAAACAAAGCTACAATTGGAATACTGCCACCTCCACGAGTAGGGACTGGTTCTTTCCCAAATGTTGTCGCTAATGCCTCCGCAGCAGCTTGGTAAGCAATGCTATCCGTTGGCATTAAATAAGCCTCACCCCCATGATGTGCCTTGACCGTAACCTTTACCCCTTTCGGTGCAATCGACTTAAAGTGTTCCGTAAATAAACGAGTAATTTCATCCGAACTTTGATTAGGCACCAAACGCATGGATATTTTGGCATAAGCCATGGATGGCAACACCGTCTTTGCTCCCTCTCCTGTATAACCTCCCCAGATTCCATTGACATCTAAGGTTGGGCGAATCGAGGAACGCTCGATCGTTGAATAACCTTTTTCGCCATGCACCGATTGAATTCCCAAGTCCTTTTGATAGGCATCCAAATCAAAAGGCGTTTGTGCCATCGCTGCGCGATCGGAAGCACTCAATTCCAATACGCCATCGTAAAAGCCTGGTATCGTAATGTGATTGTATTCATCGTGCATCGAGGCAATCATTTGGCACAAAATATTGATAGGATTGGCTACCGCACCGCCATATACGCCAGAGTGTAAATCTCGATTAGGCCCTTGAACAGCGACTTCCATGTAACTCAATCCTCGCAATCCTACGTCAATCGATGGAATATCGTTCGCAATAATGGCCGTATCAGAAATTAAAATAACATCTGCCTTCAACAAATCTTTGTGTGTGGCAACAAACAAGCCTAGATTGTCCGAACCCACTTCCTCTTCCCCCTCAATCATGAATTTCACATTGCAGGCTAATTCGCCGCTGGCCAACATTGCCTCAAAGGCTTTCACATGCATAAATACCTGCCCCTTATCGTCACAAGCACCACGGGCAAAAATCAATCCATCTTTTATGATCGGCTCAAATGGAGGATTATCCCATAAATCCAAAGGATCTGCTGGCTGCACATCGTAATGGCCATACACTAACACGGTAGGTGCCGCTGGGTCAATCATTTTTTCACCATAGACTATTGGGAAACCCGCAGTCTCCTCCAGGCGTACATGATCAGCACCTGCTTGCCGCAGGTTATTGGCCACCCATTCAGCCGTTTGACGAACAGAACCGACATAAGCTGGATCAGCCGAAATGGAGGGAATACGTAAAAAATCCAAAAGCTCTGCTAAAAAACGATCGCGATGTGCGTCTATATATTGTTGCGTTTGTGTCATATCATGTAAGCGGAACGAATTATAATTCCACGAACAAATATAAAAAAATAAACCGAGGCTTTACTTTTTTGAGGGAATCAGATACATCCGGTTCTCGGTCCCCTGAAAGATTCGAACGATGTTCATACGATGCGTGAAAACGACGAGAAAGGCAATAAAATAACCGAAATAAATGAGCGTTGGTAACTCTTCTCCAAATACCCCAAATGTCAATAACAAAGGAAATACAATCGACGCAACCATAGAACCCAAGGAAACATAATGCGAAATTCCGAAAACGACTAAGAAAACAACGATACTTACCAACGCCGCCATCGGATGCAATGCTAAAACCATGCCCAAAGTAGTTGCAACCCCCTTGCCCCCTTTAAAATCACAAAATACGGGGAGTAAATGACCTATAATCGCAAGAAAACCAAAGAAAATCTTCAAGGACACACAGGTCTGCCAATCGATTAAATGGAAATAAAATAATACGGCTGCCAAACCTGTAGCCAAAAAACCCTTCAAGGCATCCACGAATAAGACAATGCTTCCAGCCTTTTTACCTAATACTCGAAAGGTATTCGTTGCCCCGGCATTTCCGCTTCCCTTCGTACGAATATCCACACCATGGTAACGCGTCCCATACCAAATTGCCGTCGGGATTGAACCCAATAAATAACTTAAAATGGAAAGGCCTGCAATAATTAATATCATATTTCGTTCTAAGGCGTTTAAATGCCACTATTCAAATATAGGCCCGTTCCCAGCTAAAATCAAGAAGATTAAAAAAGTTCTTGAAATGTTTAAATTTTTATCTCAATAATATACTAAAAATTAGATTAGAATGAGAAATTGATCGAAGCCATCAAACGAAATCGCTGTGGATTACCATGGTCCAAATAGGTCAAACGGTGGAATGCTTGTATGCGGAACAACTTGAAAATATTTTCAATTCCATACCCAACTTCCACAAATGGTTTATTCGGATCTAAAGAATCAAAGGCATATTGATCGAGAAATTTCGACTTTAATGGATTATTCACATCCTTCATTATTTCTCGATTCGAATTTCGCTGACTACCCATTAACATGTTTGAACTGGCAATCAATCGCCATTTCAACTTCTTAATCAATGGAATCCGATTGAATAATAATCCTTCAAAATTGTGATTAAACTGCAATGATGCATATTGATCACTGACAAATTCAAAGTAATTCATGGTCGAAAATGCACTGCGAACAAAGAAAAATGTTTCATTCCCTAAATGTGGGAACAATAATGGCGCTGGCAAATTTGATGGCGTATATCCTGCAGTCAAGGTATAATCCGACCGACCTAATTGGCCCAATCGGAAGGTTTGATACGCTTTTAAAGTAAATCGTTCGTAATCGAAATCACCACCAAAAAATCCCTTGATGCCTCTTTGGTATTTAAAAGTAACAACCGGTATCCGTTTCGTAGCCAACGTAATCTTTTCGTTCCCATTCATGATATATGTTTCGTTTCGGGCAAAACGGGCCTCCAAGGTCACGAAGGAATCCTGGTAATAATCTTGTACAGGGGACGCCTTCCCCAATTCAGGATTTAATCTAAATTGAAAGCGGAATAGGGGATCAAAAGAACGCGTATTTAATGTGCCCCTAAAACTTAAACCTTTGATGAGTTCCGTAGTAAAAAAGGCTTCACTTTCCCGCCGAAAGAAGGCTCCTGAAAAAACACCCCAACGGGTAAATGCATAAAACAATTTATTATCCCCAATCAATTCCGGTGTCAAGCCTACTCGCTCAATGTCATAACTATGTCGGATCCCAGCCATCGTCCATTTCTTACGAGAAAATAAATAATCGATCTCACCTGAATATTTAGGAACCAAATCCTTCGTACCAAATCCCACATTCCCACGCAAAATCCAGTTCTTATCAAAATTTGCGTTCGTTCGGAAGCCCAAACGGAAACGCGCCCCTTCAATTTTATTAAGGGCAAAACTAGTAATGTAAGGACCAACCTCAATGTCGTTAAATTTTTTAAATCCACTGACCACAATCTCCGCGACCTCTACATAGGTGCGAACCACGGGCAAATTCCTCACGGAATCAATCAAAGATGACGCAATTAAATCTTGTTTACTCAAGGGTTCGTGGCGAGCAAATTTCCAATAATTGGGGTCGGGCTCTTTGGCATCCTCTGCTACTTCAGAAGCCAAATCATAAAATGATAGAGGATGAGGTTTATTGACAACAAAATCTTTATTTGAGATATACATTTTCAACAACATTCCCGCTGAATTCTTTGTAATCTCCTCAATATCAATCAAAAAACGAGTCTTGGCAGGCAACCAAGCACCCGAGGCTGTCTGTTCTAATTCCTGTGAAATCTTAATCTTATCAATAAAATTTAGATTGGCTGCTTTATCAACGGATGCCTCTATTTGCACCAAGGCAAAAGTCGTGGTATCAATCCACATTTGACCTGTAAAAACGAGGTCCATTGGATTCCTGGGGTCAAAATCCATTTGGTAACATACATGACCATCCACATTAACCGTATCTCCCAAAAAGAACTTATAATTTCCCTTCCAATTGTCTCCAATCGGACTTGCAAAATCCTTTCCGAAGAAGGAAACATAGGATTGGTAAAAGTTATAATTTGCAACTAAATTTCCGCCGACTAATTGGGAAATCACACTCCCGTCTTTTACTCCGACCCCTTTAATATTCGTTTTTAATATATGCTCGCGCTTCCGCTGAGGGGATTCTCGGTAATAAAATTTACTGATGGACTCCGAGATGTACGTGGGAATAACCAGCTTTCCATCATCTCCTGCTAATTTTTCAAACTTTTTAACCGCCTCCGAAATATCCTTCATGATCTTGCGATCCTTGAACCTATCTGAAATATTATCGACATCAAGCTCCATTTTCGAATAAGAAGCATATTCATAAGACTCGAGTCTACTCCGATCGTTGATAGCTCGATTTTTTAACACATTCCTTAAAATCTTAAATGCTGGATTTTCCCCCGAATAGACAACTACCTCCGTCATCTCCTTGGTCGCAGCTGTCAATTGAAAATCAATTTCAATCGTCTTTAACCTCTTATTCACCCACTTAACCCGCTTTTTATAGCCTACGACAGAAGCAAAAAGCGAGTCCGTGATGGACTTAGCACGTAAGGTAAATTCTCCTTGAAAATTAGTCGTCGCACCATAATTTAGGCCCACTACTCCTACTGAGGCAAAAGGAATAGGATCCCCATTTGCGGCATCTGTTACCCGGCCCTTGATCACGACTTGTGCGACAAGGGTCTGAACGAAAAAATAGAAGAAAAGGAGAAGCCCTATTCGGCCACTTCGGTTAATCATGAAAACGGAATATGAAATCGGTCAAAAATACAAAATATCGCAACAAATCCGCTACTTGTCGCTAAAAAATCCGATTTCGTCGATGAATTTTTTGAATTTTTGCATGGCTCGGGCACGATGAGCTAATTGATTTTTTTCAGTCATGGTCATTTCAGCAAACGTACGATCGTAACTAAGTGGCTGAAATACAGGATCATAACCGAAGCCCTGTTGGCCGCGGGGAACATTTACTATTTGACCCTCAACAACACCTTCAAAGGAATAATATTGCCCTTGGTGATGAAAAGTTAAAACTGTCACAAAACGGGCAGCCCGATCGGAAATACCTTGCATCTCAACAAGCAATTTTTCTACATTCGCCGCATCATTTTTAGGCTCGCCAGCATAACGTGCCGAAAATACACCCGGCTTTCCATCTAAAGCCATTACCTCTAAACCAGAATCATCTGACAAACAAGTAACATGAAAATGCTCCGCAATAAAAGTAGCTTTTTGCATCGAATTTTCTTGGAGTGTGCGCCCCGTCTCCGGAATTTCAATCTCCAAACCCAATTCAAAAACGGTATGAATGTCAAAAAGATCTCCGAGGAGATCTTTCATTTCGTCAATCTTATGTTGATTTTGAGTCGCCAAATACAAGGCCTGCGTTGCCATATTTATTGAGCTGAGATAATTTCAATTTCAAAATATAGAGGCGAATATCCCGGAATCGCTGAATTTCC
>JACCDU010996965.1_pt1 | contig 14566 bp, 4 predicted proteins | sample 7446081 | NCBI WGS metagenome assembly JACCDU01 (sample SAMN15323447, study PRJNA562643) | freshwater metagenome | isolation source: river surface water | place: USA:Blue River Watershed | collected 2017-08-17
CGGCAAATTTGATGATTTGCATAATTCCCAAATGAGCCTATCTGCACGCGGCCATGGCCGCGTGCAGATAGGCTCATTTGGGAATTATGCAAATCATCAAATTTGCCGATACTAGGTGGCAAACCCTGCGAAGAACATCCCTATTTGGGGAGTCTCGGTCAACATTTTCATAGATTAAAGACTTGACCTCATTTTTTAAGAATAAAAAAGGCCACAAAATACATATATCACCGCTCACGCAGTGCCTGAGTCACGTTTTGCAAAGGCCGGAACAGGTATTCCAGCACGGACTTTTGACCTGTCTTGATCTCCACGGTCGCCGTCATCCCTGGCAGCGGCTGGATGCGAAGACCGTTGCGATCCCAGTTGGTTTCGGTGATGCGCACCAGCAAACGGTAATAACCCTCTTCCAGCTCCATCGCCACACCCGGACGGCGCTGTTTCTCATCGCGCATCGTATCGGGACTGATGTGCTCAAGCACCCCTTCCAGCCCGCCAAAGCGGTTGTAGTCATACGCCGTGAGCTTGACGATCACTTTCTGGTCATTCTTGAGAAACGCCACTTCAGCGGGCTTCACATAAGCCTCCACCAGCATCTGGTCTTGTGTGGGCACGATCTCCAAAATCGGCATGCCCGCCTGTACCACACCGCCAATGGTGGTCACCTGCACGTTTTTCACCACCCCGTCCATGGGGGCCTTGATCACGGTGCGGATGAACGCATCCTCCCGTGCAGACGCGTTCTCGCGGGTTTGCGACAACTCTGAATCCACCCGCACCAGCTCGTTGGCCGCGTCGGTGGCATAGCGGTTGCGTCGCTCGGCCATCTGACCCGACAAATCGGCCTGCTGACGCTTCAGACGCAGCAACTCCACCTCGGACACCACACCTTGTTTGGTCAAGGGCTCGGTCATGGCGATCTCGCGGTTCAGTGCTTCCAGCGACCGCTTGAAGCTGGCCTGCGCTTCGTCGAGTGACTGGCGACGCGCTGCGTAGGCCTGGCGCTCGCGCGCGACCAACTCAGCGGGAATGTGCTTGCCAAAGTCCAGTCCACGGCCATAGGCCTCGGCACGCAAGCGCACCGCCAGCGCTTCAAGCGCCAGTTTTTTCTCTTTGGCCTCGCGAAAAACTGGACCCGAGCGGCCATCGTCCAAGCGGATCAAGACATCGTCTTTTTTAACGACCGCGCCCTCGCGCACCAGAATCTGACTGACCACGCCAGAGTCCAAGCTCTGCACCACCTGCTCACGGCTGGATGGAATCACCTTGCCCTGACCTCGAGTGACCTCATCCAACTCAAACCAGGCGGCCCACGACAAAGCCACCACGAGAGTCACCACGGTGGACCACAGCAGCCACTGGCTGGCGCGGCGCTCTTCCTCGTCCACCGTCAGAATGCCAAATTCTTTACGGCTCATGCTGCACCTCCTTGAGTAGGGGCGGTATTCGAGGAAACCGTGATGCCCTTGCTCAATTTCTCAATCATCTCGGCCTTGGGCCCTTCCAACAGGCATTGGCCTGCATCCATCACGGCAATGCGATCCACCCATTCCAGCAACTGCGTGCGGTGGGTTGACAAAACCAATGTGCGACCTTGCAGCCACTGCCCCAGTACAGCAATCACGCGAGCTTCGGTGTTCTGGTCCATGTTGGCCGTGGGCTCGTCCATGAAGACAATGACCGGATCGCGCAACATCAGCCGCGCCAAAGCCACCAATTGGCGCTGCCCGCCCGACAAACCGCCACCAGCCTCGGTCAGCGGCATGTCCAAACCCTTGGGGTGCGCCGCCACCATGTTGTACATGTCCAGCGCCTGCAACACCTGCACGATCTTGGCGTCCGAAATCCAGCTGTCTGCCAGCACCAGGTTCTCGCGCAGGGTGCCCATGAACAACTGCGGGTCTTGCGACACATAGCCGATTCGGGCACGCAAATCGGCTGGGTCCAACTGGCGCATGTCAATACCATCTACGCGCACACTGCCGCCCAAAGGGTCATACAAGCCCGCCATCAATCGAATCAGTGTGCTCTTGCCACTGCCCACGCGGCCTAACAAGCCCATGTGCAAGCCCGCTTCCACCACCATGCTCAGGCGGCGAATGACAGGCACCCTTGACTCGCCCGGATAAGCAAACTCCAGATCCATCGCCTCGATGCGCCCTTGCACCTGCTCAGGCACCACATAGCGCTTGGCCACCTCACGGTCACGCGGACGCTTGATCAAACCATCCAGTGTTTCCAGAGCAGTGCGGGCCTGTTGAAATCGCGAAGCCAGTCCCATGACACTGCCCAACGGCGAAATCGCACGCCCCAACAAAATCACGCAGGCAATCAAGCCGCCCAGCGTCAACTGATTGGCGTGGATCAGGTAAACGCCCCACACCACGGTGACCACCGTGGCCACCTGCGAGAGCGTGCTGATGAAGCCCGTCACCGCATTCGAGAGCGAACGGATCTTGCGGTACGAATCGGCACCGGCCAAGTTCGACTGCTCCCAGCGGCGCTGCAGATAACCCTCGGCGTTGTGCGCCTTGAGCAGTTCCAAGTTGAGGACGGCCTCCACCAACACACTTTGCTTGTCGCCCGACTCCTTCATGTTCTCGCGCGTGGCCACCATCAAAGGCTTTTGCACCCACCATGCCAGCAGCAGCACCACAGGCACTGCCAAAGCCGGAATCCAGGCCAGCGGCCCGCCCACGATGGCGATCAAAAGAATAAATACCAGCACAAAGGGCAAATCGGCCAGCACCACCAAAGACGCTGACGAGAAGAAGTCGCGCAGCGCTTCAAAGTCCTTCATCGAACTGGCAAAAATGCCAATCGACTGCGGCCTGTGCTCCAAGCGGATCGACATGATCTCGCGCAACAACGTAGCGTTGATCGCCAAGTCTGCCCGCTTGCCGCCCAAGTCCACCAAACGCGCCTTGAGCCAGCGCATCACATACTCCAGCACGGCCGCCACCAGCGTGCCAATGGCCAAGGTCCAGAGCGAGGCATACGCCTGCGTGGGCACCACTCGGTCGTACACGTTCATTGTGAAAAACACACTGGCCAGTGCCAAGATGTTGGCCACCACCGTAGCCAACATGGACTCGACATAAAAATGCCGAAAGCGCCACAGCGTTCCCCAAAACCAGTCAAACGCCGCGCCCTGCATGGGTGTCAATGTTTGGTCGGCGCGTTGCGGCTGCAGCTTGACCACCAGCACCTCGCCAGTGGCCAGCGCATCCAACTCGGCCACCGGCATCACCAACTCTTGCTGCCCCGTCTCGGGCGACAAAATTTGGGCTTGGCCTTGCTCGATGGTACGCAGCAGACAAGCCCGTCCGTCTTGCAAAGGCACGATCACCGGTAACACATAACCCGGCACAGCACTGGGCTTGACGCGCGACCAAGCCGCCAGCAAGCCATGGACCCTGGCCAAATCGGGCAAGGCGGCGGCGGGCACATGGCCGTTGTCGTCTACCGCAAAGCCCACCCGCAAAGCCGACACATGCACCGGCAATCCCAGCAAATGTGAAGCCAAAGCCAGGCAATGCAGCAATGGGTCGGCCCCCATCGGGATCGACGCTGCCAACGTTTGTTGGGGTGTCGCACTCATTGTCATTTTTCTCCCTTCGAAACCATCCAAACAGGCAAGTCGAGCACGACCTGCGCCCCACCGCCATGCGCACGATTGCGCCACAGCAAAGTCCCGCCGTGTTGCACTGCAATGCGGCGAGAAATGGCCAAGCCAATCCCCATGCCGTCTTTTTTCGTGCTCGAAAACGCCACATCGTTGCTGCCGAGCAACTGCGCAGAAAACCCAGGGCCGTCGTCCTCCACCACGACCTGCAGTCGATCATCCACGGCCAGCACATGAATCCGGATATGCACAGGCTTGCCCGGCAATGGTGCCTGCACCGCGTTGCGCAAAACATTCAGCAGCACTTGAGACAACATCACAGAATCCCCCATCACCATGGGCGACAGCACGTCGGTGCGCACCTGAATGTCTGCCGCATCTTGGCGTTCTTGGGCGGGCAATAGTTGCAGAACATCCTGCACCACGACCAACAAATTCACAGGTTTGAAATCTGGTTCTGAAGGTCGAATGAAATTGCGAATGCCCTTCAGCACGTTCGAGATACGCTCAATATGAGCCAGGATTTGTTCAACCTGGCTCTGCCTTGAATCCTCTGCAGCACGCATTTCATGCCGCAACAAACCCAACTCCACAGAGACCACCGTCAAAGGCTGTGCCATCTCGTGAGCCATGGCTCCCGCCAACTCACCCATGCTGCGCTGCCGGTCCAAGTTAGCGATTTGCTGACCCAGCAACTGACTGGTTTGCTGTGAGCGCATTGCCACCTCATTGGCCACATACCGCCGCGTGGACCGCTCCAGGTACAAACCCAAAATGGCCACGCTGCCGAACACCGACATCACAAACAAACTGGAAGTCGTCAGCACACCGTCCCAATTGACCTCCAAAGGATCGGGGGGGCTCATCTCGAGCAAAACAAGCGTAGCCCGAAAAATGGTGGCCGCTGCACCAAAAACATACACTTGGGTTAGCCACTTTGCGCTGCTGCTGCCCTCCTTCTTGTGTACCAGCCATGCCAGCCAAGCAGTCCAGGCAAATAAGGTGCCCATGGCCAGCAAGACCCAGCTCAGGCGCAACACCGCACTGCCCAAGCCCAAGCGGAAAAACTCCTGAATGCCCAACATCCCCACACCCACCAAGAGCGCGATGGGCCATGCAGAGCGCTTTCCCAACTCCATGCGCAAACCCACCACATGCATCAGGTTACCGCCGTAAAAAAATGCATTCATCACGCCAAAAGCCACCCATGCGGGCATGTCGGGGGTGCGAAACGACAGCAGCAAGGACGCCAATCCCAATCCAAAACTGCCACCACACCAAAGACCTGCAGCCAAGGTGCGGCTCTTGCCCATGACGACCCATGCCGCCAAGGGCATGATCACGTACAAAAAGCCCGCCGCCAAATAGGCCGTTGCAGGGTCAAAAGAAGGTACGTTCATGGTTGGCAATGGTCTGTCCACATGGCACGCAAAGCGCTCTCCATGTCGCGGGTGTATCGGTCCACATCCCAAGCCGGCGCCGCCTGCAAGCGCGCACGCAAGCCTGCCTTGAGCTGCAGCAGCGCTTGCCGGTCGGCGGCCATGCGCGCCGCAATGGTCACATAGTCCTCGTCGCTGGCTGCCACCCACTCGGGCAGGCCAGCGGCCCGCATGAAGCTCGCGCCCATGCGCGAGACAAAGTTCTGGCCTTCTTTGACCACCACCGGCACACCCATCCACATGGCTTGCAGCGTGGTTGTGCCGCCGTTGTAAGGCACGGGGTCCAGCGCGATGTCCACATCAGCGTATTCGGCCATCATGTCGGCCAGACCCACCGGCCCACGAAATTCGATGCGGCTGGCATCGACACCCAGTTTCTCAAAGCGCTCGCGGAAGATGCGAATGGCCGACTTGTCGCGAAAACTCGGCGCCTTCAGCAGCAAACGCGAGCCCGGCACCCGCACCAGCACCTGCGCCCACAGCGCGATGGTGTGTGGCGTGAGCTTGGGCACGTTGTTGAACGAGCCAAAGGTCAGCGGCCGCTGGGCCTGCGCCTCGCCGTACACCGGGTACGGGTAATCGGCCTCGGGGGCATAACAAAACACCGTGTTCGGCAAGCGGTACACACGCTCGGTGCACAGGGCATCGTGCGCGGGCGGCACCACCACTGGGTCGGCCAGCAGCCAATCGATGTTGGGCACACCGGTCGAACCGGGATAGCCCAAAAACGACACCTGCACCGGTGCCACCCGCTGCGACAACATCTGCAAGCGGTTGTGCGAGGTGTGCCCCGCAAGGTCGATCAGCACATCGATGCCGTCGTCGCGCATGCGCCGCGCCAGCTGCACCGGCGTCCAGCTGGTGGCCTGCACCCAGTGGTCCACGCGGCGTTGGGCCTGCTGCGTCTGGTCATCGTGGGCCACGCCCACGTTGTAAATCGTCACCTCAAACTGCGCCTTGTCCAGCCGCGCCAGCACCGGCTGCATGAAGATGTTCACCGGGTGCTGGTGGTGAAAATCCGCACTCAGCAAACCCAGCTTGAGGCGCTTGTCCGGCTCGCGGGCATTGGCAAACTCTGCCGCTGGTCGTGCGCCTTGGCCCCAGCCTGCAAATAAACTGCGGTGCAAATCGGCCACCTCTTGTGCCGTCAGGCTGTCGCTGTAGAGCGTGCTCATGGCCGCGCTGGAGCGCATGGCTGACTCAGGGCCTTCTTCTTCTGCCAGCTCGCGGTACAGCGCAAGCGCCTGGTCGGCATCGCCCAAACGCCCCGCCACCGAGGCGCGCATCGACTTGGCCCCGGGCTGCGGCGCAATGGCTTCGGTCTGCGCCAGCGTTTGCAGCGCCTCGTCCATCTGCCAGCTCTCTACATAAGAATGGGCCAGGTTCCACAGCGCCAAAGCGCTCCCCGGGTGGAGCGCCACATTGCGTTTGAGCACCGCTTGCGCTTCTTCCCACAGGTTGTGGTGGAACGACTGCATGGCCAAGCGCGTGAGCACCTCCTCGCTGGTGGCGGCCGATGCGCGCTCAAACGCACGGTGCGCCGCATCCGTCAGGCCCAGACGCATCAGCACATCGCCCAGGTCAATCTGCAAAGCCGACGTCACGTTCACATCGGGCTCGGGTTTTTCCACCCGCATCAAGCCCAGCGCCTGGCGCAGCGACTCCAGCGCCCGCGCCGCGTCGCCCCGCTCCAGGCGACTCTTGGCCATCAAGGCATGCACGCGGCTGACCGGCACCGCCTCGCCATCGGGGGCCTGCGTGGCCAAAGGCAAAGCACGGTGGTAGCAAGCCGCAGCCTCGTCCCACTGGCCTGTAGCCTCCAGCGCTGCGGCCAACGTCAACCAGCCTTCCCAATGGGTGGGCGACACCTGTGTGGCCATGCGGTAGAAATGCATCACCTCGGCCTGGCGGCCCAGCTGGCGCGACAAATGCCCCGCCTCTAGCCAGCCCCTGAAATGCGTAGGGTGCTTGCGCAGCAGCGCCGCAAAGCGCTCCCGCGCCGAGCGCACCTCGCCTTGCCGCACCGCGCACTGCGCCCACAACAAAGCCACCTCGGCCGAATCTGGCGCTTGCTGCACAGCCTGCGCCAGTGCAACTTCGGCGGCCGCAAGGTCGCCACTGTGCAACGCATTTTTGCCCGCTTCGACCGAGCTGTTTGTTGAATTTGCCATGTCGTTTTATTTTAAAAACTTTAATACGCATTATGAACAAGTCACATACCCATCCATAAACAACAAGGCTGGTGCACACCTTGCAGTGTGCACCAGCCTAGCAGCCCCAAAACGGCTGTAGCGCGTCAGGTCGCAGAGACCGTCAGTGCCGTGTCGATCAACAACTGCGCCGCCAGGCTGTTGTGGTTGTAGCCCGTGTAGGTGTTGCCGTTGATCGTGATCACGTTGGCAGGCAAAGTGGCCGTCCAGTTGGCCAAATCGGTCAGCACTACCGTGTCACCGGCATTGCCCGTCACCATCAGCTGGTTGCGGCGGACGGTGGCCCCGAGGTTGCCGGTGCTGCTGTTGGCAGCGTTCCACACGTCAGCGCTGGTGAAGTTCTCGAGCAAATCGCTGGCTGTCAGCTTCAGGGTGTTGTTGCCCGAACCGGTCAGGTCGACTTTTTCCATGTTTTGCATGGCGATGCCCTTGACGTTGGCCAAGTCGAGCGTGAGGCCCGAGCCGTCGAACTTCAAGGTGTCGATGCCGCCACCGCCGTCGATGCGCATCACGCTCTGGCTGGTGCCGGTCAAAGCCAGCTTGGCCAGGTTGTCGGCATTGACCTGCATGACATCGTGGCCCGCACCGCCGTACAACACGTCTGCGCCGCCACCACCGACAAGTGTGTCATTGCCCAAGCCCCCCACCAACTGGTTGGCCCCAGTGGTGCCGGTCAGCGTGTCTGCAGCTGCCGTGCCGATGCGGTCGCCATTGCTGGCCTGGAATACGGTGGACTGCTGGTTGCTCACGCCACCAAACACCACATACACCTTGCCCACGTCGACCAAGGTGGTATCGCCCAAATGGTTGCCGATGATCACATCGTCAAAACCGTCGCCGTTGATGTCGCCACCACCGGACACAGAAACGCCCATGCGTTCGTTCACATACGGGTTGACGATGCGGAAGCCCTCGCTGCCATCCAGGCTGGTGACCTGCACCGTGCCGGTGCCGGTCTTGCCAAACACGATGTAAGCCGCACCTGCAGACGCGTTGGTCACCCCGTTGTTGACGTAAGGCGCATTGGCGTGGGTGACGATGACGTCGGTCAAGCCGTCCCCGTTGAAGTCACCGGCGCTGCTCACCGCATACGCACCGTAGTTGGTGGTGTCCAGGCCCAGGCCAATGGCAAAGCCACCCACACCGGCCTCGATCGAAGAGACGTTGATCGGGTTGTTGTCGGTTTTGCCAAACGCCACCCAAGCTGCGCCTTTGAGCGTGGTGTTGCCCGCGCCCACCAAACCCTGGTTGCCTTGGAGCAACACGTCAGCCAAACCGTCACCGTTCACGTCGCCGACACCCGCGATGTCGATGCCCGCGTTGCCTTCGCCAATGATCTGGAAGCCCCGGGTGTTGCTGCCCGCGGTCAGGGTGGAGATGTCGAGCGAAGTGTTGGTCGAGTTGCCGTAGACCACATAAGCACCGCCTGGGCCAGCAGCTGAGCCAGAACCTTGGTACCAGGCACCCAGCACCAAATCGCTGTAACCGTCGCCGTTGACGTCACCGCTTGCCATGGTAGTCAAACCAGGGTTAGTGCTAGGTTGGTCGGCTGTAACCATGAAGCCCACGCTGTTGCTCGCGCCAATAGCGGGCAGGCTGCTCATCTCCACCGCAGCGCCAGAGGCCTTGCCGTACACCAGGTAAGCCCGGCCATCACGTGCCCCAAAGTTGGGGTTGGCCACAAGCATGTCGTCCAGACCGTCGCCGTTCACATCGCCCGCGTTGCTCACACTCCAGCCTGCCGGTGTACCCACGCCAGTGGTGTTGATCTTGAAGCCCAGCGAACTGGTGGCATTGGTCAGATTGGTCGCAGCCGTCAGGGCGGTGAGGTTGACCGCCGTGGTGTTGGTCTTGCCAAACACCACATAGGTGGCGCTGGTGGTGCCGCTGCTGGCGTATTCCATGGGGTACCAACCACCACTGATCGCATAGTTGGCCCGATTGGCCACGATCAGGTCGGCCAGACCGTCGCCGTTGATGTCGCCGCCGCCTGATACGGTGGCGCCATTCATTTCATCGCCCCCCGTACCGTTGATCACAAAGCCCCGCGTGTTGCCGGCCACTGTCAGCTGGGACAGCTGTAAGGTGTTGGGCGCCTGGCTGCCGCCAAACACCACATAGCTGCGGCCCGCATAACTTTGGGCCCCAGGTGCGCCCACGATGAAGTCATCAAACCCATCACCGTTGACATCTCCAGCATTCGACACCGCATAACCCGCGTTGTGATAGCTGGCCTCACCCACCAGGACAAAGCCGCGTGTGGCGTCGGTGGCGCCCTCGTTGGCCTGCATGTCAAAGGCATAGCGCACGCCAGTAACCGTGTTGGCCGCGCTGATGGCCGTGCCGCTCACGCCATCGGCCTTGAACTGTTGCACCGACACGTTGAAGGTGCCCATACCCTGCGCGTCCACCACCGCATACGGGATGGTGATGGTGGTGGGCGTATTGATGGCCACCGCAGCAGTGAACTTGTGGGTGTACTCCTGGTTGCCCCAAGTGAACTTGAGCCAGTCGCCTGCAGCAGCCGCAGTCTTGAGCACCACATTGACCTGCACACCGTCAAGTGCAGCACTGCGGTAGATGACATTGGTGTTGACCACCTCGGTCAAGCCCGTCATGACGCTGGTCGAGCCGTTCACGTTGGAGATGATCGGCGCGTTGACAGGTGGCGTGGTGGGTGCAGTCACAAAGTCCACCGCCGCACTGCTCACCCCCACGGTGGTGAGTGGCACACCGGCGGCATTGAACACCTGGGCGGTGATACCCACTGTTTCTTTGGTGCCCACCGCAGTGGCCGCAAGCAGGGCCGAAGCAGGAACACTCACACGGGCCAAACCAGCACTCAAGTCGTCAGCGGTCAGGGTGTACAGCACAGCGGGTTGGTTTTCCCAGTTCACACGCACCTGGTCGCCCACGGCCGCACCCAGGCCAGCCAGCGACACCAGAACCGGTGTGCCCGCCACGCTGCTGGAGCTGTTGGCGTTGCCAGTGTCTTGGGCTTCGGCCAGCGACAAGAAGCCAAAGCTCGAGAGCAAATCGGCCTCGGGCATCGTGATGGCAGCTGCCGGCAAGAGCGCAGGGACCACCTGTACACCCTGCTTGACCAGCACCTGGCTGCGCGTGGTGGCGCTGGTGTACACGTCGTATGCACCGGCCGTTGTGGCGCTGCCTGCATAAGTCAAGCTGCCGGTTTCTTTGACAAAGCCTGCGCCCAAGCGCAAGGTGTCTGCACCGCTGCCGTCCACCACCACCTGGTAGTAGTTGGTCGAGCCGTCAAAGCCAGTGACGGTGCCTGCGACTGTCCAGCCATTGGCGGTGTTGAATCGGTTGTAATCGCCCACTGTGGCATTCACATCCAGGCCATTTTCGATCTGCAAAGTGCCACCCGTGGCATTCAAGTCGAAGCGCTCCAAGTTCTCCAAACGGGTGCGGGCACTTTCCAGGCTCAGCACTAACGGCTCGGCAAAGCGCAGCGTGTCCATGCCGCTGCCGCCGTCGACACGGGCAATGTTTTGCGTGTCCACCCCGATGCGTACGGCCAAAGCCCTCACGTTGTCGGCGTTGAGCACGAACACGTCGTTGCCCGCGCCGCCGTACAGCACATCGGCACCTCCAGCGCCAATCAGGGTATCGTCGCCCTGACCCGCCACGATCTGGTTGTTGCCGCTGGTGCCGGTCAGGGTCTCCGCCGCGCCAGTGCCGATCAAATCGCCCTTGCTGGCCTGGAAGACCAGAGAGTTGAGGATGGTGGGGCCGCCGTAGATGATGTAGCCGACACCACCTGCTGTGCCAGTCAGGCCACTGGTGGTTTGAGCCTGCGCACCTGGGTTGGTGGTGCTGATGGCGTTGGGCGAGGACACGATCAGGTCAGCAAAGCCGTCGCCGTTGATGTCACCACCGCCAGAAATAGCGGTCAGGGCCTGATCCAGGTTAGACACGCCATTGATTCGGAAGCCTTCAGACACTTTCAAGTCGGTCAAGAACACGGTGCTGGAGCTGGTCTTGCCATAGATCAGGTAGCCACCGCCCGTGGTGGCACCATTGATCTGCATGATGGGCTGGCCGATCACCATGTCGTCCAAGCCGTCGCCGTTGAAGTCACCCACGACCTTGGCTTGCCTGAATATGTCTGCCGTGGGCGTGTTCACCCCTTGGATGATGAAGCCGTTGCTGCTGCCGCCATTGGTCAGTGTGCTGCCGTGGTAATTGGTGGTGGTGCTCTTGCCAAAGTTAACGAAGACCTGAGCTGAATCAGTACTGGTCAACATGTCAGCTCTGCCATCACCGTTGATGTCACCCAGACCAATCAACAAGCCGTCTCTGCCTCCGATTCCGGAGATTTGGTAACCCCGCCCTGCTGCGGTCGAAATGCCGGATGCACTGCCAAAGTAGATTTCTATCCGGCTGTCTGTCAGGTCACCTTTGAGCGTGCGGACCACCAAGTCGCCAAAACCGTCACCGTTGATGTCTGCGCCTTGGGCAAAGTCTCGGTAGCCGTAATTACCATTGGTGTCATAGCGCTGCACAAAGTCACCATTGGCCATGGTGATGGACATGCTGGTGGCATCGGCAGTGCCGTACTTTAAAGAGTAATCCCAATACTGATGGTAAATGGTGGTGCTGATGGATGTACTCCAGTCCAGCACACCGTCACCGTTGACGTCACCCACATTGCTCAAACCAAACTGTACGGGGACACGCAAGCCGTTGCTATTGGCCGTGGTGGTCAAAGTGCTGACGTGAACCGTAGCAGTGTTGTTGGCCCGACCGTAAACAATGTAGCTGGGTACAGTACCACCGCCGGTGACCGAGAAGCTGATGTCGTCCAGGCCGTCGCCATTGAAATCGCCGTTGTCGATCTCCAAGCTGCTCGTACCCGAGGTGGTCAAGCCCGCAATCATGAAACCCTGACTGGAGTTACCCAAGGCAATGGCTGACAGGTCCACGTTTTGCGGCACAGAGCCGCCAAACACCACAAAGGCTGCGCCATTCGGGCTTGTATTGATTTGGCCCGCACCAATCACCATGTCGTCGTAGCCATCGCCGTTCACGTCACCGACCATCTTGACGCCAGGCGAGTTGAGGTTGCTCTTCGCACCGATCTTGTCGCTGGGGCGGCCGTGGATCTGCATGCCAAAGTTGTCGCCAGGCACGCCGCCGGTGTTGGCCAGCGGCATGTCAAACATGTAGGTCGGCGTCAGGTTGGCCGAGCTGGCTTGCAGCGTGGTGCCCGTGACCATGAGCTGGGCGCTGACGGTGAGCTGGCCAAAGCCTTGCGCGCTGATGAGGCTGTAGGGCACGGTGACATCGACAAACCTGTTGGTGATGTCGGTGGGGCTGAGGGTGACCTGGGTGCTGGTGTTGCCGTTCCAGGTGAGCTGCATCACATCGCCCGCGCCCACGGGCACAGAGCCGGTGCCGTTGGGCAGCTGCACCCGCACCACCGTGCCGGTGGCGTTGGTGGGGGTGCTGGCTTCGCTGTACCACAGGCGGTTGTCTATCGTGGTGGCCGTGGCGTTGAAGGTGGTGCTGTTGCGGTCGTAAAGCGCTTCTTGCACACCCGTCAGGCTGCTGGTGTTGCCCGCGCCGGTGGTGGCCCAGGCGGTCGCGTTGATGGTGGGCGCGGTGGGCACGATGGTGATTTCAGAGCTGCTCACGTCGCTGCGGCTCAAGGTGCCTGCGCCATTGGGCACGGTGGTGGTCACGTCCACGTTGTAAGCGCCTGCGCGGGTGAAGATGCCCGCCGGGATGCCGTCGCCCACACCCAGTGTCCAAGTGCCGGTGGCTTTGTTGTAGCTCAGTTCGGTGTTGAGGTTGACGCCACTGCCGCCCGTGCCCGTGGTGACCGCATTGGGCCCCACGGTGAGGGTGTAGGTGGCCAGCGTCGCGCCCGCGCCGCTCTTGAGCACCACGACCAGCACATCGCCGGCCTCCAGGGCAATGGTGGCGTTCAAGTTGTTGATCTTGTTGGCCACACCGGTGATGGTGGGCACCAAGGTGGTGATGTTTTGCTGGTTGTTCACCGTGGGCACATCGGGCGGAGCGATGTTGACCACCACGCCGTTGTTGGTGTCGGTGCCGGTGTTGGCGGCCGCATCGGTCACGCTGGCGGTGATGGCGTAGGTGTTGCCGTGGTTGAGCAGCTTGGCGTCGGCGTCGCTCAGGGTGTGCGACCAGGTGCCGCCCGCTTGCACGGTGGTGGTGTAGGTCTTGCCATTGAGCGTGAGGGTGACGGTGCTGCCGGTGTCGGCGTCGCTGGTGCCACTGATGACAGGCGGTGTGGTCACGGTGTTGTTGAGCGTGAAACTGACGCTGTCAAAACCGCGCTCGCCAATGCTGAAGGTGCCGTTGATTGGCGCTGTGGGTGCAGCCACGGTGGTGACCGCGTCACCGGCCACGCTGACGATGGTGATGCTGGAAGCAGTGTCGATGGTCACCGGCACAGCCACCGGGCCGGTCACGGTGCCGCTGGCGCTGGTGGAGGTGATGCTCAAGTTCTGCAAGCCCGCTGTCAAATTGGCGGTGGGCGTGATGGCCCAAGAGCCATCGGCCAACACCACGGTGGTGCCCAGCACGGTGGTGCCGTTGGCCGCTAACAGTCGGATGGTGTCACCCGGTCTGCCCGTGCCGCTGATGGTGGGTGTGGTGTCGTTGGTGCGGGCGTCACCGGTGATGCCGCTGTCGCTGCTGGCGTCCAGGCGACCCGCCAACACGGCGGTGACCACGCTGATTTCACCACTGCTGGTGTCGCTGGTGCTGTTGCCCGCGGCGTCCCTGACGGTGGCGGTGACGCTGTAGGTCTGGCCCGCTGTGAAGCTGCCCAAAGCGCCGCTGGCCGGCGTGGCCGTCGCGGTGTCGAGCGACCAGGTGCCGTTGGTCACCGTCACGTTGTAAGTGGCACCGTTGACGGTGACTTGCAGGGTTTCACCGTTGGCCAAAGTGGCGGTGCCCGTGATGGTGGGCCGGCTGTCGCCCGTGACCAGGGTATTGACAGTGGGCGCTGCAGGCGGTGTGGTGTCGATGGTGACGGGTACCAGCGTCACAAGGCTGGTGTTGCCCGCCGGGTCGGTGGCGGTGACACGCACGTCGGCGGTACCGTTGGCCAGGGCCTGTGTGGGCGTGACGCTCCACACACCACCGCTGACCACCGCCGTCAAGACCTCACCCGTGCCGGGCATGACCACGGTGATGGTGTCGCCGTTGGTGCCGGTGCCACTGATGGTGGGCGTGGTGTCGTTGGTGATGTTGTCGTTGGTGTTGCTGCCGCTGTCGCTGGCAGTGGCCACATCGGC
>JACCDU011254348.1_pt1 | contig 14562 bp, 13 predicted proteins | sample 7446081 | NCBI WGS metagenome assembly JACCDU01 (sample SAMN15323447, study PRJNA562643) | freshwater metagenome | isolation source: river surface water | place: USA:Blue River Watershed | collected 2017-08-17
AGAATTTTTTTGATAAATAAGAACTTCTATGCCTTCGCCATTTGAGCGATGTCTAACTCTAATAATTGGTTTTGTGGGTGCTGTATGTGAAAATAATAATCTTGTCTGCCAAGCTATTTCTTCTTCTGTGTATCTGTAGAAATAGTTTTTTCCAAAATTTTCCCAAAGCGCTTTGTAGTGATGATTTTTAATATTGTAATGATCAAGAATTAATGCTGCTTTTTCTTTTCGTTTTGAAATTAAATCTTCATGGGACAACTTATCTTGCTCTAAATAATTTAAAGTGTAGTTAAATAAATTTTTGAGAAGAATAGCCTTCCATTGATTCCATACATAAGGACTTGTTGCTCTTATATCTGCAACCGTGAGGAGATAAAGTGAAATCAAATTTTCTTTGTTTGTTACTTTTTTTGCAAAATCTTCAATTACTCTAGGATCTGATAGGTCTAATTTTTGTGCTGTATGAGACATAATAAGATGAGATTTCACAAGCCATTTGATGATTGCATGATCTTCAGGAGGTAAATGATTGAGCTTTGAAAATTCATCAACATCTTTTGCTCCTAATTCGGAATGATCGCCACCACGACCTTTTGCAATATCATGAAATAGTGCAGCAAGATACAAGACATATTTTTTTTTATAATTTTTGAATAAATCGTAACAGTCAGGAAACTCATGTTTCAATTCGTCCTTAGCGAATCTTCTTAAGTTACGAATAACGTTGAGAATATGTTCATCAACTGTATAGATATGGAATAAATCATGCTGCATCTGGCTAACTATTTTTCCAAATGCTGGAATATATGCACCGATTAGGTTGCATTTATTCATAATCCTCAATGTTCGATTTACCTTATCGTCCGATTTGAGGATAGATAAGAATTTTTCTTGTTGTTTTTTATTTTTTCGAAATGCTTCATTTATTTCTTTTGAGGAATTTTGAAGTAACATCATCAACTTTGGCCCCAAAGATTTTAGCGATGTATGATTTTGAAAAGTTATAAAGACGTCGAATATATGAGGTGTAATAGATTTATTTTTGAAATTTGAACCAATTTCTAAATACTCATCCATAACAATCAGTAATTGGCTATTTTCAATTTTTCTTAGTTTGGTAATTTTTTTGGGATTAAGCTTTTTAAGTAATACTTCATTAATGTACGTTGTGAAATTGATCGCTTTATAAACGTCCCTCATAAATAATTCACTTCTTTTTTTATGAGGGCTATTTTTATAGTTAAGCAGTAAAGCTAATTGATTTTGATAGTCGAAAAGCAATCTATCTTCATTCTGTTTTGCAGTGATATGAAGAAGAATTCTTAAGTTTTTAATAAAGAGCTCAGTTTTTATAAGCATCTGAAAATTTTGTTTATCAAGATATTTTCTTTGATTTAATTTTTGTAAATTAAATCTTGGGATATGACTTTTACCAATCCATTGAATCATTTGGAGATCTCTTAGCCCACCAGGACTTTCTTTTATATTTGGCTCTAATTGGTATGCAGATTGATTATATTTTTGATGTCTAAGATCCTGCTCTTTAATTTTGCCTTCATAAAAGTGGATGGGAATGAGAGTGGCATTAACGATCTTTTTAAACTCGCTATAAAGGTCTTTGTCTCCAATAAGACATCTACTCTCCAAAAGATTTGTTTGCACCGTAATATCTTTTTTAATTTCCCTTTTAGTCTCGTTAATGTTTCTGACACTATGACCAATTCTTAAACCAAGATCCCATGCCAAGGTAATAAATTGTTCAATTTTTTGACTTAAGGATTTATTAAGATTCTTTGGAATTAATATTAATAAGTCGATGTCAGAAAATGGAAATAATTCTTTGCGACCATATCCCCCGCAGGCGATAAGAGAGGCGCTATTTTTGAATTCAAGCCCGTCCCATAGTTTTTTTAATGCTTTATCAATAAGCAGCGAGTGATTATCAAGATAAGACTGACCATCTCTTTTTTTTAAGAATGCTTTAATGAGGTTTAACTCATTTAAAGTAATTTCTTTTTTTAAATTGAGTATTTCTTTTTGAATCAAGATTTAATTAACAAATATAGGCGGTGGAGGAGTTTTTTCAGAAACTGTAAGCACTTCATAACCATTATGAGTTACTAAGATTGTATGTTCCCATTGTGCTGAAAGGCTGCGATCTTTGGTGACTATAGTCCAACCATCAGGCATTTGTTTAATATCTCTTTTGCCTGCATTGATCATAGGTTCAATTGTAAAAATCATACCCGCTTCCAAAGTAAGTCCTGTACCTGGTTTTCCATAATGAAGCACTTGAGGTTCTTCATGAAATCGCTTGCCAATACCATGACCACAAAATTCTCGTACTACACTAAACCCATTTTTTTCAGCAAAATCTTGAATGACAAATCCGATATCGCCTAATTTTGCTCCGGGCTTTACTATTTGAATCCCTAGCCACATGGCTTCATAAGTCAGTTTACATAAACGTTTTGCTTGGATAGAGGTTTCGCCCACATGAAACATCCTACTTGTATCGCCATGGAAACCATCTTTAATAACGGTAACATCAATATTTACAATATCACCTTCTTTAAGCGCTTTTGGCCCTGGGACACCATGACAGATTTGATGGTTAATAGATGTGCAAATTGACTTGGGATATGGTGTGTGTCCGTCCGGAGCATAATTGAGCGGAGCGGGGATAGTATTTTGTATATTAACCATATAATCATGACAAAGTTTGTCGATTTCGTCAGTGGTGATACCAGACTTTACAAAAGGTGTAATAAAATCAAGGACTTCTGATGCTAATTTACCAGCAACACGCATTTTTTCTATTTCTTGGGGATTTTTGATGTGTATTGTCATGATTGCTGCGTTTATATTGCGTTTGAGCTTATTTTTTGTGCTATTATAGCGCGCTTCTTCAAGGATCTTGAGGAAATAATTTTGCATTACTTAACGTTAGGGTGTCTATGAAAATAGATGTAATTAGGTAATGTTTTTTTAACCCATAACAACGGAGTCAGATATGTCAGTTACTATGCGTCAAATGTTAGAAGCGGGTGTCCATTTCGGCCATCAAACCCGTTACTGGAACCCAAGAATGGCACCATACATTTTTGGCGACAGGAATAAAATTCATATTGTTAACCTAGAAAAGACATTGCCAATGTTTCAAGAGGCTTTGAAGTACATTCGAACTCTTGCTGCAAATAAAGGGCGTATTCTTTTTGTAGGCACTAAAAGGCAAGCTCGAGAAATTCTAAAGGAAGAAGCTTCTCGTGCGGGTGTGTCTTATGTAAACCACAGATGGTTAGGTGGCATGCTTACAAATTTTAAAACTGTCAGACAGTCTATTAAGCGCCTCAATGATTATGAAGCTATGCTTCAAGACGGAAGCTTACAAAAATTTAATAAAAAAGAAGCTTTAGGGTATAAGCGCGACTATGAGAAATTGCAACGCTCAATCGGTGGTATTAAGGATATGACAGCACTTCCTGATGCAATATTCATTATTGATGTAGGACATGAAAGTGGTGCTGTAGTAGAAGCAAATAAACTTGGTATACCTATTATTGGTGTAGTCGATACAAATAACTCGCCTGATGATATTTCATATGTTATTCCGGGCAATGATGACTCAAGTAGAGCTATTAGGCTTTATGCTAGAGGCATGGCCGATGCAGTGCTGGAAGGCAAAAGCCAAGCATTAAATGAGCTCGCTAAATCAGTATCGCAAGAAGAAGAGTTTGTAGAAGTGACTGAGGCAGTTACTGAATAATTTTTATGTAATCGTTTAAAAGGGGCTTCGTGCCCCTTTTTTAATAATAAGTTTAATCATACAGAATTTAAGGAGTATCAAAGTGGCAGAAATAACCGCAAGCATGGTCAAAGACCTTCGCGATCGCACAGACGCACCAATGATGGATTGTAAAAAAGCATTGACAGAAGCTGATGGAGACAGCGCGCGTGCAGAAGAAATTCTAAGAGTACGATTTGGCAATAAAGCAAGCAAGGCCGCTGGAAGGTTAGCAGCAGAGGGCATTGTTATAGCTTTTGTAGCTAAAGACGGTAAAACAGGAACGCTTCTTGAGGTGAACTCGGAAACAGATTTTTGTGCCAAAAATGAAGACTTTTTAAAATATGCGCATGATCTTGTAAGTGCTATTAATGAAAAAAATCCAACTAATATTGAGGCTTTGGCGAACTTAACAATGTCGTCAGGTAATGCTGAAGAAGTGAGAGCGCAGCTCGTTGGAAAAATTGGAGAAAATATTACGCCACGTCGATTTATTCGATATCAAACAACTGGTCAAATAGTCAGTTATGTTCATAGCGGAAGAATTGGCGTTCTTCTAGATCTCCAAGGGGGTGACGAAGCTTTAGGAAAAGATTTAGCGATGCATATTGCGGCAAATAAACCTAAAGCGCTTAATGCATCAGGTATTGATCCTCAATTGATTGAGGTAGAAAAACGAGTTGCGATTGAAAAAGCAAAAGAAGCAGGCAAGCCTGAAGCTATGCTTGAAAAAATTGCAGAAGGTACAGTTCAGAAATTCCTCAAAGAAGTTACATTGTTAAATCAACCTTTCGTGAAAGACGATAAAGTAACTATTGAACAGTTGTTAAAAACTAATAATGCGACAATTAACGCATTTAGCATTTATTCTGTAGGCGAAGGCATAGAAAAAGCAGTTGTGGATTATGCCGCAGAGGTCGCAGCAGCAGCAAAGGTTTAATTCATTAAGAAGAACTGATAAAGGATTGTATGATTTATACAATCCTTTTTTTATGTCTTCTAATTTAAAAATACGTTAAACTTTAACAAAGATTATGACACGATCCGCGTACAAAAGAGTTTTGATAAAAATTTCAGGTGAAGCCCTTATGGGCGATGATCCCTTTGGCATTAACCAACATACCATTTCAAATGTTGTTCATGAAATCAAAGAGGCGCTCGATTTAAAAGTTCAAATAGGTATTGTGATTGGCGGTGGTAATATATTTAGAGGAGTTGCTCTAGGTGCTGCAGGTATGGATAGGGCAACAGCTGACTATATGGGTATGATGGCAACTGTCATGAATGCTTTAGCCCTTCAGGACGCAATGAAGCATGCTGGTATTGTAGCTCGCGTTCAATCAGCGCTCAACATAGAGCAGGTGGTTGAGCCTTACATTAGAGGTAAGGCAATGCGTTATTTAGAAGAAGGCAAGGTAGTTATTTTTGCTGCCGGTACGGGCAATCCTTTCTTTACGACCGATACTGCAGCAGCTTTGCGCGGTGTTGAAATGAATGCAGATATTATGATTAAAGCCACTAAAGTAGATGGGATTTATTCAGAAGACCCAAAAAAAAATCCAAAAGCAAAGCTTTATGAGGTTGTAAGTTTTGATGAAGCCATTCAAAAAGATTTGAAGGTAATGGATGCTACAGCGCTTACTTTGTGTCGAGATCAACAACTACCTATTGCAGTATTTAATATATTCAAATCCGGAGCACTTAAAAATATCTTATTAGGGCAAAATGAAGGCACGCTGGTAATGCCCAATGTTCATTGATTAAAGAGGACTGTAATGACTGAAGCAATCAAAATAAATGTAAATGAAAAAATGCAAAAATCTCTAGACTCTTTTAAGTCTGATCTTGCAAAAATTAGAACGGGTAGAGCACATACAGGGCTTCTTGATCACATCCTTATTGATTATTATGGATCGATGGTTCCAATAAATCAGGTTGCTGGCGTTAATTTAGGGGATGCAAAAACAATTAATGTGCAGCCTTATGAAAAGAGTATGGTTGCTAAAGTTGAGAAAGCAATTCGCGATAGCGATCTTGGATTGAATCCTGCGACATCTGGAGATCTTATTCGTGTTCCAATGCCAACGCTTACTGAAGAGCGAAGAAAAGATCTTATAAAAGTTGTGCGTACAGAAGCTGAATCAGCAAAAGTGGCAATTCGAAATATTAGACGCGATGCAAATGACTCGCTAAAAAAATCTCTCAAAGAAAAAGAAATCAGTGAGGATGATGAGAGAAGATCGCAAGATGATGTTCAAAAAATTACAGATAAATTTATTGCTGAAATTGATAAGCTTCTTCAGTTAAAAGAATCTGAATTACTCGCTATTTAGTGTTTAATTTTTTTCGTTCATTACAAGCGCAAGACCAATTAATAGAAAAACCTCAACATATTGCAATCATTATGGATGGCAATGGGAGGTGGGCAAAAAAACGTTTAATGCCTCGTATTTCTGGGCATAGAAGAGGCTTAGAGTCTGTTAAAACGGTGATTACCCAATGTCAAAAATTAAATATTCCATTTCTTACATTATTTGCTTTTAGTACAGAAAATTGGTTGAGACCCACTCAGGAAGTTGATTTTTTAATGTCTTTATTTCAAGATTCCATTAAAAAAGAATCTTCATCTTTAATTAAAAATAATATTCGTTTTAAACTCATTGGTGATCGTAAACCTTTCCCAAAAAAGCTGATTGATAAGATAAAACATCTAGAGAATCTCACTGAAAAAAATACAGGCCTTACATTAAGTATTGCAATTAATTACGGTGGAAGATGGGATATTGTGAATGCAGTAAATGAATACCGAAAAAAAAATCACTTTAAAAAACCATTTACCCAAAAAAATCTTATTCAAAATCTTTCTTTGAATTTTGCGCCAGATCCTGATCTTTTGATAAGAACCGGCGGTGAAAAACGCATTAGTAATTTCTTAATCTGGCAATTTTCATATACCGAACTTTATTTTACTGAAACACTATGGCCTGATTTTAATGAAAAGGCTTTTACCTCCGCACTAATTGAATTTCAAAAAAGAGAACGAAGATATGGTAAAACAAGTGAGCAGATATAAATGTTGATATCCCGAATTTTTTCTGCGGTAGCGATGCTTGCAGTTTTCCTATCTTCTATGTTTCTATTTTCAGGAAGATATTTTTCTTTTGTGATTTATATCACTTCGATATTGGCTCTTTATGAATGGACAAAGCTTTTATATTTTAAATCTTATGAAAAAAAGATTTTTTTATTAGTCTCATTAGCTTTAATTTATTTAATTGATAGCCATCTTAATTCTGAAGGGTCAAGACTCATACTTTGGATAGCTTCAATTTTTTGGTTATGTGCAGCACCTTTATTTTTAATTTTTAAAATTACTTTCAAAAATTTCTTTTTTAGTGCTTTTATTGGCTGGATCTTAGTTATGCCACTTATTATTTCTTTGAATTATTTAATTCAATTAAGCCCTTGGACCGTCCTTATTGTTTTAACAACTATTTGGCTTGCAGACTCTGGCGCTTATTTCTTTGGTAAACGGTTTGGAAAAAGAAAACTAGCGCCATCTATTAGCCCGGGTAAAACATGGGAAGGTTTTTTAGGGGCTTTATGTGTCGTTTCATCATTTTCTATTGCTATGACTTACTTTGGTTTTGTTAATTCTTATATGTCTATTTTGTTTTTTAATTTAATTTTACTTTTAAGTGTTGAGGGTGACTTATTTGAGTCATACATAAAACGAATGGCAAAAGTTAAAGATAGTGGTGATTTAATTCCTGGGCATGGAGGAGTTCTTGATCGAATTGACAGTCTCTGCTCAAGCCTTCCTCTTGCCACCCTAATTCTTATGTCACCTGCTTTTTTTGGAATAATATTTTAATTGGAAAATATTGCTATCTTAGGCTCAACCGGAAGTATTGGTTGTAATGCTCTTCAAGTCATAAAACTTCATAAAGAGAAATATAAAGTTTTTGCGCTGACAGCAAATGAGAATATTGATCTGCTTACACAACAGTGTGTGGAATTTGAGCCTCACTTTGCTATTGCTTTAAATCAAGAAGCGAATCAAAAGTTGAAGAAAAATCTGCTTGCATTAAATTCAAAAACAATTGTTTTAGAGGGAGATGAATCCCTAAATTGGATTGCTTCTCATAAAGATACAAATACTGTAATTTCAGCAATTGTAGGGGCGGCGGGTCTTAAGCCCACTATGGCAGCTGCCAATAGCGGTAAAAAGATTTTATTGGCTAATAAAGAAACGCTCGTGATGGCAGGGGAGTTATTCGTCAAGGCTGTAAATCATTCAAGGGCAACGCTGATACCGATCGATAGTGAACACAATGCAATTTTGCAAGTTTTGCCACAAAACAAAAAAATGAATTATAAATCAAATGGCATTAGAAAAATTTTACTGACTGCATCTGGCGGACCATTTAGGACTTTTTCTAAAGAAGAGCTGCTTCTTGTGACACCCAAAGAAGCTTTGCGTCATCCTAATTGGGTAATGGGTAAAAAGATTACAATCGATTCAGCAACCATGATGAACAAGGGGTTGGAAATTATTGAAGCTTTTTGGTTATTCGATATTCCAGCATCAGATATAGAAGTAATAATCCACCCTCAAAGTATTATTCATTCTCTTGTTGAGTATATTGATGGAAGTACGCTAGCTCAATTAGGCAACCCAGATATGAGGACCCCCATTGCTTACGCTTTAAGTCATCCAGAAAGAATTGAATCAGGAGTGTTGGGCCTAGATCTCATAAAAACTAAAAAACTCGACTTTGAAGCGCCTGATTTAAATAAATTTCCTTGTCTTGGATTGGCTTATAAGGCTTTGAATATGGGTCATAATGCCCCCACAGTTTTAAACGCTGCAAATGAAGTTGCTGTAGATGCTTTCTTAAATGAATCGATCGGATTTAATCAAATTGCAGAGTTGATTGAATTTTGCATGGACACAATAAAATCAGAGCCATTAGTTTCTATTGATACAGTTTTGGATGTAGACAAGAAGACGCGTGATCTTGCCCTTTCTTGGATTGATAGCCATAAGCTAAGCGCATGATAACCTTTCTAGTTTTTATCCTTACAATCAGTATTGTCGTGGGTATTCATGAATTTGGCCATTTTCAAATGGCTCGGTTGTGCAATGTTAAGGTACTAAAATTCTCAATTGGATTCGGCAAACCTATTTTTACTTCCTTTTTTGGTAAAGATCATACCGCATTTGTTATATCTTCAATTCCTCTTGGAGGTTATGTAAAGCTTTTAGATGAAAGTCATGGTGATTCAGAAGAAAAGATAAAAAAAACTGATCTTCATAGGGCATTTAATAGACAGCCACTATTCAAGCGCTTTCTTATTGTTCTAGCAGGACCTTTAATCAATGTTTTTTTGGGCATCCTCATATTTTTTTCTATATATATGCATGGATCGCCTCAAATCAAGCCACTAATCAACGAAGTTTCTCATTTTAGCGAAGCTTTCAAAAAGGGCTTAAGAGCTGGAGATGAAATTGTATTCATTGATGGTGAGGAGATCAAATCCTTGAATGACTTGCAGATTTATTTAAGTGCCCACAAAGATCCATTCAAAATTTTAAGCTTTAAAAGAGGAGGTGACCTCTTTAGTATTCATAATGTATTTTGGACGAATGATATTCATCTATTCCCATATGGTATTCCTATTTTAATCCAGTCGATTGAGCCAGGAAGTATTGCTGAAAAAATAGGTCTCAAGCCCAATGATCAAATTCTTATGATTGATCAAATAGAAGTAAAAAGCATTCAAGATCTAGTTAATAGCATTCAAAATAATTGGTTAAAGTCTTATGATTTATCTATAAAAAGAAAAAATATTATTCAATTAATTCATATAGATAAAGATATTTTTGAAAGTAAAGTAGAGAAAAAAAGAATTGGTATTTCACTGAATTATGATGAAGCTTATATTAAACCCAATTTAATTGAAGTAAAAAGCACATTTTTAGAGTCTCTAGGTAAATCCTTAAGTCAAACCTATACTTTTTTAAATTTAACTTTAACTACGTTCAAGAATTTATTTACACAAAAAGCTAACCTAGAAGACTTGGGCGGACCTTTGGCAATTGCTCATATGGCCTCTTCTTCTTTTTTAGAAGGCATTCTTCCTTACGTTCAATTTATTGGGCTAATCAGTTTGAATATCGGAATATTGAATTTATTGCCCATCCCATTATTGGATGGAGGTCATTTGGCTTATTATTTCCTTGAATTTGTTATGGGTAAGCCATTATCGAACAAAAAAATGATGATAAGTCAAAGGGTTGGAGTGTTAATTTTGGGTTTACTAACTGCAATTGCGTTGTATAATGACGCCTGTCGATACCTATTAGGAAGCTAATGACTTTAAGATCTAAACTAGCTTTGTTCGTTTCACTTCTCATTCTTTCCATAGCTGCCTTTGCTATGGAGCCTTTTGTTATCAAAGATATTAAAATTGAAGGCTTACAAAGAACTGAGCCAGGCACAGTATTTAACTACTTGCCTGTGCAAGTTGGCGACACGATGACTGAGGATAAGTCATCTGAAGCAATCAAATCTCTTTATCGGACAGGCTTTTTTAAAGACGTTAGAATTGAAGCAGATCAAAATATTCTGCTTATTACCGTTCAAGAGCGACCTTCGATTGCTGATATCCAATTTTCAGGAAATAAAATGTTTCAAACTGATAAGTTGAAAGAAAGTTTGAAAAGTGTCGGGCTTGTTGAAGGCCAAATTTACGACAAAACAAAGCTTGAATTTATGGAACAAGAAATAAAAAAACAATATTTATCTCTTGGAAAATACACAGCATCAGTTAAAACTACAACATCGCCCCTAGAAAGAAATAGAGTAGCCATAAGATTTGATATTGAAGAAGGCATTATTTCAAGAATCAAAGAGATCAATATTGTTGGAAATCAAGTTTATCAAAAATTGGATCTCATATCACAATTTCAACTTCAAACTACAAATTGGCTATCTTGGTGGTATAAAGATGATCAATATTCAAAACAAAAATTAACTGCGGACCTTGAAACACTTAAATCATTTTATATGAATCGCGGATACCTTGAATTTAGCATCGATTCCACTCAAGTATCAATCACCCCAGACAAAGAAGATGTTTTTATTACTATTAATATATCTGAAGGGTCTAAATATAAAGTTTCTGATGTTAAGTTAGCAGGCGATCTTCTCCAGGTTCCTGAAAATGAATTACAGAAGCTCATTAAAATTAAAAAAGATGATATTTTTAATCGTGAAAAAGTTACAGAAACAACCAAAGCAATGAACAACCGTTTAGGAAATGATGGTTTTGCTTTTTCTAACGTCAATGCGATTCCTGACATCAATAAAGACGAACATACAGCTTCATTTACTTTTTTTGTTGACCCTGGACGCAAAGTTTATGTTCGAAGAATAGATATTGAAGGTAATACAAGAACGCGTGACGAAGTTATTCGTCGTGAATTTAGACAGGTTGAATCCGGTTGGTATGCAGCAGATAAAATAGAACGCTCTAAGGAGAGACTTAAAAGAACGCAATTCTTTAGCGATACTAATATTGAAACTCCAGCGGTACCTGGCACAACTGATCAGGTAGATCTCAAAGTCAAAGTCACCGAAAGAAATACGGGTAGCATTATGTTTGGTGCTGGACTTAGTAGCCAAGAGGGTGTGATTGGAAGCTTTAATGTGACTCAAGCTAATTTTCTTGGCACTGGCGACAGAGTGTCAGCTCAAGTAAATACAGGACGCATTAACCGAACCTACGCTTTAAGTATGACTCAACCATTTTTCACACCTGAAGGCACAGCCTTGTCATACGATCTTTATCGTCGAGATATGAACGCATCAAGAGTAACATTTGCAACTTATGATACGTCATCCATTGGCGCAGGATTTAGGTTTAGTGTACCTTTTACAGAAAGAAATGCTTTTTCTTATGGTTTAACTTTCGATAATACAGAAGTTGAAAATCTTAATTCAGATTTAGCGCCCATACGATTTATTAATTATTGCAGGAAGGTTAGGGGATCTGCAAACGTTACTGGTTGCTCGATGAACTCGTTAACTGCTTCAGTCGGTTGGACTGAGGATAGTCGTGATGATATTTTATTCCCAAAAAAAGGGGGATTAAGACGTGTAAATGCAGAAATATCAACTCCGGGTCTTGATATTCAAATGTATAAACTCACCTTCCAAGAATCTGTTTATAAGGAAATCACCAACGATCTTACCTTTATGATTAATGGTCAAGTTGGGTATGCAGATAGCTACGGAGGAAAGGAATTCCCTTTCTTTAAAAACTTTTATGTAGGAGGAGTTAATTCTCTTAGAGGTTATCGTATCTCCGCAGTTGGTCCTGTTTGTCGCGCAGGAGACACTGCTTGTGGTAGCACAAATCAGGGAAGAGATATGTTTTTAGGCGGCACCAAACAATTAGTCGGTAGTGCAGAGCTATTTATGCCTGTTCCATTTCTCAAAAATAACAATCAATTTCGCTTGAGTGCATTCATTGATGCTGGTAATGTATACGAGGAATCAGAATCTATAAGGTTATCATCATTGAGATATTCTGCGGGTCTCGGCGTTATGTGGATATCTCCTTTTGGCCCCTTAAAACTGATAGTAGCTCAACCATTTAATGATAAACCTACAGATAGAACAGAGGTTATTCAATTTCAAATGGGCCAACAGTTCTAATTTGATTAATTTATATTTATAGGAGTAGCGAATTGAAATTTAAGTGTCTAGTTAAAAGTCTTTTTTTATCAACCATCCTTTTTACAAGTGCAGTAGCTTTTGCTGAGCTTAAAATAGGATTTGTTCAAGTGGATAAAATTCTTCAAGAGGCGCCACAAACTATAGAAAGCAATAAAAAATTAGAAAAAGAATTTAGTGCGCGCACTGACAAATTAAAAGCAGATGTAAAATCTTTAAAAGATAAAGAAGCTGCTTTTGCAAAAGACGCTTTAACGATGAAGGAGTCTGAGCGTGATTCTAAAGAAAAATCACTCTCTCAACTCCGCGTTGATATTCAGCGTAAAGAGCGTGAATTAAGAGAAGATATCAATATAAGAAGAAACGAAGAGCTTGGTGGACTTCAAGATCAAATTAATAAAGCTGTAACTTCAGTAGCTAAAGCAGAAAGCTTTGACCTTGTTCTTTACAATGGCGTTGCTTATGCAAGCGAAAAAATTGATATTACTGATAAAATCTTAAAATCACTTGGCAAAAAAAAATTATTGGCCTAATTTGTTCAAATGGCTTAAGTAATCACATCTGGTGATTTAGTTAAAAAATTTGGTGGTGAGTTAATAGGTGATTCAAATATACTTATTGACTCTGCTGCCTCCCTTGAATCTTCTAATCAAAATTCAGTTTCTTTTTTTAATAACTCTAAATACCAAGATTTATTAAAAATCACAAAAGCAGCTATTGTTATAACTAATAGCGAAGGCCTTGCATTTCGTAAGGGCCCAGCAATTATTACAAATAATCCATATTTATACTTTGCAAAAGTATCTCGACTATTAAATCCAAGTAAAGCACTAAAAAAAGAGATTCATAAGTCTGCAATCATTCATCCTACTTGCAAATTGGGACAAGATATCTTTATTGGCCCAAATGTTGTTATCGAAGAAAATGTTTCTATTGCTAATGGCGTTGTGGTTCATGCAGGAGTTGTAATTGAAAGTGATATTGTTATCGGTGACAATTCAATTATTCATCCTAATGTTGTAATAAAGACGAATACAATTATTGGTAAAAATTGTACTATTTATGCAGGTTGTGTCCTAGGATCAGATGGTTTTGGCTATGCAAAAGATAATGATAAGTGGTTTGCTATTCCTCAAATAGGAAAAGTTGTTTTAGGTGATAACGTTGATATCGGCTCAAATTCAACCATAGATCGTGGCGCATTAGATGATACTATTATCTCTAGTGGCGTTAAAATCGATAATTTAGTACAGATTGGACACAACTGCATTATTGGTGAAAATACGATAATCGCAGGCTGTGTAGGTATTGCAGGCAGTGCTAAAATTGGAAAAAATTGTGCTATCGGAGGGGCTGCTATGATCTTAGGACACTTGTCAATTACAGACAATGTCACTATATCGCCCGGCTCAATGATTACAAGATCAATAAAAAAATCTGGCACATATACTGCACTGATGCCGTTCCAAGCTCATGAAGCATGGCTTAAAACTGCAGCAAAGATTAGAAGACTAAAATAATAGGATTGGCAAAGATGGCTGAAAATACTGCAATGGATATACATGAAATTTTAAATCACTTACCCCATAGATATCCATTTGTACTTATTGATAGGATTATTTCAATGGAGCTTGGGAAGGAAATTTTTGCTATCAAGAATGTTTCAATTAATGAGCCTTTTTTTCCAGGACATTTCCCTTATTATCCTGTAATGCCAGGTGTTTTAATTGTAGAAGCAATGGCCCAAGCTGCAGCTATTTTGTCTTTTAAAACAATGGATACAAAACCATCAGACGATTCAGTATATTATTTTGCTGGAATAGATAATGCACGTTTTAAAAAACCAGTTTCCCCTGGGGACCAACTAATTATTCATGTGAAAATTGATCGCATCCTAAAAGGTATATGGAAGTATATTGCTGTTGCTAAAGTTAATGATGAAGTCGTTGCTGAAGCAAGTATGATGTGCATTTTAAAGCCTATCGAAAAAAAATAAACTTATAAAGTTGTAATATTATTTTGATTCATCCTACA
>JACCDU010974986.1_pt1 | contig 14559 bp, 6 predicted proteins | sample 7446081 | NCBI WGS metagenome assembly JACCDU01 (sample SAMN15323447, study PRJNA562643) | freshwater metagenome | isolation source: river surface water | place: USA:Blue River Watershed | collected 2017-08-17
CAACAGAGATGTCATCAGCATTTACAAAAGCAACTTTGGAATTAACACCCAATATGCGTGCTTACACCACATTCATGGCATCTGACCGATCCTCTAATCGGCAAGTCGCTGGCTACCCAATGAATAGCCAAGTGCAAGCCTCATATCCTGTTTACATCGACAAAGACAGTTATTTCAATCCATACGGCAATCAAGTAGCTGGCGCTGGCTTGGGTAGAGATTTATTCTTTTATCGCAGAACAATTGAGGTGCCACGTGTAACGGACAACACAAGCAAGTCAATCCATTTTGATGGCGGTCTCCAAGGGGAAACAAGTTTCCTAGGAAATCAATGGAATTGGAATGCAGGCATCAATTACAACAATGTACAAGGCAATTGGGTACAGACTGGTAATTTGCACCTTCCTAATTTAAAGAAAGCTCTTGGACCATCTTTCATGAACGCCGCTGGCGTTGTGCAGTGTGGTACACCAACTGCGCCTTTGTCCATCAAAGAGTGCGTCCCATTTGATATTCTTGGCGGACCATCTGCATCCAATAAAGCAGCTCTGGATTATGCTATGTCAGTTGGTCAAGGCACTTACGGCAGCACAGTCATGAGTTACCTGGCTGATGTTTCTGGTGAAATTGCAACGCTTCCCGCTGGCAAAGTAGGTTTGGCAATGGGCATAGAGCGGCGTGAAGTATCTGGCTACGATCGTCCAGGCCAGTTTGAGCAATCAGGCCTGTCTACAGACTTGGCAGCCAATACTACAGTCGGCAAATTCAAGGTCAATGAAGCCTACGTTGAGACCAACATTCCTTTGGTCAAAAACGCCCCCATGGTTGACTCCTTGAGCGTCAACTTGGCTTCCCGTCATTCCGACTACAGCAACTACGGCACAACATCCAATAGCAAGATCAGTTTCCTATGGAAACCAAATTCTCAGTTATTGATCCGTGGCACCAAGGCCGAAGGCTTCCGTGCTCCAACTGTGGGCGATACATTTGGTGGTGGTGGCCAGTCTTATGACAACTACTTAGACCCATGCGACAGCCGATATGGTTCTGCTTCTAGGGATGCTGCAGTTGCTGCACGCTGTGCTGCCGCTGGTGTACCAACTGGTTTCAAGCAAGTTAACCAAGTTGGTTCTGTAGTGGGCTCAGGTGGCGGTCAGACTCCCTTCCCCTTCAGCACCGGCGCTGGCAATACCAGCTTGAAGCCAGAAACAGCAACGACTCAAACAGTTGGCTTTGTTGCCAACCCTAAAGCCTTGCCTGGTCTGACAGCTAGTGTTGATTGGTACAGAATCGAAGTTGACAATCGTATTTCTGCGATTTCTACCCCTTATGTACTGGGTCAGTGCTATACCTTCGGTGTCCAAGCTTTCTGCTCAAGCATCATTCGTGATGCTGTGACTGGACAAGTTCGCTACCTCGAGCGTGGCAATTTGAACTTAGGTGCTTTGTCTACTGAGGGTATTGATATTGGATTGGCATATTCTTTCCCAGCGAATCAGTATGGCAAATTCAACATTCGTTCACAATCTTCCTATGTGAAGAACTACAAATCCAAGAGTACCAACACCGGCAACTTCACTGACTTCGCTGGTGAATATGACACTTACAGATTCAAATCCAACACTTATGTTGACTGGTCTAAAGATTCATACTTTGCTACTTTTGGAACACGTTATGTGGGTTCTGTGAAGTCTCAATGCTGGGATGACACAACTTACTGTACCGATCCCGATGCCACAGCGACATGGGGAACTGGCGTTAACAAAATCAAAGCTCAAATCTACAATGACTTGACGCTTGGTTACAAAACCAGTTCCAAAGGTCAGTTCTTGGTTGGTGTGAACAACTTGTTCAACGTCAAGCCTAAGGTCATTCTTGATTCTGCCAGCGGTTTTGGTGGTTCTAACTCCTCATCGGCAATTGACCCAACCACACCCGTTGATCGATTCATGTTCGTGCGCTTTACACAAGCGTTCTAATCTTGAAGAATTCGGAGTCAACTTAGGTTGACTTTGAAAACAAAAAAACCTCCGCAATTGCGGAGGTTTTTTTTTGGACTAGTGAAAATTAAGGGGCAATATTTTGATTCAGAAATTCACCTAAGTTTTTCCAAAAATCAGCCTTGTTGTGATCAAATCGAAAGCCATGTCCTTCACTAGCATAGTTCAAACGCTTCACACTAACACCGTTCGCTTTGGCCTGTGATTCAAAACGATCTGCGTGCTCGCGAGGTACACGACGATCCTGCAAACCTTGAGCCAGCAAAATAGGAACTTTAATTTCAGACACTCTAGCCAAAGGAGAAACCTTGGCCAATTTTTCCTTGTCGGTAACAGGATCTCCCAACAACTCGGGAATGGTGTACTGTTTAGCGTCTCTAGACATGTCTGAGTTGACGCTGTTAAACATTAACATAATGTCCGTTACACCCACCAAACTGGCAGCACATTTGTAATTTGTTGGATGTGCAATCGGTCCCATCAAGGCTGCATAACCACCATAGCTAGCGCCATAGATACAAACACGTTGAGGATCCGACATACCTTGAGCAACTGCAAAATTCAATGAGTCAATCAAGTCGTCTTGCATGGAGAGCCCCCATTGCTTCCAGCTGGCCCTGAAGTGAGTTTCACCATAACCAATACTGCCACGAAAATCAGGCTCAACGACCCGATAGCCCAAAGATGCCAAAAATTGAGATTCAGGATTCCATTGCAAGCGAGCGCCCCTCACCCAAGGACCACCATGAACCAAAACAACCGTGGGTAATTTTTGCTTTATATCCTTACCATGTGGATGAGTCACGACGAGTGGCAAGTCCAAACCATCACGCGCTTTGATCCAGTGGAAAGTTTGTTTTGCTTGCTGAGTTGGATCAATCCAAGGACGTCGACTGCCCAAGGCCATTAATTTATTATTTTGTTTGTCGAAGATAAAGTATTCGCCTGGGTGTTGATCAGATACAGACGCTACCACGAAGAAATTGTTGTTAACGCAGTTTCCACAAATAATGTGATTTTGCCTACCTTTCGGTAATGCAGCATCCAAGCTTTTTTGTAATGCAGCCAAGGAAGCATCAAACCAAACAGTTTGACTTTGTTCAGCAACCAACTCTGCACCAATCACGCGGCGTGTTGCAGCATTGGATTTGATTTGTCCAATGTCGAAGCGAGGCGCATGCACCAATGGTTCTGGGTCAAGCTTGAGTGTTTTTAAATTGAAAAGATAAATACCTGCAGTATTTTTACCATTGCGTGTTGACACCACCAAATTATCTTCATCTTCTAAATAAAGCGGATCAATTCCCTCAGGGCTGAGGCTGGGGAGGTCAGAGATAACTTTCCACTCATTGGTATTTTGCTCGCGCAAATGCAACTTGATCCGGCCTTTGGAAGAAGTGCGTGCCAATCTAGGCTCGCCTTGCCCGTCAAAAATAAAATCGTTTGAATTATCTGGAGCATTCACCAAAATAAGTGAGAGTTCACCTGTAAGGGTGTTGAGCCTTGCTGTTTTACCAGCAGACCAGTCACCAATACTGCTTGAAATACCTTGCCTGACTAAAATCTGATCCCCTTTGCCACCCCGTAATGGACCAACAACGGCCCAGGTGTAGTTCAAAGTTTTGCTCACCAGCCTAGAGCCTGATTGACTGGTGTTTTCAGTTTGGGAGATGAGGTGCAAAGAATTTTTGCCGTCGTGATCCACTGCAAAAGTACCGCCTGCAAATCGATCATCCTCGACGGCAGACTGTGCGTTAAAAACCAAGCGATCTTCGTTAACCCAAAAAACATCCGTGATATTTGCATCTTCAAAAGCTGCAATGACCTTCGGAGGCGCAGTCAAAGGTAGATTCAAAATGGCCAAAGATCTTTTGCCACCTTTACCATCATTGACCAACATAGCCAATCGATTGCCAGAAGGCGATGGTCTCACTTCAGAAATGACTGGAGCCTTTGCATAAAGCGCTGCTTTTTCAGCCAGACTTTGCTTGACGACCTGTGCTTGAAGACCTGCAGCCAACAAGGCTGCACTGAGCACCATCAACTTGGGCAATTGAAAACCTACATGACGAAGCATCATCTTGATATCCTTTCAAAGTTCTTCGCTAAATCCACCCATGACTTGACTAAAACCACCATCAACATAGACAATTTCTGCAGAGATACCACCAGCCAAGGGGCTCATGAGGAAGGCCGCAGCATTGCCAACGTCATCAATCGTCACATTACGACGTATTGGTGCAGCAGATTCCACCACACTCAAAATTTTACCGAAACCTTTGATACCACTGGCCGCTAAAGTTTTAATTGGGCCGGCACTGATACCATTGACTCGAATACCTTTTGAACCGAGAGAATCTGCCAAATAACGTACAGAAGCTTCCAGTGATGCTTTGGCCAAACCCATGGTGTTGTAACTGGGAACAACACGCAAAGACCCTAAGTAAGTGAGTGTCAATAAGGCCGCATCTGCACGAAGATAAGGCAAGGCTGCTTTGGCCATCGCTGGAAAACTGTAAGCACTGATGTCATGGGCAATTTTGAAAGATTCGCGGCTCAACCCGTCCAGAAAATCTCCGGCGATAGCTTCTCGCGGTGCAAACCCAATACTGTGAACAAAGCCGTCAAATTGCGGCCAATGCAAAGACAAGTCTTGAAACATTTTTTCAATTTGAGCGTCCTCACCGACATCGCAATCAAATATAAGGCTAGAGTTGAATTCAGCCGCAAAATCAGTTATGCGATCTTTAAATCGCTCTCCAACATAACTGAACGCAAGCTCCGCTCCCTGAGCATGACAAGCCTTGGCAATGCCATAAGCAATGGAGCGATTGGAAAGCAAACCTGTGATAAGAATTTTTTTACCGGATAAGAAGCTCATGATTTGGTCAGTTAGTTTATAAATTTAGGACTGATTTAGTTTTTTGAAACGCAATCGGCAAAATACCGCTTAACGCCATCCGCACCGATCTCTTCCACCAAACCATGGATGTCGGTTTCAAAGCCTGGGCATTGCATATTAAACTCGCGCGAGAACTTCAAGTAGTCCACAATTTTCTTGTTAAACACCTCGCCGGGCACCAACAATGGAATGCCTGGTGGATAAGGCGTGACCAAGCCCACCGTAATGCGGCCTTCCAGCTTATCAATTGAGACACGCTCTGTTTTGCGACGCGCAATTTGAGCGTAGGCATCTGCAGGCGTCATGGCAGGCGTCAAGTCTGACAAATACATTTCAGTAGTCAAACGCGCAATGTCATATTTGGCATACAAGGTGTGAATGTGTTGACACAAATCACGCAGACCCATGCGCTCGTACTTGGGCTGCTTTTGGCAGAATTCCGGCATGATACGCCACATGGGTTGGTTGCGGTCATAGTCGTCTTTAAACTGCTGCAAGGCAGTTAACAAAGAATTCCAGCGGCCTTTGGTAATGCCGATGGTAAACATGATGAAGAAACTGTAAAGGCCCGTTTTCTCAACCACCACACCATGCTCTGTTAGGAACTTGGTGAGCACCGAAGCAGGAATACCCGTCTTGTCAAACTTGCCATCCAAGTTCAAGCCTGGCGTCACAATGGTGGCCTTGATGGGGTCGAGCATGTTGAAGCCATCGGCCATTTGACCGAAGCCGTGCCACTTGCTGCCCTTCTTGCGCGAGTCACTGCGAATGATCCAGTCTTCTGCGCGGCCAATGCCCTCATCCACCAAATTCTCTGGGCCCCAAACTTTGAACCACCAGTCTTTGCCGTATTCGTCGTCTACCTTGCGCATGGCGCGGCGGAAGTCTAGGGCTTCGGCAATGCTCTCTTCCACCAAGGCAGTTCCACCAGGCGGCTCCATCATGGCTGCTGCCACGTCGCAGCTGGCAATGATGCTGTACTGCGGGCTGGTGCTGGTGTGCATCAGGTAGGCCTCGTTGAACAAATGCCTGTCCAATTTGGTGTTTTGCGAATCTTGAATCAGCACATGACTGGCTTGGCTAATGCCTGCCAACAACTTGTGAATAGACTGCGTGGCATACACCACCGAGTTTTTAGGTCGTGGGCGCTTCTTGCCCATGGCGTGATAGGTGCCATAGAAAGGATGAAATGCCGCATGCGGGAGCCATGCTTCATCGAAGTGCAAGTTCTCTACATAGCCGTCCAGCATGCCCTTGATGGTTTCGGTGTTGTACAACACGCCATCGTAAGTTGACTGTGTGAGGGTCATGACCCTTGGTTTGACTTTCTTGGCGTCGACGCCCTTGAGCAAGGGGTTGGCCTTGATCTTGGACTGAATATTGGCCACTTCAAATTCGCTTTGAGGAATGGGGCCAATGATGCCGTAATGGTTGCGCGTAGGCTTCAAGAAAACCGGAATGGCACCCGTCATGATGATGGCGTGCAAAATTGACTTGTGGCAATTGCGATCGACCACCACCACATCGCCTGGGGCTACTGTGTGGTGCCACACCATTTTGTTGGAGGTGCTGGTGCCGTTGGTCACAAAGAAGCAATGGTCTGCATTGAAAATGCGGGCGGCATTGCGTTCGCTTTCACCAATGGCGCCATTGTGATCAAGCAATTGACCCAGCTCTTCAACGGCATTGCAAACGTCGGCACGCAACATGTTTTCACCATAAAACTGGTGGTACATCTGACCCACAGGGCTCTTCAAGAAAGCCACACCGCCCGAGTGACCCGGGCAATGCCATGAATACGATCCATCTTCTGCGTAGTCCAACAAGGCTTTAAAAAAAGGTGGTTGAACGCCTTCTAAATAACTCTTGGCTTCCCGAATGATGTGGCGAGACACAAACTCTGGTGTGTCTTCGAACATGTGAATGAAGCCATGCAGTTCGCGCAAGATGTCATTGGGAATATGGCGAGAGGTTTTGGTTTCGCCGTAGATGTAGATGGGCACATCCGCATTCTTGCGGCGCACTTCCTCAATGAAGGCACGCAAGCTCAAAACTGCAGGGTCGAGATCGGGACCCGGTGTGAACTCCTCATCGTCAATTGACAAAATAAAGGCACTGGCGCGTGATTGCTGCTGCGCAAACTGCGAAAGGTCGCCATAGCTGGTAACCCCCAACACTTCAAAACCTTCGGTTTCGATGGCTTGCGCCAGGGCGCGAATTCCCAAACCGGATGTGTTTTCAGAACGGTAATCTTCGTCAATGATGACGATCGGAAAACGGAATTTCATTGGGCGCCCAATTTAGTGATCAACCCGCAAGTGTAAAGAATTTATGACTCTGGTTGTACCCCAATTTGAATACCTAGGTAGTCAATCCCATCTAACGCCCCTATGTCTGCCAAAAAAGTCAAGCAGCCGATTCATTAGTTTTACGACACTGAATCAAGTTGTCACAAAATTTCAACAATTGACCAAATGCTTGAGTTATAAAAGGCTTTTAGAAAAAGGGTGATTACAACATGCATAAGAAATTAACCAAACTCAACAAGCAGCTTTATGTTGCCTTCGGGAGTCTTGTCGCAATATCTTTCTTGAACGTCAGTTATGCGCAAACCGATACGGTGGTGGTCACAGGTTCAAGCATCAAACGAGCCGAGATTGAAGGCGCTTTGCCTATTCAATCGTATAACGCTGAAGCCATCAAGCGATCTGGTGCCACATCAGCAGCCGAATTCATTCAAAGCCTGCCAGTCATGCAAGGTTTTACCCACATTTCTGAATCTGTTGGCGGCGGCGGTGGCGGCTTTTCAACCGCCTCTATCCATGACCTAGGGAGCGGATACACCCTAGTCTTGCTCAATGGCAGAAGGTTAGCGCCAGCCAATTCTGGCAACACCGTTGACCTCAACACCATTCCAATTGATGCCATTGAACGTGTGGAAGTGTTGACCGATGGCGCCTCCTCTGTTTATGGCTCAGACGCTATTGCGGGCGTTGTCAACTTTATTATGAAGAAGGGCAAGGAGTCTCCCCTTTCAATTACCGTTAGAGCAGACCAACCCGAAAAAACGGGTGGAAAGTCTTCCTCGTTCTCATTGTCTAAAGGATTTGGGGATTACAACAAAGATGGTTTTTCTGTTTGGGCGTCATATGCTCACAAGGATCAGTCCCAACTGAAAGCGGCCGATCGGGATTTCGCCAAAACGGGCATCATCAACTTCAATGCTTTTGACAAGATGACTGGCAAAAATGCCGCCATGCAGTTTTTCAATGGCTCATCGCGCTCCATTCCTGCCAACGCCACTGTTTACTACTACGACGCAGCGGGTGAAGAACAAGCGGTGTCCTTCAACCCTTACCAAAAGAGCACAGGACAATGTCCGCCAGCCCACAAATTGCTTGGCACTCAATGCTATTTTGATTACACATCGACCGTTGAAATTGCCCCTGAATCTAAAACAGACAGCCTATTTTTGACTGGCAAAACCAAACTGGGTCAAACAGGATTTGATCTGTTCACTGACTTGGTGTTGAACAAACACGCCATCACTTACAGAATCGCACCTTACCCTGCAGAGTTTGCTATTTCCCAATCGTCGCCTCTCTACTCAAAGTACATTGCGCCTAATCTCACCGCAGAACAAATAGCAGGATTCGACTCTGCCATTGCCAAATATCGCCTTTTAGAAGTTGGCGGCAGAGCGCAAGCTTTTGGGTCGGATGTGGTGCATTGGGTAGGCGGTATCGAAGGTCAATACAAAGGCTGGGATCTGAATTCCGCATTGACGTTGTCTAGCCAAACGCGCTCTACAGACTACAAAGGTGGTTGGCCTCTTGAAGCCCCCTTCATGGCGGCGGTTTCCTCAGGCAAGGTGGATCCATTTGCGGGTTCCCTTACCGCTGAAGGCAAAACTCTTTTGAACAATGCCGTCTACAACGGCAACGCCTCGCGCGACAAAATGACCCTGACTTCCGTTGATCTCAGAGCCTCTCGCGAAGTTGCCAAGTTGCCTGCTGGCGCTGTTTATGTGGCACTGGGTGCAGATGCCACTCAATCCAAATACACCAGCACACCTTCTAGCGTGGACGCCAATGCCGAACTCCTGTTTGGTGACAGAGCCCCAGCTTATGGCTATTCACGACCCAGCTCTGGCGTCTTCACAGAAGTGTTGGTGCCTGTTGCCAAAGGCCTTGAAGTCACAGGATCTGTTCGGTATGACTCCGTTGGAAAAATGACGGATGAACTGACCAACAATTCAATTGGCAATTCTGCAAGTGCCTCTACCCACAAAGTGAGCACAAGATATCAAGCTGCCAACAACTTGCTTTTGCGCGGTTCATTTGGCACCGGCTTCAAAGCGCCTAGCATGTTGCAGTTGGGCAGCCCTCTGGTCGATTTTGGCGTCACAGGCGGCTCCTACAACTGCCCGCTGGCTGGCTCAAGCAACCCATTGGCCAGTCTGTGCGACTCAACCAAGGGACAATTGGAAATGTTCAAAGGCGGCAATGCCAACTTAAAGCCTGAACGCTCTAACCAATTGACATTTGGTTTCGTGACCGATCCAGTGAAGAATGTGTCGATCAGCGTTGATTACTGGAAAGTTGATATCAAGGACGCCATCACCTCTGTCAGTGAAGAGCTCATTACCTCCGATCCTGTCAAGTATGCAAACCTTTACACGTCGAAGTTCAAAACCTCAACAGGCAAGAGCTTATTGGCCATCAAAGACATGCCGATCAACATTGGTCAATCGCAAGTCGAAGGTGTCGATTGGAGCTTCCTTTTCAAAAATCAGACTGGCTTGGGCACCGTCACCAACCGCATTGGCGGCACCTATTTGATCAAGTCTAGATTCACCACGCCTGGTACAGACAACTCATGGGAATCGAGCCTGGGCACTTATGGCAGCAACAATGCTGTTTCATTCCGCAACATCCTGAATGCAAGTTCAACTTTGCAAATGGACAAGTGGACACATACCGTGGCCGCCACATTCCGCAGTGCTTATCACGACAAGAACATGTCTTACGATGAGTGTGCTGTCGACAATCTGGACGCAGGTGACTGCGCCAATGTTCAACTCCGTGTGAAGTCATACACCGTGGCGTCTATCAGAAGCACCTTTAGGCCTACTAAAAATGTAGAGTACACATTTGCCATCAACAACTTGTTTGATGCCAAGCCCGGACTCAGCTTGAGATATGCTGGATCACACCAATTGGGCTACGACCCACGTTACTCTGACCCTTATGGCCGAACATTCAACTTCGCTATGAACTACAAGTTCAACTGATCTAAGAATCAATTTAGGATTGTTTCTACTCAGCCAAAATGCCCGCTATTGCGGGCATTTTTCATGGTGATCCTCTGATAGAATCTCGAGCTTCGGAGCGGTGGATGAGTGGTTTAAGTCGCACGCCTGGAAAGCGTGTGTGGGTTTATCCCCACCGCGGGTTCGAATCCCGCCTGCTCCGCCAAATTAGATACCCTGCTAGAACGCCGTTTTAGTGGGGTTTTCTTATTTAGGGCCTTGTCCCTTACTTAACCTAGCCTAGGCTGACCTACCCTTTGCATTGAGCACTTGTTAACCGAATGAACATTTTTCAAAGTCCTTTGTTCAAAATCCCCGGCTACAAGCGGATGTGGTTTTCAATCTTGTTCAGCAATTTGGGCGGGCAAATTACGCTCCTAGCACTCCCCCTCACCGCGGTCTTTTTGCTGGATGCTTCTCCCACGCAGATGGGCTTGCTCACAGCCATGGAAATTGCACCCTTTGTGCTTTTGTCGTTGCCAGGCGGTGTTTTGCTAGATCGGATGCAAAAGTTGCCTGTCTACATTGCAGGCGAATTTGTGATGGGACTCTCTTTACTCACCATCCCACTGGCATGGGCCCTCGATTTGCTTACCATGGGATGGATGTATGCCGTTTGCTTTGCCATTGGTGCTGTTTACACCATTGCTGGCTCGGCATCACAACTGGTGCTGACCCAGCTGGTTGGGCGCGACAAACTGGTGGAAGCCTATTCCCAAAATGCCATTGCGGGGTCTATGGCAGAAGTGATGGGGCCGGGTTTAGCGGGGATATTGATCAAGGTATTGGGTGCGCCTTTGGCGCTGGTCATGGACGCCATCCTGCTCATTGGATCCGTGGTGATGCTCAAAGGCATTCGGATTCACGAGCAAGTGCCACCTCGATCCACTTGGAAGGACCGTTCTTTCAAAGCAGAGTTAATGAAGGGCCTCAATTTTGTGCGCTCTCACAACATGCTGATCGAAATGGCGGTGGTTGTGGGGGCATGGCAATTCTTTGCACAAATGGCGCTGTCAGTTCAGATCATTTTTGCAGTCAAGGATCTGGGCTTGGATGAGGCTTTGGTGGCCTTGAGTTTTGTGGCCATGGGATTGGGGTCCATCTTGGGCGGTATGGCGGGACCGCCTATTTCTAAACGACTCGGTTTAGGCCCGGCACTTATTCTGGGCATTGTCATCACGTCCATTGGCTGGTTGAGCCTTCTCTTGCTTGAAGGGCGTCTTCCTAGCATCGCGCTCTTCGCTTGCATGTTGCTTTGCTTCAGCTGGGGGGCCACATTGCTGTTCGTAAACTTTTTGTCACTCAGGCAGGCTTATACACCCACCGACCTACTGGGCAGAATGACCACCACCATGCGCTGGTTGATCACGCTGCCAGCAGGCCCCGGCGCCATTTTGGGAGGCTGGATGGCTGAACACATTGGCATGCGAAGTTCTTTGCTGTGCGCGGGGCTTGGCACCCTCATTGTGGCCATCGTGGCCTATGTCAGGCCGCGATTGAGGTCGATTAAAAAACTGCCTGAAATGAATCAAGCCAAGGCTTGATGCCATTCACCGAGTCCGGGTGTCAGGGTGTCAGGGTATCAGCCAATGAATGATTCTTGAACTTTTGGAACTGCTGCCAGCAAGGTTTGCGTATACGCATGTTGGGGTTGCTGGTAGATGCTGGCCGCATCGCCCTGCTCCACCACTTGGCCTTTGTTCATGACCAACAAAGAGTCAGACATGTATCTCACCACTTCCAAATCGTGAGAGATGAACAAATAGCTCAGACCCAAATCTTTTTGCAGATCCTTGAGCAAGTTGAGTACTTGGGCTTGAACAGACACATCCAAAGCAGAAACAGCCTCATCCAACACCACCACCTCAGGCGACAAACTCAAAGACCTCGCAATGGCAATGCGTTGGCGTTGGCCACCAGAAAACTCAAATGGATATCGCTTGAGTGCCGAAGCAGGCATACCCACTTTGTCGAGCAATGATAAAGATTTTTTCTCCCAGTCTGCGCTGTTTTGACCAATGCCATGAAGCTGCATGGGTTCGCTCAAAATTTCGCCTACCGTAAAGCGAGGATTCAAGGAGGCATAAGGATTTTGAAAAACAATTTGCAACCTGCGCTTGTAAGTCGCAAACTCTGAGTTGCTCATTTCAAGCAAGTTTTTGCCTTCATACAAGACCTTGCCAGCTGTGGCCTCATGAAGCCTGAGCAGGCACAGGCCAACGGTGGTTTTACCGGAGCCAGACTCCCCCACCAGCCCAACCGTTTGCCCACGCTTGAGTTGAAAACTGACATTCTCCACGGCCACGAAGTCGTCGCTCTGAAACCAAGGGCCAGCACGTTTGAAAACTTTACGCAAGCCTTGAACTTCCAGCAATGGCTTGTCTGAATCTGAAGCTTTGACAACAGAAATAGGTTCTACCTTGCGGGTGTCAGCAGAAGTCGGCACAGCCTCTGAGCTGTTGGCCGACATCCAATCGTCAATGGTCAAAAGCCTTTGCCCCTGACGCTCAACGCTGGGGCGGCAGCTCAAGAGCGCCTTGGTGTAAGGATCTTGCGGCTGTGTAAAGAGTGTTCTAACGGGGCCTGCTTCACGCACAGTGCCCTTGCGCATGACCACCGCTTGGTCGGCCACTTCACTCACCAAACCAAGATCATGGGTAATGAACAGCATGGCCATTCGGCGTCTCTCGCGCAACTCGGCAAGAAGCAACAAAATTTGGCGTTGCACCGTCACATCCAAGGCTGTGGTGGGTTCATCTGCAATGAGCAACTCGGGCTCACAAGCCAGCGCCATGGCAATCATGACCCTTTGCTGTTGCCCCCCTGATAGCTCGTGTGGAAACGCATTCACTCGTTTGTGGGGCTCTGGAATGCCCACTTCTTCGAGGAGTTCACAAGCCCTCTGAGACGCTTCTTTGTTCGGTATGTTCTTGTGAATTTTCAGCATCTCTGCCAACTGAAAGCCCACGGTGTAAACCGGATTCAAAGACGTCATGGGGTCTTGAAAAATCATGGCAATGCGGGAGCCGCGAATCAGTTGCCATTCAGACCTGGAGAGGTTCAACAAAGATCGGTTGTCGTACTCAATGGCGGAATGCAAGGCCACTTTGGCATTCTGGGGGGGCAATAAACCCATGATGGCCAAAGCACTGACCGACTTGCCGCTGCCAGACTCGCCAACCAAAGCAACAGTTCGCTCGCGAGGAATGACAAATGAGACTTCTTCAACCGCGCGAACAGGTGCTTTAGAGGCGCTGATGAAATCGACTGTGAGGTTCTTTACTTCCAACAAGTTGTCAGAAATTTGAGCGATGGGGGGTGGTGGTCTGCGTGTCGCCATGAGAAGCATTCAATCGATAAAACTCAGTGAATCACTTTGGGATCTAAGGCATCCCTGAGTGAGTCTGTGAGAAGAGACAGACCTGTCACAAAAATGGACATGGCCACGGTGGCAGATAGCAGTTGCCACCATTTGCCAACCAACAAATCGTTTTGGGCTTCTGTGAGCATCGTGCCCCAAGAAACGCCATCAACTGGCACACCAAATCCTAAGAAAGACAAGATGACTTCGGCTTTGATACAGGCCACCGTGAGCAAGGAAAACTGAACCAAGATAACGTGGCTGACATTGGGCAAGATGTGCACAAACATGCGCCTGTTGTTGGAAGCGCCAATGGCATCCGCAGCACGCACATAGTCTCTGTTGCGGTGTTTGAGGTATTCGCCGCGCATTAGTCGGTAGGTGCCTGTCCAACCGGTGGTTCCCAAAATGAGCACCACGGCCATGGTCCCTTTGGTATTGAGTACAGCTGCAATGGCCAAAATCAGCAAGATACCGGGAATGGAGTGAAACACGTTGTAGAGCCAATTGCTCAAGTCGTCGACAACACCCCCGTACCAACCCGACACAGCTCCTAATACAGAGCCCAAGAAGGTGGCCATCAAAGCGGCGGCCAAGCCAACCAAAATACTGGTTTCAGCACCTTTGATGGTCTTGGCCAAAACATCCCTGCCCCACTTGTCAGAGCCCATGGGCAGGTTCGTTGCGAGCGCATTCACTTTTTCGCCAGCAGGCTTGACTGCTTTTTGCGCCAACTCCCATTGCACGGCAATAGGGTCGACCACATCAGTGGGTGTAGGCTCGTACAGCACTACCTCAGGCGTGCTGGTTGATGTACCGTCTCCCTGAAAGCTGCCCATGGCCCATGAAGGGGGTGCGTGACTGATGGCCACTTCCTTTTCCCAATCGGCGGCCAAAGACCCCAGAAGAGTGCTCAAGACCAAAACCAAGCTGAGAATGACGGTAATGCCGCTCCAAACGCCCGCACGATCAGGCTTGAAGCGCC
>JACCDU010548953.1_pt1 | contig 14558 bp, 16 predicted proteins | sample 7446081 | NCBI WGS metagenome assembly JACCDU01 (sample SAMN15323447, study PRJNA562643) | freshwater metagenome | isolation source: river surface water | place: USA:Blue River Watershed | collected 2017-08-17
GAGCAAATCGAGCCGGATCTCCACCAATAATCGCAATGGCCAACTTCGCATTTAATCTAGCGGCACGAACAACTGACTCTGGCGTTCCACCTACCCCTACTCTTAGCGGAATAGAGCCACGCTCTGTCTTAGGATAAATCTCTTGATTGATTAATGGAGCGCGAGTGGTACCTGACCATGTAACAGCATGCTCTTTAAGAATCTCCACCAACAGCTCAAGTTTTTCTTCAAACAAAACACCATAATCTTTCAACTCATAACCAAACAGAGGGAAGGATTCAATAAACGATCCACGACCTGCTGTAATTTCGGCGCGACCATTAGAAAGTGCATCAATGGTTGCAAAGCGTTGGTACACCCGAACCGGATCTTCGCTGGACAAGACCGTTACTCCGGTACCTAACTTGATTCTGCAAGTTTTGGTGGCAATTCCGGCCAGAACCGTGTCAGGTGCGGAAACTGCAAAATCATCTCTGTGATGCTCCCCAATACTGAAGTGATCTAATCCCAGTTGATCAGCAAAAACCGCCTGCTCGACGACGTTGCGGATTGTTTGGCCAGCACTTATTGGCTTGCCCGCATCGTCATGCTGCATATCGCCAAAGGTGTCTAAACCAAACTCCAGTTTTTCAACATCGATCATGGCGCTACCCTATCAGGGATAGTTGAATCTTCAACTAATAATCCTTCTCACCCTGCGTAGGGGCAGCTCCACCTCTACTCTTGTGAGGTGGAGCGCATCCTTTACATTCCTTTTGATCATCTGCATGCGAAGTACGGAGTTTTGCGCACCGCCAACCCCAAACAAGATCTCGTTGTATTCGTGGAAAGCCATCGCATGACGACCGGTCGCCCTTGGCATCCAGAGCGTCTCTTTTTTCTAATCTCCAGTGCGCGTCACTTTGCCGCAGAGTTAAAGAGCTTGGGTTTTAAAGTTGAGTATCTAAAGGCGAAAACAACCATCGATGGATTTAAGCAGATTAAGAAGCAATTTGGGGATTTGCCGATTCACTGCGCGGAACCCTCATCCTTCACACAGTATTCAGCTTTAAGAGAATTTGGCGTCAGCTTTCATCCCAATGACTTTTTTCTAACTCCTAGAGATCTCTTTGCGCAATGGGCCAAATCGCAAAAGAGTTACTTGATGGAAAACTTTTATCGCAAACAACGTGTGCGTCTTGATGTGCTGATGGATGGAGCAAAGCCCGTCGGTGGTGAATGGAACTTTGATAAGGATAATCGCCTCCCACCGCCTAAGAATTACAAGTGGCCGGCTTACCTAACGCATGAGCGGGATGAGATTGATAAGGAAGTAGCTAAAGAACTTAGCTACCAGCCAAAAGATTACTGGGCCACCACTCGCGCCGGCGCACTCAAGCAATTGGATAACTTTCTAAAAAACCACTTTGCCAACTTTGGTCCTTATGAAGATGCCACCACCACCGAGAACTGGGCGCTGCACCATTCATTACTTAGCCCATACCTGAATAACGGCCTGCTCCATCCCGGCGAGGTAATAGCCGCCGCCATGAAAAGGTTCAAGAAAGGCGATATCCCTATCGCTTCAGCCGAAGCCTTTGTCCGCCAAATCATCGGCTGGCGGGAGTATGTAAATGGCATGTACTGGCACCTTGGTCAGAGCTACCGCGAAAACAACCAGCTAGACGCCAAGCTTGATCTTCCCAACCTCTTCAGAGATCCAAGTTCTACCAAGATGAACTGTCTGAAAAACACCGTCACCGATATCAACGAGCGCTCCTGGGTCCACCACATCCCCAGACTGATGATCCTGAGCAACTTTGCACTTATCTCTGGAACCAACCCACAGCAGTTTTTGGATTGGATGCGTGAGGTATTTATCGATGCCACAGATTGGGTAATGGTTCCCAATGTGATTGGCATGGGGGTTCACGCCGATGGCGGGGTCATGATGACCAAGCCTTATGCCGCAGGTGGTGCCTACATCTCGCGGATGACGAATTACTGCAAGGGCTGTTACTTCGATCCGAAGAAGCGTGTTGGCGAAGACGCCTGCCCATTTACTACTTTGTACTGGGATTTCTTAGATCGAAATCGCGAAAACTTTTCTCGTAATCACAGAATTGCCCAGCAACTTCGGGGGCTTGATCGCTTAAGTGATTTACCCGAACTCCGGCAGCGCGCCAAAGAAGTAATTAATCTAATCAAGAATGGCGAGCTTTAGCAGGTGCAGATTTGATCTTTGGCAACTCCAACCAGGGCCTCTTCAATATGCTGTCCGCAACCCTCCCAGGTCCACTTGCCACATCTATCGCAACTGACTTTGCTACACATTTACCTGCCTGCTTTCTCTAGTTGTTTTTTTGCTGGTGAATTACTCCAGAGATGGTAGCCACCATCCAGATTTATCGGTTCGAAACCTAAGTTCTTGAGCAGAAGCGTTGCCGTGTGAGCACGCTGCCCAACCTGACAGGTGACTAAAACTTTACTTGTCTTAATCTCTGAAAATCGATCTCTAATTTCATCTACTGGGATATTGATAAATCCAGGAATCATGCCTTTTGCGCATTCGCCAGGAGTGCGAACATCCAGCAAAGTGAATTCATCATTTCGAAAATCATCAATCTCATGCCACTGCGCCGTTTTTACTAATCCGGAAACAATGTTTTCTGCAACATAGCCAAGCATGTTCACTGGATCTTTAGCGCTGCCAAATGGTGGAGCGTAAGCAAGCTCAAGGTCAGCCAGCTCCGGAGCAGTTATGCCAGCTCGGATTGCGGTGGATATAACGTCAATACGCTTATCTACGCCATCTTTTCCAACTCCCTGCGCTCCGTAAATCTCACCCGTTTTAGGGTTGATTAGTAACTTCAAAGCTAATGTCTCGGCCCCCGGGTAATAGCCAGCATGAGAACCGGGATGGGTGTGAATAGCACGATGCTCAATATTTGCCGCCTTCAAACGTTTTTCATTCCAACCCGTTGATGCAACCGCCAAATCAAAGACTTTTACAATTGCAGTGCCAATAGTCTTTACCGGGCGAACATTTCTGCCATTAATGTGATCTGCAATTACGCGACCATGACGATTCGCAATGTTGGCCAATGGAACTAATGTTGCGCTTTCATCTAACGCATCTTTCTTCTCAGCAGCATCACCTAGGGCGTATATATGTGGGTTGCTGGTCAAATTGTTTCCATCAACCACAATCCCGCCGCGAGATCCGATCTCCAATCCAGCACCTTTTGCTAGTGAGACATCAGGTCGAACTCCGATGGCAAGAATGACTAGTCCCGCAGGAATTTCACTACCATCACTTAAAGTTATTGAGCCATCTTCAATTTTGCTTGCCGATACGCCAAGTCGAACATCTACCCCGTTAGTAGACATTTCATCCGCCACCAGTAAAGCCATCTCTGGGTCTAGCGGAGCCAAGAGTTGTGGTGTTGCTTCAATGATTGCAGTTTTTATCCCTCGGTGGACCAAATTCTCGGCCATTTCAACTCCGATAAAGCCTCCGCCAATTACTGCTGCCGTAGCTGGCCTGGCCTCAACCGCTGCAAAAATTCTCTTCGTATCCTCGACAGTTCGAAGGGTCATAGCTCTTTCGACACCTTCAATCGGAGGCACCACTGGTGTAGCACCCGGGCTTAAGACCAATTTGTCATATGCCAGGCTGTAAATTTCACCAGTTAAGGTATTGCGAACTGAAACACTCTTTGCGACTGGATCTATTGCGGTAACTTCACTATTAACCCTGACATCAAGATTAAAGCGCTTATGCAGGCTTTCTGGAGTCTGTAGTAAAAGATCTTGCTCTTTAGAAATGACCCCGCCGATGTAGTAAGGCAATCCACAGTTTGCATAAGAGACGAATCCGCTCTTTTCAACAACCACAATTTCATAGCTCTCATCCAATCGACGTAGTCGAGTTGCGGCGGACATGCCACCAGCAACACCGCCAATAATTACAATTCGTTTCATGCCGTTGGTGCGCCTGTTGCTGCTAACTCTGCAAATCCGCCTTTATTAAAGTTGAACAAATTGGCGAATCCAGCATCAGACATTTTCCCACTAGCAATGGTGGATCTGTTTCCACTTCTGCAGTAAATGGCGTAAGTAGCGGTTTTATCCAGTGCTGCAATTTGTGAGTCAAAATTTGATGAGCTGACATCAATATTTACGGCACCTTGCAGGTGCCCAGCAGCAAATTCTTCAGGAGTTCTTACATCTACGATGACAACACCTGGTTCTGAGATCTTGGCTATAAATTCACTAGCACCCATATTGGTTGCGCTGCCTGCGCTAGAGCAACCCGTCAAAAACAACATTGATGCAAAAATTCCCGCTAAAACCTTTTTCATTTCTCTCCTTATGCCAAGCTCAAGAAGAGCTTCTGCAACTTTTCTCTTTGTTCTGGTGTGTTTGTCTTTTTATCTAGAAGGCATTCCTGAAGACTTGATGCAATTAATGTGACTGCGGCTGTGTTCATTGCTTTACCAACAGCGGCCATTTGATGAACCACCTCTTCACAACTGCGCCCTTCTTCCAGCATCCTAATCACGCCGGCAATTTGGCCTTCGGCGCGCTTTACACGCTTCAAGATTTCAGTCATTTGTTCCTCATCTTGAAGAACAATGGAATTAGAACGCTTTGTCATACGACCTCCTTATGCTGGACAATAGCATACCCCCGGGGGTATGCTCAAACCAGGATTTAGAGAGAGGTTTATGAGATGTGTTCACAAGTTAGATGCCGGAAATGTGGGAAAGCCACTTGGTCAGGATGTGGTGAGCATATTGAACAGGCGTTGCGTGGGATTCCTAAATCAGAGAGATGTCAAGGTCATGCCAATGACCCAAAGGAACCTGGCTTATTTGCTCGACTCTTTAAAAGAAAATAAGAGTTAAAGCTAAATTAGCCGTTTGCAATCTCGTAAGACCAGAGATCCAGATCATCAAGATTTAATGGTGCAAATCCCTTAGCTTCAAGTGCAGCCGCCAACTGAGCGCGGTGTTCTGTGGCATGGTGAATGGCTTGCGAAAGAATAGTCGAGCGCCAGCGCTTCACTAGCTTTCCAGAGTAATTTTCAAACTCGAGTTGGATGTCATCTAATTTGGCACACTCCAACAACGCTGCGTCGACCTTTGCTGCCTGCTCTTTAATTCGTGGCAGATCTGAAAGCTGCTCAACATCTGCAATGCATGGATCTCCAGGTTGAGTTAAAACTGGAACTCCCGAGATTCTGTAGGCGTAGTGATCCCCTGAATCAACAATATGATGCAGGATCTCGGCAACATACCAATCCGGATTAGTCGCGTATGCCTTGAAAGCCTCAACAGGAAGGGCCTCTAGGTGCTCGATTGTGCGCTGGTTGGCCCAAGCCATGTGTTTTAGAAGTCGCTCTAACCCAATACTCATGCCACAAGCCTAATCAATTGCTAATCGATTTAGCGAGTGCGCTTTCGGCGTGATGAAGCACCTTTAAAACTGCGCTCATCATTTCCGAACTTGCGACGCTTTTTTCCACCTTGTCTGGCTGGTCCGCGGTACTGCTTTTGAGCAGGAGCGGCCACCTTTTCCTCTACTAAAGGAACTCCAGAAGGTTCTTTTGCGCCGGTGATGCTCACTAACTTTTCATCCAAAGGCTTTATCGCCATTACCCATGGTTCAACACCCGCTCTTGTGGTTATGCCACCAATAGCGCGTTGCTCCTTGTGAGTTGCCAGAGTTACAACACGTCCTGTCTTACCTGCACGAGCAGTTCTTCCGGAGCGATGTAGATAATCCTTGTGATCAGCCGGAGCATCAAAATGAACTACTAGATCAATGCCATCAACGTGAATGCCTCGCGCCGCAACATCTGTAGCCACCAATACCGCTGACTCCTGCTCCTTAAAACGCGCCAAGGTGCGGGTGCGGACCGCTTGTGACTTACCGCCATGCAGAGTCCCAACTCTTACGCCTACGCTGGAGAGATTTGTTGCCAACTTATCTGCACCGCGCTTTGTGCGCACGAAGAAGATTGATTTTCCATCTCGAGAAGCGATTTGATTTGAGATATTTACCTTGTCATTGTGATTCAAAACAAAAACATAGTGATCTGCTCTTGCCTTCGTGCCTTCAATTTCCTTAACGGTGTGAGTCTTTGGCTCCTTCAGATACTGACGGACCAGACCATCTACTCCGCGATCTAAAGTCGCGGAGAACAAGAAGCGCTGTCCACCTTTTTTGGCTTGATTCAAAATCTGCTTAACAGCAGGAAGAAAGCCCATATCCGCCATTTGATCTGCTTCATCAAGCACGGCAATCTGCAAAGCATCTAGCTGCAACTCATCTTTTTCTAGCAAATCAATTAAACGACCAGGTGTTGCCACCAAAATAGAAACGCTCTTTTTTAGGGCGTTGACCTGCTTACCGTACGGCATACCGCCAGCAATCACAACAGTCTCATGTCCAACCGCTCGAGCAAGTGGTGCTAGCACCTCATTAATCTGCTGGGCTAGTTCACGGGTTGGGGCCAAAACCAATGCGATAGGTTTTCTCGGCGCAGTTTTCTTTCCATAAATATTGTGAAGAAGCGCTAGACCAAATGCCAATGTCTTTCCTGATCCGGTTTGTCCACGACCCAAGATGTCATTGCCGGCAATCGCATCAGGGATAGTGGCCTCTTGAATTGGAAATGGATTTGTAATTCCCTGAGCATCAAGGGCGTTTACTAGTGCTGGATGAATGCCCAGCTCTCTAAAGGTTGTTAGTTTTTCTGCAGTAAGCAACGACATATAAATACGTACCAATCATCTAGACATGTATGTCTCGTGGTGACTTGACGTATTTACGAAAAGATAAGACTTACATATAAATCAGGCTAAGGCCCGATTTTCATTTTGTTGAGGCAACTGCCCCAATAAATAAAGGGTACCTGCCAGGCCGTAATTTCCCTAATCGAGCAAAAATCACTCGAAGAACAGGTGATAAAAACTAAATAGCGCGAAAGTTTGAAGAGTCCTTAATGACCAATTTTTGTTCTTGGAAGTTAGCTCGCACCCGTAAGGTCGCTTCCTTCTTTAGATCCGCTTTTGGAGCAACAACTACCGCTGGTGTTGTCACCGCGGGAGTAGGTGTAGGACCCATCATTGAAGCCATTGCTACTGCCATACATCCAACGCACATACCTAAAAGATATCCTGCCCCAGAGGCAAAGACAAGGATTTAACGCTTCAATAGGTCGAGTCCAGAGAGGAGTCAGGTTTGGATCCCTTGTTACTCGGCTACCTACTCGCAATCACCGCAGCATGCGCAACCTTGATTGGACTCTTCGTGGCCGCTTTCAGAGGAGATTTAAGTGAGCGGGTCCTGGCAATTTCACTGCTGTTGGTGGCAGGAGCCATGCTCACTGTAAGTCTCGGACAGATACTTCCTGCCAGCTTTTCAAATGCTGACTCCAATTGGCAAGTCTTCATGATCTTTTCCATTGGAGTCTTGCTCGTGTTAACTCTAGCTCGAGTCAATTTAAGTGCTGATGCCAGAGTGCGCACACTAGCAATCACAGTAATCGCGTTAGCTCTTCATAACCTTCCAGAAGGAGCTACAACAATTGGAGCCACGCTTGTTGATTCAGATACTGGGATCACAACCGCGATTGTGATTGCGCTACATAATATTCCCGAAGGAGTAGCGATTGCCATGATGGCAAAGTTTGCCAGATTGAAGCCTTTGGCGATTGCACTTCTTGTCATTGTCTCCGCCGCAGCTGAAATACTGGGTGCCTCAATCGTTTTTTCTATGGGAGGTCTGATCGACTCATCTTCGACATCGCTGCTTCTGGCTCTTGTCGCAGGAATAATGACAGCGATTAGCCTGAAGGAGTTAATTCCTCACTCTACAAAAATACTTTTATCGCTTCGCAAATAATGGCTCTAAAACCTATTGAAACCTTTAAAGAATAGGCTCAATCAACCACCGATGTTGTTGACTCCAGCATCAGCGCAGCGCTGAGCTATGGAGTCTGTAATCTCTTGAATCTGATTTCGAGAAGCCTCAGCTGTATTGGTTTGGCTCAGAGCATCAGTAAGTTTTGTTAAGTCTTCTGCTAAGCCAGTTGAAAGCAAAGCTTTAGCTGGCTCCCCTACCAAGTTATTTATTTGAGATACAAAGCCGGTGTCGATCAATCCAGACTGATAGGCAAGGTTGATGGATTCGATGGTGGAGTTCAGCGCTTTACATGCGGTTGCATCTGCCGCACTGCGAGCCAAATCAGTGGCTCCACAACCAGTAGCCAAAACTAGAACTGCGGGAAGAACCAACCAGTTTCTTATTCTCATAACTCGAATTATGGCTGGATTGAGTCTCCACGTCCCTTCGAGATGACCTTAAGTCAGATTTCCAAGTCAACTTTAAGCTTTGAAGACTCCGGCTGTTCTTCTGATGAAGTCAACGGTCAATCCGGGATAGTTCCACATGATTACGTGAGCGCAGTTCTCTACGACAATCCAGTTTGCTTGCTTAGGGGCAACTGAGCGATTCTGAGCTATATCTTCAGGGATCATTAAGTCGTGATCGCCAAATACGATTGCCACAGAAACGTTTGGAGGAATTGAAGATTCAAACTTTCGATTGCGGACACCTCTCCACAAAGGCATGAAGCCAGTAGATCTGGCCATCGCAATTACAGAGTCTCTGCAACTTTCATAACTTAGCTCTCGCCACAAATGTGTAATCTTTCGATAACCGAGAGCCTTCAAGGGCGGTAAGTGGTAGGCAATCGGCATAAAAAACTGTGAAATCTTTGCCAGGATTCTGGCATCAATACTTGGAGGCAATTTGCTAGTCGGGCCTTGCAGCCACAAACCTGCGGGAGCAAGCGCTGTCACGCTCTTCACACGATCAGGAGCGACATTAGCCATCTCTAGCGCAATCCATCCACCTAGTGAATTACCAGCGGCATGCATTTGCGTAACGCCATGATCTCTTTCCATCATTTCAACTATGTCTCGAGCAAGAGATTGTGGATCTAACTCAGCATTCAGATCCAATGGAGCATCTCCATGTCCCGGTAGATCTATTGCATAAACTGAAAAATCTCGAATCAAATCCGGGATTAGTGTTTTCCAGATGGTTCCAGCTGAACCCAGACCATGTACAAGTACTAAGGTCGGCTTTTCAGCTTCAAAACCAAAAACTGTTGCGGTAGAACTCATCAAGCCATTTCATTTAGTGATCGCACTGCTAACTCACTTAGTAGAGCAGTTCCTCGATACAACACAGAGTCATCAAACATGGCTCTAGGTGAATGATTCACCTCAGATTTAGTGAACTCTTTATCTACTGATGCACCTAGGAACGCATATGAACCCGGAACCTCTTCAAGAACCCTTGAATAATCCTCAGCTCCAGCGATTGGGTGTGGCATATCCACATATCCTTCTGCGCCAAAGATTTCAGCCGCTACCTTGCCCAAGAACTGGGCTTGGTCGTTGTTATTTACTGTAACTGGATACTGTTCAACTAGTTTGACGTCAGCTTTAAGACCGTATCCCTCAGCGATTGAGTTACACAAACGAACCGCCTCAACTTGGATGCGAGATCTATTCTCTGGAGAGAAGGTTCGAATTGTTGCCTGAAACTCTGCAGTATCCGGGATTATGTTGGCTTTGGTTCCAGCATGAAATTGTCCAACGGTGATAACTACCGGATCAAAAGCGCTGAAGGATCTGGTAATCAATAATTGCAATGCGCTGACCATTTCAGCAGCTACTGGAATTGGATCCTTAGCGGTATGAGGTTGTGATCCATGTCCGCCCATTCCAATAACGGTCCCATGTAACTCATCACTGGAGGCCATCATGGTGCCAGGCTTGGTAGTGAATACCCCTGCCGGAATTGCCGATGACATAACGTGAAGGCCATAAGTTGCATCAGCTTTACGACCGCTGGCAGTCAGAACACCTTCTTTAATCATGTGTCCTGCGCCATCAAAGCCTTCCTCGCCGGGTTGGAACATAAAGACCACATCACCATTCAATTGTGATTTGTTCTTAACCAGCAATTTAGCTGCGCCGTAAAGCATTGCGACGTGCAGGTCATGCCCACAGGCGTGCATCGCACCATCAATCTGACTCTTGTACGGAATGTCTGCCAATTCAGTCACTGGCAATGCATCCATATCTGCACGCAACAGCACAGTCTTTTCAGATTTGCTACCACGAAGCACCGCAGTTACGGAGCTAAGTGCTTTTCCAGTTGAAACTTCAAGGCCTAATCCATCAAGCGCATTCAAAATCTTTGCTTGAGTCTTTGGTAGCTCCAAACCAATTTCAGGCTCTTTATGAATCTCTCGTCGAAGGGCAGCTAAATCATTTTGGATTTCACTTGCTTCAGTTAGGAAATTACTCACTTCAGTCCCCTCGCTCGTTCAACTATGCAGGCGATCATAACTAGCCAGACAACCCAAAGTCTACGAATTGGTAGCTCCGTTCAAAGAGTTTCCTAAAAATTGTCTGTAATTGGTTAAATATGTAAAGTTGAATCCCTTATGAAGAAGTCTTCGGTAGTGCTTCTGCAACTCTCAAATTTTGCTTCAGGACTTGGCAACTCAATCGTGATGATTACCATTCCATGGTTAATTCTTGAGAGAACTGATTCGCCAGCCTTTGCTGGTCTGGTTGCGGCAGTATCGGCATTGCCTGCAATCATCGTCTCGCCTATAGGTGGTTGGCTGGTCGATCATTTGGGTCGCCGTGTCGTAAGTATCAGTGCTGATCTGCTCTCTTCACTTTCCGTTGCAGCCTTTCCAATTGCTGCAGCTACATTTGGGCTAACCAATACAACTATTTTGTTGATTGCCGTTATCGGTGCCGTATTTGATCCAGCTGGATACACAGCTCGAAAAACGTTGTTGGCGGATGTGGCAAAGAAATCAGATGTAGATCTAGATCGACTCAATGGAATTCACGAAGGTTTCATGGGTATCGCATGGATATTTGGTCCCGCAATTGGCGCAGGGTTGATCTCGACTGTGGGTTCAATTAACTCCTTTTGGGTCGCTGCCGCTCTGTTTATTCTTGCTGCGGTCTCAATTCTTTTTCTGCGCGTTGGTGATTTGGGAAGAGAGTCACGGGAGTTGGCCGATAAATCTGGAGAAGTGCTTGACTCTAGATTGCGACTTGGATTGATAACGCTCTGGGAAGACAAGTTGCTCAGGACCTTGAGCATCGCTCTCTTGATTCTTGCAGCTGTGTATCTACCAACAGAGGCAATTGTGCTTCCAACTTATTTCGAAGGTGAAAACAATCCGAGCGGACTCGGGTTAGTCGTCTCTGCGCTCGCCGGAGGTTCTGCGTTAGGTTCCTTTGGATATGGATGGATTAGCAAACGAATTCAGAGGAGAACTCTGATTCGCTGCATAATGTTAGGAAGCGCAATCAGCGTAATTCCCATGGCATTTTTGCCACCGCTTCCATTCCTTATGGCAGCGGGTTTCTTTTTGGGATTGTCCTGGGGGCCTTACAACCCCCTTGTAAATACCTTGGTTCAACAGCGAATTCCGGCACACCTACATGGTCGCGTCTTCGGAATCCAAACAGCGGTCTTTTATGTTGCTCCACCCTTGGGAATGGTGTTAGCGGGTTTATCAGTCGAAAATCTTGGCGTGAACTCGACTTACGCAATTCTCGCAGGTATTTTGTCTATTACATCAGTACTAGTTCTACTAACCAAGTCTTTGCGATCAAAGTTCTAAGACCGAATGTAATACATAAACATTTAATCTATAGCAGCACTATCCCACTGCGACTTGGGTAATCAAACCTTTTGTGATTGAGACTGTGATTCGATTAATTCGGTAATCTTTAGTCAACGCGAAAAACTCCCCATCGCGTTCGCCAACCCGATAGCCCCAGGAATTGCTTTCAGCACAGAGCTTTGCACTTTCTTCTGTCATGCCCATCAATTGATTCGCTATTGATTGCTTTATTGCATCACTCTCATCGATTGGGACTGGACAGAGACGAGCCCCACTTCCGAATTCCAAAACCTCACCAGATGTCTCTTTAAATCCAACAGCAACAAGAGCAGAAGAGGCACGAGTAGCTTTTATCGAGATGCTGTAGACACCTGGTTCAGCCATTTTGCTGATACGTGAAAGGTAAAAATAGTCTTGAGGAAGATATGGCTTCGAGAAACGAGTCCGTTCATTGACCTTAAGGAGCTCTACCACTCCACTTGGGGATGTGATTGTGACTATTGGTAATCGACTTCTCTTCATGTTACGCATCTGATTGGTGTCGGGGATTAGATATTGAATCGCCAATGAATCACCAGCAGTATGTTTAAATCGAACATGTCTAGTTGCTGATCGTGAGAGGTCAGCATAAACAGCATAGGAAACAGTGCCATCAAGAATTATGGGTGAACTATCCAACTCTTTCGCAACCGTGGTCAATCGAATTGGAATATGAGCACTTGCCGGCATAACTAAAAGTAGTGATGACGAAGCCATTGAGAGAGCTAGAAGAGAGACCATCCTGCGCCTAATCACCGAATGTTTGACTCCTCACTTGGCCATCTCTTAGCACTCCAAAGAGCGGGGTGCAGTCAGAAATATACCGATGACAACCTTAAGTACGCGAGCCGAAACCAAAAAAACTCAGTCCTGCTGTCATGCAGAAAAGTCACTCCATTATCTGGAGTAAGGCGAAGGTACATTTCTCACATGAGCGCCAGAGTTGCACTTGAAGATCTCAAGCGTTTTTCCAAGAAAGGCAGAGTGAGCGACCTCGCTCGCTTCTATAAGACGGCTCCGGGCGAATACGGCGAAGGAGATCTATTCCTCGGAGGATCGGTCCCCCAAACTAGATCTGTCGCAAAGAAACATCAGAAACTAGAACTCCAAGAAGTAGCGAAGCTTTTTGCCTCGCCATTTCACGAAGCGCGACTGTGCGCAGCCATCATTCTAAATATGCAGTTCAAGGCAGCCAAGAAAACACAGGAACGCAAGAGAATCTTTGATTTCTATCTCAGGCAAGTACGGACTGAAAGAGTTAACAACTGGGACATTGTTGATGTGTCGGCACCGTGGATGGGTGTTTATCTGACTGAGATTGAAGATCCAATGCCTTTGTTGATAAAGCTCTCTAGGTCAAAATCTCTCTGGCAAAGACGAGTTTCGATCATGCTCACATTTGCTTTAATTCGTGATGGAGATCTAGAGCCAACAATCACAATTTCAAAGTTGTTACTTAAGGACGATCAGGATCTAATTCACAAAGCAGTTGGCTGGATGCTTCGAGAGTTGGGCAAAAAAGATGTTATGTTGCTTAGAAAGTTTCTTACGGATCATTCTCATGAAATGCCTAGAACCATGCTTAGATATTCGATAGAGAGATTACCTGAACACGAACGTAAAAAATGGCTCGCTAAAGGTAAGTGAATCACAATATTAAGAAGTTTCAATGCATAGGTCGAACTTGAAGCCATTAGAATTCTGCCTGTGGAGCCAGTTATCGCGATTGAAGAATCACTTGGAGACGAGTTGGCTCAGCTACTTAAGGCTCACTGGCTTTTTTGCACATCTGCCAGTCCAATTGAGTTTGTATTCGCACTGGATGCATCAAAGTTATTCACCCCCGATATAACAGTTTTTGCTGCTCGCGTTTCGGGAGAGTTGGTAAGCGTGGGTGCAATCAGAAAACTAGATGCTGACCATGCTGAATTAAAATCTATGCACACATTGGCTAAATTCAGGGGAAATGGAATTAGTAAAGCAATTGTTGCTCACATAGAAGCTTTTGCCAAAGTTCAGGGATTCAAACGCATCAGCCTAGAAACGGGCACAACAGAACACTTCAAACCTGCACGTGGACTTTACAAAAGCTTGGGATATTTAGAGTGCAAAGCATTTGGTGAATATGTCCCAAATGAGTACAGCACCTTCATGACAAAATTGATTTGAAGAATAGTCGCCCTATAAGCCGGAGACGACATTTTTATGCGTATGTGCACGCTCAAAAAACACAATTGCCCCCAATTTTGCCCCCAAATATCTGTAAACTCTCAGAATGTCGGCTATTTATTTACATTGTAACCAGCATTTCGCACAGCAATCTCAATCAATTCATCTGAAATATCAGAGCTTGACTCGATAACGGCAGTTGCTTTCTCAGCACTCGCAACCACAGCTACTACACCTGGAATTGCCATGATCTCGGTATTCACACGGCCTTCACAGTGCCCACAGGTCATTCCCTTTATTGCAACTGTCTTTTCTGCCATTTCTTACTCCTTTAATTTCCAGAACCTGGTGCCAATACTATTCACTATTCCTGTGCCTGTTAGACAAAAGAAATTGCCTAAATTAGGAAATTTTCCTAAAACTCTTACCCTCATTTTTTGATGTGTAGATATCTGAACCCACAGTCACCAGCATCAACTCATCACTCGCGCTCAGAAGTCCTGGAGCGCCTTTAAATGTGCTCAGCTTTGCCCACGTTTTGCCAGAATTTGTTGACTTATACAGTGAGCTACCACTTAACCCGTAGAGACCCGATTTGCGCCATTCAATCTGGGTCATTGTGAGAGTA
>JACCDU011231911.1_pt1 | contig 14555 bp, 9 predicted proteins | sample 7446081 | NCBI WGS metagenome assembly JACCDU01 (sample SAMN15323447, study PRJNA562643) | freshwater metagenome | isolation source: river surface water | place: USA:Blue River Watershed | collected 2017-08-17
ATCGTCATGTCGTCGTCGCGGTTGACGCGCAGCTTGACCGGCTTTTGCAGCTTGAACGCGGCCAGGGCGGCGCTCTGGCTGAAGATGCTGGCATTGCCTTCCTTGCCGCCAAAGCCACCGCCCATGCGGCGGCAGATCACCTCGACGTCATTCGTCGTGAGGTTGAGCGCGGCCGCGGCTTCGCGCTGGTTGCCGTCGGGGTGCTGGGTCGAGCAGTACAGCGTGAGCTGGCCGTCTTCCTTAGGCACCGCGTAGGTGATCTGGCCTTCCAGATAAAACTGTTCCTGCTGGCCGGTGCGGGTCGTGCCCTTGATCTTGCGCGGTGCGGCGGCGATGGCGGCGGCGGCGTCGCCACGCACGATGCCTTTGGCCGGCATGACGAAGCTCTGCGCTTCGAGGGCTTCTTCGATGGTGAGGATGGGCTTGAGCTCTTTCACCAAGACCTTGGCCTTGGCGGCGGCTTCACGCGCGTAGAGCATGTTGCGTGCGACCACGACGGCCACGGCCTGGCCGACGAACTCCACCTTGCCATCGGCGAGGAAAGGGTCGTCGTGCACGATGGGGCCGCAGTTGTTCTCGCCGGGAATGTCCTTGGCGGTGAAGACCGCCACCACGCCATGCTGCGCCAGGATGGCGTCGCGGTCGATGCCGTCGCCGATCAGCTCGCCGTGCGCCACCGGCGACTTGATGAGGGCGGCGTACAGCGTGCCGGCCACTTCGGGGATGTCGTCGATGTAGGTGGCGCCGCCGGTCACGTGCAGGTGGGCCGACTCGTGCACGATGTCCGTGCCCTGCTGCACGCCAGAGGCGGGCAGCAGGTTCTTGATGGGGGTCGGTGCATTCATTCAGGCCACCTCTTTCTGCTCTTCGATGAACTCAAGGACAAGGTTGCGGGCCACCAGCGAGCGGTAGGCCCAGGTGGCGCGCAGACCGTCGCGCGCGGTGAAGCTCTCGGCAATCGCCGCGTCCAGCTCGGCCGCCTTCACATCGGCGGGCGCCTTGCCTTCAAGCACGGCTTCGAGCTTGGGGGCACGGCAGGGCGCGGGCGCCAGGCCGTTGTAGGCGAGCTTCACACCAGAGAGCTTGCCGCCCTGGAGCGTGTAGCTGATGGCGGCGCAGGTGGCCGAAATGTCTTGCTCGAAGCGCTTGCTGACCTTGTGCGCACGGAAGACCTGGCCGGCCACGGGCTTCGGACATTCGATGGCTTCGATGAATTCGCCGCTCTGCAACACGGTCTGCTTCTGGCCGGTGTAGAACTGGTCGAGCGCGACGCTGCGCGTCTTGTCACCGCGGCGCAGCACCAAGGTCGCGCCCAGCGCCATGAGGCAGGGCATGGAGTCGCCGATCGGCGAGCCGTTGGCGATGTTGCCAGCCAGCGTGGCGGTGGAGCGGATGGGCGGCGAGCCGAAGCGGCGCAGCACCTCGGCGAAGTCGGGGTAGGCCTGGGCGATCAGGGCTTCCACCTCGGTGAGCGAGACCATGGCGCCGATGCGCCAGGCCTTCGGCGTTTCGCTGACCTGGCGCAGCTCGGCGACATTGCCCAGGTACATGATGTGGTCGGGGCGCTTGAACTGCTTGTTGACCTGCAGGCCGATTTCGGTGCTGCCGGCCAGCAGCGTGGTCGTGGGGTTCTTTTGCAGGTAGTCGGCGACTTCGGCGAGGGTGGCGGGCGAGACGAATTCGTTGCCCTTCCTGGTGCGCACCACGGGCTGCACGATGATCTCGCCGTCCAGGCTCAGCGTGGGCGTCTTGGCGCGCGCGATTTCCTTGAGCAGCGGGACGTCGGCGCGGTCGTCGACCTTGAGTTCGCTCTGGCGCTCGCAGGCCTTGGCGGCGGCGTCGATGATGGGCTTGTAACCCGTGCAGCGGCACAGGTTGCCGGACAGGGAATCGGTGATCTGCTGGCGGCTCGGCTGGGGCAGCACCTGCACCAGGTTGACCAGGCTCATCACGATGCCCGGCGTGCAAAAACCGCACTGCGAGCCATGGCACTTGACCATTTCGTCCTGCACCGGGTGCAGGGTGCCGTCGGCCTTTTTGAGGCTTTCGACGGTCTTGACCGATTTGCCGTCGAGCGAGGGCAGCAGCTGGATGCAGGCGTTGACCGGCTTGTAATCCACGGCCGTGCCGGCCGCATTGAGTTCACCCACCATGACCACGCAGGCGCCGCAATCGCCCTCGGCGCAGCCCTCCTTGGTGCCGGTGCGGTGGAGCTGCTCGCGCAGGTAGTCGAGAACGGTGGTGGTGCGGCGCTCGCCTTGCGCTTCGACGATGCGGCCGTCGAGCACAAAGCGCACGGTGTTGGTGACTTGGGTCATGGGTGCGGGGGTAATAAACGGTGAGTCCCGATTTTAAGGACTCGGGCGTGCTTGGTGGGAGGGGATGGGCATGCCCCGCCCCGGCTCGACGTCACGGTGTGCCTGAAGTCGCCGGGTCGGGGCATGCCCATCCCCTCCGCTGACGTTTGCACGCAATCGGCAATCGGGGTCAGATCCCGATTAATTTCAAGAGCCACGGTAGGTCGAATAGCTCCAGGGGCTGACCAAGAGGGGCACGTGGTAGTGCTGGTCTTCGTGCGCCACGCCAAAGTCCAGCGCCACCTTGTTGAGGAAATTGGGCTCGGGCAGCTGCACGCCCTTGGCCTGGAAGTAGGCGCTGACATCGAACACCAGGCGGTAGGTGCCCTTGCGCAGGCTGGCATTGTCGTAAAGCGGGCCGTCGGGGTTGCGGCCGTCGGCGTTCAGGGTGAAGCTTTTCACCAGGGTCGCGTGCTCGCCCTGGGTGGTGTAGAGGGACACCTGCATGCCGGCAGCGGGGCCGCCGTGCATGGTGTCCAAAACATGTGTGCTCAGGCCCATGGAAAACTCGCTTTCAGGATTGTTGTGGAACGTGGTCCACGAAAGTGTATACAATTTTCGGGGAGCCGGCTATGATGGCCCACCCTCTTCCGAACACGCATGGAAAATTCCGCCACCCACACCATCGTCGAAGCCTTGACGCGCGCCATCGTCGAGCACCGCCTCTTGCCCGGTGCCAAGCTGGCCGAGCAAAAGCTGGCCGACCACTTCGGCGTCTCGCGCACGCTGGTGCGCCAGGCCCTGTTCCAGCTGGCGCAAAACAAGCTGATCCGCCTCGAGCCTGCGCGCGGGGCCTTTGTGTCGGCGCCTTCGGTCGAGGAGGCGCGCCAGGTGTTTGCGGTGCGCCGCATGCTGGAGGCCGAGATGACCCGCGCCTTCATGCAGGCCGCCAGCGCCGACAAGATCGCCGCGCTGCGCGCGCACGTCGCGCAAGAGCGCCAGGCCGTGGCGCGCGAGGACGTGCCGGGCCGCACCGAACTGCTGGGCGACTTCCATGTCCGCATGGCCGAGCTCATGGGCAACACGGTGCTGGCGCAAATCCTGGGCGAGCTGATCTCGCGCTGCGCGCTGATCACGCTGATGTACCAGTCGCGCCACGAGGCCGAACACTCGACCGATGAGCACGCGGCCATCGTCGACGCCATGGCCGCGGGCGACACCGAGCGCGCCGTGGCGCTGATGAACACGCACCTGGACCACGTCGAGGCCAGCCTGACCTACGACCGCAAGATCCCCTCGCACGACGTGGCCGTGGCCCTGTCCTGACCCCCTTTTCCCATGAGCCTTTACGACACCACCCGGCCCTACCCGCGCGACTTGATCGGCTATGGCCGCGACGTGCCCCACGCCCAGTGGCCCCATGGCGCACGCATCGCGGTGCAGTTCGTCCTCAACTACGAAGAGGGCGGCGAAAACTGCGTGCTGCACGGCGACAAGGCCAGCGAGCAATTCCTCTCCGAGATGTTCAACCCGGCTGCGTTTGAAGCCCGCCACATCAGCATGGAAGGCATCTACGAATACGGCTCGCGCGCCGGCGTCTGGCGCCTGCTGCGCGAGTTTGAAAAGCGGCAACTGCCCCTCACCGTGTTCGGCGTGGCCACCGCGCTGCAAAAGCACCACGACGTGACCGCCGCCTTCAAGGAGCGGGGTTACGACATCGCCTGCCACGGCCTCAAGTGGATCCACTACCAGAACGTCGACGAGGCCACCGAGCGCGCGCACATGGCTGAGGCGATGGACATCCTGCAAAAGCTCACGGGCGAGCGCCCGCTGGGCTGGTACACCGGCCGCGACAGCCCCAACACGCGCCGCCTGGTGGCCGACTTTGGCGGCTTCGAGTACGACAGCGACTACTACGGCGACGACCTGCCGTTCTGGATGAAGGTGAAAAAGACCGATGGCAGCGTGGCGCCGCAGCTCATCGTGCCCTACACGCTGGACTGCAACGACATGCGCTTTGCGCTGCCGCAGGGCTACTCGCACGCCGACCCCTTCTTCCAGTACATGAAGGACACGTTTGACGCGCTCTATGCCGAGGGCGACCCGAATGGCCTGAACCGCCCCAAGATGATGAGCATCGGCATGCACTGCCGCCTGCTCGGCCGCCCGGGCCGCATCACCGCGCTGCAGCGCTTTCTGGACCACATCCAGTCGCACGACAAGGTTTGGGTGGCCCGGCGGATTGACATTGCGCGGCATTGGAAAGCGACACACCCTTACAAGGAATGACCCTCCAACCGTTCGCCCTGAGCTTGTCGAAGGGCAGCACTGGGCTTCGACAAGCTCAGCCCGAACGGTGTTCAACATGAACCTGAAGCACAACATGCCCATCACTTTGGACCAACTCAACAGCGCCAGCCGCGAAGAAGCGGCGCAGCTGCTCGACGGCCTGTACGAGCACTCGCCCTGGATCGCCGAGCAGGCCCTCAACGAGCGGCCGTTCCGCTCGCTCGCCCACCTCAAGCATGCGATGTGCGAGGTGCTCGCGCACGCAGGGCTTGAGGCGCAGCTGGGCCTGATCCGCGCCCACCCCGAACTCGCGGGCAAGGCCATGGTCAGCCAAACGCTCACGGCCGAATCGACCAACGAGCAAACCAAGGCGGGTCTGACCGATTGCACACCGGAAGAGTTCGCCAAAATCCAGCAGCTCAACGCCGACTACAACGCCAGGTTCGGCTGGCCCTTCATCCTCGCGGTGCGCGGCCCGCGCGGGGTGGGCCTGAACAAGGCGCAGATCATCGAAGCGTTTGAGCGCCGCCTGCACGGCCACCCCGACTTTGAATTGCAGGAGTGCCTGCGCAACATCCACCGCATCGTCGAGATCCGCCTGAACGACAAGTTTGGCGTCGAGCCCACGCTGGGCCAGCAGGTCTGGGACTGGCAGGAAAAGCTGGCCCGGCATTCGGACCCCGGCTTCGCCGAACAAGGCCAGCTCACCGTCACCTACCTGACCGACGCGCACCGGGCGTGCGCGCAGCGCATCAGCCACTGGATGCGCGACTGCGGTTTTGACGAGGTCGAGATCGACGCCGTGGGCAATGTGGTGGGGCGCTACCACCCGGCCGCCAATACCGTTCGCCCTGAGCTTGTCGAAGGGTCAAACGCGGCTTCGACAGGCTCAGCTCGAACGGAACCTGGCTCAGCCCGAACGGCGCCGCGTTACCTGCTGACCGGCAGCCACTACGACACCGTGCGCAACGGCGGCAAATACGACGGCCGCCTGGGCATCTTCGTGCCCATGGCCTGCGTGCAGCAGCTGCACCAGCAAGGTCGCCGCCTGCCCTTTGGCATCGAGGTCGTGGCCTTTGCCGAAGAAGAAGGCCAGCGCTACAAAGCCACCTTCCTCGGCTCGGGCGCACTGATCGGCGACTTCAAGCCCGAGTGGCTGGAACAGCAGGACGCAGACGGCATCACCATGCGCGCCGCCATGCAGCACGCGGGCCTGTGCGTGGACGACATCCCCAAAATCCAGCGCGACCCGGCCCAGTACCTGGGCTTCATCGAGGTCCACATCGAGCAAGGCCCGGTGCTCAACGAGATGAACATCCCGCTGGGCGTGGTCACCTCGATCAATGGCAGCGTGCGCTACCTCGGCGAAGTGATCGGCATGGCCAGCCACGCCGGCACCACGCCCATGGACCGCCGCCGCGACGCGGCCTGCGCCGTGGCCGAACTGGCGCTCTACATGGAGCAGCGCGCCGCCCAGGATGGCGACAGCGTGGCCACCATCGGCCAGCTGCAGGTGCCCAACGGCTCGATCAACGTCGTGCCTGGCCGCTGCCGCTTCAGCCTGGACCTGCGTGCGCCCACCGACGCGCAGCGCGACGCGCTGGCCGGCGATGTGCTGCAGCAACTGCAGGCCATTTGCGAGCGGCGCGGCCTGCGCCACACGCTCGAAGAGACCATGAAAGCCGCCGCCGCCCCCAGCGCCCCCGCCTGGCAGGCGCGCTGGGAAAAGGCCGTCACGGCCCTGGGCGTGCCGCTCTTCAAGCTGCCCAGCGGCGCCGGCCACGACGCGATGAAGCTGCACGAAGTCATGCCGCAGGCCATGCTGTTCGTGCGCGGCGAGAACGCCGGCATCAGCCACAACCCGCTCGAATCGACCACCAGCGACGACATGCAGCTCGCGGTCGACGCCTTCACCCAAGTTCTGAATCAACTTTCGCAGGAATTGTCATGAGCGCCACCCCAGCCCAATACCAACAACTCGACGCCTGGATCGACGCCCATTTCGACGAGCAGGTGAAGTTCCTGCAGGCCCTGGTGCAGGTGCCCACCGACACACCGCCCGGCAACAACGCGCCGCACGCCGAGCGCACGGCCGAGCTGCTGCAGGGCTTTGGCTACCAAGCCGAGAAACACGCTGTGCCCGAGGCCGAGGTCAAAGCCTATGGCCTGCAATCCATCACCAACCTGATCGTGCGCCGCCGCTTTGGCGAGGGCGGCAAGACCATCGCGCTCAACGCCCACGGCGACGTGGTGCCCCCGGGCGAAGGCTGGACGCACGATCCCTATGGCGGCGAGATCGAGCACGGCGCCATGTACGGCCGCGCCACGGCCGTGAGCAAGAGCGACTTTTCCACCTTCACCTTCGCCACACGCGGGCTCGAGTCGCTGGGCCTGCCGCTCAAAGGCGGCGTCGAGCTGCACTTCACCTACGACGAAGAGTTCGGCGGCGAAATGGGCCCGGGCTGGCTGCTGGCCCAGGGCCTGACGAAACCCGACCTGATGATCGCGGCCGGTTTCAGCTACCAGGTGGTCACGGCCCACAACGGCTGCCTGCAGATGGAAGTGACCGTTCAGGGCGAGATGGCGCACGCCGCCGTGCCCGACACCGGCACCGACGCGCTGCAAGGCGCGGTGCACATCCTGAACGCCTTGCACGCGCTCAATGCCGACTACAAAAAGGTCACGTCCCAAGTCGAGGGCATCACCCACCCCTACCTGAACGTGGGCCAGATCTCGGGCGGCACCAACACCAATGTGGTGCCCGGCAAGGTCGTGTTCAAACTCGACCGCCGCATGATCCCCGAAGAAAACCCTGCCGAGGTTGAAGCCAGCATCCGCCAAACCATCGAAGACGCGGCCAAGCGCTTCAACCCGCCGCGCGGCGGCCAGCAGCTGCAGGTCAGCATCCGCCGCATGCTGCTGGCCCATGCCATGGTGCCGCTGGCCGGCAACGCGCCGCTGGTCAACGCCATCCAGAAGCACGGCGGCGAGGTCTTTGGCGAACCCATCCCCGCCGTGGGCACGCCGCTCTACACCGATGTGCGCCTGTATGTGGAGCGCGGCATCCCCGGTGTGATCTATGGCGCGGGCCCGCGCACCGTGCTGGAAAGCCACGCCAAGCGCGCCGACGAGCGCGTGCAGCTCGAGGACCTGCGCCGCGCGACCCAGGTGATTGCGCGCACCCTGCTCGATCTGTTGGCCTGACCGCTCCGGGCCGGGCCAGCGTCCATGCGCCCGGGGCATTGACGCGACAATAGGCGTCTTTGCCCCCTCAAGGATCGACCATGCGCCCCAGTTCGTGGCCTGCGCCCGCAGTTCTGCACAAGCCCCCTCGCCTTCTGCGCCGCCTCGCGGCCGCGACCCCGCTGGCCCTGGCGCTGCTGCTGGCCGCCTGCGGCAAAGAGGCCCAGGGCCCGGGCCAGATGCCGCCGCCCCCGGTGGGCGTGGTGACGGTGGCGCCGACCACGGTGCCGATCGAGATGGAACTGTCGGGCCGGCTCGAGCCGATCCGCACCGCCCAGGTGCGTGCGCGCGTGAGCGGCGTGGTGCAAAAGCGCCTCTTCACCGAAGGCGCGCAGGTGCAGGCCGGCCAGAGCCTCTACCGCATCGACCCCGCGCCCTACCAGGCCAACCTGGACAGCGCGCTGGCCATGCAGGCCAAGGCCGAGGCGGCGCTGGCGCAAGCGCAGTCCGCGCTGGAGCGCAACCGCGCGCTGGTCGAATCCAAAATGGTCAGCGCACTGGCCTGGGACGCCGCGCAGGCCGCGCAGCGCGCCGCGCAGGCCGATGTGGCCGCGGCCAAGGCCGCCGTGCAGCAGGCCAAACTCAACCTCGAATACGCGTCGGTGCTGGCGCCCATCGGTGGCCGCATCGGCCGCTCGCTCGTGACCGAGGGCGCGCTCGTGAGCCAGCAGGAGGCCACGCAGCTGACCACCATCCAGCAGCTCGACACGCTGCTGGTCAACTTCACGCAGTCGGCGACCGAGGCCATGCGCATCCAGCGCGCGATCGCTTCGGGCGCGCTGCAGGGCAGCGGCTCGGCGCAGGTGCGCGTGCTGCTCGAGGACGGCAGCGTCTACGCCCTGCCCGGTCGGCTGCTGTTCGCCGACCGCACGGTCGATCCGGCCACCGGCCAGGTGACGCTGCGCGGCGAAGTGCCGAACCCCCAGGGCGAGTTGCTGCCGGGCCTGTTCATCCGCGTGCGCCTGCAGGTCGCGCGCAGCGAGCAGGCGGTGCTGCTGCCCCAGCAGGCGGTCACGCGCGGCACCGCCGAAGACACGGTGCTGGTGGTGGGCGCAGACGGCCAGGTCAGCCCGCGCAAGGTGCAGCTGGGCGGCCTGCGCGGCGATGCGCGCGATGCGGCCGGCCCGCAGTGGGTGGTGACCGGCGGCCTGCAGGCCGGCGAACAGGTGGTGGTGGACGGCTTCCAGAAGATCCGGCCCAAGGCCCCGGTCAAGCCGGTACCCTGGCAGCCTGCCGCCGCGGCCTCTGCCGGGGCCCCGGCACCGGCGGCTGCGGCATCCTCACCCGCCTCGGCCGCGCAATAAAGCCGGGAGCCGACCATGAATTCCCGGTTCTTCATCGACCGGCCCATCTTTGCATGGGTCATCGCGCTTTTCATCGTGGTGCTGGGCATCGCGGCCATCGGCAAGCTGCCCGTCGCGCAGTACCCGACGGTGGCGCCACCCGCGATCGTGATCAACGCCATCTACCCCGGCGCCTCGGCCCAGGTCATGGAAGACAGCGTGCTCTCGGTGATCGAGCAGGAGCTCAATGGCGCGCCCGGCCTGATCTACATGGAGTCGGCCGCCGACGCCAGCGGCACCGGCACGCTCACAGCCACCTTCGAGCCCGGCACCGATGTGGCGATCGCGCAGATCGAGGTGCAAAACCGCCTCTCGCGCGCCACGCCGCGCCTGCCCAGCGCCGTGGTGCAGCAGGGCGTGCGCGTGGACAAGGCGCGCTCGAACTTTTTGATGTTCGTGATGCTGACCTCCAGCCGCAGCGACTGGGACCCGGTGGCCCTGGGCGACTACGCCGCGCGCAACATCCAGCCCGAGCTGCTGCGTGTGCCGGGCGTCGGCCAGGTGCAGCTCTTCGGCACCGAAAAAGCCATGCGCGTCTGGCTCGACCCGCAAAAACTGCAAGGCGTGGGTCTGTCGACCAACGACGTGAACAACGCGATCCGCGCGCAGAACCTGCAGGTCTCGGCCGGCAGCGTCGGCGGCCTGCCCAATGTGGCGGGCCAGCCGCAGTTCGCGACCATCAAGGTCAATGGCCAGCTCACGAGTGTCGAGCAGTTCGGGCAGATCCTGCTGCGCGCCAATGCCGATGGCTCGAGCGTGCGCCTCAAGGACGTGGCGCGCGTCGAGGTGGCGGGCCAGGCCTATGTCTCGTCCTCGCGGCTGAACGGCCAGCCGGCCACGGGCCTGGGCATCCAGCTCTCGCCCGCCGGCAATGCGCTGGCCGCGGCCACCGGCGTGCGCGAGCGCATGGCCCAGCTCCAGGGCTTCATGCCCGAGGGCGTGGGCTACGACGTGCCCTACGACAGCTCCAAGTTCGTGCGCATCTCGATCCAGGAGGTCGTCAAGACCCTGCTCGAGGCCATCGTGCTGGTGTTCATCGTGATGCTCGTGTTCCTGCAGAACATCCGCTACACCCTGATCCCGACCATCGTGGTGCCGGTGGCGCTGCTGGGCACCTTTGGCGTGATGCTGGCCATGGGCTTCTCGATCAATGTGCTCACGCTGTTTGGCATGGTGCTGGCCATCGGCATCCTGGTCGACGACGCCATCGTGGTGGTGGAAAACGTCGAGCGCATCATGGCCGAGGAAGGCCTGCCGCCGCGCGAGGCGACCATCAAGGCCATGGGCCAGATCACGGGCGCCATCGTCGGCATCACCGTGGTGCTGATCTCGGTGTTCGTGCCCATGGCTTTTTTCAGCGGCTCGGTCGGCAACATCTACCGCCAGTTCTCGCTGGCCATGGTCGCTTCGATGGTGTTTTCGGCGGCGATGGCGCTCTCGCTCACGCCCGCGCTGTGCGCGACGCTGCTCAAGCCCGTGGCACCGGGCCACCATGCGAAAAAGGGCTTTTTCGGCGCCTTCAACCGCCGCTTCAAGCAGGCCACGCACGGCTACGAAGCCGGTGTGGCGCGCATGCTGCCGCGCGCCGGGCGCTGGCTGATCGTCTACGGCGTGATCGTCGCGGCCGCGGCACTCATGTACCAGCGCCTGCCCAACTCGTTTTTGCCCAGCGAAGACCAGGGCTACCTGATCGTCAATGTGCAGCTGCCGCCGGGCGCCTCGCAGGGCCGCACCGAGGCCGTGATGGGCGAGGTCGAGAAGTTCTTCCTGGCCCAGCCCGAGGTCGACAAGGTGGTCGGCGTGCTCGGTTTCTCGTTCTCGGGCTCGGGGCAGAACGCGGCGCTGGCCTTTGTGCCGCTCAAGCCCTGGGACGAACGCAAGGGCGATCAGCACAGCGCGCAGGCGCTCGCGGGCCGCGCCTTTGGCGCGCTCATGGGCATCCGCGACGCCTTCATCTTCCCGCTGTCGCCGCCGCCCATTCCCGAACTGGGCACGGCCACCGGCTTCAACTTCCGCCTGCAGGACCGCGCGGGCCTGGGCCACGAGGCGCTGCTGGCCGCGCGCAACCAGCTGCTGGGTCTGGCGGGGCAAAGCAAGGTGCTGCAGGGCGTGCGCCCCGACGGCCTGGAGGACGCGCCGCAGCTGCAGCTCGACATCGACCGCGAGCGCGCGGCCGCCATGGGCGTGGGTTTTGACGCCATCGGCAATGTGCTCTCGACCGCGCTGGGCTCGGCCTACATCAACGACTTCCCGAACGCGGGCCGTCTGCAGCGCGTGATCGTGCAGGCCGAGCCGCGCACGCGCATGGCGCCCGACGATGTGCTGCGCCTGACGGTGCCCAGCAGCAAAGGGCAGCTGGTGCCGCTGTCGGCCGTGGCGAGCCTGCGCTGGGTCACGGGCCCGATCCAGACTGTGCGCTACAACGGCTACCCCGCGATGAAGATCGGCGGCGATGCCGCGCCCGGCCATTCGACCGGCGAGGCCATGGCCGAGATGGAGCGCCTGGCCGCCCAGCTGCCGCCGGGCTTTGGCTTCGAGTGGACCGGCCAATCGCGCGAGGAACTGCTGTCGGGCTCTCAGGCCGGCATCTTGCTGGCGTTCTCGATGCTCGCGGTCTTCTTGTGCCTGGCCGCGCTGTATGAGAGCTGGAGCATCCCGGCGGCCGTGCTGCTGGTGGTGCCGCTGGGTGTGGTCGGCTCGCTGGTGGGCGTGTGGCTGCGCGGCATGCCCAACGACGTGTATTTCAAGGTCGGACTGATCACCATCATAGGCCTCTCGGCCAAGAACGCGATCCTGATCATCGAATTCGCCAAGGACCTGCAGGCCGAGGGCAAGGGCCTGATCGAGGCCACGCTGGCCGCCTGCCACCTGCGCTTTCGGCCCATCATCATGACCTCCTTCGCCTTCATCCTGGGCGTGCTGCCGCTGGCCGTGGCCAGCGGCGCGGGCTCGGCCAGCCAGCGTGCGATCGGCACCGGCGTGATGGGCGGCATGATCACCGCCACGGTGCTGGCGGTGTTTCTGGTGCCGGTCTTTTTTGTCGTGATCCGGCGGCTGTTCCCGGCCACGGGCCACGAGGCGCCGCACGCGACCACGATCGGGGCCAGCACCCCGCCGCCGGCCCCCTAGGCCACAGCGATCGGCCCCGCCCCGCGCGGCCGATCGCTGCAGGGTTTACCCGAGACCCAAGCCGGCCTGTTTTGTATACATTTCAGCACACAAAATGGCATGCGTTCTAGCCCTTTTGCCTTTTCCCCACCGTTTAGCCTCCAGGAATTGACCCCATGACGACCTCCACCCACCCCGTCGACGAGCGCCTGCCCTCGGGCAAGCTCGCCGCCCTGGGCCTGCAGCACGTGCTGGTGATGTACGCCGGCGCCGTGGCCGTGCCCCTGATCATCGGCCGCGCGCTCAAGCTCAGCCCCGAAGACGTGGCCTTTCTGATTTCGGCCGACCTGTTTTGCTGCGGCCTGGTCACGCTGATCCAGTCGCTGGGCGCGACCCAGTGGTTCGGCATCCGCCTGCCGGTGATGATGGGCGTGACCTTTGCCGCCGTGGCCCCCATGGTCGCCATGGCCAATGCGAACCCGGGCGCCGCGGGCGCGCAGCTGATCTTCGGCTCGATCATCGGCGCGGGCCTGATCTCGGTGCTGATCGCGCCGGCCGTGAGCCGCATGCTGCGCTTTTTCCCGCCGGTGGTGACCGGCACCATCATCGCGGTGATCGGCATCAGCCTGATGCGCATCGGCATCAACTGGATCTTCGGCAACCCCGTGGGCCCGACCGCGCCGGCCATCGTCAACCCCGAGCACAAGCAGTGGCTGGACGCCGCCGCCGCCGCCGCGGGCGCGCCGGGCTCGACCCTGCCCGCAATGCCCAAGGACCTGGCCCTGCTGCCCAAGCTGCCCAACCCCAAATACGCCGACCTCACCGGCGTGGGCATCGCCGCGCTGGTGCTGGTCTCGATCCTCTTGATCGCGCGCTACGCCAAGGGCTTTGTCGCCAATATCTCGGTGCTGCTGGGCATCGTGATCGGCGGCATCGTCGCCACCGCCATGGGCCTGATGAACTTCGACAAGGTCGGCAAGGCCGCCTGGTTCGACCTGGTCACGCCCTTCCATTTCGGCATGCCCACCTTTGACCCGGTGCTGATCCTGACCATGACGCTCGTCATGATCGTGGTGATGATCGAATCGACCGGCATGTTCCTCGCGCTGGGCGAGATGACCGACAAGAAGGTCGACCAGGCCGCCCTCTCGCGCGGCCTGCGCACCGACGGCCTGGGCACGCTGATCGGCGGCATCTTCAACACCTTCCCCTACACCAGCTTCTCGCAGAACGTGGGCCTGGTGGCGGTGACCGGCGTCAAGAGCCGCTTCGTCTGCGTGGCCGGCGGCCTGATCCTCGTGGCGCTGGGCCTGCTGCCCAAGATGGCCGCGCTGATCGAGTCGCTGCCCACCGTGGTGCTGGGCGGCGCGGGCCTGGTGATGTTCGGCATGGTGGCCGCCACCGGCATCCGCATCCTGGGCGGGGTGGACTTCAAGCACAACCGCTTCAACGCGCTGATCGTGGCGATTTCGATCGGCATCGGCATGATCCCGCTGATCGCGCCCAACTTCAAGCAGTGGATGCCGCACGGCCTGCACCCGCTGATCGAGTCGGGCATCCTGCTCGCGTCGATCAGCGCCGTGGCCCTGAACCTGTTCTTCAACGGCGCCAGCCACGACAGCCGGGGCGCCATCGAAGCCGCCAAATTGGCCGAAGCGCACTGAGCTTCGCCCGCCCCACCAAAGGCCAGCCCCTGCGGGTTGGCCTTTGGCTTTGGATGCCGGTATTCCCTCACCCGCCAGCGCCCCCAGTTGGGTTACCCTTTGGCTTGCCCTTTCTGCACCTGCACAACAAGAGACACACCGCATGAGCCAAGAACTCTCCCCCGCCGAACAAGCCCTGCGCGACGCCGCGCGCGACTACCACCGCCTGCCCACGCGCGGCAAGATTTCGGTCAACCCGACCAAGCCCATGTCCAACCAGCGCGACCTCTCGCTGGCCTATTCCCCTGGCGTGGCCTACCCCTGCCTGGACATCGCGGCCGACCCCAGCAAGGCCTATGACTACACCAGCCGCGGCAACCTGGTGGCCGTGATCACCAACGGCACCGCCGTGCTGGGCCTGGGCGACATCGGCCCGCTGGCCGGCAAGCCGGTCATGGAAGGCAAAGGCGGCCTGTTCAAGAAGTTCGCCGGCATCGATGTGTTCGACATCGAACTCGACGAGCGCGACCCCGACAAGCTGGTCGAGATCATCGCGGCCATGGAGCCCACGCTGGGCGGCATCAACCTCGAAGACATCAAGGCGCCCGAGTGCTTCTACATCGAGAAGAAGC